>Ga0209474_10000128_pt1 | contig 90109 bp, 96 predicted proteins | sample GraSoiAngelo_145_FD_185902 | JGI IMG/M metagenome (GOLD analysis project Ga0209474, IMG submission 185902) | Grasslands soil microbial communities from the Angelo Coastal Reserve, California, USA - 14_1009_05_20cm (SPAdes) (version 2) | ecosystem: Environmental > Terrestrial > Soil > Grasslands...
GGTCCGGTGGTCGGCGACCTTGCCCACCGCCCGCGCGGGCAACCCCGCGCGCCACGTGCGGCTGTTTCCGTCGCTCGACAAGACCGACCGCATTTACGTGGGCTTCGACGACCGGCTCATGGCCTACCGCCTCGCCGACGGTCAGGCGCTGTGGTCCAAGCCCGCGACCATCGACGGCTGGGTGCACGGCATCGTGCAGCACCCCGACGGGATCATCATTCTCCCGGAGTCACCGCCCGCCAATCAGGCGACGGGCAACGTGCGCATCGTGAACGGAGTCGTGCAGACGGGGCTCAACGTCGCCCGATACGCAGACGGGACCACGATCGCCGACAAACCGCTGCGGATGCGCGGGACGGTCACCGATGCGCTGATCAGCGGCGGCTCCGCGGTGCTGGCGGTGGACGCCGAGTCGCGCACCTTCGTGAACGTGCTGGACGTCGCCACGGCGACGGTCCGCTTGAAGAAGGATGTGAAGATCAAGGGCCAGCTCGCCTACGCCGAGCTGACGCCGGCGGGTCTGCTGTACATCTCGCGGCCCGACCCGGCGACGAACGCCGAGGTGAACGTCATCGATCTCGCCACGGGTGAGCAGAAGTTCAAGGACGCAATCGAGAGCGGCAAGCCGTGGGGAGGAAATCCGGACGACTACAACGCCGCGGGCTACTCCCTGCATCATGTCGTCGAAGGCGCGACGCTCTATGTCTTTGCAAGCCACGACCACCGGCTATACGCGGTGGATCGCACCGCCGGCACGTACCGCGCGCTCGGCGGCGAGATCAAACTGCAGGGCGGTGAGGACCCGACGGCCATGGAGATGCGGCCCGCGGGACTCGTCCTCATCTCGCCGCAGAACCTGGTGCTCGTGGCGCGGGATGGTCAGGTGAAGCAGCAAGTCTATTACCCGGCACCCCAGCTTCCCGGACTGCTGCGGGCCCTGTACCGCATCAACGCGGTGCGCGCCGGCTTGTACGGCGCCGCGGCCTCCGCGTACGGCGACGCCTTCGCCCAGGCGTCGCGCAACGCCACGGACACGACCGCCCGTCGCATCACCGGGCAGATCGCGACGGCGTACTCCCAAGGTGGGGCGCAGCTCGCGGGTTATTCGCACCAGGCGGCCGCGCTCGCCACGAAGCGCTTCAAGGCGTCGCTCGCCGTTTCGGGATCGGTCTTCATGCTGACGCGGGCGCCGGAAGGGAACGGCAACGTCCTGCTGCAGATCGACAAGGACAGCGCGCAGCCCCGCTCGCGCGTGGATCTCGGCAAGGAGCGCGAGCCGGTGTATGCGGTGGACGATGTCGCCAACATGCTGTTTCTCCGAACCGCGACGGGCACGCTCGTCGGTTATCGACTCTGATCGCCGCCCGTGGCACCGGGCGACTCTCCAGGGGTAACCCTGTGAGAATCGACTGTCCGTTCTGGTCCTTTCCCTCGGAGCCGTGATGCGCGTACCCAGGTGGACCACGAGCCTCGCATGCGCCGGCCTGCTCGGCGCGGTGCTCTCGGGCTGCCGATCCCGCGAGCATGCGTTTCGCGCCACCCGCGTCCCGGTGGTCCGGTTCGACTCCGTTCTCAAGACGGCCGACAGCGTCCGGCTGCCGCTCGCCGATGCGCGTCTGCTCCTGGCCGTGGCGGCCGACAGCACATTCGCCCTGAAAGCTCCGCACGACACCATGACCATGACGGACATCCTGGCGTGGGCGCACGCGGAGCAGGCGCGGAAGGCTCAGGTGGACGCGGCGACGCTCGCGGCAGAGCGGGCGCGGCAGGACAGCGTCAGGAAGCTGCTCGAGCCGCTGCTCGTCGTCACGGTGGTGAAGAAAACTTACCTCCCGAGAAACCCCGACTCGGAGCAGTACGAGGACTACATCTCGCTGGCTTTCGCGTATCAGAACAAGGGGGAGAAAGCGATTCGCGCGTTCCAGGGTGACGCCACGTTCCTCGACACGTTCGGCGACTCCATCTACAGCGCCCACCTCAAGGTGGACCTGCCCCTCACCCCTGGACAAACGCGACGCGAGCCGGCACGGATCGTTCGGGTCAATCCCTTCCGGGTCGCACATCAGCGCCTGCGGGACACGCCGCTCGAGAAGATGAAGCTGGTGTGGCAGACCAGCGACATCGTCTTTGCCGACGGCAATCGGCTGAGTCTCTCGGCTCCCTAGACACCGTTCCTTGCCGTCGGGCGCGGCGGCCTCCATGTTCGTCCTTTCCTAGGACGACAGGAACCGCCCCGATGCGCCCGGGCTTCGCAGCTCTTCTCACCATCATGACCCTCGCGACTCCACTCGCCGGCCAGGCCGCGTCCGGGCATGTCTATTGGGTCGGTTTCTATCAGGCGCTGCCCGGCAAGGCCGCGGCGTACAACAAGGCGCTCACCGACATCGCCGATCCGGTCTTGGACGAGCTGGTGCGGCGCAAGCAGATGATCTCCCACCTGCAGCTCGCGCAGTACACGGGCGCCGGTGAGAACACCAATCTCGTGATTCTGGAGTTTCCCAATTGGGCGGCGCTCGACACGTACGAAGCAAAACTCGAGGAAGCCTCGCAGGCGGTGCTCCACAAACCCTGGAGTGAAGCGACGGCCGGCTTCGCTGAGCTGCGCCGCCTGGTGCGCCTCGAGATCTACACGCCGGCGGGCCGGCGATAGGCACGCGCGTCCATGATCCCCTACCATGGTGAGGGCCTTCGGGGCGAGCCCCAGGACTTCCGAATTCCCCGCACGGGCGATCGGGACCTGGCGTTCCGCGGCTGGCTCTTGAGCCACGCCGAAGAGCGCGGCGGCTCCCCGGGACTCACGCGCGGCGTGGATATCGACATCTACCTCACGATCCGGCTGCGGCTCGTGGCGCACCTGTGTCGCTGGTCCTTGCGGGAGGGCGAGGGGCTGAGAGAAGAGCACCGTGTCGCCGCGCACGACTCGGCGGCCAAGTTGATCGAGTGGCTGAAGCACGAGAACGCCGGCAGACTGGATGCGCCCAGCAAGCGAGCCTGGGTCCGCGCGTGCCAGGCCTGGCCGGGTCTCAAGAGCGAGGCGGTGGAGCGCGTGGATTGACGGCTCGCGCACCGCGTACGAGCGTATGGGTATGCCACCGGCGTTCCAGTGGGCTCGTCTGAAGGCCGACGTGAAGTGCGCGCTTCGTAAGGGCGCCTGGTACCGCATCCTGAAGCTCACGTCCACCGAGGTCGTGCTCGACGTCCGAGGAAAGCCGCTCTCGGTGCCGCGCGGACAGCTGCAGCTCTCGTCTGAGCCGGCGCTGCGCTGGTCCGTCGTCCCGAGCCCCAAGCACACCGCCCGCTTCCCCGCGACCTGGGGAGCGAGCTACGCCGTCTGCCCCAATTGTCGCGACCGGGCGAAGCTCGAGGGCCACCCCGCCAACATGCGCTGCCAGCGGTGCAATGGGTCCTTCGAGATCGCCTGGAACGAATCGAGCCGCGCCGCAGGGTAGCCGACCGCGACGCGGGCCGTCGGGTATTACTGGGAGAAAATGGTGAACGAATTACTGGACGCCGACTTGGCGCCCGGTGCGGCGGCCTGGAGCACATACCCCGCGCCCGACGCGTTGATCACCAGATCGCCGAATAGCGCGATGCCGTTGACGGGCGCGACGCTCAACGTGCCGGACAACCGGCCGCCGACCGGATTTACGCTGATACTCATGGTGATGCTGCCCGCGAAGGCCGAGTCCGGAATGCCGAGGCTGTCCCGCACTAGCACTTGAATGGCGGGCGTGATGATGTTGCCCGCGGTGGCGCTACTGGGCTGGACCGTGAAGGCGAGCGCGTCGGGACCGCTGCCGCCGCCGCCGCCGCCCCCGATCGCCAGCCCGCCGTTGCTCGTGAGCAGGTGATCGTAGGGGCAGGCGGCCGCCACCAGTGCGGTCAAGGCGATAGTCGCGTACGAGCGTCTCATGTCCTCACATGATTGTAGAAAGCTCCGTACGCCGCAAGAGCCCGGGAGACGCCTTTGTCCACCTCGCCTGCCACGTAGACAGCGAGATTCCCGGCTCGGCCCGCGATCCCGGTCGCCCCCCCAGGCGTCCCCCCCGGCCTGAGCCCGCGGTAGTGGTCGGTGAGCCCGGCGGCCACGGCCTCGAGCACCCACGGCTTCATTTCGACGGTCGCCTTCGTGACGACGACCCCGCGTACGGCGCCCTGCGGCGTGAAGCCCACCGCCACTTCGATCGGCCCGTGGGGCGTGTCCACTCGCACGAACTCGAGCGCCCCGACCGACGTGGATCCCACCGTGCCCCCGTAGAACACGAGCACGCCGTCCTCGGGACTCCAGTCCACGGCCTCGTGCAGTCGGTGAGCGTCTGTGCCGCTCAGGTGGACCTCACGGGCTACATACGCATCGGCTCCCGGCAGGAGCGCCTGCACGGCGTCCGGACGCTTGACCAGCACGACGATAGGAGTGATGTGGAGCAGCGCGGCGATCGCCGCCGCGCGAATCAGGAAGTTCATCGGTCAGCCTCTTTCGGGTGACAACCACATCTGGTGGATAGCCAACGCCGCGACGATCAGATAGGCGACGCCCATCGCCCACCCAGCGGCGATAGTCAGGATCGCGAACCGCGGCGAAACGAGCTTGGTGAGCCACATCCCGGCGAAGTCGAGCCAGGGCGCCGCAAACAGGAGGGCGATCAGGCCGAGCGCCCAGCGTCGCGTCAAAGAGAGCCCGACGACCACGACGCCCAGGGCGGCCGCGATGAGTCCGTACATCGGGACGTGCACGTGAGTGTCCTGGATCAGCAACTTGGTGTCGACGGTGTGGACCTCGGGCCCGGCGAAGTCGGCCATCGACATCGGACGCTGCACGACCATCGTGGTCTCCGGCGGCATCGGCATGGACATCTCTGCACCGGCGTATGTCGCCGCCACGCTCTGGGGCGTGAACCCGGCGTACAGCGCGACCATTGCCGCCCCGAACACGTAGGACAGCCCCAACGTGGCGAGCAGGCCGGTCACGAGCCATTTGACGCGGACGTCCGCGCGTCGCAAGTCGTACAGCATGGATGGCCTCTCCCTCCCCTAGAACACGTACACGAGCTCGAGCACGCCCTTGGTGTTCGAGCTCTGCAGCGCGCCCGAGGCATCGGTGAAGAACGGCGCGGACGACCAGTCCGCGCGGACGGCGGCCCGCAACGCGATCTGCGGGAGGTGGAATCGTGTGTGCTCGATGTTGCTGAAGACGCCTTCGCGCGCGGTCGAGAAGTACCACATCGGACCCACCGTGACCGAGCGGAGGATCTGCGGCGTCCCCGTGAGCAGGCCGTCGGTGTCTTCCATTTGATCGTACCGCGCCGTCAACCCGACCTGGCGGCTCATCTTCAGGAATGCCGTGACCGCAGCTGCACGCCACGAGGGATTGCCGCCGCTCTGCTGATCCCGCCCGAAGTTGGCCTCGGCGCCCACGATCAGGCGTCCCCGGTCAATCGTGAGGTCGCTCGAGAACAGCGACCGCTGGTTCGCGTCGCTCGAGTCCCGCTCGGGTCCGTACGCACCGGTGAAGCCGAGCGTGACCCAGGGGATCGGGATCACCTGGATTCTGGCCAGCCCTGTCTTGCCGCGATTATTGTCCACCGTCACATCCCAGCCGTTTGCGACCACCCCCCATACGTCGACCCGCGGCGACGCGGTGTAGTGGACCTGCACGCCGGTGAGCTTGCCGGGCCGGGCATAGGTGAAGCTGAACGAATTGGTGGGGATCAGGTTGAGCGGCTCGTCATCGCGCTCGAAGCCGATGGGTGCGTCGAACCGGCCGAACGCCAGGGACCACTTGTTGGCGGTATGGGGCGTCCAGCTGACGAGCAGGTTGTCGATCTCCGTGGACGACGCGCCGTCTTCGAGCGCCGTCGTGAGCTGCGCGAACAGGTACGCATCGCCGACGGGCTTGAACAGGCTGACGCCGATCTTCCCGGCGGTAAACGTGTTGCTGCGGCTGACGCGATCGTAGTCGGCCCGTCCCACCGCGAAGCCCGTGATGGCGACGGGCGAGGGCTCTTCGAATGTCACGGTCCGCTGCTGCGCGGCGGCGCTCATCCCAACGCCGCACAGCAGGGCGCTCCAAAGCGCACTGCGCATAAATCCTCCGAGTTGTGGGTGGCTAGGGCGTTAGATCAGCCGAGGCCGTTCGGAGGGGGAGGGGCGGGGCTGAACGACGGGGAAGGGGGAAGCGGGAAGACGGACGGATACATCGGGACCTGTTCCGGCATCGCCATCGCGGGCGACGCGGGCAACGGCGCCGGGACGGCTACCGAGAGGGCGAGGTCCGCGCTCCCGGTCATCTGGCCGCAGAAGCACGGCCCATCCGTTGGCGCCCCGGTGTGGCCGGCGTGCGATTGGTGCAAGGCGTGATGGCGGCACGCCAACACGGCTTGCAGCGTCGCACCGCCCGGCCCGGCGGCGAGCCAGCAGGCCGCCGCCAGCGTGAACAGGATCAGCCGTGGTGTGCGACGCATCGCCTCAAGTGTACGGCCAACGTTTCGCCTGGCGCAACCCCGGCCGGGCCGTGTAGACTGCCTGGCCATGGGCGAGCGCATCGAATACCGCGACGGTCGTTGGGTGGTGCCGAGCCACCCCATCATTCCCTTCATCGAAGGCGACGGTACCGGGCCCGACATCTGGCGCGCCGCCCGGCGCGTGTTCGACGCCACCGTCCGGAAAGTGTCCGGCGGGAAGCGCCAGATTGATTGGCTCGAGGTGCTGGCGGGCGAGAAAGCCTTCAAGCAGGTCGGGAGCTGGCTTCCCGATGCCACCCTGGACGCCATCCGGACACACCGCGTGGCGATCAAGGGCCCGCTGACCACTCCCGTCGGAGGGGGAATCCGATCCCTCAACGTCACCCTGCGCCAGCTGCTCGACCTGTACGCCTGCATCCGGCCGGTGCGCTACTTCGAGGGCGTGCCCAGCCCGATGCGTGAGCCGCAGAAGCTCGACGTGGTCATTTTCCGCGAGAACATCGAGGATGTGTACTCCGGGATCGAGTACCGGGCCGGCAGCCCAGAGGCCGATGCCATCATCGGATTTCTCGGCGAGCGGTTCGCGGCCAAGATCCGCCCCGGGAGCGCGATCGGCATCAAGCCGATGTCCAAGTTCGGCTCCCAGCGCCTGGTCGCGAAGGCGATCGAGTACGCGCTGCGTGCCGGTCGCCGCTCGGTCACGCTCGTTCACAAGGGCAACATCATGAAGTTCACCGAGGGCGGGTTCCGGGAGTGGGGGTACGAGGTCGCGAAGAGCCGGTTCGGGGATAAGACCATCACGGAAGACGACGCGGGAAAGGGGAAAGGGGAAACGGGAAAGGTGATCATGAAGGACCGCATCACCGATGCGATGTTCGCGCAGCTCGTGCTGCGTCCCGACGAGTACGCGGTGATCGCCGCGCCCAACTTGAACGGCGACCTGTTGTCGGACGCCGCGGCGGCCCAGGTGGGCGGGCTCGGACTCGCGCCCGGCGGCAATGTGGGCGACGGCTTCGCCGTGTTCGAGGCGACGCACGGCACCGCGCCCAAGTACGCGGGGCAGGACAAAGTGAATCCGGGAAGCGTGATCCTGTCGGGGGCCATGATGTTCGAGGAGCTCGGGTGGGATGATGTGGCGACGGCGATCGCGCGCGGGCTCGGTGGGGCGATCCAGTCGCGGCGCGTTACATACGATCTCGCGCGGCTGATGCCCGGTGCGACCGAGGTCTCGACCTCGGCTTTTGCCGAGTGCATACTCGAGCATGTCTAAGATGACCAGCGGCGTCGCGAGCGCGCCGCTTGCCCAGGTCGATGCGCCGCTCCTCGCCGTCGCCCTCGGGCAGGGGAGCGTGCTTCCCACGTCCCTCGCCGATTTGGACCGCGCGGCAGGCGGTGTCGTGGCGCGCGTCATTACGAGCGGCGACTTCAAGGGAAAGCGCGACGAGACGACGTTGCTCTACCCGACGGGCGCCAAGGCGGACCGCGTCCTGCTCGTCGGCCTGGGGAAGCCGGGCGAGGTCACCCGCAACGCCATCCGGCGCGCGGCCGCCGTGGCGGCCAAGCGGGCTCGGGCGCTCGGCGCCAAACAGCTCGCCTTCGCCGTCGCCCCCGAGGCGCGCAACGGCGTGTCGGCCCGCGATCTGGGCCAGGCGGCGGTCGAGGGCGCCGCGCAAGGCGCCTGGGCGTTCACCGAGCTCAAAGCCACCCCCGACGAGCCGAAGCCCGACGTCGAGGGCGTCACGCTCGTGTGCGATCCAAAGGAGATGAAAGAGGTCGCGGCCGGACAGCGCGTGGGCGACGCCGTCGCGGCGGGGCACCGGCTCACCCGGCAGCTGCAGATGCTGCCCGGCAACGTCTGCACCCCCAGCTACCTGGCGGAGCGGGCGAAGCAACTGGCAGATCAGCACGGCTTCACGCTCACCGTGTTCGACCGGGCCAAGCTGCAGCAGGAAGGGATGGGGGCGCTGCTCGCCGTCGCCCAGGGCAGCGACCAGGAGCCGCGGTTCATCGTGCTGGAGTATCGCGGCGCCGGTGACGGGCCTCCGGTGGCGCTCGTCGGCAAGGGCGTCACGTTCGATTCCGGCGGCATTTCCATTAAGCCCGCGCAGAACATGGAGGACATGAAGTTCGACATGTCCGGCGCGGCAGCGGTGCTCGGCACGTTCGAGACGCTCGGGCTACTCAAGCCGAAGGTCAATGTCGTCGGGCTCATTCCCGCCACCGAAAACCTCCCCTCCGGCCACGCCGTGAAACCGGGCGATGTCGTGAAGAGCCATTTCGGCAAGACCATCGAGATCATCAACACCGACGCCGAGGGACGCCTGATTCTGTGCGACGCGCTCTCGTACGTCCGGCGCTTCAAGCCGGCGGCGGTCATCGATATCGCGACGCTCACCGGCGCCGTGGTGGTCGCGCTCGGCCAGGTAGCGATCGGCGCGATGGGAAACGATGAGGCCCTGCTGGCGGAAGTGCGTGAGGCGGGAGAGCGCGCCGGCGAGCGCTGTTGGCCGTTGCCGCTGTGGGATGAGTACCGCGACCTCCTCAAATCCGACATCGCCGACGTGAAGAACTCGGGCGGGCGGGGTGCGGGGTCGATCGCCGGCGGGTGGTTCCTGCGAGAATTCGTTGAGGGCTATCCGTGGGTGCACCTGGACATCGCGGGCACCGCGTACACCGACGGCGAGGGGCCGCATCAGGCCAAGGGTCCGACGGCGGTCGGCGTCCGGCTCTTCACCGAGTTCATTCTCAAGCGCGCGGGGGCGTGACCCGCGGCCTCGCGAGCGCCGCCGCGTTGCTGCTCGTCGCGGCCGGAGCAGCCGCTCAGGTCGACAGCATGGCGCGCCGCGACACCGTCCCGCGCGACTCCACGACCCGCCGGGACACGACGGCCCGCGATACGACCGCCCGCGACACCCTGCCGCGCTACCTCCCCGTATTCCCCGAAGCGATCCTCACCGGGCCGCTGCCGCGCGGCACGCGCTATACGTTCAACGCCGACTCGCTCGTGCTCTCGAACGTCCAGACGCTGTCAGATCTGCTCGCCCATATCCCGGGCGTGTACGTCGCGCGCGGCGGCATCTACGGCGCCGGGGAGATCGTGTTCTACGGGGGGCGCGGCGCGGCCGGGCTCGAGATCTACTGGGACGGCATCCCGTACCTGCCGCTCGGGCGCGACTCGGTGTACCTCGACCCCGCCCGCATCTCGCTCGCGCCGCTCGAGCGCATCGACGTGATCGTGCTGCCGGCCTCGATCCGCGTTTACCTCGTCACGCTGCGCCAACGCTCCACCGAAACCGCGTCGCAGGTCGGGGTCGCCACGGGAGAGGTGAAGACGGCGAACTACCGCGGCGCGTTTCTCCGCCGTTGGCGCTCGGGACTGGGCCTCTCGCTCGTCGCCGATTACAACAACACCGACGGGATCGAGGGCAGCTCGAGCACGGCCTTCAACGCCGTGGACCTGTGGCTCAAGGCCGAGTACGCACCGAGCCGCCGATTCGGCGTCTCGTATCAGACCTTGAGCTCGCGCTGGCATCGCAGCCCGGGGCCCCGCACCGCGGATTGGAACCCCCAACGGCGCGACGGGATGTTACAGCTGTTCGCCGCCGCCCGTGACGACGGGGTCGGGCTTTCGGCCCGGGCGACGTTCGCCACAACGAGTGTGAGTCGCGATACCGCGGTGCCGGATCGCAGCCTGTCGCAGGCCGCGCTCGAGGTGACGAACGACTGGTCCCGCGCGCACCTCGGCGTGGCAATCCGCAGACTCGACCACGCCCGGCCGCGGCAGTTCGAAGGCACCGGCGCGTGGAGCCCGTTTCCCGGTCTTACGCTCGCGGGCGACGCCCGCCACGCCGAATACAGCCGCGGGCGCTCCGGCAAGCGCGCCCATCTGGCCGCGGGTCTGATTCTGCCGGCAGGGCTCTCGCTCCACGGCGACCTCGCCTGGGCGCACGACCTGCGGGCGCCGCTCGATTCGACCGATGGGGGACAGCGCACCGTAGACGCATCCGGCGCGCTGCGTTGGGATCGCGACTGGATCAGCCTCGAGCTGGGCGGCGCAACCCGCGATCCGTTCGCGCCGATCGGCTTCCCGGTGGCGATCACGGCGATCGACAGCTCCGGTCCCCTGCGCCTGAGCCCGACGCAGCGCACCCGCTATTTCACCGCTCACGGCGGGCTCCGGCTGCTGCCGGGACTCCAGCTTTCCGGGTGGTACTTCGATCCGCTGGTCCGCAGCGGAAACGATTTCGAGCCGCCCTATCACACGCGCATCTCACTCACGTTCTATTCGAAGTTCTGGCGGGTGTATCGGAGCGGAATCTTCGGGTTGCGGGGCGAGCTGGCGATGGAATCGTGGAGCCGTGGGACCGCGGGCCTCGATACCGCGGGCGCGCTGCGTATCCTCCCTGGCGTGACCATCGGCGATGTGAACGTGGAGGTGCGGATCGCGGGCGTGACCATCTTCTGGATCCAGCGCAACGTCACGCTACAGCGCGCCAGCTACGTCCCCGGGTTCGACTACCCGCGTCGCTTTCAGTTCTACGGCGTGCGCTGGTTGTTCACCAACTGAAGTTGACCTAAGTGCTTTGTGTAACTACGTTTAAAGTCTGTGCCGCGAAGCATGACGGGTTTCGGTTCGGCCGAAGGGAAGGTCCTCGGCGGGCGGCTCTCCATCGAGATCCGCAGCGTGAACCACCGCTACTTCAATCCTCAGCTCAAGCTGCCATTCGAGCTCGGCGCGGTCGAGGGACCGCTGCGCGAGCGGCTGCGCCAGCTGCTCGAGCGAGGCCATGTGACGGTCTCGGCGCGCTGGGTCGAGGCGCCACAGCGCGAGGCGGCCGTCGCGGTGGACCTGGCGCGGGCGCGCCAGCTCGTGGCGGCAGCGAAGGAGCTGAAGAAGCGCCTCAAGCTCAAGGGCGAGGTGGATCTCGCCTTCGTGGCCCGGCAGCCTGACGTGCTGAACGCGCATCAGGACGGCAGCGCCCCGGCGCAGTGGAGCGAGGTCGAGCCGATCGCCGAGCGGGCCGTCCAGGAGCTGCTCGGCATGCGGGCCCGCGAGGGGACGGCGCTCGCCGCGGAGCTCGGGGGACGACTCGGAGCCCTCGAGCAGGCGGCCGGGACGATCGAGCGGCGGGCGCCCGAGCGCCTCACGGCGGAGCTCGCGCGGTTGAAAAAGGCGGTGGCCGAGCTTGCGGCGGGTGTGCAGATCGATGAGCAACGTCTCGCCGTCGAGGTTGCGCTGATGGCGGACCGCGTGGACATCACCGAGGAGCTCGTGCGGTTACGGACTCACCTGGCGGCGTGTCGCACGGCGCTCGCCACCGACGGGGCGGTCGGGAAACAGCTCGGGTTCCTCGCGCAGGAGCTGCTGCGCGAGGTGAATACCATCGGGTCGAAGGCCAACGACGCCGGGATCGCGCAGACCGTGATCGCCATGAAAGGCGAGCTCGAGAAGTTGCGCGAGCAGCTCGACAACCTGGAGTGACGCCCTCCCCGCGCGTCGTCGTCCTGGCCGCCCCGTCCGGGGGCGGCAAGACGACCATCGCGCGCGAGCTGCGGACTCGGGCTCCCGACAGCTTCGGGTACTCGGTGTCCGCCACCACACGCAAGGCGAGGCCGGGCGAGCGGGACGGTGAGGCGTATCATTTCCTCACGCGGGACGAGTTCGAGCGGCGGCGTGAGGCGGGGGAGTTCCTCGAGTCGGCCGAGTATGCGGGGGAGCTGTACGGCACGCTGCGCAGCGAGGTCGAGCGGGTGCTGCGCGGCGGGAAGCATGTGGTGCTCGATGTCGAAGTGACGGGAGCCCGACAGGTTCGAAAGGCGTACCCGCGTCCGGCATCGGTCGTGCTGTTCGTGATCCCGCCCTCGCCGCGGGTGTTGATCGAGCGGCTGCGCAAGCGGCGCACCGAGTCGGAAGCGGAGCTGTCGCAGCGGATCGACATCGCCACGCGCGAGGTCGAGACGGCGCGACACGAGATCGGGGACGTGTACGACCGCGTGCTCGTGAACGACGACCTCGAGACGGCGGTGCGGGAGGTCATCGACCTGGTACAGAGAGGGGAGCGCGGAGTCGCGCAGCGCGCGCCCGGCGACATGGCTAGCTTGCTGTCGGACTTCGTGCGACAGCTGACGCGCGAGGCAGCCCAACTGAAGCAGTCTACCGGAAGGAGCAGGTGATGCGGATTGTGACCCCGAGCGAAGTCGCCACGCAGACCCAGAACAAGTACCTGGGCGTGCTGGTGGCCGCCAAGTTCGCCCGTTTCGTGAACGAGTTCCCGCGCGATCGCTCGGTGGACTTCGAGGAGAAGCTCACCACGCGGGCGCTGGACGAGCTGGTGCGCGGCCGGCTCACGTACAAGCTGGTGCGGCGGCGGCGCCAGGAAGGCTGATGGCGTTCGCCGGCCGGCACGTCGTCCTCGGCGTGTCGGGCGGGATCGCGTGCTACAAGAGCTGCACGCTCGCCCGGCGGCTCACCGAGGCCGGGGCGACGGTGGATACGGTGCTCACCGCGTCCGCCGCCGAGTTCGTCCGGCCGCTCACGTTCGAGGCGCTTACCGGGCGCCCGGTCCTCACCTCCTTGTGGGAGCGGGACCGGGCGCTCGCGCACATCGGGCTCGCGCGAGAGCCGGACCTCGTGATCGTGGCGCCGGCCACCGCGAACGTACTGGCTCGCGCCGCGATGGGGCTCGCCGACGATGTGCTCACCGCCTTGCTGCTCGCCCGAACCGGGCCGGTGCTCGCGGCGCCCGCGATGAACGACGCGATGTACGCCCATCCCGCGACGCGGGCCAACCTGAAGATGCTCGCCGCGCGCGGCTGGCAGTTCGTGGGCCCCGAGACAGGCCCGCTCGCCGAGGGACCGAGCGACCGTCCCGGCCGCATGAGCGAGCCCGAGGCGATCCTCGCGGCGGCGGAGCGGCTCCTGTTGCAGCGCGCGCCGTGGCAGGGGAAGAGCGTCGTCGTCACGGCGGGCCCCACCCGGGAGCACCTCGACCCGGTGCGCGTCGTCACCAACCCGTCGAGCGGCCGCATGGGCTACGCACTCGCGGAGGCCGCCTATGCCCGGGGCGCGGACGTCGTCCTGGTCTCGGGACCGAGCGACCTGCCGCTGCCGTTCGGCGTAACCGCCCATCGCGTCGAAACCACCGCCGAGATGCAGCGCGCGACGCAAGCGTTGGTGACGCGGGCGGACCTCCTCATCATGGCCGCTGCACCGGCTGACTACCGTCCCGCCGAGCCGTCCGCCGCCAAGCGCCCGCGCGCGAACGGCGGTCTGACCCTCGAGCTGGAAGCCACCCCCGACATCCTCGGCTCGCTCAAACGCCCGAAGAAATGCGTTGTGGTCGGGTTCGCGCTCGAGGCGGGAGCAAACGGCTTGGCTCGGGCGCAGGCCAAGTTGCGGGAGAAGGATTTAGATGCGATCATCCTGAACGACGCGCACGAGCCCGGCGCGGGATTCGAAGTGACCACGAATCGCGTCACCATCATCAGGAGGAGCGGTGACCCGATCGAGCTGCCGCTCCTTTCGAAGCGGGACGTGGCCGACAAGATCCTCGACGCGGTGGAGCAATCGCTGACGTGACCGACGGGCGGGCACTGGCGCGCGAATTCCTGGAACAGCAGCGGCTGCTCGGCGGCGATCCCGTGATTCTGTCGGGACTGCCGGGTGCTCCGCAGCCACCCGCACCCACGCATCCCGCATCTCGCATCCCGTCTCCCGATCTTCCCCCTCCCGGGCTCTCCTACGATCCCCCCGGTGGCGATCTGTTCTCCAACGACCCGGTGCCGCAAGCGGGATCGCTCGAGGCGATCGCGCAGCTGGTGGCGAGCTGCACCAAATGCCGGCTGTGCGAGGGCCGCCGGCACACCGTCCCCGGGGAAGGGGCAGCCGATGCCCGGCTGGTCGTGGTGGGCGAAGGGCCGGGACGGGTGGAAGACGAAACCGGACGGCCGTTCGTGGGACCGGCCGGCGAGCTGCTCACCAAGATCCTCGGCGCGATCGAGCTGCCGCGCGAGCGGGTCTTCATCTGCAATGTGGTCAAGTGCCGGCCGCCCGAGAACCGCCTGCCGCAATTCGATGAGATCGCAGCGTGCGTGCCATACCTGTTCCGCCAGATCGACATCGTGAAGCCGAAGGTGATCCTCGCGATGGGCGGGACGGCCGCGCAGACGCTGCTCAATACCAAGCAGTCGTTGGGGGCGCTGCGGAACCTGGTGCACCGATTCCGCGGTATCCCCTTGATCGTGACCTATCATCCGGCTGCCCTGCTTCGCAACCCGAACTGGAAGAAACCGACCTGGGATGACGTCCGCATCGCCCGCCGTCTCATCGGCTGAGCGCACCTCCGAGTTCACGGGCCGTCAGACTCCGTGGAGCAACGAAGCGGAGCAGGCGGTGCTCGGCGCCATGCTGCTCGACCAGGACGCGGCCTTGAAGGCCGCCGAGCTGCTCGACGACACGATGTTCTACCGGGAGGGACACCGGCTGCTGTTCCGCTCGATGATCGCGCTCACCGAGCGGGGCGACGTGATCGATCCCGTCACCCTGCGCGACGAGCTGCTGCGGCGGGGAGACTTGGATCGCGCCGGGGGCATGGAGTACCTCGGGAGCCTCATCGACGTGGTCCCGACGGCCGCGAACGTCGAGTATCACGCCAAGATCGTGCGTGACAAGGCGGTGCTGCGGCGCCTGATCGAGGCGGCCACCGCGATCATCCAGGACGCCTACGAGGGCCGCACCACCTCGATCGAAGTGCTCGACAACGCCGAGCACCGCGTGTTCCAGGTCGCCCAGTTCCGACGCGCCGAGGAGTTCGTCCGGCTGAAGGAGCTGATCTGGCCGACGATGGAGCGCATCGAGCAGCTGCACACGAATCAAGGCGCGCTCACCGGCGTGGCGACCGGCTTCACCGACCTGGACCGGCTCACTGCCGGGTTTCAGCGCGGCGACCTCGTCATCGTCGCCGCCCGACCGTCGATGGGGAAGACGGCGCTCGCGCTCAACGTGGTGCAGCACGCCGCGATCGAGCACAACGTGGGGATCGCGGTCTTTTCCCTCGAAATGTCGAAAGAGCAGCTGGTGCAGCGGCTGCTCTGCTCCGAGGGCCTGGTGGATGCGCAGCGGTTGCGCCGCGGCCAGCTGCGCGACGACGATTACCCCAAGCTCGCCCGCGCGGCCGGCCTGTTGGGCACGGCGCCGATCTGGATCGACGACTCGGCGATGCTCTCGCCCCTCGCCATGCGCTCCAAGGCGCGCCGCCTCAAGGCGGAGCACGACGTCGGGCTGGTGGTGGTCGATTACCTGCAGATGATGCAGGGCCCCACCGACTCCGAGAGCCGGCAGCAGGAGATCTCGTTCATCTCCCGCTCGCTCAAGGCCCTGGCCAAGGAGCTGGACGTGCCGGTGGTGGCGTTGTCCCAGCTCTCGCGCGCCCCCGAGCAGCGGGGCGGCGAGCACCGGCGCCCCCAGCTGTCGGACCTGCGCGAGTCCGGGGCGATCGAGCAGGACGCCGACGTCGTGTGTTTCATCTATCGTCAGGAGTTCTACGACGGCCCCACGGACCCCAAGACGAACGAAAGCATCGAGGGAATCGCGGAGCTGATCGTGGGCAAGCAGCGCAACGGCCCCACCGGAACCGTCAAGCTGTTCTTCAAGAAGGAATACACGCGCTTCGACAACTACACGACGCGCGAGTCACCCCCTGAGGCCGCCCGTGGCTAAGGGAGGCTCGGTGTTCCGCTGCACGGACTGCGGCGCGGAGCAACCCAAGTGGGGCGGACGCTGCGAGGCGTGCGGGGCGTGGAATACGCTGGTCGAAGAGCCGGTCGGACGGACTGGCAGACGGGCGGACAGGAAGCACGTTGTTCCGTCCGGCAGTCCCCCCGTCCGCCTGTCCGCCCTCGGGGAAGGGGCCGGGGTGCGGCGGTGGCAAACGGGCCTGCGCGAGTTCGACTTCGTCTTGGGCGGGGGCATCGTGCCGGGATCCGTCGTGCTGGTGGGCGGCGAGCCCGGCATCGGGAAGTCCACCCTGCTGCTGCAGTGCGCGGCGCGGCTCGAGCAGGCGGGGGTTCCCACACTGTACGTGTCCGGGGAGGAGTCACCCGATCAGATCCGGTTGCGGGCGGCGCGGCTGACGGTCGACGCCGGCGCGGTGCACGTGCTGGGCGAGACGCGCCTCGAGGCGATCACGCATCATGCGCACGCGCTCGGCGCCCGCGTCGTGCTGGTCGACTCGATCCAGACCACGTACACCGACGAGCTCGAAGGCGCACCGGGCAACGTGGGTCAGGTGCGGGAGTGCGCGGCCCGGCTGATGCGCTTCGCGAAGGAGGCGGGGCCCGCGGTGCTGCTCGTCGGGCACGTAACCAAGGGCGGCGGCATCGCGGGCCCCAAGACGCTCGAGCACATCGTGGACACGGTCCTCTACTTCGAGGGCGAGAGCACGCTGGATCACCGCATCCTGCGCGCCGTGAAGAACCGCTTCGGCTCCGTGGACGAGATCGGCGTGTTCGAGATGACCGGTGCGGGACTCGAGCCCGTGGCGGACCCAGCCGCGGCGTTTCTGGCGGGACGCACCACCGGTGTTTCCGGCTCCGCGGTCACCGCGCTGATGGAAGGGACGCGTCCGCTGCTGGTCGAGATCCAGGCGCTGGCGGCGAAGAGCGGCTTCGGCACCCCACAGCGGGTGGCCACGGGACTCGACCACCGCCGCCTGGCGGTCCTGCTCGCGGTCCTCGAGCGCCGCGGTGGCCTGCCGTTCGGTGAGCGGGACGTGTTCGTGAACGTGACGGGCGGGGTGCGGCTGATCGAGCCCTCGACCGACCTCGCCGTCGTGGCGGCGCTGGTCTCGAGCGTGCACGACCGACCGCTCCCAGCGGACGCCGTGTTCCTGGGCGAGGTCGGCCTGGGCGGCGAGATCCGCCCCGTGGCGGCAGTCGAGCGACGCCTCGGCGAAGCGGTGCGCCAGGGGTTCCGCCGCGTGTTTCTGTCCGCCCGCTCTCGGGTGAGCCTGCCCGGCCTCGATCTGGTGGGCATGGACGGCATCGGTGACCTCGCCCGGCGACTCGCGGCCTGACGCGGGCGTCGTGGTCGTGGCGGCCGGCGCCGGCGTGCGCGCCGGTCCCGGCGAACCAAAACAGTTCCGGCCCATCCTCGGCGTCCCGATGCTGCTGCGTGCGTTGCGGCCGTTCACGTCCCACCCGGACGTGGGGCAGGTGATCGTGGTCGTGCCCGCCGGATTCGAAGCCCGACCTCCCGAGTGGCTTGGCAAGCTGGTGGGCGACCGGTTGGCGCTCGTCGCCGGCGGCGCCACACGGGCCCAATCGGTACGGGCCGGCCTCGGGGCACTCCCGCCGCAGGCCACGGTGGTGCTGGTCCACGACGCGGCTCGCCCGTTCGTGACGCGAGAGACAATCGATGGGGTGATCGCCAAGGCACGTCTGGGCGTAGGGGCCGTGGCCGCGATACCGGTTTCCGATACCGTCAAAGACGTCGAGCAAGAGCGTATCACGAAAACCGTACCACGAAACCGTCTCTGGCGGGCGCAGACTCCGCAGGGGTTCCCCCGAGCGATGATCGAGCGAGCGTACGCGGGGCTCGCGAACGGCGATGCGGCATCCACCGACGACGCGGAGCTGTGTGAGCGCGCGGGCTTCCCGGTGGAGGTCGTCCCCGATTCGGCGTACAATCTCAAGGTCACGACCGCCGACGATTTCCGGGTCGCCGAGGCGTTGGCCCGTGAGCTGCGGTGAGCGGCGTTCCCTTCCGGACGGACGAGGAAGTGACGGCCGCCCTTCCTCGGGTGGTGGCGCATCTCCATCAGGGCGGGCTGATCGCCTATCCGACGGAAACGGTGTATGGCCTGGGTTCGCGGGCGCGGGGCCCGGACGTCCTGGCGGTGGCACGCCTGAAGGGCCGGCGACCCGACAAGCCGTTCCTCTTGCTGGTCGCCGACCGCGACATGGCGGAGGCGCAGGGCCTCGCGTTCAGCGAGTCCGCGACCGCGCTGGCGCGGGCCTTCTGGCCCGGGCCGCTCACGCTGGTACTCCCGGGAGGGAGCGGCCGGCTGCCGGACGTGTTGCGGGGCCCGGAAGGCGGGATCGCCGTGCGCTGGACGTCGCATCGCGGGATGGCCAGTCTGGTGCGGGCGCTGGGGGAGCCGGTGACGTCCACTTCGGCTAACTTGCCCGGGAGTCCGCCGGCACCGGGCGCGGAAGCCATCGCACAGGATTTCGCGCCGGCGGTGGAGGCGGGGACCTTGCTCGTGCTGGATGGGGGTGTTTTGGGAAACTCTCCGCCGTCGACCATCGTTGATTGCACGCAGCGGACGCCCCGCTTGATCCGCGAAGGCGCCCTGAAGCTCGGCGAGCTGCGCCGGGCCGCGGGTCGGCTTGCTCCATGACCGAGGAACCGAACACGAAACGAATTCTGCTGGTCTGCACCGGCAACATCTGCCGCAGCCCGCTCGCGGCGGCCTTGCTGGAGCGGGCCCTGGTGGAGCGCGGGATCGAAGGGCTCGCGGTAGCCTCGGCCGGCACCGGGGCCTGGGACGGCGCCCCGGTTTCCGAGGGCGCCTATCTCGTGGGACTCGAGCGGGGGCTCGATCTCTCGGGCCACCGGGCGCGCCTCCTGACGCGCGAGCTGGTGGACGGTGCCGACCTGATCCTCACCATGGCCCGGCACCACCGCGCGCGGGTGGACGAGCTGGGCGGCGAAGGTCACGTATTCGTGCTGGGTGAGTATGCCGGCCGTGAGGGGGACGAGGCCGAGGTGAGCGACCCGTTCGGCGGCGACCTCGACGTGTATCGCGACACCTGCGTCGAGCTCGAGGCGCTCCTGCAGACGGCGGTGGAGCGCATCGTCAAAGAGTTCGCGAGTGGAAGTCAGCGCTAGCACACGCCTGCTGGCGGTGATCGGCGATCCGGTCGCCCATTCGCTTTCCCCCTCGATGCAGAATGCCGCAATCCGCGTCCTCGGTCTGGACGCCGTATACGTCGCGCTGCGCACGTCGGCCCCGGAGCTGACCACCGTGCTCGCCGCCCTCGCCGCCGTCGGTGGGGCGGGGAACGTGACGGTGCCGCATAAGGAGGCGGCGGAACGATGCGTGGCGCGGAAAACCGATGTGTGCGCGCGCGTCGGCGCCTGCAATACGTTCTGGACGGAGCACGGAGCGCTCGTGGGCGACAATACCGACGTCGCGGGAATCCTGGCCGCCCTGCGCCAGCTCGGTGCGGACGGTGCCGGCAGCTGGCTGCTGCTCGGCACGGGCGGCTCCGCGCGCGCGGTGGCGGTGGCGGCGGCGGCGGCGAAGGCCGACCTGCACGTGCTGTCACGCGACGCGGCGCGGGCGCGTGACTTCGCCGCCTGGGCCCGCGGGCAGGGGACCCGCGCGGAGCCGGCGCGGGGCAAGCTCCAGCCCGACATCGCCATCAACGCAACGCCCGCCGGACTCAAGGACGCCGATCCGTTGCCGCTCGACCCGGACAGCGCCGCCCACCTACATGCCGCCCTCGACCTCGTGTACGCTCCCGGCGGCACGCGTTGGGTGCGCACGCTGACCGCAGCGGGCGTGCGGGCGCAGGACGGTCGCGAGGTGCTGCTGCACCAGGGTGCGGCGGCGTTCAGCCGCTTCTTCACGGATGAGGCGGCGCCGCTCGAGGTGATGCGTGCCGCCGTGAGCCGCGCTCTTGGTGCGTGAGGCCGTCGAGCAGCTCCTCCTCCCAGCCGAGTGCCTGTTGTGCCGCGCCCTCCTCTCGTTCCGCGATTCCGCCCGGCTGGTGTGCGACGTGTGCCGTCACCGCTGGCGCCCCGTTCGCGCGCCGTGGTGCCGGCGTTGCGGGCAGCCCGAGCCGCTGTTCGGAGGTTGCCGGCTGTGCGCCGAGTGGCCGGCGGCGTTCGGGCGGGCGCGATCCGCGGTGTGGCTCGACGGGGGGGCGCGCGACGCGGTCCATGCCCTCAAGTACGGCGGGCTGCCGCGCATCGCCACGGACCTCGCCGCGGCGATGGTCGGGCTGGACGTCCCGGGACTGGACTCCGGTCTCCTCATCCCGGTGCCGCTGGGGCGCGCGCGCCTCAGGACCCGCGGCTACAACCAGAGCGAGCGTCTGGCGCGCGCCCTGGGCTGCCGCTGGGGACGGCCGGTGGTGGACCTGCTCGTCCGGACGCGGGACACCGCCGCGCAAACGGCGTTGACACCCGAGGCGCGGCTGGCGAACGTGGCGGGGGCGTTTGCAACGCGGAACGCGGAAGGGGGAACGCGGAACGGACGGACGGGTGAGTGTTCCGCGTTCCGCGTTCCGAGTTCCGCGTTCGAACGGCCACTGATCCTTGTCGACGACGTTTTCACCACCGGCGCCACGCTGGCCGAGGCGGCCCGCGCGCTGGACCAGGCCGGGGCCCGCACGGTTTCGGCCGTGACCTTCGGCCGGGCCGTCGTGCCGGACTTCACTTAGGGGAGAGCCATGGCAGTGCGTGTCGGGATCAACGGGTTCGGTCGCATCGGGCGCAACGTGCTCCGGGCCGCGGTGCTCATGAAGCAGCAGGCGCTCGAGTTCGTGGCGGTGAACGACATCACCGACACCAAGACGCTCGCGCATCTCCTGAAGTACGATTCCATCCACCGCCGGTTCCCGGGCACCGTCGAGGCGCAGGGCGATGCGCTGGTCGTCAACGGCAAGGCCATCAAAGTGTCGGCGATCAAGGAGCCCGAGAAGCTCCCGTGGAAGGCGTTGGGCGTGGACCTCGTGCTCGAGAGTACCGGCCGGTTCACCGACCGGCCCGACGCCGACAAGCACCTTGCGGCGGGCGCGAAGAAGGTCGTCATCTCGGCGCCCGCCAAGGGTGAGGACATCACGATCGTGATGGGGGTGAACCACCAGAAATACGACCCCGCGAAGCACCACGTCCTCTCGAACGCCTCGTGCACCACGAATTGCCTCGTGCCGGTCGTGAAGGTCGTGCTCGACAACTGGGGCTTCAAGCACGGCTTCATGACGACGATCCACAGCTACACGAACGATCAGCAGATCCTCGACCTGCCGCACAAGGACCTGCGCCGCGCCCGGGCCGCCGCGCTCAGCATCATCCCGACGACCACCGGTGCCGCCAAGGCGACGAGCCTCGTGATTCCGGAAGTCAAAGGGAAGATCGACGGCATCTCGCTCCGCGTGCCCACCCCCGACGTGTCCGTCGTGGAGCTGACGGCCGAGGTCGAGAAGAAAACGACCATTCAGGAAGTGAACGACGCCTTCAAGCAGGCGGCCCGCTCGAGTCTCCAGGGGATCCTCGACGTGAGCGACGAGCCGCTCGTCTCAGTCGATTACATCGGCAGCTTCTACTCGAGCGTGGTGGACGCGCTCTCGACCAACGTGATCGACGGGACGTTTCTGCACGTGTCGTCGTGGTACGACAACGAAATGGGCTATTCCGCGCGCTGCGTCGACCTGCTCGCTCACCTCGCCCGCAAGTGAGCAAGCGCAGCCTGCGCGATCTGCCGCCCGCGGCCTTGGACGGCAGGCGGGCGCTCGTTCGCGTGGATTTCAACGTCCCGTTCAAGGGCGGGGCCGTCACCGACGACTCCCGCATTCGCGCCGCGGTCCCCACCATCGCCTACCTGCGCGAGAAGGGCGCGCGGGTCGTGCTCCTGTCGCACTTCGGCCGCCCCAAGGGTCCCGACCCGAAGGCGTCGCTCCAACAGATCGTGCGCGACGTCGAGCGCATCCTGGGAACGCCCGTCGAGTTCATCCCCGATCCGGCCACCGGCGTCGCGGCCAGTCGCCGCCTCCCGCGCGGCGGTGTGGCGCTGGTCGAGAACACGCGGTTCTGGCCAGGGGAAGAGGCGAACGACGCCGCATTCGCCCAGACGCTCGCCGCCCTGGGTGACTTCTACGTGAACGACGCGTTCGGCTCGGCCCACCGGGCGCACGCCTCCACGGAAGCGGTGGCGCGCCTCCTCCGGCCCGCCGTGACCGGCTTCCTGATGGAGCAGGAGCTGCGCTACCTCGGCGAGGCGCTCGACCACCCCAAGCGGCCGTTCGTTGCGGTGCTCGGAGGGGCCAAGATCTCGGGGAAAATCGACGTCATCCAAGCGCTGCTCCCCAAAGTGGACGAGATCCTCATCGGCGGCGCGATGGCGAACACGTTCTTCCTCGCGATCGGATTCCAGGTGGGCGGCTCCCTCGTCGAACGCGACAAGGAGGATCTCGCCAAGGAGCTCCTCGCCAAGGCGGGGGCCAAGCTGATTCTGCCCCGCGGCGCGGTCGTGGCGCCCAGTCTCGCGCGCCCCGCCGAACGCCAGGAGGTGTCGAGCGATCGCATCCCCGCCGACTATGCCATCTTCGACATCGATCGATCCACCCGCCTCGACTTCCGCGCCCGGATCCTGAAGGCCAAGACCGTTTTCTGGAACGGCCCCATGGGCGTGTTCGAGACGCCGCCGTTCGACGAGGGGACCCGCGCCATCGGGGAGGCGTTGATCGAGGCGGGGAAGCGCGGCGCGACGACGGTCGTCGGGGGCGGAGATTCGGCCGCGGCGGTGGCCGGGCTCGAAGACAAGCTCACCCACGTCTCCACCGGAGGCGGGGCCGCGCTCGAGTTCCTCGAAGGGAAACCGCTCCCCGGCGTGGCCGCCCTCGAGGACGCGTGAGGAGACTGCTGTTCGCCGCTAATTGGAAAATGCACGTCGGGCCGGATGAAGCCCGAGCCTATTTGAAGACGTTCCGGACCCGCTACAACCGCCGGGAGGACCGCGAGGTGTGGTTCTTCCCGCCCGCGGTCTCGGTCGAAGCCGCCGCCCAGGCGGCGCGCGAGCGCAGCGACCTCCTGGTGGGCATCCAGGACGTCTACTGGGAGCCGAAAGGCGCGTTCACCGGTGCGGTTTCCGCCCCGCTCGCGCTCCAGGCTGGAGCTCGCGTCACGCTGATCGGCCATTCCGAGCGACGCCACCTGTTCGGCGAGACCGACGAAGACACTCGTCGCAAAATGGGCGCGGCGCTCGGGGCGGGACTCGGGCCCGTGCTGTGCGTCGGAGAAACGCTCGCGGAGCGCGACGCGGGGCACACGCTGGCGGTGGTCGTCCGCCAGCTTGCCGCCGCGCTGAGCGGTCTCGACAGCGGGGCGCTGTCGCGCGTCGTGATCGCGTACGAGCCGGTGTGGGCGATCGGCACCGGCCGCAACGCGACCCCCCAGGACGCCGCCGCGGTCCACCGGGAGATCCGCGGCTGGCTCGCAGGCCGAGGCGCTCCTACGTCGCGGGTCCTCTACGGCGGAAGTGTGAACGCGAAGAACGCCGCCGCCCTCCTCGCCGAACGCGAGCTCGATGGCGTCCTGGTGGGCGGCGCCTCGCTCGATCCCGAAGGCTGGGCGCAACTTGTGCAGACCGGCGCTGCCTAGGTATTTTCCCGGCCGCATGTACAGCTTCCTGCTGATCCTCCTCACCCTCGACGCCCTGATCCTCACGACGGCGGTGTTGCTGCAGGCGGGCCAGGGCGGGGGACTGGCGTCGCTCGGCGGTGGCGCCGGTACCGAGCAGTTCATGGGCGGCCGGCAGGCGACGACCTTGCTCACCAAGATCACCTGGTGGTGCGCCGGTATCTTCCTGTTCATCTCCCTCGTCCTCGCCTTCATGTCGGCGCACAGCGCGGCGCCGCGCTCGGTGCTCGAGGGAGGCGCTCCCGCGCCGGCCCCCGTCCAGCCCACGCCGCTGCCGCTCCCCGCGAGCCCGGCGCCGCAGAACACACCGCCGCAACCCTCCAACCAGAGTCCACCGCCCCATCGCTGACCGTCACCCAGCCTACGTGCTGCTCGAAGACGGAGCTTGGTTCCCCGGCACCGCGCCGGTGCCGTTCGAGCCCACGTATGCCGAGGTCGTCTTCACCACCAATCTGTCCGGCTATCAGGAGGTCTTCACCGACCCCTCCTATCTGGGCCAGATCGTCGTGATGACGGCGCCGATGATCGGCAATTACGGCATCAATCCGGACGACATCGAGTCCGACCGCCCGCGGGTCGCGGGCGTGGTGGTGCGCGAGCTCTCGGTGCAGCCGTCGAACTGGCGGTCCACGGGCGCCCTGGCGGAGTGGCTCGCGGCCGCGCGCATCCCCCTCATCGCCGACGTGGACACACGCCAGATCACGCGCCACATCCGCTCGAAGGGCGCGATGCGCGGCGCCGTGGCGATCGGCGAGCAACCGAACGACGCCGTGCGCACCGCCCTCGCCGCGAGCCCCTCGATGGACGGTCTCGATCTCGCGACCGAGGCGACCATCGGCGCCGAGTACACCGAAGGGCCGGCGGACGCGCGTCGCCACATCGTGGCGTACGACTACGGGATGAAGCGGAACATCCTGCGTTTGTTTCTCAAGAACGCCTGCCGTGTCACCGTCGTCCCGGCCGCCACACCCGCGGCGCGCGTCCGGGAGCTCGCGCCCGACGGCCTGTTCCTCTCGAACGGGCCGGGAGATCCGGCGGCCGTGTCCTATGCCATCGCCACGCTGCGCGAACTGGCGGACGGCTCACTCCCGATTTTCGGGATCTGCCTCGGCCACCAGCTGCTCGGTTTGGCGCTCGGCGGGGAGACGGTGAAGCTCCCGTATGGGCATCGGGGGGGGAACCATCCGGTACGGGATCTTGCGACCGGACAAGTACTTATCACGTCACAAAACCACGGCTTCGCGGTCCGAGGCGATACGGGAGGGGTCCCGGGTGCCAAGGCGCTTGAGGTCACCCACCTTAACCTCAACGACCGCACCGTAGAAGGCGTGAAGCACCGGGAATACCCGATATTCGCGGTGCAGTATCATCCTGAGGCCTCACCGGGACCGCACGACGCCCAAGCCCACTTCGAACAGTTCCTCCAAGCTCTTGACACACAATAGGTAAGCCCGTATGTTGGCCGCTCGTCTTGACTGCCCTTGGGCCCTTCAAGGGGGATGGATGACGAAGGCCGACCTAGTCGAAAAGGTCACCGCACAGATCGCTCGCACCGCCGGTCCTTTGATTTCCAAGAAGGACTGCGCGCGCGTGGTTGACTCCTTTCTCGACGCGGTCAAAGCGGCGCTATCGGAGCAGCATAACATTGAGATCCGCGGATTTGGGACGTTCAAGATCCGCCAGCGCAAGACTCGCATGGCGCGCAACCCGCGCACCGGTGATCCGGTGGAAGTCGCCGCGCGACCTGTGCCTGTCTTCAAGCCCAGCAAGGAGTTGCGTGCCATGGTGGCGGAGGCCAGCGAGCGCGTCACACCCTGAAGCCATCCAGACGCCACACGCATCCCGGCGGCCCCGACTAAGCGTCTGGGCCGCTTCGTTTTGCGCGGGGTAGTAGTCACACCCTCAAATCACCGGAGTCGTTCGTGCGCCACCTGCTCGTGCTGCTCGTCGCCGTTCCGCTGACCGCACAAACGCCAACGCCGGTCAAGTACGAAGTATCGATTCCATCGCCGGCGGCGCGTCTGTTCCACGTGAGCGCCGAGTTTCCAGCGCGCGGCAAGGACAGGCTGGTCGTGTCCCTTCCGGCGTGGAGCCCCGGCAGCTACGAGATCCAGAACTACGCCCGCTACGTACGGCACTTCGGCGCGAAGAACGCGCGGGGCCAGCCACTGTTCTGGGACCGCTTGGACAAGGACACGTGGCGCGTGATGACGGGCAGGAGCGATGTCGTGACGGCGGAGTTCGACTACCTCGCCGACACGATCGACCTCTCGCTCGCACGCATCGCGGGTGACTTCGGGCAATTTCTCGGCACCAATCTATTTCTCTACGAGGAGCGGCAGCTCGAGCGACCGGCCGAGGTTCGCTTCACCCTGCCCGCGGGCTGGCAGGTGACCACGGCGCTCAAGGGCAGCGGCAACGGGCCCTACACCGCGCTCAATTACCACGAGCTCGCCGACGCCCAAACCTTCGTGGGGAAGTACAGTCTCGATTCGCTGCAGGTGGACGGCAAGTCGGTCCGCATCGCGGTGTGGCCCGCCGACGCCTACATGACCGCGGTACAGCGGAACATGCGAGCCGCGGTCGAGAAGATCGCGAAGAGCGAGAACGGGCTGTTCGGCGGCCCGCCGTACGATCACTACACGGTGTTCTTCAATGTGATCCGCGAGCCGATCAACTTCGAGGGCGGGTTGGAGCACAGCGCCTCGCAGTTCGATATCATGCCCCAGGGCGCATTCGCCGATGCACTCGGGAACTTCGGCGATTTCATGGTGCCGCTGATGTCGCACGAGTATTTCCACCTGTTCAACGTGAAGCGCATGCGGCCCGCCGAAATGTGGCCCTACGATTACCACGCCGAGCAGTACACACCGTTGCTGTGGTGGTCGGAAGGCGTGACGGACTACTACGCCGATCTCACGAACATCCGTTCCGGTCTGTGGACGACGCAGCAGTTCCTGGAGAATGCCGCGCAGGACATGCAGCAGGTCGAGTCCGCTCCCGAGCCGTGGAGCGAAGAGGACGGCAGCGTGGCGACCTGGATCCACGAAGTCTTCGTGAACAGCTCGCAGCTCTACTATCCGAAGGGCGCGCTCACCGGAATGCTGTTCGACGTGGCGATCCGTGACGCGACGGACAACCGCAAGAGCCTCGACGACGTCACGCGGGCGCTCTACACGCGCTTCTACCAGCGCCGCAAAGGCTTCAGGACCGCCGACCTGCTCGGACTGCTCCGCGAGGCCGGCATGCCCGACGTGGACGGCTTCTACCAGCGCTACATCAACGGGCGGGAGCCGCTCCCGTACGAGAGCGTGTTTCCCAAGGCCGGGATCGCGGTGGCTCGGCAGACCCAATCCAGCCCGTTCCTCGGCGTCAATGCCCAACCCGGCGACTCCGGCAAGCTCGTGGTGCAGGGCGTGGTGCCCGGGAGCGCCGCCGAGGCCGCCGGGCTCGAGCCCGGCGATGTGCTGCTCAAGGTCGGCGAGATCGAGACCCGGCCGGACGAAGACTGGGGTGTGAAGTTCCGGGATGGTTACCGGGGCCAGGCGGGAGCGCCGCTCGTGATCGGGGTGACGCGCGCCGGTCGGGCCCTGAGGCTGAGCACGCAGGTGCGCGAGCGCACCCTGGTGTCGTTCACGCTCACGCCCGCGCCGTCGCCGAGCGCCAAGCAGGCAAAGATCTGGAGCGGCCTCGCCACGGGTTCCACCGGGAACTGAGGACGGCTATCTTGCCGAGAGGCATGGACACGGCGACGCAGGCGACGGTCCGGGTGCGGTTTTTTGCCCGCTACGCGGAGCTCGTCGGACGCTCCGAGGCCGCGGTGTCGCTGCCGCTCCCGGCCACCGTGGGGGACGTAGTGCGGCGGGTGCGCGAGGATTTCCCCGGCGCCAGCGCGCTCCCCGAGCGTCCCCTCGCTGCTGTGAACCTGAAGCAGGTCAAGCTCGACGCGCACGTGCAGGATGGGGATGAGGTGGCGTTGTTGCCACCGATCGCTGGAGGATGACCGAATGCGGAGTGCGGAATGCGGAATGCGGAATTGAACGACATGAGCTACTTGACTCGCACCCCAATCTCCCTGGATCTCCTGGTCGCCGAGGTCTCGTCTCCCGCGTGCGGCGGTGCCTGCGTGTTCCTGGGCACCGTGCGCAACGGGCCCGATGAGCAGGGAGTGACGGCGATCGAGTACTCGGCGTACGAAGAGATGGTGGAAGCCGAGTTCGTCCGACTCCTGACCGATGCGCGCGCTCGCTGGCCGGAGGCGCGCATCGCCGTCCGCCACCGGCTGGGGACGATTCCCGTGGGAGAGGCGAGCATCGCGATCGCCGCGGCGGCGCCGCATCGGGCCCAGGCGTTCGAGGCCTGCCGCTACGTGATCGAGGAAGTGAAGCGTCGCGTACCGGTCTGGAAGAAGGAGCTGCGTGTGGACGGCAGTGAAGTCTGGGTCGATCCGTCGGGCCGTCCAACCGCAAGACCGTCGCATGTCTGACGTCATCCACGACACGCTGCGACGCCCGCTCGCGAGCCTGCGGCTGTCCGTGACGGACCGCTGTAACCTGCGCTGCCGTTACTGCATGCCGGAGGACGAATACGCGTGGCTGCCGCGGACCTCGATCCTCACCTTCGAGGAGATCGAGCGGCTCACCGGCGTGTTCTCAGGGCTCGGGGTGCACAAGGTCCGGCTCACGGGCGGCGAGCCGCTGCTCCGCCACGATCTCTCGACGCTCGTCGCGATGATCGCTCGCAACCCGCGGATCCGTGACCTCGCCATCACGACCAACGGCTTGCTGCTCGGGAAGCACGCGGCCGAGTTGCGGACGGCGGGCCTGCAACGGGTGACGGTGAGCCTCGACACGTTGCGCCCCGAGCGCATGCTCGCGTTCGCCAAGAGCGCGCGGCACGCCGACGTACTCGAGGGCATCGCGGCGGCGCGGCAGACGGGCTTCGCGAGGCTCAAGCTCAACGCGGTCGTGATCCGCGGATTCAACGACGACGAGCTGACCGATCTGATCGAGTTCGCCCGCGCCCACGACGCCGAAGTACGGTTCATCGAGTACATGGACGTGGGTGGCGCGACGCGTTGGTCCCGGGACCAGGTCGTGTCCCAGCGGGAGATGCTGGACGTGCTCGCCCGGCGCTACGGAGCGATCGAGCCGGTGCGCCCCACCGGGGACGACGGCCGCGCTCCCGCCGAGCGCTTTCGGCTCGCGGATGGGACCACGTTCGGCATCATCGCTTCCGTCACCGCGCCATTCTGCCGCACCTGCGATCGCAGCCGGGTCACCGCTGACGGGACGTGGTTCCTGTGCCTGTACGCCGGGGCGGGGATCGACCTGCGCGAACTGCTGCGCCGTGGCGCACCGGATGAAGAGCTGGCATCGCTCATCCGGGAGACGTGGCAGGGTCGCACAGACCGCGGGGCGGAGGAGCGGCTCGGTGTGGCGGACCGGGGCGCGCTGTATCGGATCGAGTCGCTACGTGCCGATCCGCACCGGGAGATGCACACCCGCGGGGGGTGACCTCACCCCCTGACCCGCTTTCATGCTCCTCACCCCCTGTCCCCCTCTCCCTTAGGGAGAGGGGGCACCACGGGCAAGCTGAGTCTCCCCTCTCCCGAAGGGAGAGGGGATCAAAGGGGTGAGGACGAAAAGCGAGAGGGGGAATCAGTCCGTAGCTTTACTCCCCATGATGAACAAGATCACCGTCGTCGGCGCCGGCAACGTGGGCGCCACCGCCGCCCAACGCCTCGCCGAGAAAGAGCTCGCGCGCACTGTGGTCCTCGTCGACGTGATCGACGGCGTGCCTCAGGGCAAAGCGCTCGACCAGTGGCAGTCCGCGCCGATCGAAGGATTCGACACCCGGGTGGTGGGCGCGAACGATTATCAGCCTGCGGCGGGCAGCGAGCTGGTGGTGGTCACCGCGGGTATCGCGCGCAAACCCGGCATGAGTCGTGACGATCTGGTCCGCACCAACGCCGAGATCGTGAGGCATGTCTCCCTCCAGATCAAGCAGCACTGCCCCAAGGCCATCGTCCTGGTGGTCTCGAACCCGCTCGACGTGATGTGCTGGGTCGCGAAACAGGTGACCGGGTTCCCCCGCGAGCGGGTCATCGGGATGGCGGGCGTGCTCGACACCGCGCGGTTCCGCGCGTTCCTCGCGGAGGCGCTCGACGCCTCGGTCGAGGACATCCAGGCGATGGTGCTGGGGGGACACGGCGACACGATGGTACCCCTCATCTCGTACACGACCGTCGCCGGGATCCCGGTCACCCATTTTCTCAGCAAGCCGACGCTCGACAAGATCGTGGAGCGGACCCGCAACGGCGGCGCCGAGATCGTCGCCTTCCTGAAGACCGGCTCGGCCTACTACGCGCCCTCGGCGGCCGTGGTCCAGATGGTCGAGGCCATCGTGCACGACAAGAAGCGCGTGCTCCCCTGCGCCGCCTGGCTGCAAGGAGAGTACGGTCTGTCCGGCATGTATTGCGGGGTGCCCTGCAAGCTGGGCCGCAACGGGTTGGAGAAGATCCTGGAAGTGAAGCTGTCGCCGGACGAGCAGGCGGCGCTCAAGAAATCGGCCGAGGCGGTGAAGGAGACGATGGCCGCAGTCAGCCTGCGACTGCCCTCCAGTAGTCCCGATTCAGCCGGGCGATGAAGTCGATCGAAATTTCCTTGGGGCACGCGGCCATGCATTCGCCGTGGTTGCTGCAGGCCCCGAACCCCTCCGCGTCCATCCGCGCAACCATGTTGACCACGCGCGCGTCGCGCTCGGGCTGGCCCTGGGGGAGGAGCCCCAGGTGCGACACTTTCGCGGCCACGAACAGCATGGCGGAGGCGTTGGGGCATGCCGCCACGCAGGCGCCGCAGCCGATGCAGGCCGCCGCGTCCATCGCGCGGTCGGCATCGCGCTTCGGCACGAGCAGGGTGTTGGCCTCCGGCGCGCTCCCCGTCCGTGCGGTGATGAACCCGCCCGCCTGACCACCGGGAACGCGCCAGCGCGCCACGGCTCGATCCACAGCTCGGCGCCGTCCGGGAACGAGCGCATGTGCAGCTGACACGTGGTCGTGGCGTGCTGCGGCCCGTGCGGGCGGCCGTTGATCACCATCCCGCACATCCCGCAGATCCCCTCGCGGCAGTCATGGTCGAACGCGATCGGCTCGTCCTTGCGCGCGAGCAGCTGTTGGTTGAGCACGTCCAGCATCTCGAGGAACGACATGTCGGGACTCACGTCCGTCATCGCATAGCGCACGAAACCACCCGGGAGTCCCGACCCGCGCTGCCGCCAGATGTGGAGCGTGAGGTGCATTACTTGTAGCTCCGTTGGGCGAGGTGGACCGTCTCGAAGGCGAGGGGCTCCTTGTGCAACACCGGCTCCTTGCCCGCACCTGCGAACTCCCAGGCCGCCACGTAGCCAAAGCGCTCATCGTCGCGCTTCGCCTCGCCTTCCGGCGTCTGGTACTCTTCGCGGAAGTGGCAGCCGCACGACTCCTCGCGCTGCAGGGCGTCATGACACATCAACTCGGCGAACTCGAGGAAGTCGGCCACGCGGCCGGCGTGCTCGAGCGACTGGTTGAGCTCTTCACCCTTGCCGCCCACGTAGACGTCCTTCCAGAACTCGTGGCGCAGCACGCCGATCCGTCCGATCGCCTCCTTCAGTCCCGCGGCGTTCCGAGACATCCCGCACTTGTCCCACATCACGCGACCGAGCTCGCGGTGGAAAGCGTCGACCGTCTTCCGACCGCTCGCCCCAAGCAGGCGACGGACCCGCTCGTCCACCTCACCCTGAACCTGGCGGAACGCCGGATGCTGGACGTCGACCTTGGCGGGCTTCGCCTGGGCGAGGTAGTCGCCGATGGTGTACGGCAGAATGAAGTAGCCGTCGGCGAGCCCTTGCATCAGCGCGCTCGCTCCCAGCCGGTTGGCCCCGTGGTCGGAGAAGTTGGCCTCGCCGATGGCGTACAGGCCGTCGAGGGTCGTCATCAGATTGTAGTCCACCCACAAACCACCCATGGTGTAGTGCGGGGCGGGGTAGATCCGCATCGGCACCTGGAACGGGTCCTCCCCCGTGATGCGCTGGTACATCTCGAACAGGTTGCCGTACCGCTCGGCGATCACCTGACGGCCGAGACGCGCGATGGCGTCGTGGAAGTCCAGATAAACGCCGTGCCCTCCCGGGCCCACGCCGCGCCCTTCGTCGCACACTTCCTTGGCACGCCGGGACGCCACGTCCCGCGGCGCGAGGTTGCCGTAGCTCGGGTACAGCCGCTCGAGATAATAGTCCCGCTCCTCATCCGGAATCTGGTCCGGCGGTCGCGTATCGCCCTTCTTCTTCGGTACCCAGATGCGCCCGTCGTTGCGAAGCGACTCGCTCATCAGTGTCAGCTTGGACTGGTGTGGTCCGCTTTCCGGAATGCAGGTGGGGTGGATCTGGGTGAAACAGGGGTTCGCGAACGTGGCACCACGCTTGTAGGCGCGCCAGATGGCGGTGACGTTGCAGCCCTTCGCGTTGGTCGACAGGTAGTACACGTTCGAGTAGCCGCCCGTCGCAAGCACCACCGCATCGCCCGCGTGCGCGCTCACCGCCCCGGTGACCAGGTCGCGCACGATGATGCCGCGGGCCCGGCCCTCGATCACCACGAGGTCGAGCATCTCGGCGCGGGGATGCATGTTCACCATGCCGATCCCGATCTGCCGCGACAGGGCCTGATAGGCACCCAGCAGCAGCTGCTGGCCGGTCTGGCCGCGCGCGTAGAAGGTGCGCGAAACCTGTACCCCCCCAAAGGAGCGGTTTGCGAGCAGCCCCCCGTACTCGCGCGCGAAGGGGACGCCCTGGGCCGTGCACTGGTCGATGATGCTGGCGCTGACCTCCGCGAGGCGATACACGTTGGCCTCGCGGGAGCGGAAGTCGCCGCCCTTGATCGTGTCGTAGAACAACCGGAAGACCGAGTCGCCGTCGTTCTGGTAGTTCTTGGCGGCGTTGATTCCACCCTGCGCGGCGATCGAGTGCGCCCGCCGCGCAGAATCCTGGAAACAGAAGCAGGACACCCGGTAGCCGAGCTCGGCGAGCGACGCGGCCGCGGCGGCGCCCGCCAGCCCGGAGCCGACCACAATGATGTGATGCTTCAGCTTGTTCGCCGGGTTGACGAGCTTGATCTCCGAGCGGTGCCGTTCCCATTTCGCCGCGAGCGGTCCGTCGGGGGCGCGGGAGCGCAGCTCCATGGTCACCGCAGCACCCCGGCGAGCACCGCCACCGGGATGGAGATGTACCCACCCGCGATCAGCACGGCGATGGCGGCCGCCGCGCCACGGCGCCAGCGGCCGGTCGGCGGGGGGTTGAGCCCCAGCGTCTGCAGCGCGCTCCACGTGCCGTGGTACAGATGCAGCCCCAGCACGACCATCGCGGCGATGTACGCCGCCGCCACGGGCCACACCCGCAGGCTCGCCACGACGTTGTGGTACACGTCGCCCGGAACGAAGCTCGGGTTCACGCGACCGAACGTCAGGTCGAGCAGGTGATAGACCACGTAGAGGAAGATGAGCACGCCGCCCCACCGCATCGTACGGGCCGCGTATGTCGTCTCGACCGGCTCGAGCCGGCGATAGCCCACCGGGCGGGCGCGCCAGCTGGCGCGGCTCGTTCCGATGGCCGCCCAGATGTGGGCGAGCACCGCAACGATCAGCACGAGGCGGACGATCCACAGCAGCCACCCGCGGCCGAAGAAGGGGGCGCCCACGGTGCGCAGTCCCTCGGCGTAGGCGTTGAACGCCGCGGGCCCCTCGAAAATCTTCAGGTTGCCGAGCAGGTGACCGACGACGAACAGGAACAGGATCACGCCCGTGACGGCCATGACGGCTTTCTGGCCGACGAGCGATCCCAGAACGCCGGGGCGGGGAGGCCGGGGGGGGGCCGCGACTGAAGGCTGGCTGGTCATGGAACGGTGGGATGATACCTGCTCGCCCGCGGCTCGTGCAAGGCGATGGCCTTCTCCTGCTATCTTTACCAGCAGGAGGGCACATGTTCTTGACGCTCTGCAAGTCGAAGCTCCACCGGGCGACGGTCACGCAGGCGGAGCTGCATTACGAAGGCAGCATCACCATCGACACGGAGCTGCTCACGGCGGCGGGTATCCTGCCGTTCGAGCGAGTCCAGGTGGTGGACATCGCGAACGGGACGCGGTTCGAGACCTACGCGATCGAGGGACGGGCGGGATCGCGCACGGTGTGCGTGAACGGCGCGGCCGCGCGTCTCGTGCAGGTCGGCGATCCGATCATCGTCATCAGCTACGCCCAGATGACACGGGACGAGGCGGCCCGACACCATCCCACCATCGTCCTGCTCAACGCCGACAACTCGATCCGCGAGACGCTCGCCGGCGACCGGACGACGCCCATCGAAATCCTCTCGGAGTCGCTGTGACCCAGCCGGCCACGTCCACCGAGCCTCGCGCGGTGCTCCGCGACCACGTGCCTGTCGCGACGCGCCCGGCCACCGGTCGACCCACCGTGGTCATCGTGGGCGCCGGATTCGGCGGCCTGCGCGCCGCGCGCGCTCTCCGCAAGGCGCCAGTCAACGTGGTGCTGGTGGATCGCCACAACTACCACCTCTTCCAGCCGCTCCTCTACCAGGTCGCCACCGCCGGCCTCGAGCCGGAGGAGATCGCCCGCCCGGTGCGCGCCATCTTGCGCCGCCAGTCCAACACCGAGTTCCGGATGACGGAAGTGACGGGCCTCGATGCCGGCGGGAAGCGTATCGACACCACCGACGGGCCAATCGCCTACGATTACCTCATTCTCGCCGTGGGCGGTCAGACGAACTACTTCGGCCTCGAGAGCGTGCCGCGACACGGGTTCGGTCTCAAGGACATCCCGGAAGCGATCCGCATCCGCAATCACGTGCTGCATGCTTTCGAGCGAGCCATGATCGAGGCCAATCCCGAGCGCCGTCGGGCCGAGCTCACCTTCGTCGTGGTGGGGGGCGGCCCTACGGGCGTCGAGATGGCGGGAGCGCTGTCGGAGCTGATCCGCCTCGTCCTGGTGAAGGACTATCCGCGCCTCAACGTCAAGGACGTGCGCGTGCTACTCCTCGAGGCCACCGACCGGCTGCTGGCCGCCATGCCCGCCAAGTTGAGGGATGCCGCAGCCGAGACCCTGTGGCGTAAGCACGTGGAGGTTCGATTCGGGGCGACGGTCGCGGACTACGACGGCGCGCGGGTACTCCTGAAGAGCGGTGAGGTGATCCCGGCATGCACGCTCATCTGGGCGGCGGGTGTGAAGGCCGTGTCCCTCACGGGTCGGCTCGGCCTGCCAACGGCGCAACAGGGTCGGGTGCCGGTGGAGCCGACCCTCGACGTGCCCGGGCATCCGGACATCTACGTGATCGGTGACGCAGCCTACCTCGAGGTAGCCGGAGCCCCCCTTCCGATGATGGCCCCGGTCGCGATCCAGATGGCCGAGACGGCGGTCGCGAACATCCGGCGCCGCATCGCCGGGGAGCCGCCCGCGGCATTCCGCTACCGCGATCCCGGCTCGCTCGCGACCATCGGTCGGAACGCCGCCGTCGCCTACATCCGGGGGATCGGGTTCACCGGGTTCCCGGCGTGGGTGGTGTGGCTGGTGGTCCACATCATCCAGCTCATCGGATTTCGCAACAAGGTGTTCGTGCTGCTGAACTGGGCGTGGGATTACTTCTTCTACGAGCGTGCCGCGCGGCTCATCACGTCGATGGAGTGATCAGGGGAGCCACGCACGCGTCGTACCACGCCGTCCCAGCCGCACTCGAGACACCAGCGTCGTTGCAGCACGGGCAGGAGGCGGTCGAAGAAGCGATTCCGCAGCGGCACCATCTCGATGGCACAGTGCGGACACAGGGGACCCCGCGGGAGCAGCAGGTAGACCACCGCAGTGACGATCGCGACGCGCATCGCCACGGTCACGAGCAGGACCAACACGACCAGCATACTGTCTCCATGATAGTGTCCGGCCGCGCGGCCGGCCACCTCATGCCCCCGTCGACCCCCCCGCCCCCCGCACGAACGCAAGGATGCGCCGCTCGAGCTCCGCGAGCTCGACCGGCTTGACCAGCACCCGCTCCCGCGGCACCGGGGTGTTGCCCGGCTGGGCGAGCTGGGATACATCGCCCGACAGAAACAACACGCGCGCCGCGAGCTCGGGCCGCTCCTCCTCGAGCTGAGCGTACAGCTCGACTCCGCCCATGCGGGGCATCCGCAGGTCCGCGAGGATCACGTTCGCCGGTTGGGTGCGCAACCGGGCCAACCCCTCCACGCCGTCCGCCGCCTCGTCGACCTCGGCGCCCCGGCGCGTCAGATAGCGGGCCATGGGCCGCCGCACGGCTTCCTCGTCCTCCACGATCAGCACCCGCAGCCCCGCGAGCGACCCAGCTGGCGCCTGAGCGCCGCCCGCGCTCCCGAGGGGAGACTCCGAAGGGGGAGTAGAAGGGGCGGGGGCGGGGGCGGGGGCGGGGGCCAGGGACGTAGCCGAGTCCGGGGCGGAGGCTTGTGCGAGGGCGAGCGGGAGCGACAGGACGAAACGCGCACCGAAACCAGGCGGTGATGTGAGCGTGAGGTCGCCGCCCGCCTCGCGCGCGATCTGGCGCGAGATATAGAGGCCGAGGCCGGTGCCCCGGCGGCCCTTGGTGGTGGCGAAGGGCCGGAACAAGCGCGGCGCGATGTCCGGCGCGACCCCTCGCCCATTGTCCCCGACCGCCACCGACACTTGTCCGTCCCGGACCCAGGTGTCGACGCTCAGGTGGCGGGGCGGTGTCACGCCGCGCAGCGCGTCGATCGCGTTTGACAGGAGGTTGACCACGACCTGCTCGAGCTTGATGGCGTCCCCCTGCACCGGCGGCAGGCTGGCGTCGAGCTGCCCGCCGACGGTGATCTCGTCCACGCCGAAGCGATACGACACGAGATCGAGTGCCCCACGCACCACGTCGTTGAGATTGACGTTCGTCACGTCGCGGTCGGTCGCGTGCACGAATCGCAGCAGCCCTCGCAGCAGTTTCGTGGCGCGCCGGGCCTGACGCAGGATCTGGGTCATCTCGCTGCGCTGCTCCCCCTCGAACGCGGGGTCGGCCAGCCGGTTTTCGGCGTGGGCGGCGATCGCCATGAGCGGATTGTTCACCTCGTGCGCGACGCCGGCGAGCAGCTCGCCCGCCGCGGCGAAGCGCCCCTGCTCCTCGGCCCGGTCACGCAGCACGCGGGTCATCGCGTTGAAGTGCTCGGCCAGGCGACCGAGCTCGTCGGACCCACGAACCGGGACGCTGACCGTGAGATCGCCGTCGGCGACCTGGGCGAGGCCGGCCTCGAGCTCGTGCAGCGGACGCCACACGCGCCGGCGCACCACGAGAACCAAGAGGGGCACCAGCAGCGCACCCAACCCGAGCCACAGGATCGCGTCGCCTCGCACCTCACCGGCCGCGGCCCGCAACGCCCCCTGGCGCGCCGTGAGATATGCCCGAGCGACCCGGCTGCCGTCGGCACCGCGCTCATGGGCGACCCGCAAGAGTTGCTCGACGGTCACGAGTCGCGCGGCCGCGTCCGCCCGGCGACCGCGCTCGAGCTGCGCCACGCTCTCCTCCAGGACGTTGCCGACGCGCGACAGCGCGCCGTCGATGCTCACCAGGGCTGCCCCGAGCTCTTGCGGGGTGGCGGCGCCTGCAGAGACCCGCAACGGCGTGCGGCCGATCGCCGCGAGGTCATGCACCAGCCGCAGCGAATCCGCGCTGGGCCGCGGCCGGCGCGCGAGGTCGCGCACGATGGCGACCGCCCGGTTGAGTGCGCTGTCGCGCCGCGCGAACACCGCGCTCACGGTGGTGATGGCTTCGGTGGCGGCGCCGAGCGCCAAAGCCGGTCGACTGACGCGAAAGAACAGGTAGACGGGAAGGGCGGCGGCGTACGCTCCGGCGGCGAGGGCCACGGCGAGCAGCGTCACCCGCACGCTGAGCAGGCGGCGGGAAGTCACGACCAGCGGAGCGCGAGCTTACCGAACATGGAGTTCATCCCTCGTCCGCGCGTGCACGCGAACATGCCGATGACGACACGCCTAAGATACGCGCCCGCCCGGCGCTGACTAGCGGGGGCGCGCCGCGGCACCCACATTTGCGGCATGTCTACCGATACCGCCGACCGCATGAAGATCGTGATCGGCTATGCGGTGTGGGCGACGCTGTGCGCCGCCGCGGCCGGGGTCGCGATCTCCCTAATCCATACGTGGTTCTTCAGCTATCACGCGACCCGGCCGGGATTGTGGCGGACGCTGCTCGAAGACGCGGCCGTGACGGTCGGTATCGCCGCGGGGCAGGGCGCGGTCGCCCTGGTGACGGGCAGCGTCCTCACCCAGCTCGGACGCGGGCTGCACGCCACCGTGCTCCTCGGTCTCCTGGTCGGGCTGTTCGACTTCGTGATGAACTTCCTGCAAATGGCGGTTCCGGCGACCGAACTCGGCTGGGTCCCCGATCTCGTCATCCTAGCGGTGACGACGATCGTCATCACCGTCCTCGGATCCCGGTCGGCCAGCGCCCCCGCGCCGCCGCCGTGAGCGACGAGCAGCACGACGCCCTGCGGCGGCTAGAGCGGCGCGTCGATGTGCTCGAGCAGATGGTGCGGCGGCTGCTCGCGGCCGGTGCCCCCGCCGAGCGCATCACCCCGGCACCCGCAGCCCCCGCTGTCGCCTCGCCCGCCGCGCCCATCCCTCGGCCCCACGAACCCCGAACCTACTCGCCGCCACCGGCCGCAGCCCCCGACCTCGAGCAATGGTTCGGCCAGCGCGGACTGCTGATCGTCGGGGTGCTCGCGCTGCTCACCGCGGCAGGATTCTTCCTGAAGTACGCGATCGATCGCGGCTGGATCGCTCCGCTGGTCCGCTCCCTGTTGGCGATCGCAGCCGGCGTCGGGGTGGCAGCGTGGGGGGAAGCCCGCATCCGCGGCGGCTTACGCCGGTACGGCGCGGCGATGATCGGCGCGGGCGGAGGACTCGTCTACCTCGGCCTGTGGGCCGCCGCCGGACCGTACGGGTTGCTCGAGCGCCGCATCGGCGTGCTCCTCCTCGCCGCATGCACGGTCGCGGTGACTCTGCTCGCCTTGCGACACGAGATCGAGGGACTCGCGATCTGGGCGCTGGCCGGCGCGTACATGGCCCCGATCCTGCTCTCGCCGCACGTGCCCAACCCCGAAGCCTTCCTCGGCTATCTCGAGGTGATCGGCCTCGGCACCGGCCTGCTCGCGTATACGATGACCTGGCGGCGCACTTTCAACCTGGCGCTCGCGGGTTATTTCCTGCTGGCTGCGGCAGGCGCGGCGACCGCGCTGTCCAGCCCGCTCGGCTGCTGGTTCCTCGCGGCGGGCGCGCTGCTCACGCTGCACGTCACCAGGCGGCGCGCCTGGCCTGAGGCGCGAGTGGGGATGTTGCTGCTCGCATGGGTCCTCCTCTCCGTGGCGCTCGCCGGTGTGCGCAACGGGCCCGAAGCGCGGCTCTGGCTCGCCGTCGGGGCGCCGTTTGCCATCGCAGGCCTCCTGTGGTGGCAGCAGCTGGAGCAGAGTCGGCTCGGGGCCCCGTTGGAAGCGGTGCTGTTCGGCGCGAACCCCTTCGTGTTACTCGCCCTGGTGTGGACGGCCGATCCGGCGCTGCGCGACCGGGCGCCGGCGCTCCTGCCCGCGCTGCTGGCGGCACCGTACCTCGGGGTCGGGTGGGCCCGTCGTGCGGCTCCGCACCTGGTCATGGGGTTCGCGCTCGGCGCCTTGGCGGTGGCCATGCAGGGGAGCCCGCCTACGGTCGTCATCGGCTGGACAGCGCTCGCTCTCGCCGGACTCGCGGCCGAGCAGCACGGCGGGCGACCCGGCGGGCGGATCGCCGCGCTCGGACTCGCGCTGCTCGCGTTCCCGTGCCTCTTCGGCGTCGCGCTCTGGTCGCGACCGTCGGACGCCGCGCCGTTCATCGACCCTTGGGCGCTGGCGCTGTACGGGTACCTCGCGGGCACGGCGCTAGGGGCGCGCCGCTGGGGCGCGGGACTGATGGATTCGAGCACCGCGCGCTGGACCGCGCGCGGCGGCGAGCTGCTCTGGGTGCTGTGCGGGGCGGCGGTGTTCGCGGGTGGATCGGTCGAGCTGCAACGCTATTTCGGGCGGCGCGCTCCCCTGGCCGGGGACCTCGCCTTGAGCGTCTTCTGGCTGGCCTACGCGGGCGCCCTGGTCCGGCTCGGGTTCCAGCTCGACCGCAAGGACGTGCGCTCGGCGGGGCTCGCGGTGGCCGCGGGGGCGGGACTCAAGATCGTGCTGTACGACCTCTCGAACCTCGATGCGCTGTACCGCATCGCGTCGTTCTTCGCGCTCGCGCTGATCGCACTCGCAGTGGCTTATACGTACAACAAAAAAGCGACGACGTCGAAGGAGACCGTGGAGTAGAACCGTGGAGGGACAACGTAGAAGGACCGCGTACGTCGTTCCTCTACGCCATCCCTCCACGTTTCCCCTCAACGCACTTAGAGTTTTGGAAGTGTAATTCCGGTCTGCGCCTGATACTTGCCTTTCTTGTCTTTATAGCTGATCTCGCATTCGTCTCCCTCGTCGGCCGTGAAGAACAGCACCTGGGCAATCCCCTCGTTGGCGTAGATCCGCGCGGGCAGGGGCGTCGTGTTCGAGATCTCGAGCGTGACGAAGCCTTCCCACTCGGGCTCGAACGGCGTCACGTTGGTGATGATGCCGCAGCGGGCGTAGGTGCTCTTCCCCACGCAGATCGTCAGGACGTTCCGGGGAATGCGGAAGTACTCGACCGACCGGGCGAGGGCGAAGGAATTCGGCGGCACGATGCACACGTCGCCCGTGAACTCGACGAACGATTTCGGATCGAAACGCTTGGGGTCCACCACCGCCGAGAGCGCGTTGGTGAAGATCTTGAACTCGGGCGCGACGCGCATGTCGTATCCGTACGACGAAACGCCATACGAAATGACGCCCGCACGTGCCTGGTTTTCCGCAAACGGCTCGATCATGCGGCGCTCAGTCGCCATCCGGCGGATCCAGCGGTCGGACTTGATGGACATGGGGCGGCAATATATCGGCGGCATCGACACTTACGCCACTCGATTCGGTTGACAAGCCCGCCGTGGTCGGATACGTTTCGGCGGGTCAAGTGAATTTTTTCACGAACTCACATGAACCAGCCCTATCTCGCCTTCCTCCTCCTGCTTGGCTTCGTGGCGTTCAACGCGGCACTGTTGATCGGGCTCTCGCATCTCCTCGCACCCCATAAGCCCAACGCCATCAAGGACAGCCCGTACGAGAGCGGCATGCCGCCGCTCGGCAGCGCGCGCGACCGGTTTTCGGTCAAGTTCTACCTGGTCGCCATGCTGTTCATCATTTTCGACATCGAGACGGTGTTCCTTATTCCTTGGGGAACGATTTACTTCGGGGGCGCAACCGGCAGCACCGGGGGGCCGAGCATGGGGTTCCTGCTCGTCGAAATGCTGGTGTTCATGTTCATTTTGGCCGTCGGGTACGTGTACGTCTGGAAGCGCGGGGCGCTCGAATGGGATTGACGACATTAACGACGTGGAGGGGAACCGTGAAGGGAGGACGTGCAAGAGAGGCGTTGAGGGACGACGTCATGACCTTACGCGTCTCCTACACGCTGTTCCCGCACGTCGTTCCTCCACGTCGTTCCTCAACGAGGTTGTCGACGTGAAGCGAGTGATCGAAACCAAGGAAGTCTCCGGGCAGAGCCCGAACTACCTGCTCGCCAAGTTCCAGGATCTGGTGGACTGGGCGGTGAACTCGTCGCGCGCCAACTCGCTCTGGCCGATGCCGTTCGGGACCGCGTGCTGCGCCATCGAGTTCATGGCCACCGCGGCCAGCCGCTACGACTTCGCTCGCTTCGGCATGGAACGGCAGGCGTTCTCGCCTCGACAGGCGGACGTCCTGATCTGCGCCGGCCGGCTGCCCTTCAAGCTGGCCCCGGTCATCCGGCGGATCTACGATCAGATGCCCCAGCCCAAATGGGTGATCTCGATGGGCGCCTGCGCGTCCACCGGCGGCATCTTCGACAACTACGCGATGGTGCAGGGCATCGACACCATCGTCCCCGTGGACGTCTACGTCCCCGGGTGCCCGCCGCGGCCGGAAGGGCTGTTGTACGGCGTGCTCCTGCTGCATAAGAAGATCAAAGGCGAGTCGCTGTTCGACCGCGTCCCACGCCGCGAGGAGCAGCTGCTCGACGAGCGCGGTCTGCGACTCCCCCCCGAGCAGATCGACGAGATCTCCGAGCCGTTCGGCAACTCCGTCCACCAGTTCCGCTCGGCGTGAACCCGACCGTCGACGCCCTGCGAGCGACCTTCGGCAGCGCGATCGGCCGCGGGCTCGAGTCCTGCGGCGACACCATCGTGTACGTCGCGCGCGCAGCCCTGCTCGACGCCATGACCTGGCTGCGCGACACGCCACAGCAGGGCTATGACTACCTGGTCGATGTCACGGCGGTCGAATACCGGGACCGCGAGCGACCGCTCGAAGTGGTCTACTTCCTGCGCTCCCTCGCGCGCCGCGCCGACCTGCGAGTCAAGGTCGAGCTCGACCCGCGCGGGGATCTGAGCGTGGACTCCGTCGTGCCGCTGTGGCGCGGCGCCGATTGGCTGGAGCGGGAGACGTACGACATGTTCGGCGTCAGCTTCCGCGGTCACCCCGACCTGCGTCGCATCCTCATGTGGGAGACCTACGCCGAAGGCTACCCGCTCCGGAAGGACTTCCCCCTGCGGGGCCGCTTCAGCCGCGCCGAGCAGGTACGGCAGGCCCTGGGTGCCAACCCCGAGGCGCACTACTCGATGGAGGAGTTGTCCATCGCCGAGGCGTACGACGAGCTTCCCGCCGACATGAAGGAGCGGCTGCGCCGCGGTGAGCGCGGCAAGCTCCCCGACTCCGAATGAGCAAGCGCACCGTCGAGCTCGAGCTGGCGACCCCCGGCCTGGACGCCCGGGGTCAGCCGGTCCGCGTGCCGCTCGGTGTCGCGGCCGCTCCCGGCACCAGCGACGTCGCGCCGCCGGAGCCGGACCTTCCGGGCGAGCACATGTTGATCAACCTCGGGCCGCAGCACCCCGCGACCCACGGTGTGCTGCGGCTCGTGGTCGAGCTCGACGGCGAGACCGTAGTTCGGGTGATCCCCCACCTCGGCTATCTCCACTCCGGCTTCGAGAAACTCGGGGAGTACCGGCACTACAACCAGATCATCCCGCTCACCGACCGCACCGACTATCTGTCGCCGATGGCGAACAACGTCGGCTTCGCGCTCGCGGCCGAGAAGCTGATGGGCATCGAGATCACGCCGCGCTGTAAGGTGCTGCGGGTGATGGCGTGCGAGATGAGCCGGATCATCTCCCACATGGTCTGGCTCGGCACCACGTCGATCGACCTCGGCGCGTTCACCCCGTTTCTCTGGGCGTTCCAGGAGCGCGAGCGCATCTACAATCTCCAGGAGATGTGGACCGGCGCCCGGCTCACCACCAGCGTGACGCGCGTCGGCGGCCTGATGGCCGACGTACCCGACGACTTCGTCGCCGGGCTGCGCGAATTCACCCAGACCTTTCCCCGGACGTTGAGCGAGATCGATCGCGTCCTGACTCGGAACGGCGTGTGGGTCGGCCGCACCCAGGGCGTCGGCGCGCTCACCGCCGCGGAGGCGACCAACCACTCGCTCTCGGGTCCGATGCTGCGCGCCTCGGGCGTCCCCTACGACGTGCGCAAGGACAAGCCGTACCTGGACTACGACACATACGACTTCGACGTCGTGGTGGGCGAGCACGGCGATGTCTACGACCGCTACCTCGTACGCCTCGAGGAATGCTCCCAGTCGAACCGCATCCTGCAGCAAGCGCTCGTCCGTCTGCCCGATGGCCCCGTCAACGTGGCCGACCCGCGGGTGATCCTCCCTCCAAAGTCGCGTGCCATGAACGACATGGAGGCGATGATCTACCATTTCAAGCAGGTCATGGAAGGCGTGAAGGCACCGGTGGGCGAGGCCTACGTGGGGATCGAAAACCCGAAAGGCGAGCTCGGCAACTACCTGGTGTCGGACGGCACGGCCAAGCCGGTGCGGTGGCGCATCCGGCCGCCGTCGTTCATCAACCTCTCGGCCCTCCCGAAAATGGCGGAGGGACACCTGTTGAGCGACCTGATCGCGATCAACGCGTCGGTCGACATCGTCATGGGTGAGGTGGATCGATGAGTGTCAGCGCGCATCCGACACCGCAGCCGGGCACGGAAGAGTACCATCCGGTCTTCGTGGGCAAGACCCTCGAGCAGCTGGGCGAGATCCTGACGCGTTATCCCACCAAACAGGCGGCCCTGCTACCGGCGTTGTGGCTCGTGCAGGAGGCGCGCGGCTGGATTTCCGATCGCAACATGGCGGAGGTGGCCGAGGTGCTGGGGTTGACGCCCGCGTACGTGAAGGGCGTGGTGACGTTCTACACCATGTATCACCAGCACCCGGTGGGGAAGCACTTCGTGCAGGTGTGCACCACGTCGCCGTGCAATGTCTGCGGCGCCGAGGCCGTCGTGAAGGCGTTGCTCGACGCGACCGGCGCCAAGGAGCTCGGCGCTACCAGCCCCGACGGCAAGTGGACGGTGATCGAGGTGGAGTGCCTGGGGGCCTGCGGATTCGCGACTCCGGTGCTCGTGGACGACGATTTCGTCGAAGGCGTCAGCGCGGAAAAGGTGCCCGACCTCGTGAAGCGGTACAAGTAAAATGGGGTACCCGCACAAGCCGCACCCCAAGGAGACGGTCGTCCTCTCCAAGCATTTCGGCGAGGCCGACGCCCGCACGCACAAGGGCTGGGTGAAGCGGGGCGGCTACGAGAGTCTCGCGCAGGCCCTCACCATGGAGCCCGCCCGGGTCATCGACATCGTGAAGGAATCGGGGCTGCGCGGACGGGGCGGTGCCGGCTTTCCGACGGGGCTCAAGTGGTCCTTCATGCCCAAGGAAAAGAAGAAGCCGCACTACCTGTGCGTGAACGCGGACGAATCCGAGCCCGGGACATTCAAAGACCGCGAGATCATGCGGTGGACACCGCACGCATTGCTCGAGGGCGCCGCCATCGCGGCGCACGCGATCCAGGCCGAAGTGGTCTACATCTACATCCGCGGCGAGTTCACCGAGCCCTGGGCGGTCATGGAGAAGGCCCTCGCCGAGGCGACGGCCGCGGGCGTGTTCGGCGTCATCAAGCTCTATCTCCACCGGGGCGCGGGCGCCTACATCTGCGGTGAAGAGACGGCGCTCATGAACTCGATCGAGGGCAAGCGGGGCAATCCCCGAATCAAGCCGCCGTTCCCGGCCGCCGCGGGCGTGTTCGGCATGCCGACGACCATCAACAACGTGGAGACGCTCGCCGCCGTGCCGCTCGTCCTCAAGAAGGGAGCGGCCTGGTACAAGGGACTGTCGCTCTCGTCTCCGAAAAGCACCGGCACCAAGCTGTTCTCCGTCTGCGGCCACGTGCAGAAGCCGGGCAACTACGAAGTCACGATGGGCTTCCCGCTCAAAGACCTGCTCTACGACTTGTGCGGGGGGATGCCCCCGGGCCGGACGCTCAAGGCGTGTATCCCCGGGGGCTCGTCGGTGCCGATCCTGAACCGCGAGGAGACCGAGGGCTGTCTCCTCGACTACGAGGGCGTAGTCGAGAAAGGCTCGATGCTCGGGTCCGGCGGCGTGATCGTGTTCGACGATTCGACCGACATGGTCTACCAGATCATGCGACTCGCCCGGTTCTACGCGCACGAGTCGTGCGCCCAATGCACGCAGTGTCGCGAAGGCACCGCGTGGACCACGAAGATTCTCGAGCGGATCCTGTCGGGGCAGGGGAAGACGGCCGACCTGGATCTGCTGCTCGACCTCGCCGACAACATGACCGGGAAGACGATCTGTGTGCTGTCGGATTCCTGCGCCGCCCCAGTCGTGTCCGGAATCAAGAAGTTCAAGAAGGAATTCGAAGACTATATCGCGGGGCGCCGGAAGCCCGTCTCGGTCGCCTGATGGCCGACGAGCTCGTCAACCTCACGATCGACGGCGTGCCCGTGGGCGTTCCCAAAGGGACGCTCGTGATCGAGGCCGCCAAGCAGGCGGGGGTGCTCGTGCCGCACTACTGCTACCACCCGGGACTGCCGGTGGCCGGCGTGTGCCGCATGTGCCTCGTGGACATCGAGAAGGCCCCGAAGCTCCAGATCGCCTGCGCCACGCAGGTGGCGGAGGGCATGGTGGTGCGCACGCAGTCGCCGCAGGCGAAAAGCGGCCGCATGGGCGTGCTCGAGCTGCTGCTCATCAATCATCCGCTCGATTGTCCCATCTGTGACCAAGCAGGCGAGTGCGAGCTGCAGGATTTCACGTTCCAGGAAGGTCGTCCCGCCACGCGCTACAGCCCCGACTACGCCAAGCGCTTCAACCCGGTCGAGGACTTCGGCCCCGATGTGCTGTACGTCCCGAACCGCTGCATCCTGTGCACGCGCTGCGTCCGATTCATGGAGGACGTGGCGCAGGAGCCCGTCCTCAACGTGTCCGAGCGGGGCGACCGCGCCTTCATCGGGATCCATTCCGAGGGGCGCCTCGATCACCCCTGGGCGGGCAACGTCGTCGATCTGTGCCCGGTCGGCTCCCTCTTGTCCAAGGACTTCCTGCACAAGGCGCGCGCGTGGGAGCTCGACAAGGCGGCGTCCATCTGCACCGGCTGCTCGCAGGGGTGCAACGTCACCCTGGACACCCGCGAAAATGTCGTCGTGCGCGTGCGGCCGCGCCCGAATCTCGACGTGAACCGCTATTTCATCTGCGACCACGGGCGGATGAACTACCGCTGGATGAACCGCGGCGACCGGATCGAAGCCCCGTTGGTGCGGCGCGACGGCGAGCTGCACGCCACGGACTGGGACGAGGCGCTCGACGTGGTGGCGAGCCGGCTGCGCGGTGCGGGCGGCGCGGCGGTCGCCCTGGTATCGCCCAGAGTCTCGACGGAGGCGCTGTTTTTCGCCCGCGAGCTGTTCCGCGGGCACGAGTGGAGCGGCGCCTTCCAGGTCGTCATGGGTGAGGAAGCCCCGCTCGCGGGCGTTCCGAACCTCGCGCTCCGCGCCGAGCGGGCGCCGAACGGCCGGGGCGCCGAGCTGCTCGGGTACCACCGGGACTATGCCTCGGCGCTCGCGGCGGCCGAGACCGCGGCCGTGGTGCTGGTGCTGGACGAGCCGGACATCGCCGTCCGCACGGCGGGGAAGCTCGTGTACGTCGGGACGGTGCTCCCCGAGCGCGCCCGCGACGCGGAGGTGGTGCTGCCGATCGCGAACGTGGCGGAGGAGGAAGGGACGTTCGTGAACCGGGACGGGCGCGTGCAACGCTACTTCCAGGCGAAGCCCGCGCCGGGAATGGCGCGGCCGGCGTGGTGGGTGTTTGCCGAGCTGGTCGCGACGCTGCAGGGCGGCGGGCATGTCGCGACCGCCGCCGACGCGTTCGACCGGCTGGCGGCGTCCATAGAAGCGTTTCGCGGGCTCTCCTACCCACAACTCGGCTTCGCGGGACCGCGGTGACCTTCTTCCTCATCAGCTCGATCGTCAAGATCCTCGCGGTCTTCACCGCCATCATGGTCGGCGTGGCGCTGCTCACGCTGGCGGAGCGCCGCATTTGCGCGTGGATGCAGGACCGGCTCGGCCCGAACCGGGTCGGCCCGCAGGGTTTGCTGCAACCGGCGGCGGACGGGCTGAAGAACCTGGTCAAGGAGGAAACGCTCCCCGCCCGAGCCGACAAGATCCTGTTCATGCTCGCGCCGGCGATGTCCTTCATCCCGGCGCTCCTGACGTTCGCCGTGATCCCGTTCGCCACGCCGCTCCCCACACCCTGGGGCGAGGTGGAGATGGTCGTGGCGAACCTGCCGGTGGGATTCCTCTACATTCTGGCGTTCGGCTCGCTCGGCGTGTACGGCATCGTGCTGGCCGGGTGGTCGTCGAATAACAAGTACTCGCTCTTGGGCGGCCTGCGCGCGAGCGCTCAGATGATCTCGTACGAGATCGCCCTGGGCATGAGCACGGTGGCGGTGCTGCTGCTCGGGGGGAACGTGACGCTGACGGACGTGATCGCGAAGCAGTCGCAGTCGCTGTTCACGTGGAACGTGTTCCCGCTGTTCCTCGCGTTGTTCATTTTTATCGTGGCCGCATTCGCCGAGACGAATCGGCTGCCGTTCGACCTGCCCGAGGCAGAAGGCGAGCTGATCGCCGGCTACCACACCGAGTACAGCGCGATGAAGTTCTCGATGTTTTACATCGCAGAGTACTCGAACATGGTGACGGCGTCGGCGCTCGTGACGACCCTGTTCTTCGGCGGGTACGACATTCCGTTCACGCACTGGGACAACGCGCCACCCTGGACCGTGGTGAAGCTGCTGGCCACGCTCGCGATGTTCTCGCTCAAGGTCGGTTTCTTCCTGTTCCTCTTCATCTGGGTGCGCTGGACCCTGCCGCGCTTCCGCTACGATCAGCTGATGGCGTTGGGCTGGAAGGTCATGCTGCCCCTCGCGCTGGGCTATGTGACGGTCATCGCAACCGCGATCTGGTTCCTGCACGACCAGCTCGGCTGGACGTACGACACCCGGTTCGCCCTCGCGCTGTTCGGGCTGAACCTGTTGCTCGCGGTCCCGCTGTTCTTCGTGCTCGACCGCGGTCACATCATCGCCGGCTCGGTGGTGGAAGAAGGGGGACGGGCCTGATGGCGATCGGGGTGAAGGTGATGAAGCGGCCTGGGGCGGAGGTCTCCTATCTGCGCGCCACACTCAAGGGCATGGCGCTCACGTTGAGCCACCTGTGGCGGCCCAAGGTGACCATGCAGTATCCGGAGGAAAAGAGCAGCAAGGACTGGACGCTCGCGCCGCGCTGGCGCGGCACCCACCGCATGCTCACCGATGCGCAAGGACGGGCGAAGTGCGTCGCGTGCGGCCTGTGCCCCCAGATCTGCCCGGCGAACTGCATCAAGCTCGTGCCGGGCGAAGACGAGCAGGGCAACCGCTATCCGCTGATCTACGAGATCGACGAGTTCCGCTGCGTGTTTTGCGGCTACTGCCAGGAGGTATGCCCCGAGGAGGCGATCCACGTGGGCGTGCACTACGAGAACTCGGAGTACTCGCGGGACCGGTTCGTGTACGACCTCGAGCGGCTGTGCGCGCAAACGCACCCCGTCTCGACCCTGTGGGATCCCTCCGACCCGAAGGGCGAGTAGGCCGTGGACGGGACCCTGGTCATCTTCTGGGCGTTCGCCGGACTGGCCATCCTGAGCGCCCTGTCCTGCATCACGCGTCGCAGTCCCGTGGCCAGCGCCCTGTGGCTGGTCGTCACGCTGTTCTCGCTCGCGGCGCTGTTCGTCCTGCTCGATGCGCAGTTCATCGCCGTGCTCCAGGTGCTGGTGTACGCCGGCGCCATCATGGTGCTGTTCCTGTTCGTGATCATGCTGCTCAATCTCGGCCGGCCGGGACCCACGGACCTGAAGGGTCCGGCGGGCCTCGGGGTAGGCGTGCTGCTCGCCGGGCTCCTCCTCGTGCAGCTGCTCGGGCTGCGCCGGGTGGCGCCGCCCCCGGGGATGGCGCTCGCGCCGGGGGCCGTGGCGCGCGCCGCGGCGGAGCAGGGGATGGTGCCGGCCGTGGCGCGGCCGTTGTTCGGCGCCTACCTCGTGCCCTTCGAGATCACGAGCATCCTGCTGCTCGCCGCGATCGTCGGCGCCGTCGTGCTCGCCAAGCGGAAGCTGTGATGCTCCTCGGGCCGTCGCTGGCGGTGTCGGCCGTGCTGTTCGCGCTGGGGGTCGCCGGCGTGCTGCTGCGGCGCAACGCCATCGTCATCTTCATGTGCGTCGAGCTGATGCTCAATGCCGTGAACCTGACGTTCGTCGCGCTGGCCCAGCAGCTCGGCGTGGCGGGTCAGATCTTCGTCTTCTTCGTGATGGCCGTAGCGGCGGCCGAGGCGGGCGTCGGGCTCGCGATCATGCTCGCGATCTACCGCCACCGGCAGACGGTCAATCTGCAGAACATCAACCTGCTCAAGGGCTGATGCCCGCGCCGCCCCTGTCCCTGCTTTGGGTGGTGCCGGCGCTGCCGCTCGCGGGCTTCGTCGTGAACGGCGCCCTCGCGCTCACCCGGCCGACGGCCAAGCGCGCGGTGTCGATCGTGGGCGTCGGCACGCTCGCGCTGGCGTTCGCCGCGGCCGCCCTGGCGGTGGCCGAGCTCGCGCGCCAACACGCGACGGCGCCGCTCGTGTTCCACTACTGGGAATGGCTCCCGGTGGGCGACCTGCAGGTCGGGTTCGCGCTCCAGCTCGATCAGCTCGCGGCCGTGATGATCCTCGTCGTGACCGGCGTCGGCGCCTTGATCCACGTCTTCAGCGTCGGCTACATGTACGACGACCCGGGGTACGCGCGCTACTTCGCCTACTTGAACCTGTTCGTGTTCTTCATGCTGATGCTGGTGCTGGGCGCGAGCTTCCCGGTGATGTTCGTCGGCTGGGAAGGGGTCGGGCTCTGCTCCTATCTGCTCATCGGCTTCTGGTTCAACGAGCAGATCAACGCCGACGCGGGCAAGAAGGCGTTCATCGTCAACCGGATCGGGGACTTCGGGTTCCTGGTGGCGATGTTCCTCATCTTCACGCACCTGGGATCGCTCGACTTCGAGACGGTCTTCACCAAGGCGCCCGCCGCTCTCCTGCCCGGTGGGGCGGCGGCCACCGCGATCACACTCTTCTTGTTCCTCGGCTGCACCGGTAAATCGGCCCAGATCCCTCTGTATATCTGGCTCCCCGACGCCATGCAGGGCCCGACTCCCGTCTCGGCACTGATCCACGCGGCCACCATGGTGACGGCGGGCGTTTATCTGGTGGCGCGGTGTGGCGTGCTGTTCGCGCTCTCGCCGCTCGGCAGCGCGGTCGTCGCCGGGATCGGCGCGCTCACCGCGCTGTTCGCGGCCACGATCGCGCTCAAGCAGTGGGACATCAAACGGGTGCTCGCGTACTCCACGGTCTCCCAGCTCGGCTACATGTTCGTCGCCGTCGGCACCGGCGCGTATGCGGCCGGCATGTTCCACCTCGTCACCCACGCCTTCTTCAAGGCGCTGCTGTTCCTCGGCTCGGGAAGCGTGATCCACGCCGTCCATCACGCCTTGCATGCGACCCATACGCACGAGGACGCACAGGACATGCGCAACATGGGCGGGCTGGCCCGCTACATGCCGTGGACCGCGGCGCTCATGTGGATTGCCACGCTCGCGATCGCGGGGATTCCGCCGTTCGCCGGATTCTTTTCCAAGGACGAAATTCTCGGAGCGGCGTTCGCCGAAGCGGCCGTGCACCCCCTGTGGTATGCCTTCTGGGCCATGGGCATCGCGGCCGCCCTCCTCACGGCGTTCTACATGACCCGGCTGATGCTCTACACCTTCCACGGCCCGAACCGCACCGGCGAGCACGCGCGCGACCACCTGCACGAGGCGCCGCCCGTCATGACGGGACCGCTGGTCGTGCTCGGGCTGCTGACCGTGACCGGCGGCGCCCTCAACGTCCCGCAGCTGTTCGGCGGCCACGCCTTCCTCGAGCACTGGCTCGAACCGGTGACGAGCGTCGCCCAACGCCTTCGGCCCGTGGTCGAGCTCGCGTCGTCAACCGAGTGGGCCCTGGTAGCAGGCGCGGTCCTGGTCGCTGCGTTGGGCATCTTCGGCGCGTTCCGCCTGCTCAAGCCGGAAGCACTCGTGCCGGCGCGACTCGCGCCGCCCGAGACCGGCCTGGCCCGACTGCTCTGGAAGAAGTGGTACGTGGACGAGCTGTACGACGCGATCATCGTGCGACCGGTGATGTGGCTCTCGCGTGAAGTGCTCTGGAAGATCGTCGACGCGCGAATCGTGGACGGCCTGCTCGTGAACGGTACCGCCGCCGCATCGCGGGCCGTCGGGTGGTTGGGGAGCCGGCTGCAGACGGGCGAAGTGGGTGTGTACGTGGTCTTGTTCGTCATCGGCGTCCTGGCCGTGGTCGGCGCGGCGGTGCGGTAGCCCATGTACCGCCAATGGGTGCTCACCGCGCTGCTCGCGTGGCCCGCGCTCGCCGCCCTCGTCGTGATGGTCGCGCCGGCGCGCTGGGCCAAGCACGTCGCGCTCGCGGCCAGCCTGGTCGAGTTCGCGATCTCGGTGCCCTTGTGGTGGACGTTCGCGCCGGCGGGCGGCTTCCAGTTCATCCTCGATGCGTCGTGGATCCCGAGCTGGGGAATTCGCTACACGGTCGGCGTGGACGGGATCTCGCTGTTTATGGTCCTGCTGACGACGTTCTTGGTCCCGCTGTCGGTGCTCGGCAGCTACGCCTACATCACGACGCGCGAGCGTGGCTTTTATGCGCTGATGCTCGTGCTCACAACGGGCATGATCGGGGTGTTCGTGGCCCTCGACCTGTTCCTCTTTTACGTGATGTGGGAAGTCATGCTCATTCCCATGTACTTCATCATCGGGGTGTGGGGCGGGGAGCGCCGTCTGTACGCGGCCATCAAGTTCTTCGTGTACACCTTCTTTGGCTCGCTCCTCATGCTGGTGGCGATCCTCGCGCTCGTCTCGATCGTTGGCCAGCGCACCGGGGTGTACTCGTTTTCCTACACCCACCTGACGACGCACAGCGGCGGACTCGGGCCCCTCGCGTTCTGGCTGTTCGGCGCCTTCTTCCTCGCGTTCGCGATCAAGGTGCCGATGTTCCCGTTCCACACCTGGCTTCCCGACGCACACGTGGAAGCGCCCACGGCCGGGTCGGTGTTGCTCGCGGGCGTCCTGCTCAAGATGGGGACCTACGGGTTCCTGCGGTTTGCGCTGCCCCTGTTCCCGGCCGTGGCCCTGCATCCGGCGGTGCAACGGGTCATCGTGGCGCTTTCGCTGATCGGCATCCTGTACGGCGGCGTGGTGGCGATGGTTCAGCCCGATTTCAAGAAGCTGATCGCGTACTCATCGGTCGCGCACCTCGGCTTCGTGATGCTCGGCATCTGGGCCCTGACGCTCCAGAGCGTGCAGGGCGCGCTCCTGGTGATGATCAACCACGGCATCTCGACCGGCGCGCTGTTCTTCCTGGCCGGCATGCTGTACGAGCGGCGCCATTCGCGCCTCATCGAAGCGTTCGGCGGCATCGCGAAGGTCGTGCCCCTGCTCGCGGCGGTGCTCACGATCGTCTCGCTGTCCTCGATCGGACTGCCGGCCACGAACGGGTTCGTCGGCGAATTCCTGGTGCTGCTCGGGACGTTCCGGACGTATCCCGTCGCGGCCACGATCGCGACGGCGGGCGTCATCGTCGCCGCGATGTACCTGCTCCCGGCGCTGCAGCGCGTGATTTTCAATCCACTCGACAAGAGCGTGAACGAGAAGCTCGCGGACCTGTCGCCGCGCGAGATCGCGGTGCTCGTGCCGTTGCTCGCCTGCATCATATGGATCGGGGTGTACCCGAAGCCCATCCTCCAGCGGATGGAGCCGAGCGCCCAGCAGCTGATTCAATCGGTGCGGGTCAACGCGGCTTCGTCCACGGCGGCCCGGTGAGCCTCGACCTCGCGAACACACGCGACCTGCTGCGGGCCTTACTGCCCGAGCTGACGCTCACCCTGGTGGGAATGGTGCTGCTGCTCGTGATCGCGTGGCGGCACCGTACGGCCGCCGACCTGCGGGTCGCGGGGTGGGTCACCCTGGCGGGGCTCGCGGCGGCGGGAGTGGCGGCGTGGTGGCTGTGGTGGCACACGGCGCGCGCGATCGGGGCCCCGGCCATGATCGCGGTCGACGACTTCCGGTTCGTCGCGGACTGGCTGCTCCTCGGGACCGCGGGCCTGACCGTGCTGGTGTCGTTCGACTACCTCGAGCGCGAGCGCTTGCTCGTCCCCGAGTACCACGCCCTGCTGCTCTTCGCCACCTTGGGGATGATGTTCATGGTCGGCGGCGAGGATCTGATGGTGGTGTTCCTCGGGCTGGAGCTGATGTCGGTGGCGGTCTACGCGCTCGCCGGCATCAACCGTCACAGCGCTGCCGCCGCCGAGGCAGCCCTCAAGTATTTCCTCCTGGGCGCGTTCGCCTCGGGCTTCCTGCTCTACGGGATCGCGCTGGTGTACGGCGCGACCGCGACGACCAACCTCAGTCAGATCGGCGCGCAGGTCCGGACCTTGGGGCTGGACGAGAGTCCGATGCTGCTGATCGGCCTCGGGCTGCTGCTGGTGGGGTTCGGGTTCAAGGTGGCGGCCGTTCCGTTCCACATGTGGGCGCCCGACGTGTACGACGGCTCGCCGACCCCGGTCACCGGCTACATGGCGACGGCGGTAAAGGCCGCGGCGTTCGCGGCGCTGTTGCGCGTCCTGGGCGAAGCATTCGGGGGGGTTCCAGCGTGGCACCAGATCGTGTGGTGGCTCGCCGTCGCCACCATGGTGGTGGGAAACCTGGTCGCGCTGGCCCAACGGACCGTGAAGCGGATGCTCGCCTACTCGTCGATCGCTCACGCCGGATATCTGCTCGTCGCCGTCGCCACGGGGACGAGCGCCGGCTCGGCGGCCTTCATCTTTTATTTGGTCGCCTACACGCTGACGACGCTCGCCGCCTTCGCACTCCTGGCCGCCAAGGGGCGGGATGGGGAGCGCGACGTGCGGATCGACGACCTCGCCGGGCTCGGGACCAGCCGACCGTGGTTGGCGTTCGCGCTCGCGGTCTGCATGCTGTCCCTGCTAGGCTTCCCCGGGACGGCGGGGTTCATCGGCAAGTGGTACATCCTCGTCGCCGCCACGGCGGCGGGGCAGCTCCCGCTCGCCGCGATTCTCGTCCTTACGAGCGTGATCTCGGCAGGCTACTATCTCCCGGTGATTATGGCGATGTACATGCAGCCCGAGCCGTTCGAGCAGGCCCACACGGGCATGCGCATCGGTCGGCTGGGTGGCGCCGTGGTGGCGGTGTCGGTCGCCGGCTTGCTCGTGCTCGGCATTCGCCCAAACCGCCTGCTCGACCTCGCGAAAACGAGCGGCGACGGGTTGCGCCCCGTGCCGGCGGTCACCACCACCGCGCCGCCGGCGACCGGTCGCTGACGCCGGCAGCCCCCCATGAAGCTCCCTACAGCCATTTTTCGCGAGTACGACATCCGCGGCACCGTGGGCGACCAGCTCACGGCGGAGGTCGGGCGCGCCATCGGGCAAGCGGTCGCGACGCTCGCGTGGGAGCGCCTGGGGCGCGCACCCCGGCTGGCCGTGGGGCGGGACAACCGCCCCTCCGGACCCGCGCTCACGCACGGCCTGCTCTCCGGCATCGAGGCCGTGGGCGGCCACGGCGTGGAGGTGGGCGAGCTGCCGACGCCGGCGCTCTACTTCGCGACCCACGTGCTCAACGTGGACGGCGGCGTCCAGGTGACCGGCTCGCACAATCCGCCGGAGTTCAACGGCTTCAAGCTCGTGCTCGGTGGCGAAGCGGTTGCCGGCCCCGACATCCAGGGCCTTCGACGCCTCATCGAAGAGGGACGCACCCCCGGTCGTCCCGGGGGCGGGCGCAGTGAGGACGGCTCGGTGTTGCCGCGCTATCGCGATGCCATCGTGCAGCGCAACGGCCCGCTCCCGCGCAAGGTCAAGGTCGTCGTGGATTGCGGCAATGGCGTCTCGAGCCTCATCGCGGTGGACACCCTCGAGCGCCTCGGCGCCGAAGTCGTTCCGCTGTTCTGCGAGTCCGACGGTACGTTCCCCAATCATCACCCTGATCCGTCGGCGCTGGAGAACCTGCGCGACCTGCAGGCGGCCGTCCGCCGCGATGGCGGCGAGTTGGGGATCGCCTTCGACGGCGACGGCGACCGCATCGGCGCGGTAGACGATCGGGGTCGCCCCGTGTTCGGCGATCAGCTGCTCGTGTTGCTCGGCCGCGACCTGGCGCGCCGCATGGGTCCGGGCCACGCGGTGATCTTCGACGTGAAGTGCTCTGAAGTGCTGCCGCGCGAGCTCGCGCGGGCGGGCCTCGTGCCCACGATGTGGAAGACCGGCCACTCCCTCATCAAGCAAAAGATGAAAGAGACCCGCGCACCGCTCGCGGGCGAGATGAGCGGGCACATGTTCTTCGGGGGCGACTGGTACGGCTTCGACGACGCGCTGTTCGCCGCCGCACGCTTGCTGCGGTACGTGGCGGACCAGGGAGGGCCCCTCTCGCGGTTGCTCGCCGACCTTCCCGTCACGGTCGCCACCCCGGAACTGCGTGTCGACTGCGCCGACGACCGCAAATTCGAGATCGTGCAGCGCGCCGCCAAGCACTTCGCCTCGAAATACCCGGTGTCCACCCTCGACGGCGTCCGCATCACCTTCGCGCAAGGGTGGGGACTGCTGCGCGCGTCGAACACGCAGCCGGTGCTGGTGCTCCGCTTCGAAGCGGCCAGCGAGTCGGCGCTCGCCTCCTACCGGACCGAAGTCGAGAGCTGGCTCGCCGCGCAGAGCCCGGGCGCGTGAAGCCCGTCGTCCGCCGCCGGGCACTGCTCGTCGGAGTCGGACTGTTGGTCGCGGTGCTCGTGGGCGGGCGCTGGCTCGCCTTGGAGACGGCCGAGCGCGCCTGGGGGGCAAGCCTGCCCGGCGGCAGCGCGTATCTCACGACCCGCGACTTTGCCCGGCTGGTGTCGGGGCTACTGCTTGTCGGGGCGATCGCCTGGGGCACGGCGAATCTCCTCTTCGTGTACCGTTCCATCGGCTCCATGCAGCTGTCTCGCCGGCTCGGCGACCTGGAGATCGTCGAGGCGGTCCCGCAACCGCTGCTGCTCGCCGGCACGGTCGCCTGCGGCCTGGCCTTCGGGTTCCTCCTCTCACTTGGCACGGGAGACTGGTGGATGGCGGCGGCGCTCGCGTCACGCCCGCCGACCTTCGGTGTCACGGACCCCGTCCTCCACCAGGACCTCGGCTACTACCTGGGACAGCTGCCTTGGACTGAACGGCTGCGAGAGCTCGCGCTGGTAGCGGTGGGCTCCGCCAGCGTCGTGGTCGCGCTGTTGTACGTGGGGATCGGCTCGCTGCGCTTCCGTCGTTGGCTGCCCTATGCCAACGCACACGCCCGCGCGCACCTCGGCGTACTGCTCGCGTTGCTCGCCCTCACGCTCACGTGGGGTGCCTGGCTCGACCCGGCCGAGTCCGTCGCGGGACTGCACGGGACTCTCACGGGTCGCACGCTCGACGTACGTCTCGCCGCCGCGCCGGTGGTCGCGGGCGTAGGCATCGCGGCCACGGTCGTGACCCTCGTGTGGGGCCTGCGCGAGAGACCGATGCTGCTGGTCGTGGCCTGGAGTGCGCTGCTCGTGGCGTCGCTGTTGGGATTCGCCGTCATTCCCGCCTCGCTCTCGAGCGCTGGGCCCGATGAGCGAGCCGCCACCGATCGTGACACCGCCCTGGCGGGCGAGCGGCGGCGGCTCGAAGGGCTCGCGTTCGGCCTCACGACGCTGACGGACAGCGCGCCGCCGGGATTTCCGGACCTCGACGCGGCCACCACGGCCGTGCCGATCTGGGACGCTGAGCGGGTCCTGGCGAAGGCCGCGACACGACGCGACCTCGTCCGCTCGCCGGGGACGCCCGCGGCGGCGGGCCTGTCGCCCCACTCCTTCGGCGCCGGAAGATCCACCTGGATCGTGGCGCTCAGACCCGACCGCGACAGCGCCGCGCTGCAACAGCCGCCACCGGGCTGGGCCGCGGTGCACCGCGGCCCGTCGGCCCGCGTCGGGCGGCCGGTCGCGGCGGTGGAGGACGACACCCTGCTCGCGTTTGCGCCGGTCGCGACGCGTGACTCCACGACTTGGTTCGGCCCGCGCTTCATGGATTTCGCGGTCGCCACCCCCGACAGCTGGCCGGCGCTCCGCCACGCGGGAATCCCGCTGGCGGGGTGGTGGCAGCGAACCGCCCTCGCCTGGGCTCTCCAAAGCCCCGCGCTGGCCCGCCGAGAGACCGACGGCCTCGTGCTGTTGTGGCGACGGGACGTTCCGGAGCGCCTCGGGCGGCTCGCACCGTTCGCCTCGTTCGCCGACGCCGTACCCGTGGTGGCCGACAGCGCCCTGTGGTGGGTGGCGTACGGCTACTTCGAAGGGGACGGGTTTCCGCTGGCCCGTCCGGTGGTCGTGGCCGCGGGCGATTCGCTGCGCTACCTGCGCGCCGGTCTGCTCGGGACTGTGAACGCCGCCAACGGTGACACGCGGCTGTACCTCGCGCCGGGTGCCGACTCGCTGGCCGCCGCGTGGGCGAAGCTCCTCGCGCCCCTGATCCGACCACTCGACAGCCTGCCGCGGGCCCTGCGCGCGCAGCTCCCGTTCCCCGTGCGAGCCTTCCGCGCGGCGACGGCGCTCGTGGAGCGCTGGCGCACCGAGACCGCGGCGTGGAGCGCGCAACCGAGGGAGCCGTTCGAGATCGTCGCGCCGAGCGCCGACGGGGCGACGGACGCCCCGCGCGTCTGGATGGGTCAGTCGTTCGAAGCCGGAACCACGTTCGCCGTGCTCGTGGCGGCGACGATGGCACTCCACGGGCCTCGCGTGTTCGTGTGGCGCCCCAAACCGGCCCCCCGCCTGCCGCCAGTGCTCGTCGGGTCCCCCAACACGACGGCGCCCGGCGTGCCCCGCCTCTGGAACGTGGCCCGCGCCCTCTTCTTCGAGCAGGCGCTGTTCAGCCAGTCGGCCGCCGGAGGTCCACCCACCGGCATCGACACGGTGTTTCTTTCCTGGGGGGAGCACCGGGGCCAGGGCAGGAGCACGGCGGCCGCACTCCGGAGCCTGTTTTCCTCGGGTGGCGAGGCGCGCGCGCCCGCCGACACGGCGCTCGCGGCGCGGTGGCGACGGGCGCAGCAGCTCGCCGCACAGGCCGACGCGGCCCTCGCCGCCGGCGACCTGGAGAGCTTCGGCCGCTTGTATGGCCAGTTGAAAGAGCTGCTCGGCCTGGGGCGCCGCAAGCTTGCTCCCACCCCCGAGCGCCGCTAGGTTGCGCCGCCGTGAACGCTCCTCCCGGTACCATCGTCGTCGCGCTCGGCGGTAACGCCGTGGCCCCGCCGGGGGAGCGGCCCACCATCTCCAATCAGTTCCGCCACACGCGGGCGAGCCTGGCGCCGATCGTGGACCTGGCGCGTCAGGGATGGCACATCGCGCTGGTCCACGGCAACGGCCCGCAGGTGGGAGACGAGCTGGCCCGGAACGAAATCGCGGCCGACCAGGTCGAGCCGCTGCCCCTGGGCGTGCTCGTCGCCGCGACCGCCGGCTGGATGGGCTATATGATCCAGCAGTCGCTGCAGAACGCGCTCGCGCGGGCCGGGGTCACACGCCAGGTCGTCACGTTGATCACCCAGACCCTGTGCGATCCACATGACCCGAATCTGCGCAGTCCCACAAAGCCGATCGGCCACGCGCTCGATCCCGTGCGGGTGGCACGACTCCAGGCGCGAGGCGTTCCTGTAAAGGAAGAGCAGCGGGGCAGCTGGCGCCGGCTCGCGCCGAGCCCGAGGCCCAGCGCCGTGGTCGAGCGGGAGATGATTCACCACCTCGTCGCCGCGGGGCACATCGTGGTGGCGTGTGGCGGCGGCGGGCCGCCCGTGTACGACGATCCGACGCTCCGCCTCGAGGGGCTGGACGCCGTGGCCGACAAGGACCGGGTGGCGGCGATCCTCGGGCGGGAGATCGCGGCCGACGTGCTCCTGATCCTCACGAACGTGGACGCCGTGTACCACGCCTATGGTACGCCGCAACAGAAAGCGATCCGCTGCCTGACCCTCGCCCAAGCGGATCACCTGCTCGCCGGAAAGGAGCTCGGCACCGGCAGCATGCGTCCGAAGGTCGAAGCCGCAGCCGCCTTCGTCCGCGCGGGCGAGGGCGGGCGGGGCCACCGCGCCATCATCGCCGAGCTGGCGCAGGGGCTCGCCGCGTTGCAGGGCGAAGCCGGCACCACCATCACGAGGGACTCAGTGTGAATCTCCACGAATACCAGGCGCGCGACATCTTGCGGCGGCAGGGCATCCCGGTGCCGCCCGGGGAGGTCGCCACGACGGCCGCCGAGGCTCGCGCGATCGCCCTGCGCCTCGGCGGCGGCCGCGTCGTCGTCAAAGCCCAGGTACACGCCGGCGGGCGGGGCAAGGCCGGCGGCGTGAAGCTCGCCGCGAACGCGGACGAGGCCGCGGCGCACGCCGCCAAGATCCTGGGCATGACCATCAAGGGCCTCCCGGTGCGCAAGGTGCTCGTGGCGCCCGCGGCCGATATCGCCTCGGAGAGCTACGTGGGCATCATCGTCGACCGAACGTCCCAGCGCCCCGTGCTGATGGTGAGCGCCGCCGGCGGCATCGACATCGAGGAGGTGGCCGCCAAGACACCGGAGAAGATTCATCGGCTGGCGGTGGACCCGCGCTATGGCCTGCTCGCGCATCAAGCGCTGGGCCTCGCGTTGAAGTTGTACCGCGACATGGCGCAGGCGCGCGCCGCGGCGGACATCATGCAACGACTGTATGCGGCCTTTTACGCCGTGGGCGCCTCCCTGGCGGAGATCAATCCCCTCGTGACGACGCGCGACGGCGCCGTCGCCGCCCTCGACGCGAAGATCGTGATCGACGACAACGAGCTCGACCGCCATCCCGAAATCGCGGCGCTGCGCGACACGAGCGCCGAAGCACCCTCCGAAGTGACGGCACGGGAGGCGGGGCTCACCTTCATCAAGCTCGACGGCAACGTGGGCTGCTGCGTGAACGGAGCCGGGCTCGCGATGGCGACGATGGATCTCGTGAAGTACTACGGCGGCGAGCCCGCCAACTTCCTCGACATCGGTGGGAGCTCGAACCCGCAGAAGGTCGTCAGCGCCCTCCAGATCATCACCGCCGACGCGAGCGTCCGGGCCATCCTGTTCAACATCTTCGGGGGCATCACCCGGTGCGACGACGTGGCCAACGGCATCGTCCAGGCCACGCGAAGCTTACCGCTCAAGCTACCGCTCGTCATCCGACTCACCGGCACCAATGAGGAGCTGGGGGTGCAAATCCTCAAGCAGGCGGGCTTCTCGGCGCTCACCGATATGGACGAGGCGGTGAAGCAAGCCGTCGCCCAGGTGAAGGCCGCGTGAGCATTTTCATCGATCAGCGGACCCGCCTGGTGGTGCAGGGCATCACCGGCCGCGACGGATCGTTCCACACGCGGCAGATGATCGGCTACGGGACCAAGGTGGTGGCCGGCATGACGCCCGGCAAAGGTGGACAGCTGTTCGACGGCGTGGTTCCGGTGTTCGACACCGTTGGCGACGCCGTCCGCGAGACCCAGGCGAATACCGCCGTGATCTACGTCCCGGCCGCGGTCGCCGCCTCGGCGATCTTCGAGGCGGCGGACGCGGGCATCCTCCTGATCGTGTGCATCACCGAGGGAATCCCGGTCCTGGACATGACGCGCGTCCTGCCGTACCTGCACGAACGCGGCGCCCGACTGATCGGTCCCAACTGCCCCGGGCTCATCTCCCCCGACAAGAGCAAGGTGGGGATCATCCCCGGCAACATCTGCCGGCCCGGCCGCGTGGGCGTCGTGTCGCGCAGCGGAACGCTCACCTACGAGATCGTGCACCAACTGTCCACGCAGGGGCTGGGGCAGTCCACCTGCGTGGGGATCGGCGGGGACCCGCTCATCGGCACGAACTTCATCCACTGTCTCTCGGCCTTTCAGGCGGACGGCGAGACCGACGCGGTCGTGATGATTGGGGAGATCGGCGGTACCGACGAGCAGCAGGCCGCCGATTTCGTACAACAGGCGATGACGAAGCCCGTGGTCGGTTTCATCGCCGGGCAAACCGCGCCGCCGGGCCGCCGCATGGGGCACGCCGGCGCGATCATCTCGGGGTCGAGCGGCACGGCGGCCGAGAAAATGGCGGCCTTCGCGCGGGCGGGCATCGCCGTCATGAAGCGTCCGGCGGATGTCGTACCGCTCCTGAAAGAACGGCTGTGAAGCTGCGCGACGTGCTCAAGCCCGAGCACATCATCGTCCCGCTCCGCGCCGCGACCGTCAAAGAGGCCACCGAGCGACTGGCCGAGCGCCTCATCGCAGCGGGCGCGGTGGCCGATCCCCAGCGCCTCAACGCCGTCATCCGGCATACCTGGCCCGAGGACATGGTCAGCGTCGGAGAGCACGCGTTTCTCCCCCACTTCCGCACGGAGGCGGTGCGCAGTCTCGTGACGGGAATCGGCATCTCCGCCACCCCGATCCGCTGGGAACGAGACCCGCACCGGACGGCGCGGGTCGTGATCTTCATCGTGGCCCCGATCCGCGACGCCGCCCTGTACCTTCAGGTCGTGGGCGCGTTCGCCCGTACCCTGGCGCACCCCGACACGGTGCTCGGACTGCTCGCGGCGCGCAGCCCGGAGCAGGTCGTCGCGCTCGCCGCGCTGGACGCGGTCGAGTTGCCGAGCCAGCTCACGGTGCGGGACGTCATGACCCCCCAGGCGATCACCGTCGGCCCGGAGCGGACGCTGGGCGACGTCGCCCGTCTCATGGTGGAGCACGACATCCGCGCGCTGCCGGTGGTGGACGACGCCGGCTCGCTCATCGGGATGATCACGCACCGTGAGCTGTTGCGTTTCCTGATCCCGCACTTCGTGCAACGCACCAAGACCGGAGAGTTTCACGCGCCCACGCGCTCCCAGCTGCAACGCGGCTCGGCCGATCCGCAGCTCATCCCGGCGAGGGAGGCGATGGCTCGTTCCGTCCTCTGCCTGGCAGAGGACCAAACCCTCGCGGACGTCGCCAATTTGATGAGTTCCAAGGACCTGGACCGCTTCCCCGTAGTGCGGGAGGGGGTTGTGGTAGGATTCCTGACGCGCGCCGACGTCGTTCGCCGCCTCATAGCCCCTTAGCCCCTTAGCCCCTTGCCCCTTCACATGCTCACACTCGCCATCATCAAGCCCGACGCGGTCAAGCGAGGCCTCGCGGGAAAGATCGTTGCGCACCTGGAGGCCGCCGGGTTCGCCGTCCGCGCCGCCCGCCTCATCAAGCTCAGCAACGCGCAGGCCGAGGCCTTCTACGAAGTGCATCGGGAGCGTCCCTTTTACCGCTCCCTGGTAACCTTCATGACGTCGGGGCCCGGTCTGGCTCTCGCGCTCGAGCGGGACGACGCCGTCACCCGCCTGCGGGAGGTGATCGGCGCGACCGACCCCGCCGAAGCGAAGCCCGGCACGGTGCGGAAGCTCTACGCCGAGTCCAAGGAGCGGAACGCGATCCACGCCTCCGACTCCCCGGAGACCGCCGCCCGCGAGGTGGCGTTTTTCTTCCCGGAGGGCGAGCTGCGGGACCTGTGGGGCCATCGGTAGCAGTTCGCTTGACGCAAGTCCCACAAGGGTTTAGGTTCGTTTGCTCATGTTACAGGTCGACCTGCGGGAGCTCGCCCGTGGTCCGGTCGAAACGCAGGGCCAGCTCGCAGGGAATGATCCCCTGTTCGAGGGCCTCGACGTCGTGCTGGCCGAGCCGGTACACGTGGCAGGCCGTTTGCATGCCGCCGGCGAAGGGCGATTCTACTGGCGCGGCTCGCTCCACACCCGCATGGCCGGGCAGTGCCGACGCTGTCTCGTGCCAGTCCCCGTGCCGGTCGTGGCGGAAATCGATGCCTTGTTCTCCGCTGACCCGGACTCCCTGGAGGACCCGAGCTCGTATCCTCTGGCGCCTGATGCGACGGAGATAGACCTCCGGCCCGCGGTGCGGGAGGAACTGTTGCTCGCCGTGCCCCGGTGGGTGGTCTGCCGGGACGACTGCCGCGGGCTGTGCCGGCGCTGTGGGAACGACCTGAACGCAGGCCCGTGTGGATGCCCACCGGCGGTGGACCAACGCTGGAAGGGGCTGGCCGCTCTCAAGGACAAGCTCCGCGACTGAAAAGGACGATCTCATGGCCGTACCGAAACGAAGGACTTCCAAGCGGAAGAAGCGCGCGCGCCGCACGCATTACAAGGCGGCGCCGATCGCGCTCCAACCCTGTCCGCGCTGCGGTGACCTGAAGCGCCCGCACCGCGTCTGCCCGACCTGCGGCTACTACCGGGACGAGCAGCGCGTGCCGGTCGAGGACGCCTGACGGTGATTCAGATCGCGCTGGATGCGATGGGTGGCGACAACGCGCCGCGCGTAGAAGTGGAGGGGGCCGTGCTGGCCCTGCGCGACCTGCCGCCGGGCTTCCGGATCCAGCTCGTCGGCCGGACCGCCGACATCGAGGCGGCGCTCAAGGTCCACGGAGCGGTCGATCGCAGCCGGCTCGAGGTCGTCGAGGCACCCGAGGTCGTGGGCATGGGCGAGAAGCCGCTCGCGGCGGTCAAGGGCAAACCACGGTCCTCCATAGCGGTCGGGCTCGGGCTGCAGAAGAAGGGGGAATCGGACGCCTTCATCTCCGCGGGCAACACCGGCGCGGTGATGGCGGCCGCGACGCTGCTGCTGCGGCTGCACGAGGGGGTGCAGCGGGCGGCGATCGGTCCGCTGTTCCCGACCGCGGTCCATCCAGTGCTGGTGATCGACGGCGGAGCCAACGTGGACTGCGACGCCCGCGAGCTCGTCGGCTTCGCGCACCTCGGCTCGGTCTATGTGCGCGACGTGTTGGACCGGCCGCAACCCGGCGTCGGGCTCCTGAACGTCGGTGAGGAGGACGAAAAGGGCAACGCGATCGTCAAGGAAGCGCACCAGCTCCTCGCGCAGACGCCGAGCATCAAGTACGTGGGGAACGTCGAAGGCCGCGACATCCTTGCGGGCCAGTGCAAGAAGGGAAGGATCGACGTCGTCGTGTGCGACGGCTTCGTCGGCAACGCGGTCCTCAAGTTCTACGAGTCCGCGGGCCGGATGTTCATGGGCATGATGAAGCAGGCGTTCCCCGACGTGCTGGGGCGGCCGGAAGCGAAGCAGCTCTTCAAGTTCCTCGACTATTCCGAGTACGGCGGCGCACCGCTCCTGGGCGTGAAGGGCGTGGTGATCATTTGTCACGGCGCCTCACCGGCGCGCGCCATCATGAGCGCCGTCCGGGTCGCCGCGCATATGGTGGAAAGTCATCTCGATCAGGACATCGGCGCCGAGCTCGCCGGGGGGAGGGCCGCCCGGTGAAGCGCCCGATCGCGGAGCTCCAGGGAACCGGTCGCTACACGCCCAAGCGCGTGATGACGAACGACGAGTTCTCGAAGATCCTCGACACCTCGGATCAGTGGATCCGCGAGCGCACCGGCATCCGCGAGCGCCGCGTGGCTGGGCCGGACGAATCCAACGCCTGCATGGGCAAAGCCGCCGCGGAGCAGGTGCTCCAGGAAACGGGCCTCACCCCGCTCGATATCGACGCCCTCGTGGTGGCCACCTGCTCGCCCGACCGTCTGCTCCCTTCACAGGCCTGCGATCTCCAGGCCCTGCTGGGCGCCAAGCGCGCCGTGGCATTCGACGTTCAGGCTGCGTGCACCGGCTTCCTGTACGCGCTCAACATCGCCGAAGGGCTCGTGGCCTCGGAGCAGGCGGAGCAGGTGCTGGTCGTCGCCTCCGAGAAGCTCACGGCGATCATGGATTGGACCGACCGCGCCACGGCCGTGCTGTTCGGCGACGGGGCCGGAGCCACCCTGGTGCGCAAGAGCGCGGGCAAGCGCGGTATTTTGTCGAGCTACATGAAATCCGACGGCACACTGGCGGAGCTCCTGTACCGGCCCGGGGGCGGCGCCGCGCACCCGCCCGATGCCGCCCTGCTCACCGACCATTCCTACTTCATCCAGATGGCGGGGCGCGAGGTGTTCAAGGCCGCGGTCCTCTCGATGGCGGACGCGTGCGACAAGGCCCTCGAGCGCGCCGGCCTCACCGGCGCCGACATCGACCTACTGATTCCCCACCAAGCGAACATCCGGATCATCGAGGCGACCGCCAAGCACGCGAGGATGCCGATGGACAAGGTGTACGTGAACGTCGACCGTTACGGCAACACGTCGGCCGCGTCGGTCGCGATCGCGCTCGACGAGGCGGTGCGCTGTGGTCGACTCACACCGGGCATGAAGGTGATGTTCTGCGCATTTGGCGCGGGGTTCACCTGGGCGAGCCTGGTGCTGCAGTGGTAGCCGCGCAGAACACGGTTTGGCTCTGCCCTGGACAGGGCGCGCAAAAAGTCGGGATGGCCAAGGACCTCGCCCAACGGTTCCCCGAGGCCCGGCAGACGCTCGAGGCGATCGACGAGACACTCGGCTTCGGGTTGAGTCGCCTGATGTTCGACGGGCCTGAGGACGAGCTCACGGCAACCCAAAACGCGCAGCCGGCCATCCTCGCACACAGCGCGGCGGTGTTCGCCGTCGTGGGGCCCAAGATCGACGGCGCTGCGGTCGCGGCGGCGGGACACTCCCTCGGCGAATACTCGGCGTACGTCGCGGCCGGCGCGCTCGCGCCGACCGACGCAGCCGCCCTGGTGCGCCGGCGCGGCGAGCTGATGCAGCAGGCGGGCACGGAGCGCCCGGGGACCATGGCGGCGGTGCTCGGTCTCGCGACGGCCGAAGTGGAGGAGGCGTGCCGCGCGGCGTCGAGCGGCGGCGCCGTGGTGGTGGCAGCGAACCTGAACGCGCCCGACCAAACCGTGATCTCGGGCGATCCCGATGCCGTGGCGAAGGCGGGGGCGGCGTGCAAGGCACGCGGGGCCAAGCGCGTGGTGCCGCTCAAGGTGAGCGGTGCGTTCCACTCGTCCCTCATGGCTCCGGCGGCGAACCACCTGCGGGTGACGCTCGAGCATGCGCCGTTCCAGCCTCCGGCGTTCCCGGTGATCGCCAACGCGACGGCCGAGCCCGTGCGCGACGCGACGCGGGCGCGCCGCCTGCTGGCCGACCAGCTCACCGCTCCGGTCCGGTGGGTGTCCTGCATGCAGCGCGCCGCCGAGCTGGCCGGCACGGGCGCCCGTTTCATCGAAGCCGGTCCGGGGAACGTGCTCGCCGGGCTGTTGCAGCGCATCGTGCCCGGGGCGAACGTCACGTCCCTGGGAACCGCCGACGAGGTGGCGGGCTTCCTGGAGGCGGCCTGATGCCAATGCGGAATGCGGAGTGCGGAATGCGGAATTTCAAGGAGAGTTCCGCACTCGGGGCAGGGTGGGGATGAGAATCGACTTGTCTGGAAAAGTGGCGATCGTGACGGGGGGAAGCCGCGGCATCGGGCACGCCATCGCGCAGGCCCTCGCGGTGGCGGGCGCGCAGCTGGCCATCCTGGGGCGCGACGGCGCCAAGGCCCAGGCGGTCGCCCATGCGTTGACCAACGGCGCGGCGCGGGGCTACGGATGTGACGTGGGCGACGCCGCTCAGGTGGAGACGACGATCGCCGCGGTGGAGCGGGACTTCGGGCGCATCGACGTGGTCGTGAACAACGCCGGAACCACGCGCGACAACCTGCTGTTTCGGATCGGCGAGGACGATTGGGACACCGTCATCGACACGAATCTCAAGGGCGCGTTCCTCGTGACCAAGCACGCGGCCCGGGGCATGATCAAGCGGCGCTGGGGGCGGATCGTCAATATCACGAGCATAGTGGGCATCTACGGGAACAAGGGGCAGTCGAACTACACCGCGTCGAAGGCCGGTCTGATCGGTTTCACCAAATCCGTCTCCAAGGAGCTGGCTTCCCGTAACGTCCTGGTGAACGCGGTGGCCCCGGGGTTCATCGACACGGAGCTTACCCGCGCCATCACCGGCGACGCGCGGGAAGCCCTGATCGGGGCGATTCCGCTGGGCCGGCTGGGGCAGGGGTCGGATGTCGCCGCGGCGGTGCTCTTTCTCGTGTCCGACTTCGCGAGCTACATTACGGGTCAGGTGTTGGTCGTCGACGGCGGGATGGTGCTGTGATCGTTTCCCCACACCTCGATTGAGGCTACCCATGGCAATGGACATGAAGCAGCTCGAGGAGAAGGTGAAAGACATCATCGTCGAGGAGCTGGGGGTCGAGCGCGACAAGCTCACCTCCGAAGCGAGCTTCATGGAGGATTTGGGCGCGGACAGCCTCGACACCGTGGAGCTGGTGATGGCCTTCGAGAAGGAATTCGACATCGACATTCCGGACGAGGAAGCCGAGAAGCTGCGAACGGTGGGACAGGCGTTGCAATATCTGCACGAGAAGATGGGGAAATGAGCGCATGACGCGACGGGTCGCGATCACGGGCCTCGGGTTCGTCACGCCCCTGGGCACGGACGTACACAGCACCTGGGAGGGTCTGATCGCGGGTCGCTCGGGTGCCGGGCCGATCACGCGGTTCGACCCGGTGCAGAGTCCCGTGAAGTTCGCGTGCGAGGTGAAGGGCTTCGAGCCGACGCGGTTCCTCGACAAAAAGGAGGTCCGCCGCTACGACCTGTTCGCGCAGTTCGCGGTCGGCGCGGCGGAGCAGGCGGTCACGGACGCGTGCCTCGCGAGCAACTGGGACAAGGTCGACCTGAAGCGCGTCGGCGCCATCGTCGGCACGGGGACCGGCGGGCTTCAGACGTTCGAGGAGAACGCCCGCGCCCTGTTCGAGAAGGGACCGAGTCGGGTGTCCCCGTTCTTCGTTCCCATGTACATGCCGAACGCCGCCGCCGCGCTCATCTCGATGCGCTACGGGGCCAAGGGACCGAACTACTGTACGGTGTCGGCGTGCGCGTCGTCGGCGCACAGCGTGGGAGACGCGCTCGAGCTGATCCGCCACGACCAGGCGGATATCATGATCGCGGGCGGCGCGGAGGCCGCCGTCACGCCGCTTGCCGTCGCGAGCTTCGCGAACATGAAGGCGCTGTCCCAGCGTAACGACAGTCCGCAAACCGCCAGCCGCCCGTTCGACAAGGACCGGGACGGGTTCGTGATGGGCGACGGCGCGGGGGTACTGATCCTCGAGGAGTGGGAGCACGCGCGGCGCCGCGGCGCGAAGATCTACGCCGAGGTCGTGGGCTTCGGCCAGACCGCGGACGCGCACCACATCACGGCCCCGGCGCCCGATGGCTCCGGAGCCCAGGAGGCGATGCGCCTCGCCATGCGCGACGGGGGGATCGAGCCCAGTCAGGTCGGCTACATCAACGCCCACGGGACCTCGACGCCGCACGGCGACGCCGCGGAGACCGCGGCCGTGAAGGCCGTGTTCGGCGACCGGGCCAAGAAGCTCATCTTCGGCTCCACCAAGTCGATGACCGGCCATTTGCTGGGCGCCGCCGGCGCCTTCGAGGCGGGCGTCTGCGCCCTCGTCGTCCAAACGGGGATCATCCCTCCCACCATCAACCAGTTCACGCCCGATCCGGCCTGCGACCTCGACTCGGCGCCCAACAAGGCCGTGAAACGACACGTGGACGTGGCGCTCTCGAATTCCTTCGGGTTCGGCGGGCACAACGTGACGCTCGCCATCCGGCGGGCGGCGTGATGGACGGACGGTCCGCGCTCGCTCCCATCGCGGACAAAGTCGAGCGCGGCGAGCGGTTGACGCGCGACGACGCGCTCGCGCTGTTCCACTCGAACGACCTGCTCACCATCGGGCGGCTCGCTGATCAGGTGAACCGCCGGCGTAACGGCGACCGTGTGTGCTTCGCCGCGAACCAGCACATCAACCCAACGAACGTGTGCGTGCTGCGCAACACGTGCGTCTTCTGCTCCTTCGCGCGCATGCCGCAGGAGGAGGGCGCGTATACACGGAGTCTCGACGAGGTCTTCGCCGAGGCCGATGCGGCGCGCGACAACCCGACGCGCGAGTTCCACATCGTGGGGGGCCTGCATCCCAAGCTGCGGCTCGCCTACTACGTCGACATGTTCCGCGGCCTCAAGGCGCGCCACCCCAGCGTGCACATCAAGGCCCTCACGGCGGTCGAGATCGCGCACCTCGCGCGCATCGAGCAGCTGTCGGTCAGGGACGTCCTGGTCGCCCTGAAGGACGCCGGCGTCACGAGCCTTCCGGGTGGCGGCGCCGAAGTATTCAGCCCCGCCGCGCGTGCCACCATTGCCGACAAGAAGCTCACCGGCGAGGAATGGCTGTCGGTGCATCGCGCGGCCCACCGGCTCGGCCTGCCCTCGAACTGCACGATGCTGTATGGACACGTGGAGACCATGGCGGATCGCGTGGACCACCTGCTCGCGCTCCGAGCCCTGCAGGACGAGACGGGCGGCTTCCTCACCTACATCCCGCTGGCCTATCACCCCGACCACAACGAGCTGGGCGAGGCACTCGGCCGGACCGGAACCGCGACGTCGGGCTTCGACGATCTCAAGAACATTGCCATCGGTCGACTGGTGCTCGACAATGTTCCGCATGTGAAGACCCATTGGCCCATGGTGACGCCCTTCATCTCACAGGTGGCGCTCACCTTCGGGTGCGACGATCTCGAGGGCACGGTGGTATTCGAACGCGTGTACCACGAAGCCGGTGCCGGGACGCCCATGTGGTTGTCGTACGATCAGATCGTCGGGCTGATCCGCGGGGCGGGGAAGGAGCCGGTCGAGCGGGACTCCCTCTACCAGACGGTGCGGACGTTCGAGGACTGGGTGCCCGGACAGAGCGTCGCACGGGCTACTGGGCCGGAAGGACCAACCTTCCAGATCTCCCATCGTCCCCGGGCTCGCGCCAAAGGGCGGCGTGTGCTGCCGGTGCTGTCTGCAGTGGACGCCGCCGAATGATTTCACACCCTGAAGGGTGCCCAGGGTTCAGCCTGGGGATACCGAGATGAGACTGGGTCGGATCGGCTACATCAACTGTTACCCGGTCTACGGGGCCATCGACCGCGGGGTCACCCCACTGGCGGCGGAGCTCGTAACCGGCACGCCGTCGGAGCTCAACGATCTGCTCGCGGCAGGGGAGCTGGACCTCTCCGTGGTCAGTGCGGTCGAATACGCCCGCAATGCGCGCGACTACGTCCTGCTCCCCGACCTCGCGATTTCCTGCGACGGTCCGGTGCGCAGTGTGGCGCTGTTCAGCCGGCGGCCGGTCGGCCAGCTGGACGATCGGACGGTGCTGCTCACCGCGTCCTCGCGCACCGCGGTCGGCCTGCTGGAGCTCTTGTGTCGCGACGTGTGGAAGGTGCGCCCCCACTTCGCCCAGGCTCGGGCAGAGGCGGCCGATCTCGACGGGCTGGCGCATCTGCCGCACGAGGCCGTGCTGGTGATCGGCGACGCGGCGCTGCTCCTGGCCGCGCGGCACGCCTACCCCCACCGCTACGACCTGGGGGATGAGTGGAAGCGCTGGACCGGCCTCCCCTTCGTGTTCGCCATGTGGGCCGCGCGCCGAGCCGCGGACCCGCGCGCCGTCCGCGCCGTCCACCACACCTTGCTCGCGGCCCGTGATTGGGGCCTCGCCCACCTCGACCTGCTGGCCGAGGCGGCGGCCCGCGCCACGGGCGTCGGCGTCACCGAGTGCCGCAGCTACCTCGCCGGTCTCGACTATGCGTTGACCGACACACACCTGGCCGGGCTCACCGACTTCTTCCGCCGGATGGCGGCGCGCGGTCTCGTGCCCGACGGATCGCTGCAGTTCCTCCAGGTGGCATGACCATGATCGACCGCGCCAGCGGCGAGTTCCGGTCGTACGTGGAGCTGTACGAGCGGGCGTCGCTGCTCGAGCTGGGAAGCCTCGCCGACCAGGCACGCTGGCGGCTGCATCCGGAGAACGTGGTCACCTACATCATCGACCGGAACATCAACTACACGAACGTCTGCGTCGCGGATTGCAAATTCTGCGCCTTCTACCGGCGGCCGAAGCACGGCGAAGGCTACGTGCTCTCGTTCGAGCAGATCGGTCGCAAGATCGACGAGCTGAAGGCGCTGGGCGGCGTGCAGATCCTCATCCAGGGCGGCCACAACCCCTACATCCCGTTCGCGTGGTACCTGGATCTGATGCGCTACATCAAGCGGCACCATCCGATCCATATCCACGGGTTCTCGCCCTCCGAAGTCGATTTCTTCGCCGGCCGATTCGGGATGTCGATCGAGGAGGTGATCCGCGAGCTCATGGCGGCCGGCCTCGACTCGATCCCGGGTGGGGGCGGAGAGATTCTCGTCCAGGAGGTTCGCGACCGCGTCGCCAAAAAGAAAGCGGGCGCCGACCGCTGGCTCGAGGTCATGGAGACGGCCCATCGGCTGGGACTCAAGACCTCGGTGACGATGATGTACGGCCTGGGCGAAACGCTGGCCGACCGGGTCGAGCACCTGTTCCGCGTGCGAGAGGTCCAGGGGCGCTCCGGGGGTTTCACCGCCTTCATTTGCTGGCCGCTGCAGCCCGAGCACACCGAGCTCGCCCACTTCGAGAAGACCGACGCGGTGACCTACCTCCGCACCCAGGCCATCGCGCGCATCGTGCTCGACAACGTACCCAACATCCAGGCCTCCTGGGTGACGATGGGGCCCAAGATCGGCCAGGTGGCGCTCAGGTTCGGAGCCAATGACTTCGGCTCGCTCATGATGGAGGAGAACGTCGTCTCCGCCGCGGGGACGACGTGGCGGATGACCCTCCCCGAGATGCAGCGGCTCATCGCCGACGCCGGCTACGTGCCGCGGCAGCGGCGCCAGGACTACAGCGTGATCGAAGAGGCGGCCTGAGAGTGGCCGACGTGTTGATTATCGTCGGCTCCGAAAGCGACAAGCCGCGTATCGAGCCCGCCTTCGACGTCCTGAGCAAGGCGGGCGTTTCGTACGAGTTCCACGTGTCCTCCGCCCACCGGCAACCCGACCAGACCGCGGACCTCGTGAAGGGCGCCCGGGCGAAGGGCTTCCGGGTGGTCATCGCCGGGGCGGGGCTGTCGGCGGCGCTCCCGGGATTCGCCGCCTCGCTCACTGATCTTCCCGTGATCGGCGTGCCGTTCGCGGCCGGGCCGTTGAACGGGCTCGACGCCCTGCTCGCCACGGCGCAAGTGCCCGGGGGCGTCCCGGTGGCCTGCGTCGGGATCGACAACGCCAAGAACGCCGCTCTCCTCGCGGTCCGCATCCTCAACGCCTGACATGCGGGTCGGGATCGGGTACGACTCCCACCGGTTCGCCGAGGGAGAAGGCAGGAAGCTGATTCTCGGCGGCGTGGAGATTCCATACTCACGCGGGCTGGTGGGACATTCGGACGCCGATGCGGTCGCGCATGCCCTTACCGACGCCATTCTCGGCGCCGCCGGTCTGGGCGACATCGGGCAGATGTTTCCCCCGACGGACCCCCGCTGGCGCGACGCCGATTCTCTCGATTTGCTCAAGCGCGCGTACCTGCGCGTGGTCGAGGCGGGTCTCAGTTTCGTGAGCGCCGACATCACGGTGATCATCGAGCAGCCCAAGCTGGCGCGCTACCTCGACGACATGCGCGAGAACCTTGCCGGCGCGCTCGTGAGCGGGTTCTCGACCGTCTCGGTCAAAGCGAAGACGAACGAAGGAATGGGCTGGATCGGTAAGGGCGAGGGGGTCGCGGTGCTCGCGGTGGCGCTGCTCGAGCAGGCCCGCCCCTGAGCGATCTTCTCGCGTTCCTCGAGGGCCTGCCGCCCGGACCGCTGTACGGCCTGATCACGGCGCTCGCGGCACTCGAGAACGTCATTCCACCGCTGCCCGCCGACACCGCCGTGGCGCTCGGCGCGTTCCTCGCCGGGCGAGGCAGGCTCAACCTCTGGACGGTCTTCGGCCTCACGTGGGTGGCGAACGTCGCGTCGGCGTCCCTCGTCTACTGGCTGGCACGACGCTACGGACGCGACTTCTTCAAGGGACCCACCGGCCGGCGGTTGCTCACGCCCCCGGTGCTCGCGCATATCGAGGCGCAGTACCAGCGGCACGGGACCTACGGCATCTTCGTTTCCCGCCTCCTTCCCGTATGGCGCGCCGTGGTCCCACCGTTCGCGGGCATCGCGGGACTGTCCGCGCCTCGCGCCTTGATCCCGCTCGCCCTCGCATCCGCGCTGTGGTACGGCCTGCTGACGGTGCTCATCGCCTCCCTGGGTACGAACCTCGACGCCGTCGTGGCGGCGCTCGCCCACGTCAATTGGGTGCTTGGCGCCGCCGCACTCGGGATCCTCATATTTCTAGCGGTATGGATCGTGCGCCGGCTGAAGCGCTGACACGCACCGGTCACCACGGAGTGCCATGAGCGACGCGTCGAACGACACCTCCGGGGTGGGGTTCCCGCCGCCACTCCTCTACGCCGGCGGGTTTGCCGTCGGGTACGGCGCCCACCGGCTCCTGCCGATCCGCTTGTGGCCCACGCCGACCACGCTCGAGAGCGTCCTGGGCTGGGGACTCCTCGTCGCGGGGGTGCTCCTCGCCGCCGGCGCGGCGTACCTGTTCCGCCGTGCGGGCACAACGCCCAACCCCACCAAGCCCACCTCGGCGTTGGTGATCTGGGGACCGTACCGCTTCACGCGCAACCCCATGTATGTGGGGATGGCCACGCTCTACGTTGGCGGCACGCTGCTCCTGAACGACCTGTGGCCGCTCGCGCTGCTTCCCGTGGTCATCACGCTGGTCCAGCGTCGCGTGATCGCCAAAGAAGAGGCGTACCTCGAGCGCACGTTCGGGGACGTGTACCGGGCGTACAAGGCGCGGGTGCGCCGGTGGATCTGACGACCGAAGCGGCGTTCCGCGTCGAGCAGTTTCGCGACTTCCTCGCCTTGGAAGCGGGCGACAGCCCCCACACCGTCGCGAACTACGTCCGCGACGTCCGGCGGCTCGCCGGGTATGCCGGCACCAAGGGCGCGCGCCGCCCGGAGGACGTGACAAGCGGGCTGCTGCGCGAGTTCGTCTACGAGCTCAAGGACTTGGGGCTCGCCCCGGCGACCATCCGGCGCCAGATCTCCGCGGTCCGCACGTACTACCGGTACCTGGTCGGCGAAGGCCACGCCACGCGCGATCCGAGCGAGCGCCTGGAGTCTCCGCGGCAGTGGCGCCGCCTGCCGACGGTATTGTCGGTCGCCGAGATCGAGCGCCTGCTCGCCGCCCCCAACGCCGACGAGCCGCTCGCGATCCGCGACGGCGCGTTGCTCGAATTCGCGTACGCGACCGGCGCGCGCGTGTCCGAGCTGGTGGGCCTCAAGCTGCAGGACGTCCTGTACGAGGACGGGCTCGCCCGCATCTTCGGTAAGGGCTCGAAGGAGCGGATCGTGCCCGTGGGTCGGCGCGCGTTGGGCGCCGTGGCGTTGTACGCACGCGAGATCCGCCCCCGCCTCGACAAGGGGAAGGGGCGCGGACTCGTGTTTCTCAATGCCCGCGGCACGCCCCTGTCACGGGTGGGCGCGTGGTCGATCATCAAGCGGGCCGCCCGGCTCGCGGGGTTCACAAAGCGGGTGACGCCGCACACCCTGCGGCACACGTTCGCGACGCACCTGCTCGAGGGTGGCGCCGACCTTCGCGCCGTCCAGGAAATGCTCGGTCACGCGGACCTGGCCACCACGCAGCTGTACACGCACGTCGACCGCGACTACCTGCGGACCGTGCACAAGACGTTTCATCCCCGCGGCTGACCATCCCGTGTCGCGGGCGTTCGTGAAGGAGGATCCGGGTGAGTCGGGGCCCCGGCGGCACTATGGCCTCCCACCGCGTGACGACCCCGGATTCGACGCCGCGGCGGCCGAGGCGCTGCTCGAGGCCGCGCGCGCGGGCGAGACGGCGAGTGCCGAGCAAGCGACCGGCTACTATTGGGGGGAGCCGAAGCTGCGGCCCCACGTGAAGCGGATTCTGGAGCGCGCGCGGGCCGCGGGCGACGAGCGGCTGGGGCAGTTGGCCGCGCGCTTCCTGAGCTGATGCCCGAGCTGCCGGACATCGCGCTGTACCTCGACGCCCTCGCCTCTCGGGTCGTAGGAAAGCAGCTCGAGCGCCTGCGGATCGCGAGCCCGTTCTTGCTCCGGACAGCCGATCCACCGGTGGCGGACCTGGTCGGTCGCGCGATCCGCGATGTCCGCCGCCTCGGCAAGCGGATCGTCCTGGCCCTCGAGGACGACTACTTCGTCGTGCTCCACCTGATGATCGCAGGCCGGCTGCATTGGAAGTCCGCCGGCGCGCTCATTCCCCGCCGCGCGGGGCTCGCCGCGTTCGATTTCCCGAACGGCACCTTGCTGCTCACGGAAGCCGGCACGAAGCATCGGGCGTCCCTTCACATTCTCCGGGGTGCGGCTGCCCTCGCCGCACACGACCCCGGTGGCCTCGATGTACTCGCCGCGACGCTCGAGCAATTTCGATCGGCGTTGACCCGGGAGTCGCACACGCTCAAGCGGGCGCTGACGGATCCCCACCTGCTCGACGGCATCGGCAATGCCTACTCCGATGAGATCCTGCACGCGGCCCGCCTGTCGCCGCTCCGTCTCACGAGCCGGATCACGCCCGAGGAGAGCGAGCGGCTGTTCCACGCCGTGCGGCACACCTTGACCAGCTGGATGGCGCGCCTGCGTGCAGAGACGGGTGATGGATTCCCGGAGAAGGTGACGGCGTTCCGGGAGGGGATGGCCGTCCATGGCCGGTTCAAGAAGCCGTGCCCGGTGTGCGGATCGCCGGTGCAACGCATCCGCTACGCGAACAACGAGGTGAATTACTGTGCCACCTGCCAGACGGGCGGGCGGCTGCTCGCGGACCGATCGCTGTCGCGGATCCTGAAGCAGGATTGGCCGCGCTCGCTCGATTAGATTCAACCATGCTCTTCGTCCTCGACAACTACGATTCCTTCACCTACAACCTCGTCCAGTTGTTCGGCGAGCTCGGCGCGGAGCCGGTGGTGTACCGCAACGACGCGCTGACCGTAGAGCAGGTGCTCGCGCTCAAGCCCACGGCGGCCGTGCTGTCGCCCGGCCCGTGCACGCCGGGGGAAGCCGGTATCCTCGTGCCGCTCGTGAAGGCGCTGGCCGGGAAGGTACCGGTCCTGGGCGTGTGTCTCGGCCACCAGGCGATCGGCGAGGCATTCGGCGCGCGCGTGGTGCGAGCCGACCGGCTCATGCACGGGAAGACATGCGAGGTGATCCATGAAGAAGACGAGCTGTTCGAGGGAATCCCCAGTCCCGTGACCGGCATGCGGTACCACTCTCTGGTGGTCGAGCCCCGGTCGCTCCCCAAGGACCTCGTGATCACCGCGTGGAGCGCGGACCGGCCGAAGGATGGGGAGATCATGGCGATGAAGCACCGCCGCCACCCGATCTACGGGGTGCAATACCACCCGGAATCGATCGGCACCTCGCACGGGAAGCAGCTGCTGGAGAATTTCCTGCGCATCGCGCACGCCACGGTGTAGTGGTCTAACCCGCCCCTTCTCAGCCGTTTAGGTCCAGGGCTAGACGCCACGGCACGGATTTTGTATGTTCCCCCGTGCCCGTCCTCGGCGTCGTTCCGGCGCGGCTGGGCTCCAGCCGCCTCCCTCGCAAGCCGCTCCTGTCGCTGGCAGGCGAACCCCTCATCCTCTGGGTTGTGCGCCGAGTCGCTGAAGCGGGCGTGTGCGATCGCCTGGTGGTCGCAACCGACGCCCGCGAGATCGTCGCGGTCGTCGAGCGAGCGGGGTTCGAGGCAGTGCTGACCTCCGCCGACCACCAGTCGGGCACGGAGCGAGTCGCCGAAGTCGTTGGAAGTAAATCATTTAGTTCATACGACGTGGTGCTGAACGTGCAGGGCGACGAACCGCTCGTCGCGCCCGCCGCGCTGCATGGTGCCGTCGCCCGAGTGCGCAGCGGGGATCCGATCGGCACGGCGGCGGGGGACTTGGACCGCGCGCTCGCAGGCGATCCCAATCGGGTGAAGGTCGTGACAGACGCGCGGGGCCGGGCCGTGTACTTCTCCCGGGCGCCGATCCCGTTCGATCGCGACGGCGCGCGCGACGTGATCTACCACCAGCACGTGGGTGTCTACGCCTACACCCGGGAAGCGCTGGATCGCTGGATCCGGCTCGCACCTGTCCCGGAGGAGCGGTGGGAGCGACTCGAACAGCTGCGGCCCCTGCTGCACGGGATTCCCATCGGCGTGACGCTGTTTCCCGGGCCCGCGGCCCCCGGCGTCGACACCGCCGACGATCTGCGATATGCGGAAGCACAGCTGAGGCGCCAACTGAGGGAGGTGAGTCCGTGAGTTCGACGAAGTACATCTTCGTGACCGGCGGCGTCGTGTCGTCTCTCGGCAAGGGCATCGCGGCGGCCTCGCTGGGTCGCCTCCTGGTGGAGCGCGGCCTCCGAGTGACGATCCAGAAGTTCGATCCCTACATCAACGTGGATCCGGGCACCATGTCGCCGTTCCAGCACGGCGAGGTGTACGTCACCGACGACGGCGCGGAGACCGATCTCGACCTGGGCCACTACGAGCGGTTCATCGACCGCTCGCTGTCACAGGTGAACAACGTCACGACCGGGCGGATTTACCTGTCGGTGATCACGAAGGAGCGGCGCGGTGAGTATCTCGGGTCCACGGTGCAGGTGATCCCCCACATCACGGACGAGATCAAAGCCTCCATCCGCCGCCTTGCGCCCGATCACGACGTCGTGATCACGGAGATCGGCGGCACGGTGGGTGACATCGAATCACTGCCGTTCCTGGAAGCCATTCGTCAGTTCCGCCAGGAGGTCGGCCGCGACAATACGCTCTTCATCCACCTCACGCTCGTCCCCTTCATCGCCGCCACCGCCGAGCTCAAGACCAAGCCGACCCAACACTCCGTCCGGGAGCTGATGCAGATCGGGATCCAGCCCGACATCCTGGTGTGTCGCACCGAGCGGCCGCTCTCGGAGGAGCTGAAGCGCAAGATCGCGCAGTTTTGCAACGTGGACTTCGGCTGCGTGGTGGAGAGCCCGGACGTGAAGTCGATCTATGAGATCCCGCTCAAGTTGCACGAGCAGGGGCTCGACCGCGAAGTGTGCATGCGGCTGCATCTCGAGACCAAGGAGCCGGACTTGCGCGCTTGGGCGCAGATGGTCGAGAAGATCCTGAACCCGGCCGACCGCGCTCGAATCGCCGTGGTGGGGAAGTACACCCAGCTCGCAGACAGCTACAAGAGCATCCACGAAGCGCTGGGGCACGGCGGCATCGCGAACGAATGCGGCGTACAGATCGATTGGATCTCGTCCGACCGGTTTATCGACCAAGCGGCCGCGGGCGAGCTGCTCGGCACGTATGACGGATTGCTGGTGCCCGGGGGCTTCGGCGTGCGCGGCGTGGAAGGCATGCTCGAGGCGATCCGTTGGGCGCGCGAGCACAAGCTCCCCTTCCTCGGGATCTGCCTGGGATTGCAGGCGGCGATCATCGAGTTCGCACGGGACGTGGTCAAGCTCCCGGATACCAACTCGAGTGAGTTCGCGCCGGAGTGCGAGAATCCGGTGATCGCGTTGATGCGCTCGCAGGAAGGTATCCAGGAACTGGGCGGCACGATGCGGCTGGGGGCGTATCCCTGCAAGCTGCGTCCGGGCTCCCGAGTCGCGCAGGCCTACGGGGCGCTCGAAGTGAGCGAGCGGCATCGTCACCGCTACGAAGTGTCGAACGCGTACCGCGACGTGCTCGCCGAATACGGCATGCGGTGCTCCGGGCTCTCGCCCGACGGCTCGCTGGTCGAGATGATCGAGCTGCCCGATCACCCCTGGTTCATCGGCTGCCAGTTCCACCCCGAGCTGAAGTCTCGACCCACCCGGCCACATCCCCTGTTCGCAGGGTTCGTGGGCGCGGCGCGCCAGCAGCGCCGGGCCAGGGGCACGCCGTCCCTCGCTCAGGCGGAGCGGTCGTCTCAACTCGCCGGTCGCCGCGACTGACATGGCGCAGCACTTCGGGGCGGGAGCCTCCCCCTTCCTCATCGCGGGACCCTGTGTCGTCGAGTCCGACGACCTGAACCTGCGGGTCGGCGAGGCGCTCGCCGACCTCGCGCTGAAGGTCGGGCTGCACGTCATCTACAAGGCGTCGTACGACAAGGCAAACCGCGCGCGCCTCAAAGGGCCACGGGGGCCGGGCGCCGAGCGCGGGCTCGCGGCGCTCGCCAAGGTCCGGGCCGCGACGGGCCTGCCGATTCTCACCGATGTCCACGAGACCAGCCACGTATCCGCCGCCGCGCAAGTCGCCGACGTGCTGCAGATCCCGGCCTTCCTGTGCCGTCAGACCGACCTGCTCGTAGCGGCCGGTCGCGCCGGACGCGCCGTGAACGTGAAAAAGGGGCAGTGGATGGCGCCCGAGGGCATGGCGGGGGCGGTCGAGAAGGTGCGGGCGGGCGGAGCCCCCGAGATCGCCGTGACCGAGCGCGGCACCTTCTTCGGCTACGGCGACCTCGTGGTCGACATGCGCAACTTCGCCCGGCTCCGGAGCGCCTGTGGGACGCCGGTCGTGTACGACGGCACGCACGCGGTGCAGCAGCCGGGGCAGGGACCCGAGGGCTCGAGCGGCGGCCTGCGCGACTTCATCCCGCCGCTGCTCTACGCCGCGGCCGCCGCGGGGGCCGACGGCTTCTTCCTCGAAACGCATCCCGATCCAGACCGCGCGCCGTCCGACGGGCCGAACATGATCCCGCTGGACCAGCTGGCCGGCATCGTCAACATCGCCCTCGACGTATGGCATGCGGCGCGGGCTGGGGGCACGGCGGCAGCGAGGTCCCAGGGGGGTGGCAGGGCGGTTGTCGAGGACCGAGCGAGAGCCGTGCCCCCTGCCCGCGCCCGTAACTGACAATGCTCGACGCTGCCGTCGCCCACCGCCTCAAGCTCGTCGGCTTCGACGTCGACGGCGTCCTGACGGACAATGGCATCTACGTCGGGATGGTCGGCGATCATCCGGTCGAATTCAAGCGCTTTCACATCCAGGACGGCCTCGGCGTCCGCCTGCTCCGCACCGCCGGACTCCTCGTCGTGTGGCTCTCCGGGCGGGAATCCACCGCCACGATGTTGCGCGCGCGGGAGCTCGCCGTGGACGAGGTGATCCAGGACCCCACCGCGCGTAAGCTCCCGGTATTCGAGGCGCTGCTCGAGCGGCGCGGGCTTGCCTGGGAGGAATGCGCCTTCGTCGGCGATGACCTGGCGGACCTCCCGCTGCTCACACGGGTCGGGCTTCCGATCGCCGTGGCGAACGGCGTGACGGAGGTGAAGGCCGCGGCCCGAGTGGTGACGACTGTGCCCGGCGGCCACGGCGCCGTGCGAGAGGTGGCCGAGCTGATCCTCAAGGCCCGGGGTGAGTGGCAGGGCCTGCTCACGAAATACTTCTTGGAGCGTGGCGATGTCCCGCACGGAGCCCAGCGAACTCGCTGAGCGCGGGCGCCGCGTGCTGGTCCTCGAGGCCGATGCGATCCGTCGGGTCGCCGAGCGCCTGGGCCCGGCCTTCTCGGCCGCCGTGCGGCTGCTCGAGAAGGCGACAGGCCGGCTGATCGTCTCCGGCGTCGGCAAGTCGGGGCTGATCGCGCGCAAGATCGCGGCTACGCTCACCTCGACCGGCAGCCCCGCCTCGTTCCTCCATCCGGTGGACTCGCTGCACGGCGACCTGGGCCTCGTCGGCAGAGAGGACGTCGCCATCTTGCTCTCGAAGAGTGGCGCCTCCGACGAGCTGTTCGGCCTCGTGGGTCAGCTCAAGCGGCTCGGCGTGCCGATCATTGCGCTCACGGGGGATCCGGACTCACCGCTCGCTCGCCAGTCCGACGTCGTCCTCGATGCCAGCGTCACGGAGGAGGCGTGCCCCGAGACGCTGGCGCCCACCACCAGCACCACGGCAGCGCTGGCGCTCGGTGACGCCCTCGCCGTGACGCTGCTCGAGGTCAAGGGATTCCGGCGCGAACAATTCGCGGCGCTCCACCCCGGCGGCACGTTGGGCCGCCATTTGTTACTGCGCGTCGCAGATGTCATGCTCGCCGGTAACGTGCCCGCCCTCGGACCCGATTGCCCGATGCGCGAGTGCGTGGTGCTGCTCGCCGAGAAACGGGGCACCGTGGCGGTGGTGGACGCCGCCGGTAGCCTCGTGGGCGTGGTGACCGCGGGCGACCTCACGCGGCTCATGGAGCGGACCGATCAGTTCCTCGATATCCCGGTGCGCGATGTGATGACCCGGACCCCGAAGAGTACGACGGCCGACGAGCTCGCCGGCGCCGCGGTACGCCTGATGGAGCAGCACGGGATCATGGCTCTGCCCGTGCTGGACGGCGGGCGAAGGGTCGTGGGGATGGTGCACCTACACGACCTGATGAAGGCGGGTGCGACGTGAGCAAGACGCCTTCGTGCTACGTCGTTCTGTGCTACGTATTCATGGGTGGGGTCGTGGCCGGGGCCTGCGACACCGGCATCAAGCCCACGGCCACTATTGCCGCACCGGATTCGGCCGACCAGGTGCTGTTCGGCATGTCACACTACGTGACGGACGCCGGGATTCAGCGTGCGCACGTGCGGGCCGACACGGCATATTTCTATTCCCCGGCGCAGACCGCCGAGCTCCGCAACGTCCACATCACGTTCTACGACACCCGAGGAGCCGAGACGTCGACGCTCACGTCGCGGCAGGGCACGTACCACTGGCGGAGCGGCGACATGGAGGCGCGAGGCAACGTGGTCGTGGTGCGAACCGACAGCGCGACGCTCCGGACGGAAGTGATACGTTACAGCCAAGTCCGGAACCAGGTCAGCTCGGACAAGGATTTCGTGTTCGATGAGCCGACGCGTCACATCAAGGGAACCGGCTTCACCGCCGACCCGGACTTCAAGGTCGTGACCGCGAACCGAGTGACGGGAGAGGGTGGGAAGTTCACCCTCCCGAACCAATGATGGCAACCGTGCTCCTCGTCGCCCTCGTTCAGCAGCCTGCGTCGCCCGCCGACACCGCGGCCGGCCGGCCCTGCAAGATGATCATCGATTCGGTGGGCCGGCAGGCGCAGCAAGTGGAGGTGCGGCGGGGTGAGACCAACGTGTTCGCGGGCGGCGGGGTGCTGGCCCATTGTGAGGGCACCAGCAGCACCCTCGCCTCCGACAGCGTGGCCTGGTTCGCCGGCGTCAAGCGGTTCGACATGCTCGGCCAGAAAAATCCTGTGCACATCCGCGACACCGCGATGACGCTCGACGCGACGACGGCCGCCTACTTCATGGGACAGGAACGGCTCGACGCGCACAAGAACGTCATCGCCGTGAATCGGAAGACGGGGTCGGTGCTGCGCGGTCCCAACCTGACGTACTACCGCGCCGTCAGAGGTGTGCGCGATACGCTCGAGATGTACGCATCAGGTCGCCCGACCATCGACTACCGCGCGACCGCGGATTCCGGGGGAGGGGAGCCGTACATCATCATGGCAGACCGGGTGCGCTTCAAGGGCAACGACCGGATGTGGGGAGGCGGGCAGGTGACCATCGACCGGAGCGATTTCGCGGCGCGCGGCGACTCGATGCAGCTCGATCAGACCTCCGGATTTGCCGTGCTCGTCGGCAAGCCCCGGGTGCAAGGGAAGGGCCCACGGCCCTACGCGCTCACCGGCACGCGCATCGAGCTCGGGCTCCAGGGGCAGGAGATCCGCCTCGTGAAGGCGCTCGGCGACGGCGTGGCCACCGGGGCCGACTGGCGCCTCACGGCGGACACGATCCACCTGCACCTCGACCGGAAGAAGCTGCAGCAGGCGTTCGCTTGGGGGCCCAAGGACTCGGTCCACGCACGGGCCGTGTCGACGCGCAACACGATCGTCTCCGATTCACTCGCCCTCGATCTCCCGGACGAAGTGCTCACCGAGGCGCGCGCCTTTGGCCACGCCCATTCGACCTCGACCAAGGAGTCCCCGAAGCGGGACTCCACGGCGACCGGCGACGCAGACTGGTTCGCGGGGGATTCGCTCACGGCACGTTGGACGCAGGTCCCCGACTCGGCGGGGACGCCGAGGACCAAGCTGAATCGGGTCATCGCCCGGGGCTCGGCCCGCTCCTTCACGCATCTGGCGAGTCAGCACGACTCCGCGGGCCCGTCGCTCAATTACTCCCGTGGCAAGGTCATCGATTGCATCCTGAAGGGCGACAAGGTCGACCGGTGCACCGTCACCGGGCAGGCCAACGGCGTCCAGCTGGAGCCCAAGCCGCCGGCCCCGGACACGACGAAAAAGGCCGACACGACCAAAGCGACGGCCACGACGAAAAAGAAACCCCGCCCATGACCGCGCCCGTCTCCTCTCCGCACCTCGCCGATCTGATGGCGGCACGGGATTCGTCCCTCCCGCTCGCCGCCGCGGCGCTCGCCCGGGTGGCGGACGAGCGGGGGCACGCCCCGTTCAGCGAGCTGGCCATCGCCTACCGCGAGGAGTTCCTCACGCTCCGGGCCCACTCGCGCGAGGCGGGCCTGCCGGAGCTGGGCGGGCTGTCGGTGGAGGAGTTTCGGACCAGCCTGCGCACCTCCGTGCTGCCGCGGCTGGCCCTGATGAAAGTGGTGACGTACGCGGCGGCCGCTCTGGAGGACGCCGCCCCCATTGCGTTCACGGTCGAGGCCTGGGAAGAGATCGTCGCCGACCGCGCCGCCAGCGCCGACCGCCTGCTCGGCGCCGCCGAGCACGCCCTCACCCGGGCCGACTCAGCGAGCGGCGAGCACCCCGTGGTGCGTGGCGGCAGCCGTCTCACCGCCACCGGGTTGCTCAAGGCCTACAAGGGTCGTTCGGTCGTGAACGATGTGAGCGTGCAGCTCGATCAAGGCGAGATCGTCGGCCTGCTCGGCCCCAACGGGGCGGGGAAGACCACGACGTTCTACATGATCACCGGCCTGATACGGCCCGACGGCGGGCACATCGCGCTCGACGGACGGGACATCACGGCGGAGCCGATGTACCGTCGGGCGCGGATGGGTATCGGCTACCTGGCCCAGGAGCCGTCGGTGTTCCGCAAGCTCACCGTGGAGGACAACGTCCGGGCGATCCTCGAGACCCTGCCGCTGGGGGACGCGGAGCGGCGCGAGCGGCTGGAGCGATTGCTCGACGAGCTGGCGATCAAGCATCTGCGGCGGCAGAAGGGGTTCCAGCTTTCCGGGGGTGAGCGCCGTCGCCTCGAGATCACCCGCGCGCTCGTCACCGAGCCCAAGTTCATGCTGCTCGACGAGCCGTTCGCCGGGGTGGATCCGATCGCGGTGCACGACATCCAGACGATCGTGGCCGGCTTGCGCCACCGCGGCATCGGCGTGCTGATCACCGACCACAACGTGGAGCAGACGCTCGACATCGTCGACCGCGCCTACATCATGTTCGAAGGCAAGGTGCAGGTGGCGGGCACGGTGCGCGAGCTGGTGTTCGACGACCGGGTCGCGAACCTGTATCTCGGGCCCACCCTCACCGCGCGGCTGCGCGCGCGTCTGACCCAGGCGGCATGAAGACCGGCCTGCAGCAGCACGCGTCGCTGTCGCAGCAGCTGCGGATCAATCCGCGCCTGTATCAGGCGATGGATCTGCTGTACATGCCGCTGCTCGACCTGCAGCAGCACTTGAAGCAGGAGCTGCTCGGTAATCCGTTCCTCGAGCTGGTCGAGCCGGAGGAGGAGACCGAAGTCCCGTTGGCCGAGGAGGCCAAGGAGGACAAGAAGGAAGCCGAGAAGAACGACGAGCCCAATTGGGAGGAAATCCTGCTCGACGACGGCGGCGATCAGGGCGCCCCGCCGCGGGATCTGAGCGAAGCCCGCGAGTACGTCGAGCCGGTGCCGGTCGAGACGAAGGATCTGGCCGACCACCTGCGCGAACAGATGCGGCTGCTCGACCTGACGCCCCGCCAGCAGCTCCTGGCCGAAGAGTTCATCGGAAACATCGCGGAAGACGGCTACCTCGGCGCCACCCTCGAAGAGATCGTCAACGGCGTGAATCAGGTGCTCCAGGCCCACGCGGACGAGGCGGAGCACGACGTGGCCCCCCAGCTGTACACGCTGGCCGAGGCCGAGGAGATGCTCCGCATCATCCAGAAGCTCGATCCGCCGGGCGTCGGCGCCCGGGACCTGCGCGAGTGCCTGCTGCTGCAGCTCGAGTCCCGGGGTGAAACCGACACGCTCGCCTACCGGCTCGTCCGGGACGCGTTCGAGGATCTCAAGGCACATCGCTGGAGCGATCTCGGAAAGCGGTTCGGTCTGGACGCGGCCGAAGTGCAGAAGGTCGCCGACGAGCTCGCCAAGCTCGATCCCAAGCCCGGCCTGCAGCACTCCTCGGCCAACGAGGCGTACATCATCCCCGATCTGGTGGTGGAAAAGATCGACGGCCAATACAAGGTGTTCTTGAACGACTCCGGGCTGCCGCGGCTGCGGATCTCGAAGACCTACCAGGACATTGCGCGCGACAAGAAGAAATTCCAGGGCGAGAACAAGGACTTCATCAACCAGCGCATGAACAGCGCGCACTGGATGATCCAGGCCATCGAGCAGCGCCGCCAGACGATGCTCAAGGTCATGAACTTCATCGTGGATCGGCAGCGTGAGTTCTTCGAGAAGGGCGTCGAGTTCCTGAAGCCGCTCACCCTGCGGGAAGTCGCCGACGTCATCAACATGCACGAGAGCACCGTGAGTCGCGTGACGAACGAGAAGTACGTCCAGACCCCCCGGGGCCTCCTCCCGCTCAAGTTCTTCTTCTCGAGCGGCCTCTCGACCACCACCGGGGAGGACGCCAGCGCTCGCGCCATTCGCGCCCAAATCCAGAAGATGGTGGCCGACGAGGACCCGAAGAACCCGCTCACCGATCAGCAAATCGTGGAGATGTTCGCGCAGAAGGGCGTCAAGATCGCGCGCCGGACCGTCGCGAAGTACCGCGACCAGCTGAGCATCCTCCCGGCCCGCATGCGCAAGCGGCTGTGAGCCTCGCCACCAGCGCGGCCCTCCCGGACGTGAGCGTCCTGGTCCCGGCAAAGGACGAGGCCGATAACCTTCCGGAATTCGTGCGCCAGGCCCGGGAGGCGCTGCTGCCGCTGCCCTATCCGTGTGAGATCGTCGTGATCGACGACGGCAGCCGTGACGGCACTGCGGACGTGTTGCGCGACCTCGCGGCCAAGCACCCCTTTCTGCGGGTGGTGACGCACCGCAGCCAGCACGGCATCGCCGACGCGCTCGCGTCGGGCGCCGACGCCGCCCGCGGCCGCGTCCTCGTGTTCTATCCCGCCGACCTGCAGTATCGCCCGAGCGACATTCCCAGCCTCGTGCAGCCGATTCTCGATGACGCGGCCGACGTAGTCGCCGGCACGAAGCAGGGCCACTACGAAAAACGCTTCGTCTCGTGGGTGTACAACGGGCTGTGTCGTTGGCTGTTCGGTGTTCGCGTCACGGATCTGAACTCGGTGAAGGCGTACCGCCGCGAGGTGATGGACGGCGTGACGCGGCGGCCGGATTGGCATCGCTTCATGGTGGTCATCGCCGCGGCAGAAGGCTTCCGGGTCGCCCAGCGTCCAGTCCCGCTCCAGCCGCGGCGGGCAGGGAAGTCGAAGTTCGGGATCGGCCGCATTCCCGTGGGCGTATTGGACCTCGTCTCCGTCTGGTTCCAGCTGCGGTTCGGTCGCAAGCCGATGCTGTTCTTCGGGGTCCCGGGGGCGTTGCTGATCTTCCTGGGTCTTCTGGTCGGCGTATACGCGCTGATCGAGCGCTACGCGCTGCAGCAGGGTAACCGGGCGTTCCTGTACCTGGTGCTGCTGCTCGTGCTCGCGGGGTTGATCCTGTTCGGCTTCGGGTTCCTGGGAGAGATGGTGGCGGGGATGCGGGAAGAGGTGCGGGGGCTGCAGCGCGAGATGGACCAGGCGAGGGCCCGCGACTCGGGAGACGGCACAGGGCGAGTGTAGCAAAACGCTTGTAGTGGACGCGCCACAGGGCCGCTCCGACTGATGCGTTCGAGCCGCACAACCGTAGAGGCGCCCAGGCAGGGCCCGTGGGGTGCGAGACTTGCTGCAGTGACGCATCACCGAGCGGGGGAGCCCAGGAGCATCTTTTGTAGAGCGTCGCGCACTATGACGCCTGGTGCGACGTCGCTTGCCGATCGCCCGGGGCCAGGTGCACCTTCCCTCCTTCGACCCTAACGTCGGTGTTTCCCAGATTCAGGCGAGGCACCTAATGGCCACTGAAGCGAGGAGAGCGCACATGGCGCGCTCCGCAACCCTTCCCATCCTGGCGCTCTCGGGGCTCGTGATCGGATGCGGCGACGTCAGCGCACCCGACCACCTAACCGCCGCAGGAGCGGGCCAGAACGTGAATTCGTGCACGCCTCCAGCTACTGTGTCACCGCCGACGGGCGCGACGCACCCGATCCTGGGCGCAACGCCAGTCTCGCTCGGTGGCACTCCCTTCGCCGTGGCGATTTCACCGACGGGGGTCACCTACGTGACTCAGCTGTCTGCGGCGACGGCATCCAGGACCAACCTCCCCTCCACCACCTTCTCGGCTCCTTTCCCGGTCGGCCCAATCCCGTCTCAAGTGCGCATGAGCCCCGACGGGAAGACGGCCTACGTCGGGGATCAAGACGCGCGCACGATTACGTATGTCGACGTGGCCACGAACCAGGCCTTCGCTACGGCGACCGTGCCCGCAGGGAGCATCCTGACAGTCGGCGTCTCCCCAGATGGCAAACGGCTGTACGCGCCAACTGACTTCCACGGCGTCTACATCATCAACGCGACAACCCGGGAGGTCGAAGACTCCATTCCCGTTACCACCACCGGCACGATCCTGGTGGGCATCGCCTTCCATCCTGCGTCGCCGTGCGTCTACATCTCCTCACGGGACCAGGGGACGATCACCACCGTCGACCTGCGGAGCAAGCAGGTCGTGCAGACGTTCGCGGTCTCCGGCGCCAACATCCAGAACGTCGCCGTGTCTCCCGACGGCGCGACACTGTTCGCAACCGACATCCAGAACAGCAAGCTGCTGGTCTGGGACCTGACGACCGGAAGCCCCCAGGCGCTCCAGTATCCCGTTGGCTCGCCCGTCAGTCGGAACGCGTTCGATGTAGCCGTCACACCCGATAACACACAGGTGTACGTCAGTGCGCTTGCCGACGGCGCGGTCTACGTGTTCGATCGCTCGTCGCGTGCGCTGATCGGCACCATTTCGACGGGCGGCAGCCCGCGCTACATCGGCTTCAGCCGTTCGGGTGACCGCGCCGTGATTCCCAACGAGGCAGGCTGGGTGAGCTTCAGCAACGTACCAGATGTGTGCGCGGCTCCACCTGCGGGCACGTCGCCGTCGGGCACCACTCATCCCACCGGCACCAGCAATCAGGCCACGCCGCTCAGCGGGACGCCCTTCGCCGTCGCCATCTCACCGGCCGGCGTCACGTACGTGACCCAGCTGCTCGCCGCCTCGGCCGCTCGAGCCGACCTGCCGTCAACCTCATTCTCCACATCGTTTGCGGTCGGTCCCACCCCTCTCAGGTGCGTTATGAGCCCCGATGGTGGGACCGCGTACATCAATGACCAAGACGCGCACACCATTACCTACGTCGATGTCGCGACGAACCAGGCCGTCGGCACGGCAGCCGTGCCGGCGGGGAGCATTCTCACCATCGGCCTGTCCCCCGATGGGAAGCGCCTCTTCGCATTGACGGACTTCAACGGTGTATATGTCATCAACACGGCCACTCGCGGAGTCGTCGATTCGATCGCGGGCCTCGGTACAATCCTGACGGGGGTGGCGTTCCATCCGACTGCACCCTGCATGTACGTCTCCTCTCGGGACCAGGGCATGGTCGCAACCGTGAACCTACGGACGGACGCGGTGGTCAGGAGTCAGACTGTCGCCGGCAGCAATATCCAGGAGTTGGCGGTCTCCCGCGACGGCAAGCTCCTCTTCGCCACGGACATCGGCAATAGCAGGCTGCTCGTTCGCGATCTCACCGCCGATGGCTCGCCGTATACGGCGAACGCGGTCGGCACGCCGCAATCCCGCAACGCGTTCGATGTCGCCGTGACGCCAGACAACGCGCAAGTGTACGTCAGCACGCTCGCCGACGGCAAACTCTACGTGTTTGACCTCAGCACGCGTGCGCTCATCGGGCAGGTGGCAACTGGCGGCAGCCCGCGTTTCATCTGGTTCGACGCGACGGGCATGACAGCGGTGATCCCGAACGAAACTGGCTGGGTAAACTTCGTGCGCTGAACGCTGGGCAAGCGACCACCCCGGGGGACTCGGCGAGGCCCCTGGGTGGCCTGACGTTTGGGCCCCCTTGCGGCACGTTCGCGCCGGTACCACGAGTATCCGATCGGCACACCGGTTTCGCGGAATGCATTCGATTCGAACGGGCGGGAGCGCTCGATGCATCGGGTTCGACGGACCCGGTGACACTGCCGTCATCCCGAACGAGGGAGGGTGGGTGACCTTCGTCAACTAGCCTGCGGGCGACGCGGTGTACCTCAGGCGTCCCGCGCGAGCCGCACACCGTAGCGGCCCAGATAGAGCGCCAGCTCCTCCGTCAGGGGCGAACCGTCCCGACTTCGCGTCCGGCCACCGAGATCAAGCCAAT
>Ga0209474_10000131_pt1 | contig 88500 bp, 87 predicted proteins | sample GraSoiAngelo_145_FD_185902 | JGI IMG/M metagenome (GOLD analysis project Ga0209474, IMG submission 185902) | Grasslands soil microbial communities from the Angelo Coastal Reserve, California, USA - 14_1009_05_20cm (SPAdes) (version 2) | ecosystem: Environmental > Terrestrial > Soil > Grasslands...
CGCAGCTGCGGGCGGGAGACATCGCCGCCGCGAACGCTACGGAAGAGAAGGCTCTCGGGCATCCCAATCTCTCGCAGCCGTTGCGCGCGACGCTCCTCACCGAATCGGGCGACGCGGCCTGGGCGGCTTCCGATCTGGCGACCGCGCGCCAGCGCTTCCTGTCGGCGCTCGCTCTCGTCCAGCCCGAGCCTGCCGAGCGTGCCTTGCGAGCACGTCTCTGGGCACTGTCGGATCCGCGCCGCTCCCCGGCCCTGCGCAAGCTGCTCGCCGAGGGGGACACCGGTCCGGAGACGGTGCTCGGCCTCAAGGAGCTGCAAGAGGCGGAGCCGGCGGAAGGGCTTCCTTCGTACTTGCTGGCGAAGCAATTGCAGAATCGCGGCGGGTGGGAAGCGTCGCGGCGCTACCTCGCGCAGGCGCTTTCCCGCAGGCTTCCCCACCCGCTCTTCGTCGAGGAAACGCTGCGCATGCAGGGGATCGCAGCCTGGCATCTGGACGACGCCGCGCGGGGAAGGGCCGCCTTCGCCGAGCTGGCGAAGAACGCGCAACCGGGCCGCGCGCTGGAGGCGAAGCGCTGGCTCGGGCTTTTTTAGTGCCGATTCAAACGACTTCGATTTCCTGCGGCTTGCCGGTGAAGATCTCTTCGGTGCCCGCGGCGCGCACCGCGCGGATGGTGACCTCGAAGAAGAGGCGCTCTCCGGCGAGGGGATGATTGAGGTCGACGAGCACCGTGTCCGTGCGCACCTCGCGTACGGTGATCGGATAGCTCTGCCCGCCGGATGCGCGCGCGTAGAGACAGAGGCCGGGTCGAAGATCGACTTCGCCCGGGAAGAGGCCGCGGGGAAGCGTGACGACGTTGTCTTCCTTGCGCGGACCGTAGGCGTCCTCGGCGGGGATGCTGAAGGAGGCCTGCTCACCCTCGCGCAGGCCTTCGAGAGCCTTCTCCAGCGCCGGAAGGATCTGGCCGCCGCCGTGCAGGTAGTCGATGGGGGTCTTGCCGACGCTCGTCTCGACCACCTGACCGCTCGCCAGGCGGACCAGGTAGTCCATGGACACGACGCGACCCTCTTCCACGCGCATGACGGCAATGTTGGACGTCCGACCGTTTCGCGGAAGCCGCTTGCGGACTTCAGAGGCTGGCCGCTCTTCGGGCAGGAACCGGCGTGGAAAGGAGCGCTGCCGCGGCCAGAGCGGCGAAGACCGCCCCGGTGAGGAGCGCCACGCGGGAGGAGAACACGTCCCAGAGGAACCCGGCGAGGAGCGAAGCGAGGAGGAGACCGAGGCCGCTGAGCAAGTTGTAAAGACCGAGCATCGCGCCGCGGGCAGAATCCGGAACGCTCGAAGCGACGAGCGCACGCTCGCTTCCCTCGGTGAGGGCGGCGACGAACCCGTAGGCGGCGAACAGCGTCCAGGCGTGCCAGGGGGCGCTCGCCTGCGCGAGGCCGGCGTAGCACGCGGCGTAAACGATCCAGCCGGCCGCGAGCGAGGCCCTGCGGCCCAATCGATCCGCGAGCCTTCCCAGTGGCCAGGAGGAAGTCGCTCGCACGACGTGCAGCAGGGCCCACAAGAGCGGCAAGAACGCGGTGCGGATTCCCAGTTGCTGCGCGCGAAGCAGTAGCAGCGCGTCGGTAGAATTGCCCAGCGTAAAGAGGACCACGGGGGCGAGCAATCCCCAAGGCGGCCGCGCTCGGACAGCGCTCTTCTCCGGAGCGGCGTTTTCCTTTGATTTCGCCTCCCGGACCGGAAGCAGCGCGAGGAGCGCGAGCGCTCCCGGAATCGCTGCTAGCGCGAAGACCAATCTCACCCTTCCCGGCCAGGCGAGCAACAGCCCAGCCGCGAGGATCGGGCCAATGGCGGCGCCGAGATGGTCCATCCCCCGGTGGAACGAGTACGCCTCCGCGAGCCGCGCAGGTTCCGCGCTCGCGGCGAGCAGCTTGTCGCGTGGGGAAGTCCGGACTCCCTTGCCCACCCGATCGGCGCACCGGATCACGAATACGTGCCAAGGCGCGAAGGCGAACGCGAGAAGGGGCCGCACGGCGGCGGAAAGCCCGTAGCCTGCGCGCGCGAGCGGAAGAAGCCTGCGGGACCGATCCGCCCATCTGCCCGACAGGTACTTGAAGATGCTCGCCGTCGCTTCCGCGGCGCCTTCGATGGCGCCGATCGCGGAGGCCCCACCTCCGAGCGAGACGAGGAAGGCGGGCAAGAGCGGCACCACCATGTCGCTCGCCACGTCGCCGAAGAACGAGACGACGCCGAGCCAGAAGACGTTCCGGGTCACAGGAACGGGATGGGCCTACTTGCCCGCGAGCTTCGCCTGCGGCTCCGGCGTGAGCACGCGCAAGGGCAGCCTGTCTTCGGACGGCGGCTCCGGCCGCGCCCCGGAGAGGTCGAGGAGCGTCGAGGCGAAGCTGCGCTCGATGGCGGCGAGATCGCGCAAGGTGATGTCGCACTCGTCCAGCTGCCCGTCGGTCGCGATCTGCTGGATGGCGTGCGCGACCAGCCTCGAAAGGCGCGGCAGCGACGGCTCGTCCACCGATCGCGCCGTCGCGACCACCATGTCGCCGATCATCACCAGGGCGAGCTCGCGCGACTGTGGCTTCGGACCCGGGTATCGGTACTCCGCCTCGTCGGGGGGCGGCTCGCCGCGCTTCTGCGCTTCCTCGCGGGCCTTGTGGAAGAAGTAGCCGATCAGTCGCGTGCCGTGGTGCTGCTCGATGAAGTCGATGATCGGGCGGGGCAGCCCGCCCTTGCGCGCCACCTCGACACCATCCTCCACGTGCCGCCGGATGATCTTGGCGGAGACAGCCGGAGCGAGCGCGTCGTGCCGGTTCTCGCCGCGGCGGTTCTCGCCGAAGAAGACCGGGTTCTTGCCCTTTCCGATGTCGTGGTAGTACGCGCCGACCCGGGCCAGCAGGGGATTGGCGCCGATCTCGCGCGCCGCGGCTTCCACCAGGGCCCCGCAGACGATGCCGTGGTGGTAGGTGCCGGGAGCCTGGACGATGAGGTCCTTGAGCAGCGGATGGTTGAAGCTCGCAAGCTCGAGGAGCCGCACGCCGGTGACGTAGCCGAAGAGCGGTTGCAAGAGCCGCGACGCGACGAGCACCACGAGCGGCGTGAGGAGCGCGCCCGAGACCAGCGCTCCGGCCGCCGCGGCCAGCGTCTCCGGCTGGTAGAAGCGGCCCTGGAAGAGCGCGAAGGTAGCGAAGACGCAGATGCTGGCGCCGGCGGTCCACAGCCCGGCGCCGAAGACCGCGCCGCGGCTCCGCGCATGCGCCACCCGATCGGCCGCCACCACGCCGGAAACGAGGGCGAGAACGGCGGGCTGTAGACCAGCCGCGACCAGGACGCCCGCGAGCGGAGCGAAGCCGGCGGTCCACACCAGCGCCGCCTCGCTGGTGAGCAGGAAGCGGACGAGCATGGAGCCCGCCGCGATCGGCACCGAGGCGAAGAGCGCTTCTCCGGCAAGCGCCGCGAGGGTGCCAGAAGCCTCGTCGCGAGCGAGATCGCGGAGCACCTCCGCGCCCCACAAGCTTCCGCGCACTACGAGAAGCTGCAACACGAGCACGGTCGCGAGCAGGACCACGTCGCGGGGCTGCAGGCGGAACCTGCGCACGTTGCGGCGGGCGAAGACGTAAAGGGCCGCGCAGACCAGGGCGGCGAAGAAGCCCCCGCCCCACCTCACCTGCGCGTCCTGTGAGGAGCGGCCCGCCGCCCGCATCGCCTGGAAGATGAGCAGGTGCGTCTTGTTGATGGTCTCGCCGTCGCCGATGATCTTCTCACCGCGGCGGACCTGGAGCACCGCCTCCTTCACCGCGGCGCGCTTCTCGTCCTGGCGGCGCCGCGTCTCATGGTCGTCGTAGGCGAGGTTCGGGCGCAGCGCGCGGCGAACGATCTGCGCCACCGCGTGCCGGACTCCGGCGGGAAGATCGCCGAGCTGCTCCTGGGCGAGCCGGTCCACCTCGGACCGCAGCCCGGGCAGGTCGCGGATGCGGTCGATGTCCCGCACCTTCCGCTCGGCTCCTGCCACAGCCTGACCGAGGAGCGGCCGGACCACGATGCCCCGCTCGCGGTCGGCTGCGAGGAGCTCGCGTTCGGCCACGGCGAAGTCGGCGGTCGCGAGATTTGCGAGGCGCTCCGCGGCTCGCTCGACGGCAGGATCGAAACCGATCCGAGCGAGCTCCTGGAAATCCGCATCGTCGATGACGGCCTGCAACGATTTCCAGAACTCGTCGCGGCGGGTCTGCAGGAAGCGGAGCAGTTCCTGCTCGTCGGAGCTCTTGTGCTTGGCGGCGTGCGCCAGATCGAGCTGCACGCGGGCGGCTTTGGCGGGTTCCAGCCGCTTCCACTCGTCGATGGCGGAGCGGGCCTCGGAGAACGCCTGGGAGATGCGCTGCCGCAGGACGTCGCCGGCGCTGGCATCGAAGTCGTAGATGGGACCCACGCTGCGCGCGGCCTCCTCGCGCTTCTGCGAGGTGGCCTCGGCGTCGAGAACGTCGAGGTCGCGGTTCGCCTTGATGGTCCGGGTCGCGACCTGGCCGAGCGACTCGTCCCCCGGGATGGGTGGCGTGAGCCGCGAGGGGGTGAGCAAAAAGGCCGAGATCACCGAGACCGTCGCGAGGCACGACAGCGCGAGCAGAGCGCGAAAGCGCCGGCGCCTGAGCAGGCGCTGCCAGAGGGTCGGTTCGGCGTTGGCGGTCATTCGGCGGCAGGCAGTCTACCACCGGCTGCCGCGGTCCCTCCGATTTCTCTCGAAAGCCCGGTGGGTCCTACCGGGCGGCGGTTTTTCCAGCCTGCTTCTCGGCCTCGGCGAGGGCCTTTTTCAACGACCGCTCGGTATCCGGATTCTGCTGCGTCTTCGGCAGCTCGCGGAAGATGGAGAGTTGCTCCTGGACCACGTCGCCCGTGGGCTTGCCCTCGGCGGCGAGGATCTTCGCCTTCAAGCCGAGGATGCTGATCTGGCGCTGGCCGCGGGTCATCTTGGCGAGGGCACGATCCACCGCCTTCTCGGCCTCGGCGAGCTTCTTCTCCTCGAAGTACACGCGGGCGAGACGGGCGGGCGGGTTGTAGTCCGAGGACATCTCCTTCTCGCGCGCGGAAAGGAGCGTCTCCGCCTTCTTCGGCTCGCCCAGATAGAGGTACGCGTCCACCCTGTGCGCGTCGAAGGTCGACGCCATGGTGTGGTCGGGCGCCTTCTTCGCCGCGCCTTCGAGCAGCGCGACCCGCTTGCGCGCCATCGCCAGCGCCTCGTCGTGGCGGCTGGCGTCGTCGTACAGCTCGACCAGGCTCGCCATCGCGTCGCTGCGATCGTCCACCGAAAGCGGCGCCGAAGGATCGCGCAGGAGCGTCTCGATCCGGCGCTGGCCTTCCCGCTTCAGCTGCGCCGCTTGCGCGTCGCCCTTGGGCAACGCCTCCGCGCAGCTCGACACGACAGCGGCGAAGTCCGTGGCGACGGCAGAGATGCCTGTCGCGTTCATCTCGGCCAGACCGAGGGCCACGCACTTGCGGTTCGCTTCCTCGTTCTTCTCGTGCTGCAGCGCGGAGGCGAGCAGGACCAGCCGCTCCGGACGCGCCGGATCGCCCGCCGCTGTCAGCTCCAACGCCTTGCCGTACGCGGCGGCCGCAGCGGTGAAGTCGCGGCGGGACCGTGCCTCGTATCCCTTGCGCATCTCCGCTTCGGCAGGAGACGTCTTGTCCTTGCCTCGCATCGCGTCCACACCCTGCTGCACGAAGGAACGGAACTCGTTCGGCGTGGCGGATCCGACCCACCGGCCGAGGACCGATCCGTCCTCGGGATCGATGACGAGGAAGGTAGGCCAGGCGTCGAGCGGGAACTTGTCGAGGAAGTCCTTGTTCTTCGGATTCTCGCTGTCGACGGAGAGGTACACCGCCGCGTCCCGCACCGGCCGCAGCCCCGGATCGGGGAAGACGTAGCGCTTCATCGAGAGGCAGGTGTGGCACCAGGTCGCCCAGGTGTCGGAGACGATCGGCTTGTGCTCGTTCTTCGCCCGGGCGACGGCTCCGGCGTAATCGTCCTCCAGGAAGCGGAGACCTTCGGAATGGGCGGCGGCGGTGGCGAGGACGACCGAGGCCAAGAGATGCAGCATGGCAGGCTCCGGATTACTTGGAAGGAATCGGCGGAAGCGCGGGCTGGGCCCGTTCCGCCTGGGCAAGGCGCTGCGCCGCGACGCGGGCCGCGCTTGCCTCGTAGGCGCGTACGACTTCCTGCACGAGCGGATGCCGGACGACGTCGCGATCGGTGAACTCGATGAAACGGATACCCTCGACGTCCTTGAGGATCTCGCGGGCTTCGTTCATGCCGGAGGCCTTTCCCGCCGGCAGGTCGATCTGGGTCGCATCGCCCGTGACCACCGCCTTGGATCCGAAGCCCAGGCGGGTGAGGAACATCTTCATCTGCTCGGAAGTGGTGTTCTGCGCCTCGTCGAGGATCACGAACGAGTCGTTGAGGGTGCGCCCGCGCATGAAGGCGAGCGGCGCGACCTCCACCGTCCCGCGATCGAGCAGGTCCTGGGCGCGATCCATCTCCATCAGGTCGTGGAGGGCGTCGTAGAGCGGGCGCAGGTAGGGGCTTACCTTCTCGGCGAGATCGCCGGGTAGGAAGCCCAGCTTCTCGCCCGCCTCGACCGCGGGCCTGCAGAGGACGATGCGCTTCACGCGCCGCTCGACCAGCGCTGCGACCGCCATGGCCATGGCGAGATAGGTCTTGCCGGTCCCGGCGGGTCCGATGCCGAAGACGATGTCGAACTTGCGGATGGCATCGATGTACGACTTCTGCGCGAAACCCTTCGGCGTCACCGGCCGGTTGCGGCTCGTGACGTAGATGGTGTCGAGGAAGATCTCGCGCAGGTCGGCTTCGGGGTCCGCCATCAGGACCTTCGTCGCCTGCTCCACGTCCTCCAGCCCGAGCGGGTACTTCTTCGTGACCAGCGCGTTCAGCTGCGCGAGCAGGCGCTCGGCGAGTTGGACGCGGGCGGGATCGCCCGAGATGAGGAAGACGTTGCCACGCTGTCCGATGTGGACGGAGAGCCGCCGCTCGATCAGGCGGAGATTCTCGCTTCTACCCCCAGCAAGCGCCCTCGCACCTTCGTTGTCGGTGAGCTCCAGCCGCGCCGAGGGCTCCGCCATCAGCTCCTTACTTAACGCCACGTGTCGGTTCAGTCGAGCCTTGTGCCTTCGATGGAAGGCTCGGAGATCCGGCGCCCTCCGGCGCCTCTACCAGGGGGGAGATCTCTCCCCCCTGGACCCCCCAAAATCTCACCGGCCAACAAAATCAGCGTTCGCGCTAGTCCAGTGGAGGCAGCAAGACAAACCCTTGTGGCGTCCTCCGGTAGTGATACGGGTCCCGGAAGGGGTACTTCAGGTCGCGCGGCGAGACGAGCTGCCCGTCGACCAGGGCCGCGAGCGAGGCCGGGTATTCGCCGTGCTCGACCCGGTAGATTTCGAGAGCGCTTTCCAGGCGCAAGACCTGGTCGCGGCCGAGCAGATGCCGCACGGCTCCGCGCCCTGCCGCCACCTCCCGGGGATCCGAGCCGAGGGCAGGCGTCGCGAGGTGTGCGAGCAGGATGACGGCGCAGAACGCCGTCGTGGCCAGCCCCAGGCGTAGGAGCCCACTGCTTCTCGCCGGCTTCCTGGCAGCCGGCCCGGACGCGGCCGACTTCCCCTTGGCGGGCGGAACGGCCTCGAGATAGCCCCATTCGATGAGCTCCACCAGGGCCTTCCAGGTCTCGAACTCGCCCACCCGCGAGACGTCGGCAACGCTGGTGGCGGTACGGCCTTCCAGGGCGTGCCGGTAGACGTTCCGGTGCCGCTCCCCTGGGCCCTCGTCCTTCTCGGGCGCGCTCTCGGCCGGCGCCGGAAGCTCCTTGCGCTGCCGGAAAGTCGCACCCGGCCAGGGGAGCTTCTTGCGGACCGCCGGCCACTCGTCCATCCGGCGGAAGCCCTCGAGGAGGACCGATTCCGCCCGGACGGGCTCGAAGCCCGACTTGAATCCTTCCAGCTCTTCCTGCTCGAACTCGTAGGTGCCGGTCTTCCAGGAGAAGAGCTTGTAGAGCGTCTCCGTGGTCTGCAGGCGCATCACCTGCGCGAGGTCTTCGGCGGCCAGATAATTCTGCTCGAGCAGGACGTCGCCGAGGCGCTTCAACGAGCGCTTCTGCAGTACCAGCGCCTCCTCGAGCTTCTCCTCGGTGACGAGCTCGGCGCGCAGGAGCATGCTCCCGAGGAGCGACTCCTTCTGGCGGGCGTTGTCGGTGGCGAAGACGACGTTGCCCTCGACGAAGAGGACGTCGACCTCCTCGGGCCCGTTCTTGAGGACCAGCTTCCCCGTCTTGGTCTGGTGGCCGATGAGCTGGAGGATGTCGGCGATGCCGAAATCCTTGAGCGTTCCGGAGAGGGCCATGGCTAGGGAGCCTCCGTCCGCTCGCGGGTGCCGATGTCGCGGAAGCAGATCCCGTAGGTGAGCAGGAAGGCGGCCACCGTCATACCGACGCGGAACATGGAGAGTCCGCTCCGTACCGGATTGGGCGCGTGGGCGAGGCCGTGGAAGAGCAGGACGCTCATCAGGAGGCAACCGGTGACGAGCAGGAAGAGGAGACCGCGCACCGGGTACCCGAGGAGCACGTGGCCGGCGCCCGACAGGACGTTGGAGAGCCGCACGAGGACGGTCCGGCGGCGGTGGTAGCGATCCACCGAAGTCTGCTTGCGAGCACGCTCGGCGGGATCGACCCCCGTCCGCCGTACGAAGACGTTCACGCACTGGGCGCAGAGCGCCTCGGCGGGCCGAGCGTCGGCGTCGCAGCGCTTGCAGACCTCGCGGCCGCAGCGCTCGCACCGGCTGCTCGGACGCACCCGGCTGCGGAGGATGTGCAACAGGAGCAACAGGATCGCCGTCGCGATGGCGACGGCCTGCGCGTTCCTGCCCCCGAGGAGGATGCGGGCCTCGTCGGAGATCGGGCCCGCGACCCTGGCCTCGGAGTCGAGGAGCCCATCGAGCATCGAGGGATCGAGCGGCAGATCCATCACGAGCTTGTTCGCCTTGCGGTTCGCGCCGAGCTGCCCACCGGTGAACTCCTCGACGGCGACCCGATCGAGCTCCAGCGCGCGCGCCTGTTCCGACTGCACCTTTTCCAGCCCCGAGGTGCCGCGGTCGCCGAGCGCCCGGCTCAGGTTGAAGTGCGGAGCGGCGAGACCTTCGGCGAGCTCGATGGCCTGCTGGTATTCCCGCTCTGCCTTCTGCGCGTCATGAGCGAGGAAATAGACGTTGCCGAGATCGTTGTGCAGCACGGCGAGGGCGCGATTCGACGTGTCCGGCGGCGCGGCCTCGATTGCCTTCTCGTACAGCGCCTCGGCTTCCGCGAGATCCCCTTCGCGTTTTGCCTTGTGGGCGAGGACGAAAGCGACCGGCATCTCCGGCTTCCCGCGCGAGAGGCGGGCCGCGAGCCGCGCAATCTGCGGCGGAGTGCCTTCCCCGTGCTCGACCAGATATGCGTCCGAGGCGGGACCGCCGAACGCCGCCAGGCGAGCCAGGGCGGCAGCCGCGGTCGGAGCCGCCGCGACGCAGGCGAGCAAGACCAGCGAGACGACCACCTCCGCCGTGGTCGCGTAGAGCGCGCAGGCGATGAGGATGGCGAAGAAGACGGGAGCGACCCCGAGCCGCAGGAGGAGCGGCGCGGCGATGAGGGCAGCGGCGAGCACCGCCGTCTGCCATCTCCTGGCTCCCGTCGGGAACAGGTGGAAGACGTCGTGCGCGTAGAACCGCCCGTAGCGAAGGAAGAGCAGCAGCACGAACGCCGCGGCGGCGGCGAGCACCCCGGCGAAGATCACGCTTCCGGTGTTGGCAAGGAACGCGCGGCTCTCGCGCGGGTCGGAGATCGCCGCGCGCGCGGCGGCGATCGTCTCGCTCGCGGCCACCCGCACCGAGGTGGGATCGTCCGCGAGCGCGGCGCGGGCGACGCAGGTGTGCGCGTCGCGCAAATCGGGCGCCAGCTCGACGGCCAGGTTGCACAGCTTGAGGGCCAGGGCGGGCGAATCGGCAGCGAGCGCGTCGTGGCTCTCGCGAACGAGCGCGGCGCCGATGGCAAAGAGGTTGGTGAGCGCCAGGTCGTCCTTGATCTGGCGAACCTTGCGCTCCTCGTCCTCGGCGCGCCGGTCGTCGCGATCGCGCAGGTACTCGCGCCGCAGCGCCCAGTGGGCGTTGAGGTCCGCGCTCTTCTCCTGCGGGAGGACGATCGCCTGCGCGGATGCGGGAGCGGCGCCCGCCGGGGGGTTGTCCGACTGCGCGCGCGCGGTCTGTGCGAACGCGCACAGCGCCGCGGCCACGACGCCTGCCCACCGGATGGACCCAAGGCCGTTCACATCGCCCATCCTAGAGGAGCGCGCCGCGCAGGACCAAGGAATCCGGCCGGAATCCCGGCGGCACTGTGCTACATCCGCCGCCATGGAAGGACATGCCGCGGCGCAGGCCGCCATCGAAAGACTCCTCGCCATCATGGACAAGCTGCGCGACCCCGGCGGCTGTCCGTGGGACCGCGAGCAGACGTTGCGCTCGCTCACGCCCTATCTCCTCGAAGAGGCGCACGAGGTCATCGAGGCGATCGAGTCAGGCGACGCCGCCCACCACCGCGAGGAGCTGGGCGACCTGCTCTTCCAGGTCGTCTTCCAGTCCCGCATCGCGCGCGAGGAGGGGAAGTTCGACTTCGCGGCGGTGTGCGACACCATCGCGGAAAAACTGACCCGGCGGCACCCGCACGTCTTCGGCGACGTCAGCGTTTCCGGCTCCCGCGAGGTGGTGAAGAACTGGGAGCGGATCAAGGCCGACGAGCGCAAGGCGAAGGGCGAAGGACCTCGCAGCGCCATCGGCGGCGTCCCCACCGGTCTGCCCGCGCTGGTCCGCGCGGAGCGAATCACGGAGAAGGCAGGCGCGGTCGGATTCGACTGGCCCGACAGCAAGGGAGTGCTCGCCAAGGTCCGCGAAGAGCTGTCCGAGCTCGAGGAGGCCGTCGCTCAAGGCTCGGGGACCGATAAAGGCCAGCAGCAGGTGGAACACGAGCTGGGCGACCTCCTCTTCGCTCTCGCCAACCTCGGCCGATTCGTGAAGGTCCATCCCGAGGAGGCGCTGCGCGCGGCGGTGCGGCGCTTCGAAGGGCGCTTCCACCACATCGAAGATCGCCTGCGCGAGTCCGGAAGGACGCCGCGCGAGAGCACGCTCGAGGAGATGGATCGTTTCTGGAACGAGGCGAAGATCCGCGAGCGGGCGGGCCCGTGACGCAGGGTGCCGCGAATCCCTAGTGGGGTGTGGACGGCTTGTGGATTCGAGCGGGGTAGAATCCTGCACCCCCTCGGACGCCGCGGTCGCCCCCTCCGGAAAGTCGTGGTCCGGACGTAAAACATCCTGACAATCTGAATAGTTGCAGGAAATGAGAAGATCATTCGCCTGTTTCCCCGCGGCGTCGTCACCGCGCGAGCCTCCGATCGGCGAACGTGGACAAGGTGTGGACGGCTTCTCCGAGCGGCGGATCCGGGCGCGTTGACAGTCCGAAGGGCGGGTGCTACGCACGCCCGCCTCTTTTCGATCGCCGGAGCACAAACGAGTGGCCAACACGAAATCGGCGGAGAAGCAGAACCGGCAGGCGCACAAGCATCGCGCCCGAAACCAAGGAATCACCTCCGCCGTGCGGACGCAGGTGCGGAAGTTCCGCGAGGCGCTCGCCGCGGGCGACGCGGCGAAAGTGAAGACGGAGCTCACTTCCGCCATCCGCGCCATTTCCAAGGCGGCATCGAAGGGCGTCATCCACAAGGCGCAGGCCTCGCGCCGCATCGCGCGGCTGTCCAGGTCGGCCACCGCCGCTCCGGCGGCGAAGTAACCTTCAGCGCATCCGGCGCGCGATTTCGTACCGTTCGATCAGGTCGCGCGAGGCGGCCTTTGCCAGTCGCCGCAACGCCGCACGCCGATTCGCCTCGGTCCCGAGCACGTCCACTCCCACCAGATAATCCTCGCTGAAGGTGCCGCGGTCCTCGTAGGAGACCGCGCCCTGCGGCTCGACTACGCGCAGGAGGACATCCGCATCGACCCGGAAGGCGAGAGCGCCGGCCGCGTTGGTGGCGCTCGGACCGCTGCGGACCGCGAGCAACTCCCCTTGCAGCGTGGGTCCCTCGCTCTCGCTCAGCCGCCCCCGCGCCTCGACCTCCTCGCGCAGCGCCGAGGCGAAGAGGCCGCCCGCTTCCACCTGCGCCGTCGAATTGCGGAACGGCGAGACCCGCAGGGGAGAGCCGCCCCCGCGGGCCATCGTGTAGCCGCAGCCTGCAGCGAGGACGAGGACGAGCGCGCGCTTCACGTTCCGACGACGAAGTTCACGAGCCGCTTCGGGATCACCACCACCTTCTTCACCGTCTTGCCGTCGATCCAGCCGCGGATCTTCGGGTCGGCGGCGGCCGCCTCGCGGATGTCCTCCTCGGCCGCCATGGCCGAGACGGAGACCTGCCCGCGCAGCTTGCCGTTGACCTGCACGGCGATGTTCACCGTCTCCTCCGCCGTCAGCGCGGGGTCGGCGTGGGGCCAGGGCCGGAGAACGAGCTCCTCGTCACGACGGCGCGCCGTGTGGCCCAGCTCGGACCACATCTCCTCGGCGAGGTGGGGCGCGAACGGCGACAACAGCTGCGCGATGCTTTCCAGCGCCTCGACGATGGCGCCCTCGTCCCCTTCGTTCTTCGGCACGAAGCCGGTGACCGTGTTCACCAGCTCCATCAAGCTGGAGATGGCAGTGTTGAACTGCAGCCGCTCGAGCTGCTGGGTCACGCGGGCGATGGTCCGATGCGTCTTGCGCCGGATCTCCAGCGCCTCGCCCTGCGCGAACGAGGCGTGGACGGTCTTGCCGCGCACCTTGTCGGCGTTCGCCTGAAAGAGCCGGAAGACGCGTCCAAGGAACCGGTGCTGGCCCTCGATCTGCTCGTCCGACCAATCCATGTCCTTCTCCGCCGGAGCGGCGAAGAGGATGAAGAGGCGCGCGGTGTCCGCGCCGTACTCGGAGATGATGTCGCGGGGCGAGACCACGTTGCCCTTGCTCTTCGACATCTTCTCGCCGTCGCGTCCCTTGACGATCCCTTGCGTGACCAGACGCTGCGCGGGCTCGTGGACGGCGGTGAGCCCCAGCTCGGCCATCACCTTGGTCCAGAAGCGGAAGTAGAGCAGGTGCAGGACCGCGTGCTCCGGTCCGCCGACGTAGGTGTCGATGGCGAGCCAGCGGTCCGCGTCCTCGCGCAGGAACGGCGCCTTGTCCTCGTGCGGGGAGAGATACCGCGCGAAGTACCAGCTCGAGTCGACGAAGGTATCCATCGTCTCGGCTTCGCGGCGCGCGGGACCGCCGCACCTCGGGCAATGGATATTCACCCAGCTCGTCACCTTGGCGAGGGGTGGCTCGCCCTTCCCCGTCAGGACCTCCTTCACGTCGATGTCCGGCAGGACGACGGGAAGATCCTCGTCCGGCACGGGGATACCGTGTCCCTCCGGATCGCAATTCGCACAGTAGAGGATGGGGATGGGCGTTCCCCAATACCGCTGGCGGGAGATGCCCCAATCGCGGAGGTGGAAGTTGACGGCGGGACTTCCGATCCCGCGCCGCTGCGCCTCGGCGGCGATGGCGAGCCGCGCCTGCTCCGAGGGCAGGCCGCTGAACGACCCGGAATCGGCGAGGACACCGTACTCGGTGAAAGCCTTCTGGGCCGTGGCGGGGTCGAACGAGTCGTCCTCCTCGGAGGGCCGCACGACGAACCGGATGGGCAGCTCGAACTTCTTGGCGAACTCGAAATCGCGCTGGTCGTGCGCCGGCACCGCCATCACCGCGCCCGTGCCGTATCCGGCCAGCACGAAGTTGGCGACCCACACCGGGATGGTCTCGCTGGTGAAGGGGTTCTTCACGCGGATGCCGGTGTCGATGCCTTCCTTCTCCGCGGCCGCCGCTCCTTCGCCTACGGCGCGGGCAGCGACGCGGACCTTCTCCGCAAAAGCCGCGATCTCCGCCTTCTTCGCCGCCGGCGCGAGCTTCTGCACGAGCGGGTGGTCCGGGGCGGCGGCCACATAGGTCGCGCCATAGATGGTGTCCGCCCGCGTGGTGAAGACGCGGAAGCGGTCGGACTTCGACTTGACGACGGGGAACTCGATCTCCAGGCCGTCGGAGCGGCCGATCCAGTTCCGCTGCATGGCGACGACGCGTTCGGGCCAGTCGAGGCCGTCCAGCCCTTCCAGTAGTCGATCGGCGTACTTGGTGATGCGGAACGCCCACTCCGGGATCTCGCGCTCCTCGACCTTGCTCCCGCAGCGCCAGCAGAAGCCTTCCTCGACCTGCTCGTTGGCGAGCACGGTGTTGCAGGAGGGGCAGAAGTTGACCTTTGCCCGGCGCCGATAGACGAGGCCGCGCTCGAGCATGCGGAGGAAGAACCACTGGTTCCAGCGGTAGAACTCGGGCTCGCTGGTGTCGATCTCGCGCGTCCAGTCGATGGAGATGCCGAGCGACTGCACGTCCTCCTTGAAGGTCTTGATGTTCTTGGGCGTGCGGATCCGCGGGTGCAGCCCTTCCTTGATGGCGGCGTTCTCGGCAGGCAGGCCGAATGCGTCCCAGCCGAGGGGTTGCAAGACGTCGTAGCCGCGCTTGCGGTTGTACCGGGAGAGGACGTCGGCGATGGCGTACACGCGGACGTGTCCCATGTGCATCTCGCCCGACGGGTACGGGAGCATGGCGAGGATGTACTTCTTCGGGGCCCCCGCGCGAGCACCGGCGCGGAACAGGTCCTTCTCCTCCCAATGGCGCTGCCAGCGTGGCTCGACGGACTTCGGATCGTACCGATCCTGCACGCCCCGTGACCTCCTCGAAAACCGATCCGCCCATTCTAACGCCTTGCGGCGGAGGGGGGCGGGTCAGGTACCAGAATGGCGAGGGCCGGACAAGGCGCGGTTCGCGCCCGGCGAGGGCTCGAACGAAAGGGGCAGGCGCTCGGCAGGGTTGGCAGCGACGGGTGGCGGCAAGGAAACGGGAGGTGCCAGAGCGTCCAGGACGGCTGAGCGCGTTCCCAGCGCCGGGATCGGTGCCGGGGGTGCCGGCTCGGGTGGAAGCGTCGCGAAGGCCGAACGGCGCTCCCGGTCCGCGGCGTCGGCCCGCGCAAGCTCGGCGAAGCCGACGATCCGCGCCGTCCGGTGCCACCCGATGCCCGCGGCGGCAAGCTGCGCGACAAGGAAGGCCAGGAGCACGGAGCCTGGACCTTGCTGCGGGATTCGAAGCCGGAGCAGCAGGAGCGCGATGGCCACTCCGCCACCCGCGAGAAGCGTCGTGAGGCCGAGGCCGATGGACCGGAGCGGCCGTCGGACGAGGAGCAGCACTCCCGCCCAGAACGCGAGTATCGCGCTCTTCCGGTACGGCTCGGCGGCGAACATCGCGCGCGCCGCATCCACGCAAAGCTGGGCGAGGAAGACGAGGAGGACGGTCGCGAGCATCGCCAGGCGCCCGCCGCGTACCGCGTCCGACTCCGTGAGCGCGCGCTCGGCGGCGTTGCGCGCGGTCTTGAAGAAGGCGCCGGAGACCGCGGCAGCGAGGGCCAATGGAACGAGGCCGGTGAGAGCGACGCGGAACATCCTGCCGTAGTTTTCACCAGCGGAGGCGAGGAGCGCGCGAGTGCGAACGGTCTCTTCCGCGCGGGCGACGAGGAGAGCCGCGCCGGCGAGGAAGGGACCCACGAGCAGCGCGGCGACGATGGCGGTGGCGAAACCGGTGGCCACCGACCCGCTCGTCTGCGCGTCTCCGAACTGGCGCAGGATGTCGATCGCGGCGTGCGAATCGAGCGCGGCGACGAGATCCTTCGCCCGCGGCGAGTGGTCGAGGAGGTTCGAAAGCACCCGGCGCAAGGGCATCGCGGCAAAGATCGCCGGGATCAGCGAGCCGACCACGTAGAGCAGCAGCAGCCGCACCTGGAACGCGTGCCCGAGCGAGCGCCGGTACAAGCGAGGCGTGATCACAGGGACTCCAGGAGCGCTAAGAAGGCCTGCGTCCAGGCCGTGGCTTCGAGGGTCCAGCGCGCGCTGGTGAGCGAATGCGTTTCGCGGGTGCGCCCGTCATCCATCTTGTTCACGTCGAGCAGGAACCGGCGGTCCGGATCGATCTGTGCGCTGGCGGCGCGGACCGGTTTCTCGAATACCCAGCGCTCCCAGCGGCCGGTGGCCTCCCAGGCGACCCGTTCGCTGGTACCGTCGTCGAAACGGACCTCGACGGTCTGCGGAACGATCGCGCCGTATCTGCGCGCCACGACCGCGCTGCGGAAGGGGAACGGCCCCGGCTCGTCCGGCCTGGCCTTCGGGTGCTCCTTGCGGAAGCCCTCGCGCTTCTCGCGGATCTCCTTGTCGACCGCGTCCTGATCGATTTCGACCGGCTTCCCCTCGCGCAGAACGACGCCCGGCTGGGGGAGGATCTCCGCCGATTCGACCGACTCGAGGCGATCGTCGATCGAGGAGGCGGAGTAGACCTGCTCCTCGAACCAGCGGTCGACGATTTCCTTCTTTCCGGTGGCCTCGGCGAGCACGGCGTGCAAGTCCGCCGTGCCGGGATGGCGAAAGCGCCACCTTCGATAGTACTCGCGCATGGCAGAGGCGAGGACCTCGTCGCCGACGAGGCTCCCAAGATCGTGGAAGCTCAGCACCGTCCGCTCGTAGACCATCCCGTAGCTCGCTTCCGAGTACCGGTGCCATGCATTGCCCGCGATGGGCTCGACGGGGTATCTCGAGGCCCCCCCCAGCCGCTCGTAGTCGTAGGCATCGAGCGGGAAGGTGGGAAAGCCGAGCCGGGAGAGCGCCGGGACGCGCAGCGGAATGGGTACCCGGGCCATCAGCCTGGTGTCCCACCACTCGTTCAGCCCCTCGTCGAGGAACGGTTCCTCGAATTCGTTGGAGGCGATGATGCCCATGAAGTACCCGTGGCCGAACTCGTGGACGTTGACGAAGCGTACGAAGCCATTCAGCAGTGGATCGTCCTTGGCGGCATAGCTGGTGAAGAAGGTCTCGTACTCCATCCCCGCCGACTCGCTGGCGTTGAAGGGAGGCACGATCGCGGTCGACGTCTCGTAGGGATAGGGCCCGAGGGTGTCCGAGAAATACCGGATCGACTCGACGGTCGCGTCGAGGGTGATGCGCGCCGCCTTGGCAAACTCCTTCGGATAGAGGACCTTCACCGCCACCTTTGGACTGCCCGGCCCCTGATAGGTTCCGGTGAGCGTCTGGAACTGGTCCCAGGCGGCGAAGGCGAAGTCATGGACGTCGCCCTGCACGAACCGGTGGCGGGTCCCCTCTGGGGTCTCGACGGGCGCTCCCTGCTCCTCCCCGACTGCTCCGATCACGAACTCCTTCGGCGCCGTGATCGAGACGTCGTAGCTCCCGAAGTCCGCGTAGAACTCGGAGTTGAGGTGGAGCTCGTGGCAGTTCCAGCGCGGCGCGGTGGCACCCCGCTCGCCGGGTAGCTCGAGGACGCCAATCTTGGGAAACCACTGCGCGACGAGGTGGTAGCTGCCGAAGTAGCCCGTGCGCGCGATCACGCGCGGGAGCTGGTCGTGGAACTCGATGTCGATCACGGTCGATCCGCCCGGAGAGACGGGGTCGGCGAGATCGACGCGCGCCACCGTCCGGTCGGTCGCGGGTCCGCCGTCGGGATGGACGAACTTCCAGGAGAGCGGCTTCCCCGACTGGGTGACAGCGCCGAGCTCGATATAGCCCCACTCGCCCTTCTTTGGCGTGAGGCCGGTGCGGAACGCGCCGTAGCGGGCCATCTCCACGTAGAACGTGCTCCCCCTTCCCTCGAAGGCGTTCAGGTAAAGGTGGATATAGAGCGACCTGACCGGCACCGCGCTGCGGTTGCGCCAGGTGAGGCGCTCCTTCCCCGTAACCGTGTGCTTGCGCGGATCGAGGACGGCCTCCAGCTGGTAGTTGGCGACGCGATCGGAGAGCGTCGGCTCGCTACCGGAGCGCACCCCGCCCCACGCGTCGGGAGCGGAGGGAATGCGACTCGCGCCAGCATCCGCTCCGGCGACCGCGATTCCATCCGCTGAGACTTCCGGGGCAGACGGCGGAGCGGGCTCCGTCCCAGGACCCGCCGGGGCCGCCGAAGGCGAGGCGGGCTTCGCGGTCCGCGGCGCGGGCTGGGCCGCTCCGAGGGAGGCGCAGAACAGGATCGCCAGCATCATCGAGGGATCATCCTTTGCTGCAAGCGCGTTCCCAACGCAATCCTTGCGCGCTAGAACCTAACGATGGAATCGCACGTCTACGTCGGCGACGTCGCCGCCCACGAAGGGAAGGAAGCGCTCTTTCGCGGGTGGCTCTACGGCAAGCGATCGAGCGGCAAGCTCCACTTCATCCAGCTGCGGGACGGCACCGGCATCATCCAGTGCGTCGTCTCCAAGAAGGACGTTCCCGAGGCCGCCTTCCTCGCCGCCGAGCACGCTCCACAGGAGGCCTCGCTGGAAGTGCGCGGGACGGTGGCGAAGGATCCGCGCAGCCCGATCGGCTTCGAGGTGCACGTCAAGGATCTGCGCGTCCTGCAGGGCCAGCCTGGCTATCCCATCCAGCCGAAGGAGCACGGGGTCGGGTTCCTGCAGGAGCAGCGGCACCTGTGGCTGCGCAGCGCGCGGCAGCGCGCCATCCTCGCGGTGCGGCACACGCTCATCAAGACCATCCGCGACTACTACGACGAACGCGGATTCACGCTGGTCGACTCGCCCATCCTCACGCCCGCGGCTTGCGAGGGCACCTCGACGCTGTTCGAGGTTCCCTACTTCGATCTGGGCAAGGCGTTCCTCACCCAGAGCGGCCAGCTCTACGGCGAGGCGGCGGCGATGGCGGTCGGCAAGGCGTACGTGTTCGGTCCCACCTTCCGCGCGGAGAAGAGCAAGACGCGGCGGCACCTGACCGAGTTCTGGATGGTCGAACCCGAGGTGGCCTACCTCGACCTCGAAGGAAACATGGACCTCGCCGAGGACTTCCTCGTCACCATCGTCGGCCGGGTCCTCGAGAAGCACGAGAAGGACCTCACCGGCGTCCTCGAGCGCGACCTGACCCTGCTGCGCAAGGTAGAGAAGCCGTTCCCGCGCATCACCTACACCGAGGCAATCGAGACGCTCCACAAGGCAGGCAATCCGACCCAGTGGGGCGACGACTTCGGCGGCGACGAGGAGACCATCCTCTGCAAGCAGTTCGATCGCCCGGTGATGGTGCACCGCTACCCTGCGTCCTTGAAGGCGTTCTATTTCAAGAAGGACCCGCAGGATCCCAAGCTCGCCCTCGGCGTCGACGTGCTCGCGCCGGAGGGATTCGGCGAGATCATCGGCGGCGGTCAGCGCGAGGACGACTACGACACGCTTCTCCGCGCCATCGACGAGCACCAGCTGCCGCGCGAGGCGTTCTCCTGGTACCTCGACCTGCGCAAGTTCGGATCGGTGCCTCACTCCGGCTTCGGGCTCGGCGTGGAACGCACGGTGGGATGGATCTGCGGGTTGCCGCACGTCCGCGAGACCATTCCCTTCCCGCGGATGATGGAGCGCCTCACGCCGTGAAGCTTCTCCTGCAGCTCGTCCTCGCCATGGCGCTCGTCGCGGGCGCGACCGCGATCCTCGCCCGGATGCATCTCGGCTCGTGCGTCGATCTCCCGATGCACGACGAGCCGTCGCCCGACGGGCGCTTCGTCGCCAGCCGTTTCGAGCACACCTGCACCGGCTCGACGATGGCGACGACGGAGGTTTCGCTACGCGCGGCCGCGCTTCCCTTCGACACGCCTGCGCCGGAAGACGTCGTCCTGATCGCCTCCGGACGTCCTCCCGTCGACCTCAGCTGGCGCGACGGGAGGACTCTGGTTGCCAAGACGGCGGGAAAGGTCGTCGAGCAGCGTCCATCGTGGCGCAGCGTGGGCGTCGTGATCCAGGCGGTGCGGTGACAGGACGCTAGTGGCCCTTGTCGTCCTTCTTCTCCTCTCCCTGCATGTCTGGTTCCTTGTGCCTGGGCGGCTTCTTCGCATCGGTCGAGGAGGCGCGTTCGGCCCCGTTGCCGCCCGGGGTGCTCGGCTCGGTCGCCTGCGGCATCGACTTTGCGGACTTGTGCGCCTTCTTCCCGCTCTTCGCGGTCTTCTTCTTGGGCGGCTCGCCCTGCAGATCGGTCTGCGGTGTCGGCGAGAGCGACTCCGCCTTGTCGCTGGTATTGCTGCTCGTGCTCGCGGGGCTGTCGGCGCGCGAGTCCGGCTGCGAGACGGCGGGCTTGTCGTGGGTGGTCGGCTCGGCCCCCTTGGTGTCCTTGCCGAACTGGCCCTGAGCGAGGGCGAAGAGCAGTGCGAAGGCGAGATGCATTGGCGATCCTCCGGTGCGGCGGCTGCCGCTCCTGGAGGGAAGCTGCGAACGTCCTGGGCGCGTGACAACGAGCGGGCGCCCGACTAGCCGCCCTAACGACGCTTCTTCGGGCCTTTGGAGGAAGGTGGCGGGATGTACCGCTGCGGACCCGTTCTCGGCGCCGGTTCGCGCGCGGGAGGCGGTTGCGCCCCGGGTATCTCCGGCGCGGGCACTTTCACCACCCGGCGATCAGGCGGCCTCGCCGCGCCCGTCTGCGCCAGGGTTTCCGCGACCTGCGCGGGATCGGTCGCGAAGAGCAGGCCCCGGGCGGGCGCCTGCTCGTCCTCGACCAGCCTGCGCGCGCCCTCGTCCGCCGGGAGGGCGGCGGGAAGCTGCAATGCGGCGTCGCGCACCCCCGCTTGCGAGAGCCTGCGCAGCCCCTCGAGGACGCGGGCGGAAAGCTCCGCGGGATCGCGCATGGATCCGATTCCGAAGAGGAAGAGCTTCTCGAAGGGAAGCCGCGAGCCCGGCGGCGTGAGCAGCGCCTCGCCGGACGCGCCGGTGAGGAGCCCGCTCCGGATCATGCCCGAGAGCCTGCCCGCGAGCCTCCAATCGACGAGGCCAGCGAGACCCGTGAGCGGTCGCTCTCCCTCGCCCACGAAGAGACAGAGCGCTTCCGCCCGCGCCCCGTCGAGCGCTTCGAGAGTGAGCGGACGGAACGACAGCTCCACGGAGCTACTCCTTTTTCGGGACCTGGCCGGGCAGATCGGTCGCGTGCGCAACGCGATCGAGGATGCCGTTGACGAACGACGAGGAATCCTCCGATCCGTACTTCTTCGAGAGCTCGATCGCCTCGTTGAGCGAGACCTTCACCGGCACGTCGGGGCGACGCAGGATCTCGTAGACGGCGAGCCGCAGGACGTTGCGATCGACCCGCGCCATCCGCTCGATCTTCCAGTTGGTCGAGCTGCGCCGGATGACCTCGTCGATGACCTCCTGCTCGCGCTGGGCGCCGCGGACCAGCGCCTCGGCGAAGCGCTTCGTCTCCTCGTCCACGGGATCGAAGTGCGACCAGATCCCGAGCAGTACCTCGGAGGCGTTTCCACCGCTCGTGTCGAGCTGGTAGAGCGCCTGGAGCGCGCATTCGCGCGCACGGCTCCGCGAGCCCATCAGCCGCCTTCCACTTCGGCGTTGGCCGAGCGCAGCGCGTGGACCTGCTCGATGCAGGCCAGGGCCGCTTCCGCACCCTTGTCGAGCCGGGCGGGATCGGCCCTCTCGCGCGCCTGCTCGGACGTCTCGCAGGCCAGGACTCCGAAGGCAACCGCCAGCGGCCGCGGGCTCGTCGCGCCCTCCATCGCCAGCATGCCGAGCGAGCGCGTGACCTCGGCCGCGAGGAGCGCGTAGTGATCCGTGTCGCCGCGGATGAGGCAGCCGAGCGCCACGATGCCGTCGACCCCGCCCTTGCGGGCGACGCGGGCGCAAAGAGGTCCCAGCTCGAACACACCAGCGCAGCGGCGCACGGGGTCGATCGCCGCTCCCTTCGCCCGGAGCGCTCCGAGAGCACCGGCGAGGAGCTGCTCGACGATCTCGGGATTCCACCGCGTCGCGCAGACCGCGAATCGCATGCCCGCGGCGCCTCTCTGCTCGTCGGACTGCGGAGAGCCGCGGCTCACTTCTTCGGCTCCTGCACGAGGGAGAGGAGGTGGCCGAGCTTGTCGCGCTTCACGGCCAGGTAGTCCGCGTTGTGGTGGGAGAGGCCCGCCTCGATGGGCACCCGCTCCACCACTTCCAGATCGTAGAGCTGCTTGAGCCCGTCGATCTTCTTCGGATTGTTGGTCATCAGGCGCATCTTGCGCACGCCGCAGTCGTGGAGGATCTGGGCGCCGATTCCGTAGTCGCGCAGATCGGCCTTGAAGCCGAGCTTGTTGTTGGCCTCGACGGTATCCGCTCCCTCGTCCTGCAGATTATAGGCCTTGAGCTTGTTGACGAGCCCGATGCCGCGGCCCTCCTGGTCGAGGTAGACGAGGACGCCCTTGCCCGCCTCGTCGATCATCTGCAAGGCGCGATGGAGCTGCGGTCCGCAATCGCAGCGCTGCGACCCGAAGATGTCGCCGGTCAGGCACTTGGAGTGGACGCGCACGAGGATCGGCTCGTCCGGGTGCCAGGTGCCCTTCACCAGCGCCACGTGGTGCAAGTTGTCGACGTCGTTCTCGTAGGCGATGCAGCGCATCTCGCCGCCGAACTCGGTCGGCACCCGGGCTTCCACGGCCCGGCGGACCAGGCGCTCGCGCTGCATGCGGTACTGGATGACGTCGCCGACGCCGACGATGTGGACCCGGTGCCGGGCGGAGAATTTCTCCAGATCCGGCATGCGCGCCATCGTGCCGTCGTCGTTCATCACCTCGCAGATGACGCCGGCCGGATTGAGGCCGGCGAGCCGCGCAAGATCCACCGATCCCTCCGTCTGCCCTGCCCGCACCAGCACCCCTCCCTTCCGCGCGCGCAGAGGGAAGATGTGCCCCGGCCGGACCACGTCGGCGGGCTTGGCGTCCGGATTGATGGCGGCCCGGATGGTCGTTGCGCGATCTGCCGCGCTGATCCCCGTAGTCACACCGTGTGCCGCCTCGATGCTGACCGTGAAAGCGGTCGAATAGGTGCTCTCGTTCTCCTGCACCATCATCGGCAGCGCGAGCCTGCGCACCTGGTCCTCGGTGAGCGAGAGGCAGATGAGGCCGCGGCCATGCTTGGCCATGAAATTGATCGCCTCGGGGGAGACGTGCTGCGCCGCGAGCACCAGGTCGCCCTCGTTCTCGCGATCGGCGTCGTCGACGAGGATGACCATGCGCCCCGCGCGCAACTCGTCGAGCGCCTTCTCCACCCTGACCAGCGCGTTCGCTTCTTCAGTCACTCTATGCTCCTGCAGGCAAGAAGGCGCGCCACGTGCTTGCCGAGGATGTCGGCTTCGACGTTGAGGGGATCTCCCGGCTTCCGCGCGCCGAAGGTGGTGGCGCGAAGCGTCTCCGGGATGATCATCAGCGAGATCGCGTCCTGGCCGATGATCTCGTTCACGGTCAGGCTGATCCCGTCGAGAGCGATCGATCCCTTCTCCACGACGAGCGCCATCAGCTGCCGCGGAATCTCCACCACGAAACGCTGGGCGTCGCCGGCGGGCTCGCGGCTCCGGATCCGGCCGACTCCGTCGATATGGCCCAGGACCAGGTGGCCGCCGAGGCGCTCTCCGAGGGCCAGGGGGCGTTCCAGATTCACCGGGTCGCCCGGCTTGCGGCGTCCGAGCGTCGTGCGCTCGAGCGTCTCGACCGAGACGTCGGAGGTGAAGGTGTCGAGATCTCGCCCCACCACGGTCAGGCAGGCGCCGTCGACGGCGATGCTCGCGCCGTGACCCAGATCGTCGTCCGCGAAGCGGGTGGCGACGGTCAGCCGGGCGCCGCCCTCGGCGATCGGATTGACCGCCGCGATGCGCCCGACGTCCTCGACCAGGCCGGTGAACACCTCGCGGTTCTATCGCAGGGGCCGCGCCCTGACGAGCAGATCCGGCCCCAACCGCGCCAGTTCGGCAATCTGGACTTCGAGCGCCCGCCCCATCGAAGGAGGCGAAGGCATTCCCGCCCACGAGAGGGCGTCCTCACCCAGCACCTTGGGCGCGAAAAAGAGGAACAATTCGTCCCACGAGCGCTCGCGCAAGAAGGACCCGAGGATCCGGGAGCCACCTTCGACGAGTACGGTGGTGAGGCCGCGCCCGGCGATCCGCCTGAGCAAGTCCCGCAGCAGGATGCGCCCCTTCCGGTCGTGCCGGCAGCGCAGGATGGTCGCCCCTGACTGCTCCAGCGCGCGGACCCGCTCCCGCGGCGCCGCGAGGGTCACGGCGACGATCGTTTCCGCGGCGGATCGCTGCCGCAAGAGGCGCGCCCCCGGGGACAGGCGCGCCCGGGGATCCACGACGATGCGGACCGGGTCGCGCTGTCCCTTGCCGCGGGCGGTGAGGCGAGGATCGTCGGCGAGGGCGGTACCGATTCCGATCAGCACCGCGTCGAGACGGTCGCGCAGCTCGTGGACGCGGGCCCGGGCGAGGGGGCCGGTCACCCAGCGCGAGTCGCCGGACCGGGTGGCGAGCTTCCCGTCGAGGGTCACCGCGGCCTTGAGCACGACCCACGGGATCTTCCGGGTGATGAACTTGAACCACTGCTCGTTCGCGCGATCGCACTCCTCGCCCAGGACGCCCGGGTCGACCCGCACGCCGGCGCCGCGCAGGCGCCGGATGCCGCGGCCGTGCACGAGGGGATTGGGATCGATGCTGCCCACCACCACGCGCCGCACGCCCGAGGCGAGGATCGCGTCGGTGCACGGCGGGGTCCTCCCGTGGTGGTTGCAGGGCTCGAGGGTGACGTAGAGATCGGCGCCGCGCGCCCGGGCCCCTGCCTTCTCGAGCGCGACCACCTCGGCGTGCGGCCCCCCGGCGCGCTCGTGGTGGCCGCAGGCGATGACGCGGCCCCCGGAGACGACCAACGCGCCGACAATGGGGTTGGGATGCGTGCGGCCGCGCCCCCGCTCCGCCTCCACGAGGGCCTCGAGCATGAGCTGTCCGTCGCTACTTCTGCTTGCCCTTGCGCTCGTGGATCAGCTCCTTGAGCTCGCTCATGAACTCGCCCACGTCCTTGAACGACCGGTAGACCGAGGCGAAGCGCACGTACGCGACCTCGTCGAGGCGCGAGAGCTCCCGCATCACCGACTCGCCGACGAAGGTGGTCGGGATCTCCTTCTCGCCCATTTCTTGAAGCCGCCGCTCGATGCCGTCGACGATGGCCTCGATCTGCTCGGAGGAGACCGGCCGCTTGCGGCAGGCCAATTCGAGGCCGGCGACGATCTTCTGCCGGTCGAAGGCCTCGCGGCGGCCGTCCTTCTTCACCACCATGGGGAGGATCTCCTCCACCCTCTCGTAGGTGGTGAAGCGGCGCTCGCAGCCGAGGCACTCGCGCCTCCGGCGGATCACGGCGCCCTGGTTGGAGAGCCGCGAGTCGATCACCTTGTTGTCCTGCGATGGGCAGAAGGGGCACTTCATTTCATCGAATCAATGCTTCCGGAGCCGATTCGCGTAAAGCGGGAACTCCCGCGAAAGCTCGGTCACCTCGCCGCGCACCTTGTCGATGACCTTGTCGTCGGCGGGAGCGTCGAGGATGCGCACGATGAGCTTCGCGACCAGGCGCATCTGCGCAGGACCCATTCCGCGAGTGGTCAGCGCGGGCGTTCCCAGGCGCAGCCCGCTGGTTACGAACGGCTTTTCCGGGTCGCCGGGAATCATGTTCTTGTTGGTGGTGATGTGCGCCTTCTGCAGCGCGGCTTCGGCGACCTTGCCGGTCAGCTTCTTCGAGCGCAGGTCGCACAACATGAGATGCGTATCGGTTCCGCCCGCGACGAGACGCACGCCGCCCTCGATGAGGCCCTGCGCGAGCGCCTGGGCGTTATCGAGGATGCGCTGCTGGTAATCCTTGAAGTCGGGCCGCAAGGCCTCGCCGAAAGCCACCGCCTTGGCGGCGATGATGTGCTCGAGCGGTCCGCCCTGGATGCCGGGGAAGACGTTCGAGTCGATCGCCTTGGCGTGCTGCTGCTTGCTGAGGATCAGTCCCGAGCGCGGGCCGCGAAGCGTCTTGTGCGTCGTGCTCGTCACCGCGTCGGCCAGCGGCACCGGGGAGGGATGCAAGCCGACCGCGACCAGGCCCGCGATGTGCGCGATGTCGCAGACCATCATCGCGCCCGCCTCCTCGGCAATCTCGCGCAGCTTCACGAAATCGAGCGTGCGCGGATAGGCGGAGGCGCCGCAGAGCACCATGCGCGGCTTGACGTCCTGGGCCAGCTTGCGGGCCGCGGGGAAATCGATCTGCTCCGTCTTCGGGTCGAGGCCGTAATGGTGGATCTCGAAGAGCTTGCCGGAGAAGTTGACCGGCGACCCGTGGGTGAGATGGCCGCCCTGGGCGAGCGAGAGCGAGAGGATTCGATCGCCCGGCCGCAGCAGGGCGAAGTACGTCGCCATGTTCGCCTGCGATCCGGCGTGCGGCTGGACGTTGGCGTGCTCGGCGCCGAAGAGCGCCTTGGCCCGATCGATGGCGAGTTGCTCGATCTTGTCGACCACCTCGCAGCCGCCGTAGTAGCGCTTTCCCGGCAGGCCCTCGGCGTACTTGTTGGTGAGCGGAGAGCCGGCCGCCTCGAGCACCGCCTCGGAGACGAAGTTCTCGCTGGCGATGAGCTCGAGGCCGTTCGCCTGCCGTTCGGTTTCCTGCCGGATGAGCGAGGCGACCTCGGGGTCGGCCTGCGCGAGCGGCATTTCGAACGACGACGTCATCGTCCTCCCCTTCGAGAATCGGTGGGCGTCCGGTTCCCTATCACAATCGAGCGCGGTCAGTCGGTGAAGCGCTCGAGCGCGAGAACCGCGTTGGTGCCGCCGAAGCCGAAGGAGTTGGAGAGCGCGGCGTCGAACCGGATCTCGCGCGGATGGTTCGGTACGTAATCGAGATCGCACTCGGGATCGGGATTTTCCAGGTTGATCGTGGGCGGCACCACGCCGTGGTAGAGCGCGAGCGCGCTCACCGCCGCCTCGACGCCTCCGGCGGCCCCGAGCATGTGCCCGGTCATGCTCTTGGTCGAGCTGACCAGGAGCCCCTTCTTCGCCCAGCCGCCGAACACGTTCTTGATGGCCTTCGTTTCCGCGATGTCGCCCACCGGCGTGGAAGTGCCATGGGCGTTCACGTACTTCACTTCCTCGGGCTCGAGACCGGCGTCCTGCAGGCAGAGACGCATCGCCCGCTCGGCACCTCCGCCCGAGGGCTGGGTGATGTGGAACGCGTCCGCGGTGGCCGAATAGCCCGTCAGCTCGCAGTAGATGCGCGCGCCGCGCTTCTTCGCGTGCTCCAATTCTTCGACGATGAGGATTCCCGATCCCTCGCCCGGGACGAAACCGTCGCGATCCTTGTCGAACGGCCGCGATGCCCGGGCGGGGTCGTCGTTGCGCTCGCTGAGCGCGCGCGCGGCGGTGAATCCCGAGATGCCGAGGAGGGTGATGGTCGCCTCGGCGCCGCCGCTGATGACGATGTCCGCGTCGCCGTGCTGGATGTGGCGCATCGATTCGCCGATGGCGTGGTTCCCCGTCGCGCAGGCGGAGACGGGCGCGTAATTCACGCCGGCGGCGCCATACCGGATCGAGATCTGCCCGCCTACCAGGTTCACGATGATGGAGGGAATGAAGAACGGGTTCACCCGCCGGTGGCCCTTGTTGACCGCGGTGAGGTGTGTATCCTCGAGCGTCGCGAGGCCGCCCATGCCGCTCCCGACGATCACGCCGACCCGCTCGCCGAGCGGCTTGTCGGTAGGGAGCCCCGAGTCCTTGATGGCGATCTGCGTCGCCGCCAGGCCGAACTGGATGAAGAGATCGTTGCGACGGGCTTCCTTCTTGTCCATGAACTGCGCCGGGTCGAAGCCCTTCACTTCCCCGGCAATGCGGCTCGGCAGGTCTTTCGCGTCGAAGCGCGTAATGGGGCCGATTCCGCTCTTTCCGGCCAGCACGCCCTGCCAGGTAGGCTCATTGCCGATCCCGAGCGGGGTGACGAGGCCGATCCCGGTGACCACCACCCTACGTTCTACGCGCTGCATTCAGCCACCCCGGATGGAAATGCAGGATCCTATTTCTTGTGCTCGTTGATGAAGTTGACTGCGTCCTGGACCGTCTTGATGTGCTCCGCCTCTTCGTCCGGGATCTCGACCTCGAACTCCTCTTCCATCGCCATCACCAGCTCGACGATGTCGAGGGAGTCGGCGCCAAGGTCCTCGATGAAGGCCGACTCCGCCTTGATCTCGTCTTCCCCGACCCCCAGCTGCTCCGCGATGATGCTCTTGACCTTCGCCTCGACCGTCATGCGCAGTTCCTTTCAGGAAAATGGTCCGGAGAAGCTGTCCGCGCGGCCTTGTAGCACAGAGAACCTCAAAGGAAAGCCCGATCGCGTCACCTATTGGCAGAGACCGTTGACGCAGCGGAAGTTCCCCTGGCAGTCGAGATCCGTCTGGCAGCGGCCGCCCTCGGGACGCATCACGCACTGTCCGTAGAAGCAGGTTTCCGGCCAGGGACAGTCCCGATTGTCGTAGCACTGCTGGCCCGCGCGTCCGCCGGTCCGCTGGCAGACGCCGATGCGGCACACCTCGCCCTCGCGGCAATCGCTCTTCCCGGCGCACATGACGGTGCACTTGCCGTCCCTGCAGCGGTAGCCGGAAAGGCACTGCTGGCCGCTGGTCTGGGCCGCGGCCGGGACTCCGCCCCCATCGCCGTCCCCGGCGGAGGAATCGCAGTCGCCGAACGACTTGTACTGGCAAGTGCGGCGCCCCTGGACGATCGCAGCGTCGGTGTCCGCACCGGCGGCGCTTCCTTCCGGAGCCACGCACTCGAGCCCATAGTTGCAGTCGAGGTTCTTGGTGCACGCCTCGGACACCGTCTTCTTGGTGTTCGAGGGAGTCGAGCAGGCGTAGACGACGGCGACCCCTGCGGCGAAGGAGACGAGAAGCGCGACGAGCGGACGGCTCACTTGAACACCTCGGCAAGCGTGGCCTTCAGGCTTGGCGGGTCTTCGACGTTGAAGGCCCGAAGCTTCTTCTCGATGCGACGCGCGAGGTTGGAAAGCACCTTGCCGGGACCGACCTCGACCAGCGTATCCACGCCCGAAAGCGCCATCCGCTGGACCGATTCGACCCAGCGCACCGGGGCGGTCACCTGGCTGAGGAGGAGCTCGACGATGCGGCCCGGATCGGTGTTCGGCCCCGCGGTCACGTTGGCGACGATCGGGGCCGTCGGCTGCTTGAAGGTCACTGCCGCGAGGACCTGGGCTAGCCGGGGCTGCACGGGCGACATGAGCGAGCAGTGGAAGGGAGCGCTCACCGGCAGGGGCACGGCGCGCTTCGCGCCCTTTTCCTTGCACTTGGCGATGGCGCGATCGACCGCGGAGGAGTGCCCCGCGATGACTGTCTGCTCGGGCGAGTTGTAGTTCGCGGGCTCGACCACGCTGCCCGGCTCCTGCGCCTGCACTTCCTTGCAGGCCTCGGCGACGAGCTGTGGATCGAGACCGAGGATGGCCGCCATCGCGCCTTCGCCCGCGGGGACCGCTTCCTGCATGAAAGTGCCGCGCGCTCGTAGCGCCCTCGCGGCATCGGAAAGCGTCATCGAGCCCGCCGCCACGAGCGCCGAGTACTCCCCGAGCGAGTGCCCGGCGTAATAGAGGGGAAGCTGGAACCGCCCGCCGGCTTCCTTCACCAGCGCGCGATGGCAGGCGATGCTCACCGCCATGATCGCCGGCTGCGTGTTGGCCGTCTTGCGCAGCTCTTCCTCGGGACCTTCGTACATGAGCTGCAAGAGGCCGCCGCCCAGGGCGGCATCGACCTCGTCGAGGACGGCGCGCGCTTCCGGGTAGGCCTCGGCGAGCGCCCGGCCCATCCCCACCGCTTGCGAGCCCTGGCCCGGAAAAACGAGCGCTACAGCCATCGTTACCTCACCAGCGCACCAGGGCGCTGCCCCAGGCCATCCCGCCGCCGATCGCCATCATCAGCACCAGATCGCCGTCCTTGAGCCGTCCCGCCCGGTTCGCCTGATCGAGGGTGAGGGGCACCGAGGCCGACGACGTGTTCCCCACCTGGTCGATGTTCACTTCGCACTTCTCGAGCGGGATCTCCAGCTTCTTCATCACGTGCTCGAGGATGCGCATGTTCGCCTGGTGCGCGATCACGCGCGTCACGTCGCGCGGCGTACAACCATTGGTCTCCAGCGCCTCCCGGGAAGCCGCTTCCAGCGCCCGCACCGCGGTCTTGTACACCTCGCGGCCATTCATCTTGATGAACTGCCCCTTGTCGGCGATCACTTTCTCGGTCACGGGGCAGAGGCTGCCGCCGCCCGGCACGTTGAGGATGTTGGTCTGCGTCCCGTCGGTATGCAGATGGGTGGAGAGGATGCCTCGATCCTTGCGCGTCTCGACGACGAGGACCATGGCCCCGGCGGCGTCCCCGAACAGGACGCAGGTCCCGCGATCGGTCCAGTCGGTAATCCGGCTCAAGAGCTCGGCGCCGAGGACCAGCACTTTCTTCGCCGTCCCGGTCTTGATGAACGAGTCGGCGATGGAGAGCGCGAAGAGCGATCCGGCGCAGGCTGCCGAGACGTCGAAGGCAGCGGCGCGGCTCGCCCCGAGCTTCGCCTGGACGAAGCACGCGGCAGCGGGGAACGGCATGTCGGGCGTCACCGTTCCGCAGACGATGATGTCGAGCTCGTCGGCGCGCATGTTCGCCATCTCCAGCGCCTGCTTGGCGGCGGCGGTGGCCATGTCGCTCGTGGCCTCGTCCGGAGAGGCGAGCCGGCGCGCACCGATGCCGGTGCGCTCGCGGATCCAGGCATCGCTCGTGTCGAGGTTCATCTCGACGCGAAGCTGGTCGTTGGTGAGTCTCCGCTCGGGAAGGTAGGTGCCGGTGCCGACGATCCGCGAACGCTGCATCGTGTACTCCTCGCGGCGTTACGCCGCGTTCTTCTCGAACAGCCCCGCCGCCCGTTCCGCGGCTTCCGAAAGCTCGTCTTCGATCCGCCGCGCGGCGAAGGCCTCCGCCGAGCTCAAGGCGTTGAGGATCGCCCGCGGGCTCGACCGCCCGTGCGCGACAAAGCCGGTGCCGCGAATCCCGAGGAGCGGCGCTCCGCCGACCTCCTCGTAGTCGACCCGCTTCTTCACCTGTTCCAGGGCGGACCCGAGCAGCAGTGCGCCCGCGCTCGCCATGGGGGAGGACTTGATCTGGCGCTTGAGGAGTTGCCCGAACGCCCACACCGCCCCCTCGGCCGTCTTGAGGAGCACGTTGCCGGTGAAGCCGTCGGTCGCCACCACGTCCACCTCGCCCGCGAACACGTCCCTGCCTTCCACGTACCCCTTGAAGTGCACCCCGCTCATGGGCTTTCGCAAGGCCGCGGCTGCGGCGCGGGTGAGGTCGGTGCCCTTCTCCTCTTCCTCTCCGTTGGAGACGACCCCGATGCGCGGCCGCGCTACCGAGAGGACGCGGCGCGCATAGACCTCGCCGAGGAGCGCGAACTGCACCAGTTGCAGCGGGGTCACGTCCACGTTCGCGCCCATGTCGACGAGGACGGCCCGCCCGGCTCCACCCAGGGTCGGCAGCGAGCCTCCGATGCAGGGACGGTCCACGCCGGGGAGGCGGCCGAGGACGAAGATCCCGCCGGCGAGCACGGCACCGGAGTTGCCCGCCGAGACCATGGCGCTCACCGCGCCCTCCTTGCACAGATCGAAGCAAACCCGGATGGAGCTGTCCTTCTTCTTGCGCAGCGCTTGCCCCGGGTGCTCGTCCATCTCCACCACCTCGGAGGCGTGGTGGATGCGCAATTCGTCGAGCCCCGTCCCGAGTCGTCGCAATTCGAAGCGCAGCCGCTCCTCGTCTCCGACGAGAACGACGTCGAGGCCGCGCTCGCGATGCGCGCGAAGAGCGCCTTCGACCGTCGCGGCCGGCGCCAGGTCTCCCCCCATCGCATCCAAGGCGATCGCCATGTGGGGATCCTTTTACCGCCCGGTCAGTCCTCCTTGCCCTCGATCACGGCGCGGCCCTGGTACTCGCCGCACTTGGGACAGGCGCGGTGCGGCAGGATCGGTTCGCCGCACTTCGGACAGGCGCCGACGTTGGGGGCCGTCGCCTTCCAGTGCGCGCGGCGCTGATCGCGCTTCTGCCGGCTGGTTCGCTTCTTCGGAACGCCCATCTCACTTCTCCTTCTTCTGGACCTTCATGTCCTTGAGGGCCGCCCAGCGCGGGTCGATCGCCGTGCGCTCGCAGCCGCAGTCGCCCTGGTTCAAGTCCTTCCCGCATAGCGGGCACAACCCCTTGCACGCCTCGTCGCAAACCGGAGAGGGGGGGATGGCGAGGAGGATCTGCTCGCGCAGCGGGCCCGAGAGATCGATGACCTTCCCGCTGTAGGGCTCCTCGTCCACCGTCTCGGGGTCGAACGATGCGGCGGTCTCGGCGGCGCCGGGGTTCTTCGCCGGGCCCCCCGGCTCGCCGCGCACCTCGCCGGGCACGAAGGTCAGGGTCAGATCGATCGGCTCGTCGACGCGCACCTTCTTGAGGCAGCGCTTGCACTGCCCCTCGAACGGCACGGTGAACCTCGTCTGGAAGAGCACCTTGCGGCCGAGTTTGGTCACCTTCGCGCGGAGGTGGGCGGCGCCGCCGGCGTAGAACTCGGTGGGCGGATCCCCTCGGAGCGCGCCGTCGATGAAGGCCCGGGAAAGGTCGGCTTCGAAGAGGTCGCCCGAATCCTCGATCTCGTCGACGTTGAAGGTGAGGGGTTCCACGGAAAGCGGCGCACCATAGAAGCCGCTCCGAGGGAAGTCAACCGGTTCCGGGGCGCCGGGGCCGACGAAGCGCGGGCGGGAATTCCGGCGTCCTGCTAGGGTGCGCCGCATGCGGCGAGTCCTCGTCTGGGTCCTGGGCCTCGGCGTCGTGTTCGAAGTGCTGGCGACGCTCATCGCTCCTTCCGTCCTCGGCTGGTACTTCACCCCGCCCCAAGGGGGAGTGGTGATGATGAAAGGTGACGACGCGGTCCGTTGGGGCATGAACCGCCTCATCGAGACCCAGTCCATCGCCTTTCTCATCGGCGCCGTGCTGGGCCTCGTCATCGCGCTCAAGTTGCGCTCCAAGACCCCGACACCTCGGGAGCTTCCCCCGTCGTCCAAAACGCCCACCACCCCGGCCCCTGTAGGTCCAGGTGGGCGCACCCCCACCTCGGTCTGACGGGGGCTTGTTCGACTCCGTGGCGAGGTGGAAATATGCACGTGCCGCCGAGGGGGGAAAGCGGCCGTGAAGGGCGGCGCGCGGTGCGCCAGAATCGCTCGCCGCCCTTTCGCGTTTTCCGCACTCAGTCCTTCCGCGAGCGCTGGAACGCGGGCCGCTCCTTGAGCCGCTTCACGTAGTCGAGAAGGCTCGGATGGCTTTCGAGAAGCCGCATCCCGCTCGCCCAGAGAAGAGTGGCGCCGACGACGACGTCCGCGCCGGTGAAGCTCCCGAGGAGCCACTGGCGATCCGCGAGCGCTCGATCGAGCGGCGCGAGGGCGCGCTCGACGCCCGCTTTCGCGTCCTCGGCGACCTCCGCGACGCGCTTCCCGGGCGGTAGCGAAGAAGTGTGCTTCGCGTAGAGCGAGACGGGCTGCTCGAGCGTGGTCATGCCGAAGAAGAGCCACTGGTAATAGATGGGCCGCTCGCGAGACCCGACCGGCGGGGCCAGCTTCTTGTCTGCGAATTTGTCGCCCAGGTAGGCGACGATCGCCGCCGACTCGAACATCTTCACCTCCCCGTCCACCAGGGCCGGCACCTTTCCGGTCGGGTTGATGGCGAGGTATTCCGGCGTCTGGTTCTCGCCCTTCTTGGGATCGAGCCGCACGAGCTCGTAAGGCACTCCCAGCTCCTCGAGCATCCAGCGAGGCCGGTTCGAGCGGGTCATCGGGACGTAATAGAGCTTCATACGGGCCTCCGGGTTCGGCCGGACCTTACGACGGTCGGACGCCCGGTGGGAGGTCTTCGCGCTTCCGCCTACGTCGTCGGACTCAGGGTGAGGGCCTTCCCGCCGGTACAATGGCGCGGTGTCGACCGCCGGAACCTGTCCGCGATGTGGCGCGCCGCGCGTGCAGGCGGCGGACTGCCCGCGATGCGGGGTCATCTACGCCAAGGCGGAGGCGCATGCCCTGGCCGCCGCGGTCGCCACGCCGCCTGCGGAGACGGCCGAGGCCTGGTCCGGCGAGACGAGCGATGAGACGCTCGAGTTTCGGTTGCGCATCTTCGCCATCCCGCTCGCGGTCCTCGTCGCAGCTCTTCTCGTCTGGAGCGGCCTGGGACATTTCTTCGTCCGCACATTCGCGAGCATGTGGGTCCACGAGACGGGTCACGCCGTCGCGGCCTGGCTCTGCGGGTACCTCGCCTTCCCCGGACCGTGGTTCACGCCGGTCGCCAATAGCCGCTCGCCGCTGCTCGTCCTCGTCGTCGCCGCGGGTCTCGGGTACGGCGCGTTCCGTTCCTGGCGCGCGGAGCGCAAGACTTGGGCCGCCCTCTTCGCCGGCATTCTTTGCCTGCAGCTCGGTTGCACGCTCCTGCTCGGTCCGCGCGCGGCGCGACAGCTCATCATCTTCGCGGGCGACGGTGGTTGCCTCGTGCTCGGCACGCTGCTCATGGCGACCGTCTATGCGTCCCCCGAGAGCGCCATCCGCCGCGGTTGGCTGCGCTGGGGCTTCCTCGCCATCGGAGCCGCGTCCTTCGCCGACGTATTCGCGCTCTGGTGGGGGGCACGCTCCGACTACGACCTCATTCCCTTCGGCCAGAACGAGGGTTCGGGCCTCTCCGACCCGAGCGTCCTCACGGAGCTGTTCGGCTGGACCACGGGCGTGCTCGTTCGCCGGTATGTCGTCCTGGGCGTCGTCTGCCTCGTTGGGCTCGCGGCGGTGTACGTGTGGGGGCTGTGGCGGGCGCGGAACGACGGCGCGGGCGCGACCGCGCAGGAATGAGGAACCATTCGTTGCGCATCAACTTGAATCAGCAGACATCAACGCGGCTTCACATCCCGTAGGAGCACGAGCGCAACGTCGTCAGGCAGAGCTCCCGAGGGCAGACGCGCCAGATCTGTCAGTCGACGCGCCGCCGAATCGCAATCGCGCGGACTGGCCAGCTCGGCGCCGATGACGCGCCCAACCGCGAAGCGAAGCAAGCCGTCGGTGGCGACGAGCAGTGGCTCGCCATTCCATTCGACGGCGAACCCGCGCGGCTGCGCGCTGCCCGATCCCAGGAGTGGTTTGCGAGCCTGCCCCGACGGCAGATCGACCAGCGGTTCCCGGAAGAGGATCGCGCCCGAATCGCCGACGCTCGCGCCGACGATGCGTCCGGGCATCGCTACACCGACCACGGCTGTCGTCTGGCCACCGGACGCCGCAACGCTAGTCGCGTCTGCTTCCTCGAGGAGCCCCACGAAGGCCATCTCGTTGCCAGCCGCGAGCGCCTCGGCTCGATCCGCCACCAGGGCGACGAGCGCCTCTGCAGCGGCCGAACCGTTCGCAGTGCCGCCCGCTCCATCCCCCAAAGGCAAACACGAGCGCGTCGCCGACCGGTCGCAAGAGCGCACGATCATCGCCACGACCCCGCGCGGGCACGACGAGGACCGCCGATTCGAGCACGGCCATTCCCTAGCAGACGGTCCACGACGGCGCACTACGGTCCGGTTCGAACGAGCTCAGGAAGCCGTCGGCAGCGGCGGCGCTGGAAAAGAACGGCCGTTTCAAGGAACGGCGAGGGAAAGCCACCGCCCCTCCAGCGTCATGTGGATCAAATACAGCTTGGGTCGGACGGTCAGGCCCTCGCGGCCCGAAGCGAAAGCCGCGGACGAGCAGGGATCCGTCGGTCCACGGTTCCAACTCGCGAGCCCATGCTTCATATGGTTACCGAGGACGTAGCGCATCGCATAGGCAATTTCGCGCGGGCTCTTCAGCGCCCGTGAGTGGAACCGGTCGGGGAAGACTTGACCCTGGAGGCCATGCACCCGATTGAGGGCACGCGCCATGCGAACCGAGAGCCCCTTCATCCCGCGCGCCAAGGAGACGACGTCGTCGGCTTCTACCAGCAGGTGCAAGTGGTTCCCCTGCACGGTGAAGTGAATCACCCGAAGCCCGAACTTCTCCTTGCCTTTGCGCAATGCAGCCGCGATGGCGCGGAAGCTGCGACTCGCCCGCAAGCTAGGAAGACCGCTGCGCACTCGCATCGTCACGAGCGCCGGCATCCGACGTGGCTGTTTCCTCGAAGCATGCGGCACTCCCGGCCGCAAACCCTTGGGCTTCCGACCGGCACCTTTCCGCTTCCCGCCCCAACTCCGAAATTTCATCGCGAGCTGCTTCATTGCATCTCCACCGCTTCGATCGAGCGAGACATGACCGTACCAAGCGGGTCTGACATTCCACTCGCGCGAGAACGCGGCGGACTTGACTCGGCGAACAATGTTCCGAAGCCGAGGAGACATTTCCCCAGGGCGCGCGGACGGCGACGGGATGCTTTTCGCTTTGCCCGTCGCTGGCCGGGCGCAAGGCGTGAGCGCGTCGAGACCGCCAGAGTGGTGGGCGGTAGCCACCTCACGCCCCGGCACGCTTCTCATCTTGAATCAGCGAACCACGCGGCGCTCGTGGAACGGATGGCCCATGCCAATCCGGCAAAGTGTTTGGAACGTGGCGGTGGGGGATGGCCAGCCGAATGTGCGCCGAATCAGGTTCGTCTGCGGCGCAGCTCGGCCGCTATGTTGCGGAGGCTCGTCTTCATGCCCGCCATCCATACGGTCGGAACATGCTTGCGGCGTTCGAGGCGTTCGATCCCTGCGCTCAGCTGTTTGAGAGCGCTCTGAAGCGAGTGCAGCGAAAGCGGCAACACGACTTCGAACATGTTCCGGGCCGGCTCGTCCCAGAGACGGAGATGGCCCGAAACAAACTCGCGAGAAGATGTCAGAACACTGCCGGAGTAGACGAGGGCGAGCTCGAGCGCCTGGATCGAGTCGATCCCGAAGATGGTCGTGTCAACCCGCGGCGACAACCCACGGATCCGAACGCGGCAGCCCCAATCGCTCCCAGGTACCGCAGCGGGAGTGCCGATCTCGACCGTGACCCGGCTCGGTGACCGGCCTCGCCGCCGAAGCCCATACACGCGCCGTGCTACACGCTGTCCGAACGGCGCGACGAACCTCTTCGTCATTCGCGGGAGTGTACCCGCGAAAAACAAAGGGCCCCAGCGTGAGGCTGGAGCCCTCTGCGAAAACGACCTACGCGAGCGATGGCTACCGGTCGCGTCCCTTCCGCCCCAGCTTCTCCCCGAACACGTCGCCGAATGACGACCGCGAGCTGGACTGCTGCGCGCGCATGTACTCGCGGTAGTCCTCGCCCTCGTGCAGGGCGGCCTTCACCGACAGAGCCACCTTGCGCTCGTGCGGGTCCATGTCGATGACCTTCACGTCCAGCTCGTCGCCTTCCTTCACCACGTCGCGCGGGTTCTCCACCCGCTCGTCGCGAAGCTCGGAGACGTGGACCAGCCCCTCGATGCCGGGCTCGATCTCCACGAAGGCGCCGAAGTCGGCCACCTTGGTGACCTTGCCCTTCACGCGGCTGCCGATCGGGTACTTGTTGGGGAGCTCCGTCCATGGATCCGGATGGAGCTGCTTGATGCCGAGCGAGAAGCGCTCGTTCTCGACGTCGATGTTGAGCACCACCGCCTCGACCTCGTCGCCCTTCTTGAAGAGGTCGCCCGGGTGCTTGATGCGCTGGGTCCAGGAGATGTCGGAGACGTGCACCAGGCCGTCGATGCCCTCCTGCACGCCGACGAAGATGCCGAAGTCGGTGACGTTGCGGACCTGCCCGCGGATGACCGACCCGATGGGATACTGCTCCTCGAGCAGCGTCCAGGGGTTCGGCTCGATCTGCTTCATGCCGAGCGAGATGCGCTTGGCCTTGGCGTCGACGTCGAGGACGACCGCATTCACCTGGTCGCCGATCGCCATCACCTTCGAGGGGTGCTTCACGCGCTTCGTCCAGCTCATCTCGCTGATGTGGACGAGACCCTCGACTCCCGGCTCCATCTCGATGAAGGCGCCGTAGTCGGTGAGCGAGACCACCTTGCCCTGCACGCGCGTGCCCGGCGGGTACTTGTTGGAAGCGTGGGCCCAGGGGTCCTCCTGGATCTGCTTGAGGCCCAGGGAGACGCGCTCCGTCGCCGGATCGAACTTGAGGACGATGACCTTCAGCTCGTCGCCGACGTTGATCATCTCGGAGGGGTGCCCGACGCGGCCCCAGCTCATGTCGGTGATGTGGAGCAGGCCGTCGATGCCGCCCAGGTCGATGAAGGCGCCGTAGTCGGTGAGGTTCTTGACGATGCCGGTGAGGACCGCGCCTTCCTTGAGGCGCTGCAGCGTGTCCTTCTTCAGCTCCTCGCGCTCCTTCTCGAGGAGGACCCGGCGCGAAAGCACGATGTTGCCGCGCTTCTTGTTGAACTTGATTACTTTGAATTTGTACTTCTCGCCGATCAATTTATCGAGATTGCGGATGGGGCGCAGATCGACCTGGGAGCCGGGGAGGAACGCCTTGACGCCGATGTCGACGGAGAGGCCGCCCTTGACGCGGCCGACGATGGTGCCCTCGACGAGCTCGTCGCGCTCGCAGGCGGCGGAGATCTCGTCCCAGATACGCATCTTGTCGGCCTTCTCCTTGGAGAGGACGACCATGCCCGTATCGTTCTCGCGGGACTCGAGGAGGACGTCGACCTTGTCTCCGGCCTTCACGTTCGGCTTGCCCTCGACGAGGCCGAACTCCTGGATGGGGACCTGCCCCTCGCTCTTGTAGCCGATGTCGACGACTGCGTAATCCTTGGTCACCTGGACCACGGTGCCCTTGACGATCTCGTTTTCCTTGAGCTCGCCCTTGCCGTCCCCCCGGCCCTTGAAGCTCTCTTCGAGGAGGGAGGCGAAATCTTCTTCGTCTACGTTCGTGCTGGTCGCTTGCTTGAAGTCTGTAGTGCCGGTGGAAGGATTGGCCATGAACTAGTCAGCTCTCGATTCTTTTCACTTCGATCGCCCCCTGGTGAAATGGCAAAGGCCGTCTGCCCCGGGGAGCTGAGACAGGCCGGCAAAAGGTCAGCCGCGGCAGAGCGCGGGGACCCTACGCAACAGGGCGCGGCGTGTCAACCCGGGCGTACCGTGGACCCCTGACGTTCAGGCGGCCACCCGCTCACGGACCGCGCGGAAGCACCGCTCGACGACTTGATCCAGATCAAGTCCTGTCGTGTCGACGACGACCGCGTCGGGGGCAGGCTTGAGCGGGGCAATTGCGCGCTCCGTATCGTCCTTGTCGCGGCGCCGCTGGTCTTCCAGGACGTCGGAGAGGTCCACCTCGTGCCCTTTGCCGGCCAGTTCCGCGTGGCGGCGGCGCGCCCGGGCGTCGTCGGCGGCGGTGAGGAAGAACTTCACCGTCGCATCGGGAAAGACGACCGTGCCGATGTCGCGTCCTTCGAGGACTGCGCCCCGCGGGGCTGCGCGGCCGAGGCTCCTTTGCAGATCGAGAAGGCGTTCCCGCACTACGGGGCGGGCCGAAACGACGCTTGCGCCGCGGCTCATCTCCGGAGTGCGGATTGCCGCGCTGATGTCTTCGCCGTCGAGGAAGACGGTGTCGTTCTCGCCGAAGGCGATGGGCAATCCCGGGGGGTCCAGAAGGCGCGCCAGGCCGGCGTCGTCGTCCCAGGCAATGGCGATGCGCTTGGCAGCCAGCGCGACCGCCCGGTAGATGGCGCCGGTGTCCACCATGGCGTAACCGAGGCGGCGGGCGAGCTTGCGAGCGACCGTGCTCTTGCCTGCGCCGGCGGGTCCGTCGATGGCAATGATGGCCGGCACGCGAGCCAGATACTCCAGGCGCGGCGCACGTTCAATGCGCGCCCGAACGCGGAGCTAATGGTGCCAGCCGACCAGCAGGCACAGGCGCACCGCCGCCATCATTCCGACCGCTGTCGGAAGCCAGGGGAAAGACCGCGGAGCGCGATCCGTCTCCGGCTGCTGCTCTTCTTCATCCCCGGCGTCTCCCGGCCTGGGCATATACGTCGCCTCGAGGACGGGAACAGGCACGCTGAGCAGGCTTCTCCGCACCGCCATCACGAAGAGCATTGCGAACGCCACCCCCCACCCCGCCGCCAGCGTCTCATCCATGGTGCGCGCAAGTTGGGGGTTCTGCCCGCGCAACGGCTAGTGCCGCTGGACGGCCAGGCCCTGGAGCGTCTAGCGGCCCGAACGGAGGGCTGGCGAGCGAGCGTGCGCATCGTGTAGAAGGCCCGAGGCTCGCGATTTCGCGCGCCGACGGAGGCAAGCAATGCGCTTGGGACTCGCGATTCTCCTCGTTTCGGCGGCTGCGCTCGCACAGCAGGAGGATCTCTCCAAGGTCGAGATCAAGGCGACGCACGTCGCCGGCAGCGTCTACATGCTGCAGGGAAGCGGCGGTAACATCGCCGCGAGCGTCGGCGACGACGGCATCGTCCTGGTGGACGCCGAATTCGCGCCGCTCGTCCCGAAGATCAAGGCGGCGCTGGCGAAGATCTCGCCGAAGCCGGTGCGCTTCCTCATCAACACCCACTGGCATTTCGATCACGTCGGCGGGAACGCGGGAATGGCGGACACGGCGGCCATCCTCGCCCACGAGAACGTGCGCAAGCGCATGCAGGCCGGCGCCGAGATGCCCTCGATCGGCATGAAGATCGAGCCCGCCGCGCCGCGCGCGCTGCCGATCCTCACCTTCCGGGAAGGCGTGAGCCTCTGGCTCAACGGTGAGCCGGTGAAGGCGCTGCACGTCCGTCCGGGCCACACCGACGGCGACACGGTGGTGTTCTTCACCAAGAGCAACGTCGTGCACCTCGGCGACGACTTCGTCACCTACGGTTTCCCCTTCGTCGATCTCAATTCGGGGGGAAGCGTGCGCGGCATGGTGGCCGCGCTCGACGAGTTGATTCCGCAGATTCCTGCCGACGCCAAGATCATCCCCGGGCACGGGCCCGTCTCCACACTCGCGGACGTGAAGAAGTTCCGCGGGACGCTGGACGAAATCGTGGCGCTCGTCGCCAAGAACCTCAAAGCGGGGAAGACGGTCGAGCAGATGCAGAAGGAGAACCTGCTCGCGCCCTACTCCGCCTGGGAGGGCGGATTCCTCAAGCCGGAGCAGTTCCTCGCCACGGTAGTGAAGGACCTGCAGTCCGGGCAGGCCACGAGCACGTCCTCGTCCCGCTAGCTTCGATCCTGCGGCCAGCGCCGCGCCGGCTCGCCTTCCGGCTGCGCGGCTTCCGAATCCGTGATCGGTCCGATCTTGCGGAACTTGTCGTAGCGGTCCTGCACCACCTGCTCGGGCGACATCTCGCGGAGCTCGCGCAGGTGCTTGCGCATCGCGGCGCGCAGGTTGCCTGCCGTCGCTTCCCAGTCGCGGTGGGCGCCGCCCGGCGCTTCCTCGATCAGCTCGTCGACGATGCCGTTCTCGAAGGCGTCGCGAGAGGTCAGCTTGAGCGCCTCGGCCGCTTTCTCCCCCTTCTTCGAGTCGCGGTAGAGGATGGCCGCGCACGACTCGGGGCTGATCACCGAGTACCAGCTGTACTGGAGCATGAGGAGCCGGTTGCAGACGCCGATGGCCAGCGCGCCGCCCGAGCCGCCCTCGCCGATGACGATGGAGAGCACCGGCACCCGCAGTGCGGCCATCTCCTCGAGGCAGGCGGCGATCGCTTCCGCCTGGCCGCGCTCCTCCGCGTCGATGCCCGGATACGCTCCCGGGGTGTCGATGAAGGCGATCACGGGCCTGTCGAACCGCTCGGCGAGCTTCATGAGGCGCAGCGCCTTGCGATAGCCTTCCGGCCTCGGCATGCCGAAGCTGCGGAGCAAGTTCTCCTTGGTGGAGCGGCCCTTCTGCTGGCCGAGGATCATCACCGGTTCGCCGTCGAAGCGGGCGAGTCCGCCGACCAGCGCCTGGTCGTCAGCGAAGGCGCGGTCGCCGTGCAATTCCAGCCAGTCGGTGAAGAGGCGCTGGACGTAGTCGAGCATGTACGGGCGATTCGGGTGCCGCGACAGTTGCACCATCTGCCAGCGCGACAGCTCGGCGAAGATCTCCTGGGTCAGCTTGGCACAGCGGCGCTCGAGCCGGCGGATCTCGCCGTCCAGCGAGGCGCCGTCGCCGTCGCCCGCGCCGATCGCCGCGTGGCGCTTCAGCTCGACGAGCTTCGCCTCCAATTCGAGCAGCGGCTTCTCGAAGTCGAGCGCGAAGGTGCTCATCCAGGCCGACCCTCGTACCACCGAGAGGCCCGATCGCAAAGCCCGGGGAGATCGATCGGCCAGGCGAGGGGAGGGCCGGCGTCCCGCCGGAACCACGTTCCTTGCCGCTTCGCGTAGCGCCGGGTCCGGGCAGCGACACGCTCCTCGGCTTGTTGCGTCGAGCACGTCCCTCGAAGTGCCGAGGCCATCTCGCCGTACCCGATGATCTTGAGGACCCGCGCGGCTGCCGGCACCTCCGCAATCCGGGCGAGAAGACGCCTCGTCTCGCGCTCCAGGTCTCCGGACTGGAACATCTCGCGCGTGCGCTTGCCGATCCGATCCCAGAGGATCTCGCGTGGAGGCGCGACATGGAGGAAGAGCGGCGCGTACCGCTCCTCGGCAAACCCATGGGTCTGTTGCAGCTCCGAGAGCCGGCGGCCGGTCAGCGCGTGCACTTCCAGGGCGCGCTCGATGCGCACCCGGTCGGTGGGACGGATGGCCTGCGCGGCCTGCGGATCGATGTGGCCGAGCCGCTCGTGCAGGCCGGCGAGGCCGATCGTCTCCTGTACCCGGCGCAACTCCGCCCTGAACTCTTCGGATCGGCCGGGAGCGGCGAGCAGGCCGCGCAGGAGCGCGCGGATCCAGAGTCCCGTCCCGCCCGCGACGATCACCCGCTTCCCCCGCTTGCCGATGTCGGCGATGGCGGCATCGGCGAGCTTCACGAACGCCGCCGCGTCGAGTTGCTCGTCCGGTTCGGCGACGTCGAGGAGGTGATGCGGCGCCCGTGCCCGCTCTTCCAGCGTCGGTTTCGCCGTCGCCGCGTCGAGGCCCCGATAGCACTGTTGCGAATCCGCCGACACGATCTCCGCGCCGAGACGCTCGGCGAGATCGCAGGCGAGGCGCGTCTTTCCCGCGGCGGTGGGCCCCACCACCACCACTACCACTACCCTCTCGTTCACAGCGGAGCCACGCGCGACGAGGGACCGATACGCAAGCCGTCGGGCCGCGACTCAGCCCCTTCCACGCGCACGAGGTCGCCACGGCGCAGATCATCGAAGCGCGCATTCCCGGGCGAGGCATGGCGATCGAGGCGCACGAGCGGGATCCGGCCTTCGTCGCTGCACACCCACAGGCGCTTCTTCCCCTTCTCCGGGGGAGCGATCCCGACGACGCGCCACAGTCCGGGTTCGACGGCGGGCGGCGACCGCGCGAGGACGAGCGGCGCGTAGGAGAGGCCCTCGTCGGCGCGGAGCCCGGTCGCGTCGGCAAGCTGGCGAAGGTGCTCGGGAGGCTCCCACTCCGCGGAGGCGGTGCACCAGTCGCGCGGCGAGGCGAGCGCGGGGCAAGGCCGCTGGGTCAAGCACGGTCCCGTGGCGTACCAGCCGCGCTCGAGCGCGCGATCGCGGAAGGCGAGCAGCGCCCTCCCCGTCTCGCGAAGCGCGGGCTCCACCACGAGTACGGACCCCGACGAGCGAACCGGTAACGCGTCGAGGAGCGCATCCCGCCGTGCCTCCGGAATCTCCGACAGCACGTTGGCCAGGACGACGATCTCGAACTCGCCGCCCGCCGATCTCGCGCTGGCGGCCTCGCACCGCATCGTCCGCAACGAGGCGCTGCCGGCCAGCGCACGCGCCTCGGAAAGAGCCGCTTCGCTGGCGTCGATCGCGACCGCCTCTCCTCCGAGCACGTCGAGGATCGAAAGCGCGGCAGGGGCGGGCCCGGCGCCGACATCGAGGATGCGGGCCGGGCGCGGAAGGCAGGGCGCGAGGCGCAACGCGGAGCGGACCTTCGCGTAGGTCTGCGGCCACCACCACAAGAGATACGCGCCGAGATGCGCGCGGTCGCGCCAGGTCGCGGCGGTGGCAAGCTCACGCTGGCCGATGAGGCCTCGATGCAGGGTCTCGACGGCCCGCGCCGCCTTGGCGATCTCGCCGGCCGCGAGGCGGTGGGAAGGTCCGGTGCCGAGATCGAGGAGCGCCCGCGCGCGGGCGAGGAGCGCGGGGATGCGGTCAGCGAGGTCCACGAAGGGCGCAGGATAACGCCGCTGGGAGGAGCGGGCTTCGCCTGCGACGGGCGGAGGCCGAAGGCCGCAGCATCCGGTCGGCGGCTCAGGTGCTCTTCATCCCGAGGATGCGGAGAGCCAAGCGGAAATCCTCCGGCAGGGGCGCCTCGCAGACGATCCTGGTACGCGCGATCGGATGCTCGAAACCGAGCAGCGCGGCGTGCAGCGCCTGCCGTCCGAGCGCCTGCGCGGCGAGGCGCGCCGGAACGTCCTTTCCCAGCCTCGCCTCGCGCCGGACGCCTCCGTACAGGACGTCGCCGAGGAGCGGCCAGCCGGCGTCGGCGAGATGGGCGCGGATCTGGTGGGTTCGCCCGGTGTGCAACTCCACGTCGAGCAGCGAGACCGATGCGGAGCGCTCGACGACGCGGAACGAAGTGACGGCGCGCCGGCCGGTCCGCACCTTTGACGAGAACCGCTTTCGATCCACTGGATGTCTTCCAAAGAGTGTATCGAGAGTATGCTGCTCGGGCGGGTTCCCGTGCACGAGCGCCCGGTAACGCTTCTCCACGGTCCGCGCCTTGAAGCTCGCTTGGAGGCCCCGCAAGGCAGGCTCGGTCTTCGCCACCACGAGGCACCCGCTCGTGTCCTTGTCGAGACGATGGACGATCCCCGGCCGCTCTTCGCCGCCGATCCCCGCGAGCCCGCGCACCTTGCGGAGCAGCCCGTGCACCACCGTCCCGGTCGTCACGCCCGCGCCGGGATGGACCACCACGCCCGCCGGCTTGTCGATGACGAGTAGCTCTTCATCCTCGAAGAGCACCGGCAGCGGGATGTCCTCGGCTACGAGCGCGGATTTGCGCGGTGGCGGGATCCGTACCTCGATGCGCCAGCCGTCCCGGGCGCGCAAAGACGCCTTTGCGGACGCTCCGGGAACGTCGACGTTCCCTTCGTCGATGAGCGCCTGGATGCGCGATCGCGACAGCTGCGGAAGCCGCGCCGCGAGAAGCTGATCGAGCCGCTTGCCCGCTTCGCCCGCCTCGACGCGGAGGACGACGGTGCCCGTCACCAGATCTTCGACTTGATGGTGCCCTTGCGCGCGAGGATTACGTCGACGAGCGCGCGCTCGAAGAAATTCGTCGACGCCATCAGCTTCGGGTCCACCCGGCTCGCGTAGTGCGCCCGGCCTTCCTCGATCTCCCCGGCGAGGACGGTGAAGAAGGTGTCGTTCTCGATGCCTTCCTTGATCTTCGCCTCGTTGTAGAGGGAGAGATCGGAGGCGATCGCCCGGGCGAGCCGGTTCGCCGCCTCGGGACTGTCGATCATCGCGGCCATGGGTTACTCCGTCGCCAGCTCGACGTTCCAGTACGCGAGGTCGGCGGTGCTGAGGAACGGTAGCCACTGCTGATAGAAGCGCCCGGTTCTCGGGGGACCGCGGAAGAAAGGTGTCCAGCGCGGGCGCGTGGGCGGACGCTGCAGCCTGAGATGCGCCTCGTCCGGCGTGCGCCCGCCCTTCTTGAGATTGCACGGGACGCAGGAGCAGACGACGTTCTCCCAGGTGGTGAGCCCGCCGCGGCTGCGCGGGATGACGTGATCGAGATTCAGCTCGGCGCGCGGAGGGGTACGGCCGCAGTATTGGCAGGTGTTGCGGTCGCGGGCGTAGATGTTGAGGCGCGAGAAGCGGACCTTCGCGCGCGGCAGGTGATCGTAGGCCTGCAACAGGATGACGCGAGGCACCTTCAGGCGGCGCGAGGAAGTCCCGATCGACTCGTCGTGGACGGCGACGGCCAGCTCCGCCCAGCTCTCGAAATCGAAGGTCTGGTACTGCTCGTCGACCGCCTTGGCGGCGCCGCGATAAAGCAAGATGATCGCGCGGCGCACGCTCGTCACATGCACCGGCTGGTAGAGGCGGTTGAGGACCAGCACGCTCGTCGAGAGCAATCACACCTCCGTCAGCGGATCGACATCCCTCACGTCACCCGGCAGAGCCGGGCTCCCACCAAGTTTAGCGCCGTTCTGGCCGTCTTCCACTCGACCTGCCGGGTGATGGGCCGTCCGCTGCCAGGCCTGGATTACGGCCGAGGCGGCGAGCGACAGGTCGGTGTCGCGCAGGCAACGAACGTCGAGAACCGTACGCTCCTCGCGGAGGATGGCGATGACGGGAGGCTCACCGCGGCGCAATTCCTCCAGCAAGGCCTCTCCGGCCTCGACGGCGACGCCCGACCCAGGAAGCCGCGAGAGAGGCACCGAGCCGCCGCCGACGCGCCCTTCGCTCTCCACCACGGAACAGGGAACACCGCCTTCCCCGACGAGCAGCGCCAGCCGCGTCGCCCGTTGCCGGAGGGCCTGCGGGGTCGCGGCGATCGCGGCCTGGGCGGGAAGCTCTTCTCCCCTGCCCTGCCGGTACATCTGCAACGTCCCTTCCAGGGCGGCGATGAGCATCCGATCGGCGCGCAGCGCTCGCGAGAGCGGATGGACCTTGCACCGTTCGACCAGGTCGCGGCGGCCAAGGAGGATTCCTGCTTGCGGCCCGCCGAGGAGCTTGTCGCCGCTGATGAGGACGAGGTCCGCTCCTTCGCGCAAGGAGCGGGCTGCGGTCATCTCCTCGGGCAGACCGGGCGGAAACTGCAGCGCGCCGCTGCCGAGGTCATGCAGGAGCGGGATGCCCCTCTCGCGTGAGAGCGCGCTGAGCTCGCCGATTTCCGGCTCCTCGGTGAACCCGACCAGGGCGAAGTTCGAGCGATGGACGCGCAGGATCAGAGCGCGCGTGCCGGCCGGGAGCATGTCGAGGGCCTTGGCGTAATCGGCGACGCGGGTCCGGTTGGTGGTGCCCACCTCGACGAGCCGGCAGCCGGACTGCGAGAGGATTTCCGGAACGCGGAACCCTCCTCCGATCTCGACCAGCTCTCCCCGGCTGACCACGGCGGCGCCGCCCGATCCGAGCGCGGCGAGGGCCAGTAGCGTCGCCCCGGCGCAGTTGTTGACGGCGTGGGCCGCTTCGGCGCCGAACAGCTCGCAGAGGAGCGGCTCGACTGCCGCGCTGCGGTGCCCGCGGCGGCCGGTGCCCAGGTCGATCTCGAGGTTCGAATACCCGGAAGCGACCTCCACGACCCGAGCGATGGCTTCTTCGTGGAGGGGCGCCCTCCCCAGGTTGGTGTGGAGCACCACGCCGGTGGCGTTCAGCACCCGCAGAAGCCTCGGAGCCGTCTCGCGCTGGGCGCGCGCGAGCACTTCGGCGTCGGGAACCAGCTCTCCGGCAGCAGCGGCTCCGGCGAGGATCCGCTCGCGCGCGGCGGCGATCGCCTGGCGCGCGGACACCTTCACCACCGTCCGTCCGACGCGGCCGGCGAGGGCACGCATCGCGGGCCGCGCCAGCACCTCGTCCACGCTGGGCAACTCGCGCAGGCGCGGTCTGCCATCCTCCATGGAGGGGAAAGTTATCGAAAGGCGCGGTGCAGCGCCACTCCGCCGCTCAGGAGTGGGACGATCTCGCGGGCAAGACGCGGCGGCTTTCCTGCTTCGGCGTCAGAAGCTCCTGCTCGACTTGTGGCGCGCGAGCGCGACCGCTGCCGTAGAGGTACTGGTAGGCCGCGAAGCTGCGCAGGCAGCGCTTCACGTACCCCCGGGTCTCATCGAGCGGGATCTCCTCCACGAACACGTCGAGCGGAAGGGTCTTGCGCTTGGAAAGCCAAGAGGAGACCGCTCCGGGACCCGCGTTGTACGAGGCGAAGGCGAGCGCCGGATGCTGGAAGCGCGCGTACAGTTCCCCGAGGTAGGCGCCGCCGATGCGGATGCTCACCTCCGGATCGAAGAGCTTGGAAGGCACGAACCCGTGCAGCTTCAGGCGGCGGGCGATCTCGCGCGCGGTGCCCGGCATCACCTGGGTGAGACCCAGCGCTCCGGTCGAGGACAGCGCGCGCGGATCGAGGGCGCTCTCCTCGCGCATGAGCGCCTGGAGAAGGTCCGGCGGCATCGACGCGATCTTCGACGCCTTGGCGATCTGCTCGCGGAAGGCGAGCGGATAGGCGAGGCCTGCGGCGCGCAGCGCGAGCGGCGCGGAGGTATGGCGCAAGAGCCCGCGCAGCTCGATGCGCACGATGGCGTGCGCGTTGCGCAGGTCTCCCGCGCGGGCGGAGAGATCGGCGAGCAGCACGAGCGCCTCTTCTCCAGCGCTCGCGGACGAGCGCAAGGGCGCCCGGTCCACCGCGAGCAACTCGCGCGCGGCTTCCTGCTTCATGCCGAGCCTGAGCAGCTCCAGGGCGGCGAGGAAATGCGGATCTCGCGCGAGCGGCCCGGCGTGCAGCGGACCGCGCTCGCGCAGACCGGATGCGACGTCCTTCGTCTCGGCCTCGTCGATGGCGCGGGCGCGGTCCGGATCGAGCTCGGCGAGCCTGCCGCGGGCGAGGAGGCCGTGGTACGTGAGCGGGCGCTCCTCGACGAGCCAGATCAGATCGGCGCGGGCGGCCTCGCGGGCGGCGGCGCGGCCCGCTTCGGTGTCCGACGGATCGGGCTCCAGCAGAGCGCGAGCGCGCCAGTAGCGAGCGCGCTCTTCTTCGGCGCCGTCGGGATCGGGATGGGCCGCGAGCTGATCGAGATGGATGAGACCCTTGCGCGGATTCCCTTCCGCGAAGTGCGACCAGAAGAGGCGGAAGAGCGCCTCGCTGCGCAGGTCGCTGTCGAGATGGTGATCGACGATGTCCGTGAGCAGCTCGCGCTCGCCGGCGAAATCGCCGCCGCGGCGGCGGATTGCGGCCTCCGAGAACACGGCGTCGTCCGCGAGGTTCGACTGCGGGAAATTGCGGTGCAGCGCTTCCCAGAGCGATCCCGCCTCGGGCTCTCCGAGGATGGTGTCGATCTGCGCGAGAAGATAGAGGCCGCGGGCGCGCAGATCCGGATCGGCGCAGCGGAGGATGACCGGCGCGAGCGCGGACTTCGCCTTCTGGTACTCGTGCTCCTTGCGCAGCGCGCGCCCTTGCGTGTACTTCGCGCGGCAAGCGAGGCCGTCGGCCGGATCGGGCGGGACGCGAGCGATCTCCTCCGGAGTCGGCTCGTGCTGGACCGGCATCCCGGCAGGAGCGAGGAAGGAGAGCGCGGCCTGGAGGAGCGCCGCGGGCGTCTGATCGCCGGGGCACCCGCCCGCGCACAGCGAAGGAAGGTGGAGCCTCGCAAGCTGGTCGAGGGCTTCGCGGTTGCGGTGCGCCTCTAGAAGGACCTCCGCCCGGCGGACTAGACGGGCGGCAGCGATGGACTCGCCGGGACCGAGACGAAAGTCGCGGACGCGAGCGCTTTCCGCGGCCGCAGAGAGCGGACGATCCACCCAGGCAGCGCGGTAATGGGTTCTCGCGGCGCTCTTGTCGCCCGCGGCAAGCTGCGCATCCCCCGCGGTCAGGTGCGCCGAGGCGACGTCGCCGCGGACCTCGCCCGCGATGATGGGACGCACGATTTCTTCGACGGCGGCAGCGGTGGCCGGCCCCGCGACGCGGAGCTTCATCACCTGTCGGGCGCGCTCGAGGATCGCCTGGTCGGCGTCCACGTACCGCGCCGGTACTTGACCGAGAAGTCGTTCGGCGGCGACGGCGTCCTTGGCGTCCACTGCGCACATTCCCGCGAGGTGCACGGCGCGGTCCGCGAGTGGGCCGCCGAGAAGCGCCAGCTCCTCGAAGGCACGCTTGGCCAGGACGGACTGGCCCGCCGCACGGAGCGCGAGCGCGCGCAGCCATTTCGCGGCGAAGGCCTGCGGCTTCCCCGGAAGCAGCTTCAAGGCCTGCTGAGCGTGCCCCACCTGCAACTCGGTCGCGGCCTGCTTCAGCGGGCCGGAAACGAAATAGGGGGCCAGCTCCGCGTCGCCGAAGACGGGGCCGCGAACGAGCTTCTCCTCCAGGTCGTCCTGATCGGGATCGCGTACTTCCGCGCGTGCGGAAACGCCGCACACGAGGAGGGCAGAAACGAGGAAAACGGCGGCTCGGAAGCGCATCGGACGTAGGGAACTGTGGCATCCGCATGGATGCCGGGCAACTGTCACAACCTCCCGGGGCTGCCCTTCAATTCCAGGACTCAACACGTGGAGTCCGCGTGTTACGATCGGTAGATGGATGCGAGGATCCAGAGCGCCCTGCTCGCCGGGATCGTTTCGCTGGCGCTCGCCCTCGCGATGCTCCTGCGGCGGAACCGCACCCGCCTCTGGACGGCGTTCGCCTTCCTCAACCTTTCGCTCTTCCTCTACCAGCTGGGAGACTTTCTTCTCGGCGTCCTCGCCTACAAGGCCGTCTGGCCCTACCGGCTGACCCTGGCCGCGGCGGGATTCATACCCGCGGCGGTGCTCGAGTTCCTCGTCGCCTTCCAGGGCGATTCGGGCGGCCGCGCCGTCGCGCTCCGCCGGCTGGCGGTGAGCTGCTCGGCGCTGATGGTCGCCATTGCTCTCTCCCCGCTCGAGCGCCTGCCCTGGGTGCGGGTCTCGGCAGCGAGCGTCATCTTCCTGCTCCTCACCGCCGCCGTCTCCCTGCTCTACGCGCGCATGCGGCGGGCGGCGAGCCGCACCGAGCGGCAGCGCCTCTTCTATCTGTGGGTGGGCGCCGCGCTCTGCGTCGGGCTCACGTTCGGCGAGCTCCTCATCCGGGTCGCCGGATGGCCGCCGCCGCCCTTCGCCAACGTGGCGATGACCATCTACCTGTACTTCCTCTCGCAGACCATCCAGCGCCACCGGCTCCTCGATCTCAACGAGCTGCTCGGCAAGATCGTCGTCCTCGCCAGCGTCGGCCTCGTCCTCGCCGCCATCTACGGGCTGCTCGTCCGCTGGACCGGCGGCCAGAGCACGGGCCTCTTCCTCTTCAACACGCTCGTCGCCTCGTTCGTCATCCTCATCCTCTTCGAACCTCTGAAGGCGAAGGTGGAGGAGCGCGTCCTCGCCTTCTTCTTCGCCGAGCGATTCCAGCTCGTGCAGGCGATGCAGGCGCTGCGGCAGCGGGTGGCAAGCGTGGTCGACGTCCGCCAGCTCGGACAGGTGGTCCTCGACGCGTTCTACGAGACGCGGCGCGTGACGCACGCTTCGCTCTACCTGCTCGCCGACGATGGCCTCGGCTACCGGCGACTCGACTACCGCGGCCCGGCTCCCGCTCCGTACCTCGATGCCGCCACCGCACGTGCGCTGGTGCAAAGCGCCCAGTCCGGCCAGAAGGCGCAGCTCGTCGAGCTGGTCGAGCGCCGCCTCGCGGAGTTGCAGAAGCTGTTGCCCGACGAGGAAGGCGGCCACGCGCCGGCGGAGAACGATCCGCAGTCCGCCGCGCTTGCCGAGGAGCGCGCGCGCCTTTCCGAGCTTGGCGCGGCAATGGCCGCGATGCGCGCCGGGGTCTCGATTCCGCTCATGGCGGGCCAGGGCGTGGTCGGCTTCCTCTGCCTCCTCGACGACCGCGTGCCGGAGGCCTTCGCCTCCGACGAGCTGCAGGCCATGCTGCAGGTCGCGGAGCAGGCCGCGATCACCATCGAGAACAGCCGCCTCTACGAGAAGATGAAGGAGCGCGACCGCCTTGCTGCGCTCGGCGAGATGGCGGCGGGTCTCGCTCACGAGATCCGCAACCCGCTCGGCGCCATCAAGGGCGCGGCGCAGTACCTCGATCCGGCGACGCTGCGCGGCGGCGACGCGGAGATCCTCCAGATCATCGTCGAGGAAGTGAACCGCCTCGACGGCGTGGTGACGCAGTTCCTCGACTACTCGCGCCCGTTCCCCGACCGCGCGACCGACAAGTTCAGCCGCACCGATCTCAACGACGTCGTCGCGCGCACCATGAAGCTCGTCGAGGCTTCGCTCCCTGCCAACGTACGGGTGGAGCTGGACTTCGAGCCGCAGCTGCCTCTCGTCCTCGCCGACGCCGAGCAACTGAAGCAGGTCTTCATCAACCTGGCGCTGAACGCGGTGCAGGCGATGCCGGACGGAGGGCGACTCGCGGTCCGCACGCGGCGCCCGCAAAACCCGCTCGAGCTCTCCGACGCGTCGCCGCGCTACACGGCCGACATGGTCGAGGTGCGCTTCGCCGACACCGGCGCGGGCATCCCCGAGGATGCGAAGGACCGCATCTTCATCCCCTTCTACACGACGAAGACCAAGGGTACGGGTCTTGGGCTCGCCATCTCGCAGCGGGTGGTGAAGGGGCATGGCGGGACCATCGAGGTGCAGAGCCGGCTCGGCGAAGGAACGGAATTCATCCTCCGCTTCCCGTCCGCCGCGGCGTTGGAGTCGTCAGCCCGGCTCGGCCTCGCTTCGACGCCGCTCAGCGTGGCTGCGCTCGACGCCCACGCTCGCGAGCGCGAAGAGCCTGTTGCCACGACGCCCGCAGCGACCGGCACGCGCTCCTAGCCGCGCTCAGGCGTCTCTCTGGAGGACGAACCAGCCGCGATCCCTGGCCATCGCCGACAGCGGCGAGCCGGAGGGTGGCGCCACCACGACGCCGATCCGCGCGGCCGAGAGCAGGGCCGTGTCGCCCTGCGCGGAGTCGCCGCACGCGAGGGCCGGCCGCGTCCAGCTGCGGACCGGAAGGGCCGCCACCTTCCCCGCCGCATAGGTCACGGGCTCGACCGGCTCGTCGGTGAACCGTCCGTCGACCACTTGCACCTCGATTCCGGCGCAACGGCTTTCGGGGATCTGCAAGACCTTGGCGCCGGCGATGACGATGGAAACGGGACTTGCCGAAACGATGACGGTTTGCAGTCCTTGCCCGGCGCAAAGGTCGCGCAGCTCGTTCACTTGCGAAATGAGGCGAGGCGGTACCCATTCGCGGGCGAATCGATCTGCCTCGGCCTGGACCTCGGCGACCGCGAGACCGTTCTGGAGCTGGGCCGCGAAAATGTAGCCGCTGCGCTTGTCCTGGTCGACGCGGCGCTCGTACTCCTCGTACGGATCGCCGCCATCCGGAAGACGCACCCAGCCGAGCGACACGAGGTGCCGGAGGAAGGCCTCGCCGATGTCCTCGCGCCAGAGCGTGCCGTCTGCGTCGAATGCGGCGATCCCGCCGGGCTCGCAAGCTCGCACCGCAAGGGCGAGCGCGGCGGGCAGGGTCATCGCTTCTGGCTGCAGGTCTTGAGCGCCTTCGCCATGCGCTCGCGGTTCTGCTCCCGCTTGGCTTGCGCCCGGACCGCGGTGCATCCGCCGTGGGCCGCCATCACCTCGGCGGCGATGCGGCGGACCTGGCCGTCCGTGGCGTTCTCCATCACCGGCCGTAGATCCTGCGCGATCCGATCGGGAACGACGCGCTCCGCGCCGATCATCGCGGCGATCCGCACCTGCGTCGGTTGCTTCTCGTCCTTCGCCATCTCCAGCATCAGGTCCGGCGCCGTGAGCGAACCGATGGCCGCGATGCCGTTGAGCGCGCCCGCCCGCCGGGTTGGAAGCTGTTCGGGATCGCGCGCAATCTTTTCGAGTTGCGGGAGCGCCTTGGGCCCGAGCCGCTGCCACATGCCGGGCGTGACCGGCCGGTGGATGGTACCCAGGTACATCTCGATCCGCTGCTGTACTTCCTCGTCGGACATTTGCGCCGGCGTGACGGTTCCCGCGTCGGGGGCCGCCTGCGGCTTGACCCCCCGGGGAGGATTCATCTGCGTCGGAGCGCTGAGAAGAACGATGAGGAGCGCTAGCATTCGGGTCTCCGCTATTGGACCACGGGGTTCGTTCGCATCACGGCGCCCTGTTCGCAGCTCAGCGCGCCGGTAGACGCGTCGTCGAGCAGCCAGAACATCAAGTTCTCTCCGCCGCCGCAGGAGGTGCTCTTCGTGCAGTTCGCCCCGCTCACCACCGGCGGAACATTGGGGTCGAAGCTCGAGCACTGGCTGCGCAGGTTGGCCGGAACGCAGGTATCGCAGGGGCACTTCGGGGTATCGGCGATGGGGTCGAAGTTGTCTCCCAGCTGCTCGGTCGTATGGTACAGGCCCATCCAGTGGCCGCCTTCGTGCGCGGCGATGTACGCGGTCAGGTCCGCGCCGCAGGAAAGGTTGAAAGCGCCCGCGCATGCGGAGGCGCTCCCCGCGAGGTCGGCGCCGTTCACCACTGCTCCGCTATGGATGGTTCCGCCGAACGCGGATGGCCCGGGAATGGTGCCGTCGATCCCGGCGACCCGGACCTGCCCCTGCGACTTGGTGACGAACGATCCCGTTAGGAAGAAGTTGAGCTGGTTCCCAGCCACCGACAAGGTGAACATCTGATCGAGATCGTCGCACGGCCCGGTGCTGTCGATGTCGAGCGCCCCGAACCGGGTCGCGGCCCACGAGGGGAGATCGTAGAAAGTCACCTTGCCGAGACAGATCCCCACCTTCGAATAGAGGCTGGCGAGGCTCGTCACCATGCGCCGCATGGTGGCGTCGGACGGGGCGTTCGCCGCCGTGACGAACGACGCCCCGCTCGTCGGCGTGGACACCTCGGCGAGATAGAAGGCGACGTCCACGGTACCCGAGGTGCGTGGAGCGCCGCCTTTGAGCACCACTCGCACGTCGTAAGTGGTGTTCTTGCTTCCGCCCGTGCAGTTGGAAGCTCCCACGCATTCGAAGCCGAAGTCATTGACGACGAAGCTCCATTGCCCGGTCGGAAGCCCGTTCACCGACTGCGCGAGAAGCTTCGAGGTGTTGGGGATGGTGAACGCACCGGTGAACGGCGACGAGCTGGCGAAGAACACCGTCTCGCCGCTCGGATCGGGAGGGGGCGGACTCGGCGGGTTGTCGTCGTAGACCACCGTCCCGCTCGGATTCTTGAGCTTGTCCGGAACGGCGGTGTTGTCGATCACCAGGTTGCCGTTCAACGTGACGGTGTCGGGCGGGGCCGCTGTTCCCGTCCCGTTCGCCTGCTCGATGATGGTTATCGAAGAGGTACCGGACGGAACGTTGAAGGTGACGACGTTCCCGACGGCCTGCGTGCCGAGCGGAATTTCCGTCACGCCCGAGCTGGGCACGAAGGGCTTGCGACACGAGCCGGCCGGCTGCGCCGTGCAATCGCTCGGGTTTCCGCAAGCCTGCGCCTGCGGCGTAGTCGCCACGGCGATGGCAGGCGTCGAAGTGCAGGCCGGGACGTCCTTGCACGCGGCGGGGCTGTCACCTCCGCAAGAGACGGTCGCCGCCAGGGGCAAGGCACAGGCGGCGATGCAAAGCGTCCGGATTCGCACGGAAGATCCTCCTTGGGCGGCCGTTTCCCCTACCACAAGGACCCTGCCGCCGGGGGCGAAGTGAGATTTGCCGCCTCGCGGCCTTGCGTGATAGCGCAAACCCCTCGATGGCCGACCGCGTCCTCGTCGTGGACGACGAGCAGAGCCTCCGCAAGGTCCTCGCCGCCACGCTGCAGCGCGAAGGCTACGAGGTGACCGTTTGCTCCAACGGCGAGGAGGCGATCGCCGCCCTCGACCGCGACGGTGCGGACGTGGTGGTCACCGATCTGGTCATGCCCCGCATGGACGGCCTCACCTTGCTCCGCAAGGTGGTTGCGCGCCATCCGGACGTGCCCGTGATCGTCGTCACGGCCCATGGCCGGATCGACAGCGCGGTCGAGGCGATGAAGGCCGGCGCGTTCGACTTCCTCGCCAAGCCCTTCGATCACGCCGACCTCAAGGGGATCATCGCCAAGGCCTCCCGGCAGAGCGACTACAACCAGCGGAACGTGGTCCCCGAGGAGCGGCCCGAGGGCTCGGTGCGGCGCTACACCGAGATCGTGGGCAAGGGCCCTCGCATGCAGGAGTTGCAGCAGGTCATCGCCAAGGTATCCGACGCACCCTCTACGGTATTGATTCAAGGGGAGAGCGGCACGGGCAAGGAGCTGGTCGCGACCGCGCTCCATGAGACCTCGGTCCGACGGGACCGCCCGTTCATCAAGATCAACTGCGCCGCGATTCCCCGCGAGCTGGTCGAGGCCGAGCTGTTCGGATTCGAGAAGGGGGCCTTCACCGGCGCGGTGCAGAGCAAGCCGGGCCGCTTCGAGCTGGCCGACGGCGGCACCCTCTTCCTCGACGAGATCGGCGAGATCCCGATGGAGATGCAGGTGAAGCTCCTGCGCGCCATCCAGGAAAGCGAGTTCGAGCGGGTCGGCGGCGTGAAGACGACGAAGGTGGAAGTGCGCCTGGTCGCGGCCACCTCGCGCGACCTGGGCAAGGAGATCGCCGCGGGCCGGTTCCGCGAGGACCTCTACTACCGCCTCAACGTGGTGCCGATCTTCCTGCCGCCTCTCCGCGAGCGGCGCGAGGACATCCCGCTCCTCGTCGAGCACTTCCGCGAGAAGTACAACGCGCGCCTGCGCAAGAACGTGGAGAAGATCGAGGACGACGCGATCGCGTGCCTCATGGCGTATCCCTGGCCGGGGAACATCCGCGAGTTGGAGAACGTCCTCGAGCGCACCATCCTCTTCGCCGAAGGACCGCGCATCTCGCTGAAAGAGCTGCCGCCCAGCTTGCGCAAGGCCGCCGGAGAAGCGCCGCCCCCCGCGCAGGAAGCGGCGCAGAGCGGACCGCCGGGGTCGCTCAAGGAAATCGTCAAGGAGCAGGTGCAGGCGATCGAGCGCGATCTCATCGTCCGCGGCCTCGAGGTCACGGGCGGCAACGTCACGCGCACGGCGAAGCTGCTCAAGATCTCCCGCAAGAGCCTGCAGATGAAGATGAAGGAATTCGGCTTGCGGGGGGACGAGACCTAGTCCGATTCTTCCTGCAATCGGAGCGCGAGTTGGTACACCTCGCGCTTTCCGTGGGCGGGGCCGAGCGCCTCGGCGATCCCCTTCGGGCGTTCCCCCCGGGCGAGCCGATCCCGCACCTCCTGCTCCAGCTCGGCGGGATCGGCAGCCTCGGGCACTCCCGCTCCCGAGACGACGATGACGATCTCCCCGCGTGTCTCTCCGGCGAATCGCGTGGCGAGCTCCGACAAGGTCCCGCGGGCCAGCTCCTCGTGCACCTTGGTCAATTCGCGCGCGACGAGGGCCGTACGATCGCCCAGCGCGCCGTGCAGCTCGCGCAGCGTCTCCCCGAGCCGCTGCGGCGATTCGTAGAAGACGAGCTGGCTGCGGAGCGCGCGAAGCTCGCCGAGCATCTCGCCGCGCGTCTTCTGCTTGCGCGGCAAGAACCCGGCGAAATGGAACCGCGTCTCGGGGAAGCCGCTCACGCTGACGGCCGCGATGGCCGCGCTCGGTCCGGGAACAGGAATCACCGGGATTCCCTGCGCCACTGCCTTGCGCACCAGGATCGATCCGGGGTCGCTCACCGCCGGGGTCCCGGCGTCGGTGACGAGAGCGAGGGAAGCGCCGGAAGCAAGGCGCGAGAGGATGCCGTCGGCGCGCGCTTGCTCGTCGAAAGCTGGCAAGGAATGGAGCGCCTTGCGGACGCCGAGGTGGCGCAGGAGCTTTTCCGAGTGGCGCGTGTCCTCGGCCACGACGCCGTCGCAGGTGGAAAGGATTTCCCGCGCACGCGCAGTCAGGTCCTGCAGGTTTCCGATCGGTGTGGCGACGACGTAGAGAGGCACTCACGCGCTCGCATCGAATGCGTTGGGAATGTGCGTCAACTGCGGCGCGCCGGGCCGGTCGATCACCGCTACCACGTCGAAGCGCGCCCCTCGCGGCGGGCCGCGCCACCGGGCGAGGAAATCCCGGGCGGCGCGCACGATCCGCCTCTGCTTTGCCGCGCCGACCGTCTCCTCGGGCCCTCCGAACAACGCGGTCGCGCGGGTGCGCACTTCGACGAAGACGAGCAGGTCGCCGCGCTCGACCACCAGATCCACCTCGCCGCGCGGACAGCGGTGCTTGCGCGCCACCACGCGATACCCGTCTCGGGCAAGCCAGTCTTCCGCCGCTTTCTCGCCGGCATCCCCGAAGCGCTGCCTGGTCGTCGTCATGCCTGCACGACATGATCGGCGATTCCCTGCGGCGCCGCATCGGCAATCCGGTGGATGACCTGGCCATGGGCCGCGATCGCCTTCAGCATCTTGGCCACCATCGATCGCTTGAGCGGATCGAGGGCCGCGAAGGCGTCGTCGACGATGACGGGAAGCCTCTTCGCGGCGGCGACCTTCTCGAGCAAGCACAGCCGCAGCGCAGCATAGGCAAGGTCCCGCAGCGGGCCCGGGAGGTCCTTGAGCGCCGCCGTCCGCCCAGCGGGCGCCGAGAACAGCACTTCTCCGCTGGAATCGAGCTGGCCGGCTGCGATCCGTCGATCGGTCAGCGCGGCGAGGAACTGCGCGAGCCGCGGCGCGGCCTCGGCGAATAACTGGGCAGGCTCGCGTTCGAGGAGGCCCGCCGCGGCGGAGAGCACGCCCTTGGTCTGCACCGCCTCGGACGGGGGCTGCCGGCCAGCCGCGGAGCGTTGCACCGCCTTGTGCAGGTCGGCCTCGACGTCGGCGAGCGCCCTGGCGAACCCTTGCGTGGCGATGCGCTGCTCGAGCTGGGCTTTCTCTTCGCGCAGCTTCGCGATCTCCGCCGCGGCAGCTCCGGCGGCTGCGTCGTTGCGGATCCGCTCGAGGTGCGCGAGCGCCTCCTCGCGCCGCATCGCCGCCTCGTTGCGCTGCTCCAGGACCACGAGCAGCTCGGCGGGCGAGCCAACCTTCACGGCTTGCATCGCGGCCTTGAGGGTCGCCTGTTCTTCTTTGAAGCGCCGGTGCACCGCCTGTTCCTGCTCCTTCAGGTCGATAAGGTGCCGTTTCAAGTGCTTCCGCTCCTCGTCGACCTGGATGTAGCGGAGGACGGCGACGAGGGGAGCCAGGAAGGGAATGAGGGCGATCAGCGCCAGGGCGGGGTGGCCGAGCAGCAGCGCGACCACGTCGATGGCGACGCCGACGAAGAGGCCTCCGTTGAACCAGGGGCTGAGCCAGAAGGGATCCGCGGCGACCTCCCCATCCTCGGTGGCCCGTTCGCGCTTGCGGGAGATGTCCTCGATCTGCATGTCACGCCGCTGCGCATCGTGCTCGGCGCGCCGCGCGCGGGCCGCCAGATCGCCGATCTGCTGGGCCGTCCAGGGCGAGCGCGCGAGCTCGGCGTCGGCGTTCGCCAGCGCTTCCTCGGCCTCGGAGAGCGCCTTCGCCGAGCCGCCGATTTCCGTGAGGCGGGTCTGTACCCGGAAAAGGCGGTCCTGGGCGTCCTCGTATTCGCGGGTGATTCGCAGCTCCTGCTCGAGCCTGCGCACTTCCTCGCTGCCCGGGGTCTGCATGCGCTGCGAGGGCAATTCCGAGGATCCGAGCACGAAGAAGGAGAATCCCTCGGGCGGCGGCAGGCCAGAGTGTACCCGGAGGAACGATTGGATCTCTTGCGCGTCCGCGGTGAAGAGCACGAACTTGCGCGTTCCCGCGTCGTACTTCTGCAGCTCGCGGATGCCGCCGATCTCGAGCACCAGCCGGTGCGGCAGCTTGTCCGGGCCGACGAATCCCAGCGCGAGCCGTGGCGGGACGTTCGGATCGAGGGCGAGCTTCTGGCGATCTTCGGAGGAGGGAAAGAGCGCCGCGAGGATCGCGGGACGGATCGCCGAGGACTTGGAGACGACCGCGACGTATCCGGGCCGCAAGGCGATCTGGCCCTTCGCACCGAGCTCCTTCACCCGCTGGTACAGCAGCTCCGTGAGCTGCACCCCGCCCCCTCCTACTGCGCGGTGCTCTCCTCGGCGCTCTTGAGCCGGGCCGCCTTGCCCTGCAGGTCGCGCAGGTAGAAGAGCCTTGCGCGCTTCACCCGCCCGCTCGAGATCACCTCGATCTTGTCGATGCGCGGCGAGAAGACCGGGAAGATGCGCTCGACGCCGACCCCGTAGGAGATCTTCCGGACGGTGAAGGTGCTGCTCAGATGCCCGCGCTTTCTGCGGATGACGACGCCTTCGAAGATCTGGATGCGCTCCTTGTCGCCCTCGCTGATCTTGGTGTGCACCCGCACCGTGTCGCCCACGCGGAAGGCGGGCAGCTGCGCCCGCGTCTCCGGCTTCACGTTCCGCTGCTCGACCAGCTCAATCGCCTTCGCGCGCATCTTGCCTGCTCCTTCGGGTGAACCCGCGGCTTGTCCGCCGCGCCATCCTTTTTCGGACCGGCTAGTGGTCTACGAAAATCCTCGCTCCGTCAAGCCTTCCGTCGTCTTCGGCAAGCAGCTTTTCGTCTTCTTTCGTTAGCGAAAGCCTGGCGAAGAGATCCGGCCTGCGCTCGCGCGTGCGGACGAGCGCCTGCCGCCTGCGCCAGCGCGCGATGCGCGCATGATCGCCGGAGAGCAAAGCCTCGGGAACGGCCTTGCCGCGGAACTCGGACGGCCTCGTGTACTGCGGGCCCTCGAGGATCGGTCCACCCGTGAACGACTCGGTGAGGGAGCTCTGCTCGTTGCCGAGGACGCCGGGAACCAGTCGGGTCACCGCGTCGACGACGGCCAGGGCGGCGAATTCGCCGCCGGTGAGCACGAAATCGCCGATCGACAGCTCCTCGTCGACATAACCACGGACGCGCTCGTCCACGCCCTCGTACCGCCCGCAGACGAGGATCAGCTCCTCGATCCGGGACAGCTCTTCCGCCTTGGCCTGGTCGAATCGGGCACCCTGCGGGGAAAGCAGGATCACGCGCGCCGTCTTCAGCTCCTCGCGGGTGGATTCGATGGCTGAGACCAAAGGCTCGGGTTTCATCACCATCCCGGCGCCGCCGCCGTACGGGACGTCATCGGTGACCCGGTGCTTGCCTTCGGCGAAGTCGCGAATGTCCACGATGCGCGTCTCGAGCAGCACCTTTTCGCGGGCCTTGCCGAGGATGCTCTCCCCGAGCGGTCCTTCGACCATGCGCGGAAACAGCGTGAGGATCGCGACCCGCAACTTCATGCCTCCAATTCGAACAGCCCGTCCGGGGCGTCGATGGTGATCTTCCGGCCCGCCTCGTCCACCTCCCGCACGAGCGAGAGCGGCACCAGCGACTCCTTCGCATCCTTCCGCAGCCGGAGCAGCTCTTGTAACCCTGCCGTCTCCAGACCCACCACCTCTCCCCGCTCCGTTCCCGCCTGGTCGACGGCGGACATGCCGATCAGGTCCGCCGCGTACAGCTCGTCCTCGCGCGGAGCGGGCAGCTCGGCGCGATCGACCAGCGCCTCCTGCCCGCGCAGCGCCGCGGCAGCGTCGCGGTCGCCGATCCCGCGGAGGGCCACGAGATATCCCAGGCTCGCCCGCTCTGCCCTGTCCACCTCGAACCGCTTCGGCTCGCCTTCCTTCGTCCGCAGCCAGAGCGAACCGATCGCTACCAGGTCCTGCGAGTCCTCGTTGTAGGGAACGAGCAGGATGCGCCCGCGGACCCCGTGCGCTCGCGCGACGCGGCCGACGGGGAGGAGCACGGCCTACTTCTGCGCGGGTGCCGCCTGCTTGCGCGACCCCTTGATGAGGCGGGCGACGGTCGCGGACGGCTGCGCGCCCATCTTCAGCCAGTGCTCGATGCGATCGAGCTTGAGGTTCACCTTGGCGGGCGTCGGCGCCGGATCGTAAGTGCCGACTTCCTCGGTGAATTTGCCGTCCCGCGGATTGCGCGAATCGGTCGCGACCACATGGTAGAAGGGCGCCTTCTTCGCGCCGCGCCGGGCGAGTCGCAACGTCACGGGCATTCGTGTCGCTCCTTGGAAAAGCGCGCCTAACTACCTGATCGGGGCACGGTGCGTCAAGCCAGGAAGCGATAGAGCAGGAAGGCGGCCGCAGAGGCGATCGCGAGCGCGACGAGCAGCCGGGGCGTCTCGCGCTGCATCAGGCGCGCCTCCGCGCAAGCTCGCGCCGGTTGAGGATTGCAACGCCAACGACCCAGGGCACGAAGATCCACACCAGATCGTAAAGCGCAGGCCCCAGATCGCGCCCCGGCTTGGTGGGCTCGGCGAAGATCATCGGATCCTGCGGGCCGAGGAATCTCGTCACCGTCTCGACCACTCCCGCCCAGGCTGGACGCAAGGTGGCGACGATCCCGAAGAGCAGGATCCACGCGAGGATGATCAGGCCGAGAGCCCCGGCATTCGTCCAGCGCGGCAGGAACGCGCCGAGGCAGGTGAGGACCGATAGCCAGGCGCAACCCCAGACGAGCGCAAGAACCAGCGAGGCGAAGCGCATCGGATCGAAGCCGTCTCCGCGGGCCACGGCGGCGGAAAAAGTCGCGAGCCACGCGATGACGCAAAAGAGGCCCATCGCCAAGCAGCCTCCCGCGAGCCGGCCTCCATACCAGGCAGCGCGCGTGATCGGGCGCAAGAGGACGAGCTGGGCGTGCCCGCTCTCGATCTCGTCGGAAAGGATCGCCGCGCCGAGGGCGAAGGTGAGGACGATGAACCAGATCGTCCCCGGGCCGCTGAAGGTCTCGATTCCGGCGCCGTGGCGAGAACCCCGCACGGCGCCCGCGACAGTGAAGAGGAAGCCCACCAGCCACGGTCCGGGCGACCGCAGCCGGGTGCGAAAGGTGGCTCGGGCCACCGGCCAGCAGATCAGCGCGCTCATGTGCGGCCTTCGACGATTTCGAGATAGAGCTGTTCGAGATCGGCGCCGATCAGCCGCACCTCCACGATCTCGGCGCCGGCCTCGACGAGCTTCCGGACGAGGGGCGGAACCGCGTCTTCTCCCGGAATCTCCAGACGCAGCCGGTTGCCGTCGAGCCCGGAAGCGAACATTTGCGGCACGCGGGCGAGAAGCTCGGAGGCATTCGCGAGGCGGATCTCGGCCCGAAGCCCGGTGGCACGCATCTCGTGCGTGCGCAGGAGGCGGCCGCCCTTGAGGAAGAGGACGCGGTCGCAGACGCGCTCCACCTCGCTGAGAAGGTGCGAATTCAAGAGCACCGCCGCTCCGCGCGCCCGGAGGTTGACGAGCATCTCGCGCATCGCCGCGACGCCCGCCGGATCCAGCCCAGCCGTCGGCTCGTCGAGCAGCAGGAGATCCGGGTCGCCCAGGAGTGCAAGCGCCACGCCGAGCCGCTGCTGCTGGCCTCGCGAGTACGTTGCGATTCGCCGCCTCGACGGCTCAGCCAGACCTACCTCGGTGGCGAAGCGGATCGCTCGGTCCTTCGCGTCCCCGTGGTGGAACCCAAGCAACTCGCCGTGAAGCGTGAGCACTTCGAGCCCGGTGAGCTCCTTGGGAAAGAGCGGCGCATCGGGCCCGTACCCGATCCGGCGCCGGGTGGCGAGCAGCTCCGGATCTCCGCCGAACAGGCGTGCCTCGCCGGCGTCGGCGTGCAGCAGCCCGAGCGCGAGCTGCATGGCGGTGGTCTTGCCCGCGCCGTTCGGACCGAGGAGGGCGACGATCTCGCCACGCCGCACCTCGAGGGAGAGCGAATCGACGGCGGCGAACTCCCCGCCGTCGCGCAGGCGGTAGCGCTTGCTGACGCTCCGCAGCTCGAGCGCGGGCGGATCGTCCATGCGCTTTCAGCGCCCGAGCACGCGCTGCACGGTCTTGCCGAGCTCGTGCGGTCCGGGAGCGATGTGAACGCCGGCGGCTTCGAGCGCGGCGAACTTGTCCTTCGCCGTGCCCTTCCCGCCCGAGATGATCGCGCCGGCATGCCCCATCCGCTTGCCCGGAGGAGCGGTCGCGCCGGCGATGAAACCGACCACCGGCTTCTTGTAGTTCGCCTTGATGAAGGCGGCGGCATCCTCTTCCTCGCCGCCGCCGATCTCGCCGATGAGGATCACCGCCTCGGTCTCCGGATCGGCCGCGAACAGCCTCATGCAGTCGACGAAATTGAGACCGTGGACCGGGTCGCCGCCGATTCCCACCGCGGTGGACTGTCCCATGCCCAGCTGGGTGACCTGGTGGACCGCCTCGTAGGTGAGCGTCCCCGAGCGGCTCACGATTCCGACGCGGCCCTTCTTGTGGATGTGCCCGGGCATGATCCCGATCTTGCATTCCCCGGGCGTGATGATCCCGGGACAGTTGGGGCCGATGAGGCGCGTCGACTCGCCCTGGAGCGCGCGCTTGACCTTCACCATGTCGTCGATGGGAATGCCCTCGGTGATGCAGATGACGAGCGGGATCTTCGCCGCGGCCGCCTCGAGGATCGCGTCCGCCGCGAAGGGCGGCGGGACGAAGATGACGCTGGCGTTGGCGCCCGTCTCCTCGACGGCCTTCTTGACAGTGTCGAAGACCGGCACCTTGTTCTCGAAGCGGGTCCCGCCCTTTCCGGGCGTGACGCCGGCGACGAGGTTGGTGCCGTACTCGAGCATCTGCTTGGAGTGGAAGGACCCGGCGCTCCCGGTGATGCCCTGGCAGAGGAGGCGCGTTCGCTTGTCGACGAGAATGCTCATGACCGGTCCTCCGCGGGCCATCGCCTCTCGCCCGCGTCGGTGAAGGTGCCCAGGCGGGCCGGATTTTCCGGGTAGCCGAGATCGCGGTGGCACTTCGCCGCGATGCTCTCCGCTTCCCCGCCGTCGGCGCGCCGGTAGACCCAGCCGAGAGGGAAGAGGTGCTTCGTGCCGCTGGCCGTGGCGACGCGGACCGCGGGGCCCAGCGCGTGGCCGGGGACCCACACGCCGCCGAAATTGCGCGCGAAGACTTCGCCCAGCCAGCAGCCGGCCGCGTCGCGGTACTCGCGGTGCTCCTTCACCCGCTCGACCAGGGCGTCGGCGAAGAGCAATTCGTCCTTGGCAAAAGAAACGCCGATGCCGTGCTCGCGCAGGACGCGCACGAAGTGCTCTGCCGAGTCGCGAAAATCGGCTGCGCCGGGTTTCCCCAGCACGTTGCGGAAGATGGCGGAGACGAGGCCCACGCGTCCTAGGCCGCCTTCTTCGCCGCGGCGACCACCTTGCGCGCGGCATCGCCGAGGTCGTCGGCGGGGATGATGGGGAGGCCGGAATTGCGCAAGAGCGCCTTCCCCTGCTCCACGTTGGTGCCTTCGAGACGCACGACGAGGGGCACTTTCAGATCCACTTGCTTCGCGGCCGCGATGATTCCCGCCGCGATGATGTCGCATCGCATGATGCCGCCGAAGATATTGACCAGGACCGCCTGCACTTGCGGATCGGAGAGGAGCAACTTGAATGCGGCAGTAACCTTGGCCTCGTCGGCGCCGCCGCCGACGTCGAGGAAGTTCGCCGGCATCCCTCCGGCGCTCTTGATGATGTCCATGGTCGCCATGGCGAGGCCGGCGCCGTTCACCATGCAGCCGATGTTTCCGTCGAGGGCGATGTAGTTGAGGTCGTACCGTTTGGCCAGCTGCTCGCGCGGGTCCTCCTCGTCGGGATCGCGCAGCTCGCTGATGTCCTTGTGACGGAAGAGCGCGTTGTCGTCGAAGTTCATCTTCGCGTCGAGCGCGACCACCTCGCCCTGCTTGGTGACGACGAGCGGATTGATCTCGACGATCGAGGCGTCGGTGGCCTCGTACGCGCGGTACATGGCGGCGGCGAACTTCGCGAACGAGTTGACCGCCGGGCCCTTCAGCTCGAGCGCGAAAGCCAGGTCGCGCGCCTGGTACCCGGCGAGACCGACGACGGGATCGATCGGTTCGCGGACGATCTTCTCCGGATGGCTGGCGGCAACCTCCTCGATCTCCACGCCTCCCTCGGAGGAGGCCATCAGCGTGTTGCGGCTGACCGCACGGTCGAGCGTGAGCCCGAGGTAGAGCTCGCGCGCGATGTCCATCCCTTCCTCGATGTAGACACGGCGGACCTTCTGCCCTTGCGGTCCGGTCTGGTGGGTAACGAGCTGCATGCCGAGCATCTTGCGGGCGATCTCGCCGGCTTCCTCGGGGCTGCGAGCCAGCTTCACGCCCCCACCCTTGCCGCGGCCTCCCGCGTGGATCTGCGCCTTGACCACGCAAACCGGCTTGCTGGCCAGGAGCTCGCGGGCGGCGGCAACCGCTTCCTCCGCCGTTTTCGCGAGCTTTCCGCGGGGAACGGCGACGCCGAATCCGCGCAGGATCTCCTTGGCCTGGTACTCGTGGATCTTCATGCGGCTTCTGCCTCCCGCGCGGGGGAACCGCTCGTACACCGCGACGGCCCCCCGCGCAAGCGACGCTTAGTTGGTACAATCCTTTGGCAAGGAGCGAGGGGAGCGAGGCTTTGCCGATCCAGAACCCCGAGGAGGCGCTGCAGGTCCTGCGCAAGGAACGCGTGCTTTCGCTCACCGACACCCGGGGCCTTCGGTCCCTGGTGGGCGAAGTACTCGGGAAGGTGCACGGCAGCTGGTGGGGGCATCCGGAGGGCGGCAAGGTCTACGAGATCGCGAGCGAGCTGGAACGGTCGCGCGAGGTCCTCGGCGCCAAGCTCGTCGACGGCAAGGTGGCCTTCGTGCACCGGGCACTCTGGCCGCAGCTGTTGCGTGTGGTGACCGATCCGGACTGGCGCCGCGAACGCCAGCGCGGCCTTACACAGCCCGCCAAGCAGCTCCTCGCCCAGGTGGAGAAAGACGGGAAGCTGGCGCTGCAGGGGCGAGCGCCGGCGCGGGGAGATCTCGAAAAGCGGGCGCTCTTGTTGTCGTCGTCGGAGCACACCCCTGCGGGACGCCATGCGGTCGTGCTGCGCTCGTGGGAGGACTGGGCGACGGACGAGCTCAAAGAGGAGGCGAAGGGTCTCGATTTCGAGAAGTCGCTCGCCGAACTCCGGGCGGCGCACCTGACGCTATGAGGCTCGCGGCCGCCCGGTTGCTCGACGATTCTCAGGTATGCCCTCGAAGGACCGTCGCTCTCTGAGAGCGTCACTGCGCCGAGCCCGCGCCCGATTAGCGCCCGTCAGACCACGGCGCGGCCGAGCTCAGATCTGCCCGCTCCGAAACTTTCGCCGCGGGAGGCGGCGACCCGAGGGCGTACCAATCGACGTGGCGGGTGAACCACATCACCCCGCTGAGGAGCAGGAAGAGTCCGATGGACCCGACCAGCAGCGCGTACTCTTGAATCTGCAGGAGCACGAAGAGGAACGCGTACAGCACCGCAAGGAAGCCGCCCAGTGCGAGGGCCCGCGATCCTTTGCGCAACACGAACCGGACATATCCCGTGACGAGCACCACCACGTCCGCGGCGGCGATCGCGTACGCGCGCGTGAAGCCGAAGTGCTCCGAGAACGGGAGCAAGAGCAGATAGAAAAGACACAGCGCGAAGCCGACCAGCAGGTACTGCACCGGGTGGATGCGGAGGGGCGCGAGCAATTCGAAGAGCACGAAGGCGAAGAAGGTCAGCCCGAGGAAGAGAAGTTGGTATTTCACGGCGCGCTCGTTGGTCCTGTAGGTGTCGACCGGCGAGAGGAAGCTCACCGACATCGCGCTCGCCGCCAGTCGCTCCCGGGTCACTTCCTGCGGGTTGGTCCAGGAGGCGGGGAATCCCCGGCCGAGGTTCATCGTCCTCCACGTCGCCTCGAATCCCGACGCTCCGATCCGCCGCTCGACGGGCAGCGAGGCTCCGTCGAAGCCCGGATCGCGCCAGGCCGAGGCAAGCGTCACTACCGTCTCGTCTCCGGCAGGCACGACCGCGAGCCGGCCGCTCCCGGCGAGGGTTAGATCGAAGGCGAAGGGGATTGCGCCCGCCGGCGGCGCCGGGAAAGGGACGGCGGCCTGAACTCCGCTTTCGAGAAACGCCGCGTCACCGACTCCCGGTTCCCAGGGGAGCTTGCGATCTCCGAGCGAGATCGGAGTGGCAGCGCGGATGGTCTTCGCATCCGAGACGCCCAAGGCAACCGAAGCTCGGTTCCAGAGAATCCCGGAATGCGTCTCGACCGGTGCCGCGAACGTGCCCTCGAGGTGCAACCGCGCGACGTACAGCGGTATGTCGAAGATTCCCCGCCGCCGCACCTCGGTGTCGACACGCCCACGCACCGATAGCGTCCGGGGGAAGAAGCGCCGCGGCGCGACCGTTTCCGGGCCGTTCGCGGAAGGTTCGACGACCGGAACGGTCAACACGGGTCCCACGAGCTGCTGTGCCCCTCCCCACGTCGCAGAGACCTCCGCGAAGGCGGCGTTCCGCGTCGTGCGCCGTTCGGCGATGGTCCCGTCGATGAGCGCGATGGGAATCTGCAGGAGCAGGACGAGACCCGCCGGGACTGCCAGGCGGAAAGAGACGCTCTCGCGCAGGCGCGCGAATGCGCCCGAATCGGATGCAACACCCTCGACGTTCATGCGCGCCCGCGGTGCAGACGGCGTGCCGCTGGAATTTCCGACGCAAACCGCACCCGCCGCACAAGACTTCCGGGCGGCGGGATTCTGCGATCTACAGAACGCGGCTAGTTCGACGCGCTCGGCTTCCCGATCCCGATCTGCCGCAGGAAGGCGTCCTCGTTCGGCTCGCGCCCGAGAAACTTGCGGAGCAACTGGTCGGGATCCTCGCTGCGCCCCTTGGCGAGGATGATGTCGCGATAGTCGCGTCCCGTCTTCGGATTGAGGATTCCTTCCTTCGCGAACCGGGTGAACATGTCGGCGGCAAAGACCTCGCTCCAGAGATAGCCGTAGTAACCCGCGTCGTAACCGCTCATCATGTGGCCGAAGCCGGCGGCGAAGTGCGATTGCGGATCCTCCGGGAAGGACATGATCTCCGCCCACAACTTCTTGGCGGCCGCGTCGGCGTCGACTTTCGCGCCGTGCGTGTGGATATAGAGATCGAACTGGCCGAGGAAGACCTGCCGGCTGTAGCGCACTCCCGCGTCGAACTTCCGGGCGCGCGAGATGCTCGCCATCATCTCGGCAGGCATCGGCTCGCCGCTCGGACCCGAGGTGATCGTCTTCAGCACCTCCGGCTGGTAGACCCAGTTCTCCAGCATCTGCGAGGGCGCCTCGACGAAATCGGTAGCCACATTGGTCCCCGAGATCGAGGCGTACTTCGCCGTGGTGAGCGAGCCGTGCATCACGTGTCCGAACTCGTGGAAGAGCACCTCCACCTCGTTCAAGGTAAGGTGCGCGACCTTGCCGTCCGCCGGCGGCGTGACGTTCACCACCAGGATGGTGAGGGGAATCTGGTAGCCGGCCTGTAGCTGCCGTGCCGGCCCCACGCCGAAGGCCGCCGCGTGGCCGTACTTGCCCGGGCGCGGGAAGAGGTCGACGTAGAACTTGGCCAGAAGCCTCCCACCGTCGCGGACCTCGTAGAGCGACACGCCGTCGGCCCACACCGGCGCGCCCTCCACGCGCTTGAACTGCACGCCGAGGAGCCGCGAGTACACGTCCATCATCCCGGACATCACCTTGTCGGCGGGGAAGTAGGCGCGGATCTTCTCGTCGTCGAGCGCGTAGTCGCGCTTGCGAAGCTCGTTCAGGTAATAGCGCCAGTCCCAGGCGCGGATGGTGCCGTCGCCCGTGTCGGCCTTCTTCATCTCGCTCATCTTCTGGCGATCGGCGGCGAGCCTTTCCTTGAGGCGCGACTCCAGCTTGTCCTCGAACTGCTGCACGTTGCGCGCGCTCTTCGCCATGCGCACTTCGGTCACGTAGTCCGCGTGGGTGGCGTACCCGAGCAGCCTCGCCGCCTCGTCGCGCAGCCCGACTGCTTCGTCGAGGAGCTTGATGTTGTCGCGCGCGCCGCGGTTCATGAAGGCCACCTCGAGCTTGCGCCGCGCCTCGGCGCTCTTCGCGTTCTCCTGGAACGGGAAGTAGTCGGGGTACTTGGTGGTGACGATGTACTTGCCGGACGCAGCCTTCTTCAGGCGCCCGATGTAGCTTTGCGGCATCCCATCCAGCTCTTCCGCGCTCATCTCGACGCTGGTCGTATCCTCGTCGAGATTGGAGCTGAACCGGGTCTGCAATTCCGCCAGGCGCGACCGCAGCGAGACGAGCTTCTCGCGCTGCTCGTCGGTGAGATCGACGCCGGCGCGGTGGAAGTCGCGCATCATCAACTCCACCAGGCGCCGATCCTGCGGGCCGACCTGCTCGCCGCGCCCCTGCCACGCCTTCACCGCGAGGTAGAGGTCCTTGCGCGAGGCGATCCGCGCCGCGTACTTGCCCGCCTCCTCCTCGCAAGCGGTCGCCGCCGCCCGCACCTTCTCGTCGCGGTGGATGTCCTTCATGAAGCTCGCTCGGCCGACCATCTCCGACCAGTCGGTCGTGACCTGCTCGATGGCCTCGGGCGTGTTGGCGTAGGTCCGCTCCGAATCCTTCACGGCCACGATCTTCGCGAGCTTCGCGTCGCAGGTCTTCTGCGCCTCCTCGCAAGCAGCCTTGAGCTGCTCCGGCGTCCAATCGGTGCGAAGCGGCGCGACATCGACGATGCCGCCCTCGCCTCCGCCGGAACCGTTCTTGCTGGGATCGTGGGAGCACGCTGCGAGGATCAGGGTGGCGGCGAGGGCGGCTCGGTTCATGGGCCCTTCGTTACGTTCCACGGTGCGCAATATTTCGCAGGCCATTGCGGATCGGGGCCCGCCGCAGCAGGATTGCTCCCGGATGCGGGTGTTCCACTGCGACAAATACCTCGTGCCTCTGCCCGTGGGCCATCGCTTTCCCATCGGGAAGTACCGGATGCTCCGGGAGATCCTGGAGCGCGATGGCCTCGTCCGTTCCACCGACCTGCGCGAGTCGCAGCCGATCGAGATCGAAAGCCTGCTCCTCGTCCACACGCCTGCGTACGTGGGATCGCTCGTCCACGGGACCTTGAGCGATGCCGATCAGCGCCGGCTTGGATTCCCCTGGAGCGCGGAGCTGGTCCTGCGTTCGCGATCCTCGGCGGGCGGGACGCTCGCTGCCGCCTTCGCCGCGCTGGAAGACGGTGCGGCGGGAAATCTCGCCGGTGGGACGCACCATGCTTTCGCCGATCACGGCGAGGGCTACTGCACCTTCAACGACCATGCGATCGCCATTCGTACCCTGCAGAACGAAGGAAGGATCCGGCGGGCCGCCGTGATCGACCTCGATGTGCACCAGGGCAACGGCACCGCCGCGATCTTCGCCGGCGATCCCGACGTCTTCACCTTCTCGATGCACGGAGCGAAGAACTTCCCCTTCCGCAAACAGCGCAGCTCGCTCGACGTCGAGCTGGCCGACGGCTGTGGCGACCGCGAATACCTGGAGACGCTCGAGCAATACCTGCCCGCAGCGATCGCCGGCGCCGACATCGTCTTCTACCAGGGCGGAGTCGACCCGCTCGCGGAGGACACGCTCGGCCGCCTTTCTCTCACCCATGAAGGCCTGCGGGCACGCGATCGCATCGTGTTCCAAGCGGTGCGCGATCGCACGGTACCCATCGTCCTGACGCTGGGGGGCGGCTACGCGCGGCCCATCGATCTCAGTGCGCTCGCCCACGCCGGCACGTACCGCGAGGCGCGGGCAGTGTTCGACTAACCCGACTTGCTCCAGTCGGTCCGCCCCATCGAGGACCGGGTCCGGCGGAGCGCCTTCTTCGCGAGGCCGCGAGACTTCTGGTTCTGCTGGGTGGTGGTCTGGCTCTGCTGCCGCTCGCGGACCTCTATCTGTGCGAGCCCCAGCCCGGCGATCACCGCCGCGCCGGCCGCCAGCGAGATCCAACCGAGAGGCAGCCGCCACCCCTCGAACCGGCCCTGCGCGGGCGCCTCGGCCTCCGCGGGAACGGAATCGTCGACGGCGTGCACGTCGTGGAAGTTCGCCTCCGCGCCTTCCCAGAGAGCGCGCATGTCCTGGGCGACCGCGCGCTGCACGGTGGCGACCCGCGCCGGGACGGTGTGCAGCGTCTCGGCGACCGTGTGGAAGTTCTCGGCGACGTACTGCAGGTTTTCCGTCACCGATCCGCGAACGATGTGGAGGACGGGGACCATGTAGGCGCTTGGATGCTCGACTGTACTCCACGGTGCGCTCCACCACGCATCCCGTGGCGATCAGCCACACGTGTTATCGAGTGATTTCGCGAGCTTGCACGATGGCCCGGCGCGTCGTGACCGTACGATCGCGAACAACTTCTACGCGGGACCGGCCCCTGCGGCGCGTTCGTCGCGGAGGAACCAATCCTTGAACGCCTGTCTGGTGGTCGCCCGGGCCATCTCCGCGATCGACGAGGTGAGCGGGATCCCTTTGGGGCACGCTTCTGCGCAGTTCGCGGCCTTCCCGCAATCGTTGACGCCCCCCGTCTCCATCAGTCCGCGGAGGCGCTCGTCGGCGTGCATCTTGCCGGTCGGGTGGTTGTTGAAAAGGCGCACTTGCGAGATGGCCGCGGCTCCGATGAACGCGGTGTCCTTCCCCACCTGCGGGCAAACCTCGAGGCAGCACCCGCAGGTCATGCAGGTGGAAAGGACGTAGTTGATCTCCTGGTCCTCGGGCGCCTGCCGGGGCCCCGGACCGAGATCGTAGGTGCCGTCGATGGGAATCCACCCGCGCACCCGCTTGAGCGCCTCGAACATCTTGCCGCGGTCGACGGCGAGGTCGCGGATGAGGGGGAACTTCTTCATCGGCGTGAGGGTGATGGGCTGCTCGAGGCGGTTGATGAGCGCGGAGCAGGCTTGCCGCACGCGGCCGTTGATGACCATGGTGCACGACCCGCACACCTCTTCCAGGCAGGCGGCGTCCCAGGCGGGAGGCGTGGTGCGCTTCCCGTCGGACGTCACGGGATTGCGCTGGATCTCCATCAGCACCGAGATCACGTTCGCGTTGGGGTGGCTCGGGACCTTGAACTCCTCCCACCGCGCGGGCGCATCGGGCCCGTCGCGGCGCTCGATCCGCATCACGATCTGATCGGCCATCAGGCGTACCACCTCGGCTCGGGCTTCAAGATTGGATTGGCGAGGCTCTTCAACGGCTCGAAGGTAACCTTCGGTCCGTCCGCCGAGAAGCGGGCCATGGTGAGCTTGAGCCATTTCTCGTTGCGCACCCGCCAGGCCTCCATCCACTGCGGATCCTGGGTCGGATCCTTCGTCTTCGGCTCAGGGAGCGCGAAGTCCGGCTTGTAGTGGCTGCCGCGCGACTCGTCGCGCAGCCGGCCGCAGACGAGGATCAGCTCGGCCAGCTCCAGCATGTTCCAGAGTTGGTTCACGTAGCTCGCGCTCTGGTTCAGCGTGCGCCCGGTATCGAGGACGTTGGACCTCTTCCAGCGTTCTTTCATCTCCCGGATCTTGCCGACGCCCTCGTCGAGGTCCTTGTTGAACTTCACCACCGTCGAGATCTTCTGCATCAGCTCGCCCATCTCGCGGCCGATGACGAACGGATTCTCGGTGCCATCCATCTTGTAGATCTTGTCGAAGCGGTCCGACCAGTACGTCTTGCCCTGGCCGAGCAAGGTCTTGGGAACGTCGCCCTTCTTCGGCGCGACGTTCTTCGCGTAGCTGATCATCGCGGGACCGGCGATCATCCCCGCGTAGATGCAGGAGAGAAGCGAGTTGGCGCCCAGGCGGTTCGCGCCGTGGTAGCCGTAGTCGACCTCGCCGGCGGCGTAGAGGCCGGGAATGTTCGTGGCCTGCTGCCGCGGCGATCCGGGCACCATGTCGTTGCGCGCGTCGGCCTCGTAATCGACCCACAGGCCGCCCATCGAGTAGTGCACGGCAGGAAAGATCTTCATCGGCGTGTGGCGTGGATCGACCCCGACGAACTTTTCGTAGATCTCCATGATCCCGCCCAGCTTGCGGTCGAGCGTGGCGGCGGGAATGTGCGTGACGTCGAGGTAGACTGCTTCCTGTCCCTCGACGCCCCTGCCCAGGTTGCGGACGACGTAGACGATCTCGCGGCTCGCCACGTCGCGGGGAACGAGGTTGCGGTACTTGGGGTACTTCTCCTCGAGGAAGAACCAGCGCTCGTTCTCCGGGATGGTGCGCGGATCGCGCTTGTCGTCCTTGTTCTTCGGGACCCAGATGCGGCCGCCCTCGCCGCGCGCCGACTCGCTCATCAGCCGGTGCTTGTCCTCGCCGGGGATGGCGGTCGGGTGGACCTGGATGAACTCGGCATTGGTGTAGATGGCGCCGTCGATGTACGCGCGGGACGCGGCGGTGCCGGTATTGATGGTCGAGTTCGTGCTGCGCCCGTAGACGATGCCGGGTCCGCCGGTAGCCAGGCACACCGCATCGGCAGGGAACGCTTCGATCTGCATGGTGCGCAGATCGAGCGCGACGATCCCGCGGCAAGCGCCCTCGGCGTCCTTCACGAAGGAGAGGTATTCCCAGTACTCGAACTTGCGGACGAGACCCTCGGATTCGTAGCGGCGGACCTGCTCGTCGAGCGCGTAGAGAAGCTGCTGGCCGGTGGATGCTCCGGAAAATGCGGTGCGGTGATGCAGCGTTCCGCCGAAGCGGCGGAAGTCGAGCAAACCCTCGGAGGTCCGGTTGAAAGGCACCCCCATGCGATCGAGCAGGTAGATGATCTGCGGCGCCGCGTAGCACATCCCTTTCACGGGAGGCTGCTCGAGGAGGAAGTCACCGCTGCGCAGAGTGTCCCGCGTATGGATGTCGGGGTGATCGCCCTCGCCTTTGGTATTGACCGCCCCGTTGATCCCGCCCTGGGCGCAGACCGAATGGCTGCGTTTCACGGGGACGATGGAGAAGACGTCGACGTGCTTCCCGGCCTCGGCCAGCTTGATGACCGTCATGAGGCCGGCGAGACCGCCGCCGACGACGATGTAGCGCTCCGCCATTCGGGTCCCTCTCCAATGCTGCGGCCTACGGCCTCCGCCCGTCGCAGGCGAAGCCCGCTCCTCCGGTGGCGCGCTCATAGCGCATAGCGTCGTCGGGAGCAATGCGTGAACACCGCCGCGCGGAAAGCGTCAAAGACGCCATGCGAACGAGTACTGTGTTCTGCGCCGCCGCCTGTCTGTTGGCTCCGCTCGGGGCACTGGCCGTCGGTCCCGAAGGATCGCTGGCGCTCGGCGCGAGCTCGTACCGGGGACAGCCTTCCGGGTACTTCTACGCCCGGACCGGCATCGCAACCGACCTCGTAACGCCCGGCTTCCGGGTGCTCGGCCTCGCCAGCCCGGGAACGCTGGCCTACGCCGTCGCGCCGGAGTTGCGCTGGCGGATCGGTGGGATCGTTCGCCTCGATCTCGCAGTCGGAGCGGGACTCGGGCAGGTCTTCCAGCCTGATCCGGTCCTCGCGCAGCACACGCCGCTCGGCCTCTACACCTATGGGAGCGCGGGGGTCGCTTACGCGCCGAGTCGCCACGTCGCCGTCGGCCTGGAAGCGACGCTGAATCACTGGGCCGGGATGGGGACCCTCGCGACCGGCGGCTCATACTATCGAATGCCGCTCGATCAGCCTCTCTGGCTGGCTTCGGTCACCTACTCGCCCTGACGGAATCGCTCCGATTCCTGCCTGTTCAAATTCCATGCGCCCATTGTTGTTTGCCCTCCTTTTCGGATCGACAGTCGCGCCCCGCGCGTTCGCCGTCGAGTTCCGCATCGACGACGCATGGGGCCGCGACACGGTGCAGTTCCGCACCACCGCCCCTATCGAAGACGTCGTGGGATCCACCAATCAAATCAAAGGCAAGGTTGTCGTCGATCCCAAGGACGTGCGCGCCAAGGGCACGCAAGGACGGATCGAGATCGACCAGCGGACTTTCAAGACCGGTCTGGGCCTTCGCGATAAGCATCTCGCGGGGAAGCTGAAGGCGGAGGAGAACCCCACAGCGGTCTTCACGCTCACCGGAATCAAGAGCGGACCGAGGTCGCTCGATCCGGACAAGCCCGCCGACTTCGTGCTCGCCGGCACGCTGCAGATCGCCGGGGTGACGAAGAACGTCGAGATTCCCGCGCAGCTCGCCTATCTGCCGCAGAAGGAAGCGACGGCGAAGTTCCGGCCCGGGAACTATCTGCGCATCAAGAGCGACTTCGACGTGAAGCTGTCCGATTATGGGATCGATCGCAGTGGCCCGGTCATGTCCATGCAGGTCGGCGAGACCGCGCACGTCTCGCTTTCGATCCTGGCGACCGACGCTAGCGACGAGGAGCTGGTGAATTATCGGGCGGGCGCGAAGAAGTGGCTGGGGAGCGACGCGCGGACGAACTGAATTGAACCGGGGGGCATTGCGCCCCCCGGATGGAACCAACTAGCGCTTGTCGACCTGGGCGACGGTGCTCTTGTCCGCCGCCTTGTCGGCCTTCTTCTGCGCCTTGACGGCCTTCTTCTCCGTCTTCTGCGCGACCGGCTGCTTCTTGGTTTCCTTCGCCGCCGTTTCGTGCTCGTCCTGGCAGGCAAAGGCTGCTGTCGAGCCCAAAAGGGCCGCGAGCGCCGTTCCGAGTACCAGCTTCTTCATGGGGAACCTCCGCCGGCTGGTTGGGCCGGCACGACGAACCTAACCTGCGCCCATGGAACGCGCCAGCGCTCCTGCCATTCCTACAACTTCGTCTCGTCCACCGTCTTCTTCACCGATTCGAACGAGCGCTGGAACATCTGCTTTTCCTCGGAGCTCAGGTCGAGCTCGAGGATCTTCTCGACGCCGCCCGATCCGATCACGACCGGCACCCCCATGTAGTAGCCCCGCACTCCGTATTCGCCCTCGAGCCACGCCGCGCAGGGAAGGACGCGCTTCTTGTCCTTGAGATACGACTCGGCCATGGCGATTGCGCTCGTGGCCGGTGCGTAGAAGGCGCTGCCCGTCTTGAGGAGCGCGACGATCTCGCCGCCACCCTTGCGGGTGCGATCGACGATGGCGTCGAGGCGCTGCTTGGGGATGAGCTTTTCCAGCGGCACTCCGGCGACGGAGCAGAGCCGCGTGATGGGAACCATGTCGTCGCCGTGGCCCCCGAGGACGAGGGCGTGGACATCCTCGATGGAGACGTTCAGCTCCTCGGCGATGAAGAGGCGGAACCGGCTGGTATCGAGGACGCCGGCCATCCCCACCACCCTTTCCTTGGGGAAGCCGGTGATCTTCTTCATGGCGTAGACCATCGCGTCGAGCGGGTTGGAGATGACGATGACGAACGCGGAAGGGCACTTCTCCTTCAAGTTGGTCGCCACGTCGCGCATGATCTTGATGTTCACGCCGAGGAGGTCCTCGCGGCTCATGCCCGGCTTGCGAGGGACACCAGCGGTGACGATGACGACGTCCGCCCCCGCCACCTCGTCGTACTTGTTGGTGCCGACGATCCGCGCGTCGTATCCATCCGCCGCCCGCCCCTGCATCAGATCGAGCGCTTTTCCTTGGGGAACGCCTTCGACGACGTCGTAGAGCACGACGTCCCCGAGCTCCTTCTGCGCGGCGAGCAGAGCGAGGTTGCCGCCGATCTGTCCCGCGCCGATGAGCGCGATCTTCCTGCGAGCCATGCGGCCTCCGGGTGAGGGCGGCGCTCTTACCGCTTCGCCGGGCCCGATGCAACGGAGGAGCGGGCTTTGCCCGCGACGGGCGGAGCGCCGAAGGCGCGGAGCATCGATCGACGGAGCGGCGCGAGGTAACATGGACGGATGCGGGCCTCGACCATCCACGCCTTCTTCGAAACGGCGGCGCGGGACCCGGCGGGCCGCGCGGTCCGCTATCGGGCAGGCCCAGCGAGATGGACTTCGCTGTCCTGGGCCGATTACGCGAAGGAAGTGCGCAAGGTGGCGCGCGGCCTCGTCGCACTCGGCATCGGTCCGGGAGACCGGGTGGCGATCTGCGGGCCGAATCGCCTCGAGTGGCTGCTCGCGGATTTCGGCGCTCTCGCCGCCGGTGCGATCCCGGCGCCCTACTATCCCACGCTCCCCGCCGATCAGGCCGCCTACGTGCTGGAGCATTCGGAGGCGCGAATCGCCATCGTGCACGACGCCGCGCAGCTGGCGAAGATCGGCGCGTCGCGCAGCCGGCTTCCGCGCTTGCGGCACGTGGTGCTGATGGAAGGATCCGCACCCGGCGCCATCTCCTTCGCCGACCTGCGCCGCGGCGCCGCGGCAGTCGCGGAGCGCGAGATCGACGAGCGCCTCGCGGCCTTGAAGGCCGACGGTCTCGCTACGCTCATCTACACGAGCGGCACCACGGGCCCGCCGAGGGCGGTGATGATCTCGCACGGCAACCTGCTCTTCGCCGCCGAAGCGGCGCCCAGAATCCTGCGCACCGAGCCGGGCGACGTGGTCGTGTCTTATCTTCCGCTCAGCCACATCGCGGAGCAGATGATCTCGCTTCACAGTCCGGCGGCATCTGGCTACGAGGTCGCCTGCTGCGAGCGCCTCGAGGACCTTCCCGCCACCTTGCGCGAGGTGCGTCCGACGAGCTTCCTCGGAGTTCCCCGCGTCTGGGAAAAGATCCAGGCGAAGATCGAGGACGGTGTCGCGGCCGCCCCGCCCCGGCGGCGCGCCCTCTTCGAGTGGGCCCGGCGACTCGGCCTCGAGGCGGCGCGCGGGCACGAGCCTGTCCTCTTGCCGCTGGCGCGCAAGCTGGTGCACGAACGCGTGCGCAAAGCGCTGGGGCTCGATCGCGCGCGGATCCTCGCCACCAGCGCGGCCCCCATCAACCGGTCGACCCTGGAATTCTACGAATCGCTCGGGATGCCGCTCTTCGAGCTCTACGGCCAGAGCGAGTGCACGGGAGCTTCCACCGCCAACCTACCGGAGCGCCGGCGCGTCTTCACGGTCGGCGTGCCGCTTCCCGGGACCGGGCTCAGGCTCGCCGAGGACGGCGAAATCCTCCTCGAGGGGCCGCACGTCTTCGCCGGTTATTACAAGGACCCGGCCGCCAGTGCGGAAGCGCTCACCGCCGACGGCTGGCTCCGCACCGGCGACGTGGGCGAGCTCGATCGCGACGGCTTCTTACGCATCACCGACCGCAAGAAGGATCTCATCATCACCTCCGGTGGAAAGAACGTGTCGCCGCAGAACATCGAGAAGCGGCTGGCCGGAATTCCCGGAGTGGCCCAGGCGGTAGTGGTGGGCGACGCGAGAAAACACCTCGCCGCGCTCTTCACCCTCGACCGCGAGGCCTCCCTGCGCGAGGCGAAGGCCTGTGGCCTGGCCTGCGGCTCCGTCGAGGAGATCGCGCGCGATCCGCGGTTCGTCGCCCGCATCGCCGAGCGCGTGAACGCGGTCAACGGCGAACTGGCCTCCTTCGAGACCATCAAACGCTTCCGCATCCTCCCCGTCGAATTCACCGTCGAGTCGGGTGAGCTCACGCCGACGATGAAGCTCAGGCGCAAGGTCGTCGGGCAGCGATATGCCCGCGAGATCGAGGAGATGTTCCGCGACGGAGCCGCCGCATGACATCGCCGGGCCCCTCCGAAGGGCTGGGCATCGGCCGTTTCCTGCGATTGAGCAAGGACCCGCTCGGCTTCCTCACGGCGCTCCGCCAGCACGGAACCTTCGTGCGCTATCGCCTCGGGCCGCGGACGCTCCACCTCGTATCCGATCCGGAGATCGTCCACGAGGTTCTGGTCGCCAAGGCTTCGTCATTCCACAAGGACCGCGGCACGGAGATGATGCGGCCGCTTCTCGGCCGCGGACTCCTCACCAGCGAGGACGAGCAGCATCGCCGCCAGCGCCGCGCCCTCCAGCCCGCCTTCCATAAAGCGCGTGTCGCGCACTACGCTCAGGTGATGGCGGAGGAAGCGCTCCGTGCCCGCGACGCGCTGCCCGCGGACGAGGAGGTCGACGTCCTTTCGCTCGCCATGCGAACCACCTTCGCGATCGTCGGACGTGCCCTCTTCGGCACCGACGTAGCTGGTCACGCACCGGAAGTGCAGCGCGCGCTGGCCGACGCGATGTCCGTGTTCACGCTCGCCCGCGTCCCCGTCTACCGCCTGCTGCTGCTGTTGCCGCTTCCGTCGACGCTCCGGTTCGCGCGCGCACGCGACACGCTGCGGGCCGTGGTGGATCGGATCGTCCGCGAGCACGGCGCCTCCGGCTTCTTCTCGCTGGCCGAGGCGGCCGGCCTTTCCGGCGACGAGCTACGCGACACGGCGCTCACCTTGCTTCTCGCCGGCCACGAGACGACCGCCGTGGCGCTGTGCTGGACGCTGTATCTATTGTCGCAACATCCCGCGGCCGTTGCGCGGCTCGAGGCCGAGATCGATTCGGCGCTGGAAGGAAGAGCGCCCCAGCCGACCGATCTGGAACGGCTTCCGTATCTGCAGCGCGTGGTCTCCGAATCGATGCGACTCTTCCCGCCCGCATGGGCCGTGGGCCGGCTCGCGCAAGAAGACGTCGAGCTCTCCGGACGCATCGTGCGGCAGGGCGAGACGATCATCATCTCGCAGTGGGTGATGCATCGCGACGCCGCGCTGTGGCCCGACCCGCTGCGCTTCGATCCAGACCGCTTCGAACGGCCGCCCGTCCATCGCTTCGCGTATTTGCCCTTCGGCGCGGGCCCGAGGGTGTGCATCGGAGATGGCTTCGCCTGGGCCGAACTGATCCTTCTCCTCGCGACGCTCGCGCAGAGCTTCCGGTTCCGCCTCGCGACAGGGCAGCGGATCGAACCTTTGCCGCGGGTGACCCTGCGGCTGAAGTACGGCCTGCGGATGATCCCGGTTCGACGATCGGCGGACGCGTGCGCCCGTCAGGCCGCGATCGGCTCGGGCTTTTCCGGATCCGGATCTTCCTCTTCCACCGGCTCGCAGTGGTAGACGATCAGCTCGCGAGCGCCCCGGTCCAGCCGGTAGCTGAACTTCCAACCAGAGAACGTCAGGGTCAGCCCGCTCTCCTTCATGTAGAACCAGAAGGCGTCGTCGCGAGGCACGGAGCTGCAAGTCTCGCCGATTTCGTCGAGAAGCAGCCGGGCACGTTCCTGCACCTCCGGAGGCAACCCGGTGTGCTGCACCTTGAAGACGACCGAATAGGCCACCAGTGGTGAGTTTGTGCACCGGGCGGGCCGGATGCAAGCGACCAGCGGTGAATTTCCACAGGATTTCAGGTTTGCACCCTCGCAGCACCTACGCGAACATCCCCGCCGCAACCTCGTCCAAGCTCAAGACGGGTTCCCCAACGGCGTCAGGAGGGAACATGCGCATCGCAGCCACGATCCTCGCGCTCGTCGGCATGGCGGCCTGTGGCGGCGATTCCGATGGCGTGAACGGGTCCTTCGCCGGGTCTGCTGTGACGCTGACCCACGCGTATTCGCAAACGCCGTCACCGGACCAGAAATCGATCCTCGTCACCATCCTCGACCGCACGAGCGACTGCCAGCATCCTCAGAACGATTCCTTGAAGAACATGTCGAGCCTCTCGATCGAGGTGTTCGTCCACGGCGCGGGAGGCGACTCCGTGCCCGCGAAAGCGGGAACGTTTCAGATCGTCGGTGATGCGGGGTCGGCAAATCCAGACGGAAACGACGCCGTGGTGGGATTCGACGTGACGGACGCGACTTGCACGCCGCAGCTGCCGGTAACAGCCCGGTCGGGAAAGGTCACGCTCGAAAACTTGTCGCCGCCCTCCGGAACCGTCGACGCGGTGCTGCCGACGGGAGAGCGGTTCTCCGGCAGGTTCACCGCCGCGAAGTGCGACCCGCCGCCGGGGCCACCTGCTGGAGGCACTTGCTTCTGAAGACCCTCTAGAAGTGCTTGACGATCGCTTCGCCGAACTCGGAGCACTTCAATTCCTTCACGTCCTTCTGGCCTTCCCGCACCATCAGGCGCGCGAAGTCGTACGTGACGGTCTTGGCGGCGATAGCGCCGTCCATCCCTTTGATGACGAGGTCGGCCGCCTCGTTCCAGCCGAGGTGGCGCAGCATCATCTCGCCGGAGAGGATGACCGAACCCGGGTTCACCTTGTCCTGGTTCGCGTACTTGGGAGCGGTGCCGTGCGTGGCCTCGAAGACCGCGTGCCCCGTGAGGTAGTTGATGTTCCCGCCGGGAGCGATGCCGATACCGCCGACCTGCGCGGCGAGCGCATCGCTCAGGTAGTCGCCGTTGAGGTTGGTGGCGGCGATGACCTCGAACTCCTCGGGCCGCGTGAGCACCTGCTGGAAGGTGATGTCGGCGATCGCATCCTTCACCAGCACCTGACCGGCGGGCGGGTTGCCGCCGCAATCGTCCCAGCCGATAGCCTTGCCCTGGTACTCGCGCTTGACGAGCGCGTAGCCCCAGTCGCGGAACGCGCCCTCGGTGAACTTCTGGATGTTGCCCTTGTGCACGATGGTCACGCTCTTGCGCTTGTGGGCGATGGCGTGATCGAGCGCGGCGCGGATGAGCCGCTCGCTTCCCTCTTGCGAGATCGGCTTGATGCCGAACGCCGAGGTTTGCGGGAAGCGGATCTTCTTCACCTTCATTTCGTTCTGCAGGAAGTCGAGGACCTTCTTCGCCTCGGGCGTTCCGGCGGCCCATTCGATGCCCGCGTAGATGTCCTCGGTGTTCTCGCGGAAGATCACCATGTCGACCTTCTCGGGATGCTTCACCGGGCTCGGCACGCCCTTGAACCAGCGTACCGGCCGCAGGCAGACGTAGAGATCGAGCAACTGGCGGAGGGCGACGTTGAGGGAGCGTATGCCGCCGCCGACGGGCGTCGTGAGCGGGCCCTTGATGCCAACCAGGTACTTGCGAAACGCGTCGACCGTCTCGTCGGGAAGCCAGGTATCGAACAGATTCTTCGCCTTCTCGCCCGCGTAGACCTCGGTCCAGCCGAACTTCCGCTTCCCGCCGTAAGCCTTCTGCACGGCCCCATCGAAGACCCGCTGCGACGCTCGCCAGATGTCCGGACCGGTACCGTCTCCCTCGATGAAAGGGATGACGGGATGGTCGGGAACGCGCAGTTTCCCTCCCGAAAGCTCGATGGGCTCTGCGCCTTTGGGCAGTTGCGGACTGGGGCTCGGCATGAAAGCTCCTGTTCGAAGGGCCGCGAGGTATACCGCCGAGCCGTCGCACTTGTCTCGGACGCCGGTAATGGATATTGCGCTCGCGTACCGAGCGCTTCGTGGTCGCCCTGGAGGTGGTGGATGCAGCTGGAGTTCCAGTGCCAGAAATGCGAGGACGCCTTCTCCGTCGAGATCGCCGACCTTTCCAGCGATCCTGCGGTGCGGTGCCCGAGCTGCGGCGCGCATGCAGCGGGTGATCAGGTGGAGGCGCTGACGTCCGCGCTCGAGGAAGTGTTCGCCGCCGTGACGCCGCTGCGCCGCAAGTTCACACTCTCCTTCGAAATCGACAGCGAGGATCTTCCTCCTCCTTACGACGAGGCGCCGGCGGTCGCGCGCAAGGTCGAGCTTCTCGACGAGGAAGAGAGCGAGGACGAGGAAGAGGACGACGAGGAGGAAGCGCGAGACCTCGATCTGTGAACGCGTAGAGTCCCGCATCTTCCTTCCCGCACGGGGGTCCCTACCTTTCCCTGAGGGAGGCGGGGATGGCAGGGGGAAGGCGGGTCCGGCCGATAACGATCGCAGCGCTCTTGTTGGTGTTGGGCGGCGGCACGGTCCAGGCCGTGCGGGAATGGCGCGATCTGTGGGCCGAAGGCCACGTCGCCCTTTCCGTCACCGAGGTCGTCCGCTTGCACGGCGACCGCTCGGTCGTGGTGTTGCAGAACCGCTCGCACGCTCGGCGGCTTCCCATCCCGGTGACAGCGCAGGAGGGAACGGCCATCGAGCGCCGCCTGCATCCCGGCGCACCCCACTCACTCGTGGCCCGCGCAATCGATGCGCTCGGCTCCCATATCGTCCGCGTCGCCATCGACGTCGATCCGGCGGGAGGGTTGAATGGAACGGTGGTGGTGGCGCGCGGCCTGTTCGGAAGCCGCGAGCTGCCGGTGGAGACGGGCGAGGCCATCCGACTCGCGCTGGACGAGGGAGCGCCGATCGAGACCTCGCGAGATCTGCTGGAGGTCGCCGGCGTCTCCGAGGAGGAGGCGCGCACGCTGGCGCTCGATTCCGCGCGCGGCCGGGCGCCCGAAGCGGACTCCATGCCGGTCCACACTTTCTGACGCACCGCCTCTCGCATTTCGACGCGCGCACGCACGCATTCCTTCGCGGCAGGCTGCCGTCCGGCCCGACGCTATCGCGCGCCGGGTTGTTGCGGGCATTCGCCACCCGGCCTAGGCTCGGCGCGTAATGCGCAAGGCGAAGATCATCTGCACGATGGGACCCGCCTCGCGCGAAGAGCCCACGCTCGGCAAGCTGGTCGCCGCGGGGATGGACTGCGCCCGGCTCAACTTCAGCCACGGAACGCAGGAGGACCACGCCCGCGCCATCGTGAGCGTGCGGCGAGCGGCCGACACCGCGGGACGTCCCATCGCCATCCTCCTCGACCTGCAAGGCCCGAAGATCCGCGTCGGGAAGATCAAGGGCGGGAAGATGGTGCTGGAGGAGGGCTCCGAGGTCACCATCGTCGCGGACAAGGATGTCCCCGGCACCCCGGAGAGGTTCGGCTGCTCCTACGAAGGGCTCGCCGACGACGTGACTCCGGGCGATGCGGTGCTCATCAACGACGGCGCCGTCCGCCTCGAGGTGATCAAAGCGGAGAAGAAGGAAGTCCGCGCTCGCGTGATCGTGGGCGGCACCGTCAGCGATCACAAGGGCATCAACCTGCCCGGCACCCCGGTTTCCATCCCCGCGCTCACCGAGAAGGATCTCAGCGACCTGCAGTTCGGCCTCGCCCAGGGCGTCGACTACGTGGCGATGAGCTTCGTCCGCTCCGCCGATGATATCCGCCAGATCAAGCGCTACGCGCCCACCACGCCCATCATCGCCAAGCTGGAGAAGCCGCAGGCAGTCGATCGCATCGACGAGATCGCCCAGATCGCGGACGGCGTGATGATCGCCCGCGGCGACCTCGGCGTGGAGATGCCCCTCGAGCGGGTGCCGCTCATCCAGAAGACGGGGATCGAGCGGACCAACTACCACGGCAAGATCGCCATCGTGGCGACGCAGATGCTGGAGAGCATGATCGTCTCGCCCTCTCCCACCCGGGCCGAGGTGAGCGACGTCGCCAACGCCATCCTCGACGGCGCCGACTCGGTGATGCTCTCCGCGGAGACGGCGACGGGTGCGCATCCGGTGGCCGCGGTCACCACCATGGCCGCGATCATCGAGGAAGTGGAGCGGAGCGCCCGCTACCAGGCGCTGCCCGAGGCGACCCTCGATCGCGGCGAAAGCACCTTCGCGACCGCGGTGGCGAAAGCCTGCGCCGCGGCCGCGGGACAATTGGGAATCGGCACCATCTGCGTTTATACGCGCACGGGCGAGACGGCCCGCCAGGTGGCGGAGTACCGGCCGCAGGCGCGCATCGTCGCCTTCACCGCATCGCTCGAAGCGCACCGCCGGATGGCGCTCTACTGGGGCGTCACCTCGCGCCGGGTCGCGAAGCCTTTCGAGTCGACCGACGAGATGATCGCCAACGTGGCCCAGACGCTGGTGGGTGCGGGCGAGGCGATGCGCGGCGAAGCGGTGGTCATCGCCAGCGCGGTGCCACCCAACCGGCCCACGTTCGGGGCCTCGATGATGCAGATCCATCGGTTGTAGCCTCCCGTGGATAGGCAGGGCTCCCGCCGAAGCAGACGCACCGCGCTCCGGACGCGGATGCGCCACGGCGCATCCTGTCCTGCGCGGCGTTCCAATGCCCTGGCGAGAGGCTGCCTAGACGTGTTCAGAGACAACTTCGCATCGCCCGGCGATCTTGATTCCGCGAATAATGGCGTGAGGGACCGGTGCCTGGGCGGGGGCGGGCAGGGCTCCCGCCGAAGCAGACGCACCGCGCTCCGGACGCGGATGCGCCACGGCGCATCCTGTTCCTCGCGCGTTCTAATGCTCCGGCGAGAGCCCTGCCCACCCCCACCCTCCGCCAGACCCTGCCGGCTCGGATACAGCTCCATACCGCGAGCCGATCTTGATTCCGCGAGAGGTCCGGGCGACCCGCGTTGCGGAGAGCGGAGCGCAAGGCGGCAATCTTTTCGATTCGGCTCTCGCCGCAGGAGCGGGAGAATATAGAGTCGGCAGCGCGAACGGCTAGCAAGACGGCTTCCGAGTGGGCACTTCTCGTCTTGCTTGACGTTGCTCGCCGGGGCGATGGACAAATCCGGCACCAAAGCCGATGACTGCTGCACTCGGCATGAGCAACGCCAACGAGACGATCAGGACATGATCGTAGTACTCATCATCGTCAATGGCGCCGACGCTTGAGAGCGTAGAATCGTCGATTGCTGTAACGGAGACGTGGATCAGGTGGCTAGCGTTGTTCGCGGCCATTTTCACGTTCAGCGCCGCAGGATCTGGCGTGCGGCTCTGGTTGCTCCAACGATCTGCAAGACCACTTCGTGAAGATGCAAAGCACGCCGCAGAGGAGAGGATCGCTGCTTTACGTGAGCGAATTGCTTCCGCCGAGGCCCGCGCCGCAGAGGCGAACAGGGCTGCGGCCGAGGCGAACGAGAAAGCCGAACAAGAACGACTTGCGCGCGTCAAGCTGGAGGCGAGGCTTGCCCCGCGAGCGATGTCTCTCGCGCAGCATGAGGTCGCCCTCCATGCCGCGCTGTTGCCCTTCGCTGGCACGCAGTTTTGGGTGATCACGCAGACCGCAGAAGATCGCGATCCGGGAACAGAACAGATGCAATTTGCGGCGCTCCTGTCGGAGGTTCTCGTTCGTGCGGGTTGGATCAAGGAGAGGTACTCGGAATGGACCGTCTCAAAGACTGCTCTTCCGCTGTTTAGAAGGGTCTCCGGCCGTGGGGTTGAAGTTGGGTACCAGAATGGCGATGTTGGCACGCTAAGGGCCGCAGCTGCGCTGGCTTCCGGGCTAAGCGCTGCGAACGTGGACAGCGTCGCAACCACTCCATTCACGGACATATTGGCCGGCCTCGTCATTGACGTTGGGCTGAGGTAGGCAACGACGACGAGGAGGGCCTTGCTCATCGCTGGCCCGCTTCCAGCCCAAACCGACCACTACCCGCAACGGAACCGCGCCGCAATTTAGAACAAGGGCGATCGAGTCTTGATTCGGCCGTTGTGTCCGGCCGGCGGGATGCGGCGAAGGGCGGGGGTGGGCAGGCCTGTCGCCGGAGCATTAGAACGCGCGAGGAACAGGATGCGCCGTGGCGCATCCGCGTCCGGAGCGCGGTGCGTCTGCTTCGGCGGCAGGCCTGCCCGCCCCCGCCCAGGCACCCGTCCCTTCACGAGTTCGCCGCGATCGGTCTTGATTCGGCTCCTGTGACAGAACCTGCGGGTTGCGGCGAAGTGGGTTGGAGGGCAGTCCTGTAGCCAGGCATCAGAACGCCGCGCAGGCCAGGATGCGCCGGGGCGCATCCGCGTCCGGAGCGCGGTGCATCTGCCTCGGCCGGTTACTTCGCCTGCTTCGCGATGACCTTGTTCTTGATCTTCGCGTACGTCGCCTTGGGGATGATCTTCTTCTCCCACAGCTCGTCCTTGGCCTTGTACGGACGTCCCTCGACGATCTTCTTCGCGTAGGCTTCGCCGATTCCCGGGAGATCCTTGAGCTCCGATTCGGACGCGCTGTTGATGTCGAGCTTGTCCTGCTTCTGCGACGACTTCTTCGGCGCTTCCTTCGCCCACGAGACGGCCGGCGAGGCAACCGCGAGCGCCACCGCCATCGCCAGGATCCTGAGCAGCTTTCCCATGCGCTACCTCCGGAAAATCAAGCCGCCTGGGCGGCAATGCCCGCGAGCCGCTGCACGCCGCGGCGGATCTCCGCTTCGCTGGTGGCGAAGGACAGACGGAGGTGGCCGGGAGCTCCGAACGCCGTGCCCGGAACGGTGGCGAGCCCGTGCTCCTCGAGGAGCGCTTCCGCCAGGCGCGTGTCGTTCTCGATGCGTCCGGTCAGGAACGCGCGCACGTCGGCGAGCACGTAAAACGCGCCCTGCGGCTTCGAGCAGCCCATCCTGGGTATCGCCCGCAAGAGATCGACGATCAGATCGCGCCGCTTCTCGAACTGCTGGCGCATGGCCTCGACCGGCTCCTGCGGCCCGCGGAGCGCAGCGATCCCGGCGTACTGGGTGAGCGAGCTGGGGTTCGAGGTCGACGAGTCCTGCACCCGGTTCATGGCGGCGATGATAGCGGAGGGACCGCAGGCCCAGCCGAGACGCAGGCCGGTCATCGCGTATGCCTTCGAGCAGCCGTTGACGATGACCGTCCGCTCGCGAAGCTGGGGCGCGACGCGGAGGATGCTGATCGCTTCCACCCCACCGTAGACGAGCCGGCCGTAGATGTCGTCGCTGAGGATGGCGATGTCGGGATGCTTCTCCAGCACCCGGGCGAACCCGCGCATCGTCTCCTCGTCCCAGACGGCGCCGGTCGGATTCGACGGGCTACCGAGGATCACCGCCCTCGTCTTCGGGGTGATGGCCTTCTCCAGCGCTTCCGGCCGCGGGGTCCACCCATTCTCGCCGCTGCACTCGAGCGGAACCGCGGTCGCCCCCGCGAGGCGCACCATGTCGGGATAGCTGACCCAGTAGGGGCAGGGAACGATGGCTTCGTCGCCCTCGTCGAGGAGGGCCTGGCAGGCGTTGTAGAGCGCCTGTTTGGCGCCCGCCGTGGCGACGATGTCCTTGATGCCCCACTTCTGGCCGATCTCGATCTCCATGCGATCGGCGATGGCCTCGCGCAATTCCTGCACTCCCGGCGAGGCGGTGTACTTGGTCATCCCCCGCTGGAGAGCCTGCTCGATGGCCTTCTCGACGTGGGGCGGCACGGGGAAATCGGGCTCGCCCGCGGACAGGGACACGACGTCGCGCCCTTGCCG
>Ga0209474_10000132_pt1 | contig 88376 bp, 65 predicted proteins | sample GraSoiAngelo_145_FD_185902 | JGI IMG/M metagenome (GOLD analysis project Ga0209474, IMG submission 185902) | Grasslands soil microbial communities from the Angelo Coastal Reserve, California, USA - 14_1009_05_20cm (SPAdes) (version 2) | ecosystem: Environmental > Terrestrial > Soil > Grasslands...
TGAATGTCATTCCGGCAGTCACGGTGTCGGCGCTGAGATCCAACGGGATGCGCTGCTGGTTCAGTACCAGCACGCCCTGGCTGACCTTCAGACGATCCATCCGCATAGAAAATGGTTGCTGAACCCCGTTCCCGTTTTCGTTTCCACTTCCCTTTTGGGGATTGGGCTGATTCGTAGTGCCGTCCGGATACACGATCAGATGAGCGACGGGGTGCTCCACGTAAAGCTCGCGCAAAGCGATCTGGCGCCCGAATACGCTAAGGATCTTGACCGACACTCGCGCATGATCTACATGGGCGTAAGGGATGTCGTCTGGTTTCTCCAAGCCGTGAATGGTGAGATCATCGAATTCGAACTGGAGTCGCGAGAAGTCCCAGACGAAGTTCTTCAGCTCGACTTTCCCTCCAGTCACCGCTTCGAGCTCGCTGACGAGACGGCGCCGCACCCGGTCACGGAAAGAATCGCTGTTGAGATAAAAACCGAGGCTCGCCACGAGAGCAATGAGCACGACGCCGATGCCGAGCTTAGCCCAGCGGGAACGGCGCGACGGTTTGGGAATTTCCTCAGTCATTGCAGGTTCTACTGCTGCTTGGCCGCCTCGGCCGGCCCAGTAATATGCAAAGGCAGCGTGTGGACGTCTGAAATGTCCGGAGTCTTCTTATCGAGTCCTGAGAGCGGCAACGATGGATCAAAGGTCTGAATTCGGCTCTGCGTCCGGAGGCTCTTCAGCCAGTCGGAGATTAATGCGTTGACGCGCTCCTCGCGCAGGATCGCCTCGATCTGATCCTGTACCTGATCGAGCGGGGGAGGAGACGCGAGAGACTTCTTTTTCATTTCGGGAACAAATTTCGTGTCGTAATACGTCTGCACTGCACGCGGCCCGACTCGCACTTCGGACCGAAACCGCAAATCGATGAAGCGCAGCATTTGAATCTCCTGGGTCACGCGGCTGGCGATGTCTTCATCGGTAAGACCATATTCGGCGAGCAGCCGACGCCACCCTGCATCCGACTCTCCGCCGGGAAGCTGCTTGCGCATCTCCATCACCCGCGCATCGAGTTCTTCCTTTGTAACCGGAACCACACCAAAAACCGCTACCTGATCGGCGACGAGATCTCGATCGACCAGACGCTCCAAGGCGGCGATCTCCTCTTGGATCGTGACTTCGCCTTGCTTTGCTTCTGTCATGCGGTTGAAGCGCGCCTCTTGCTCGACATCGCTGCGGGTGATGGGATGGCGATCGACCGTCGCCACGATGCGGTCCAGCGTCTCCGCGGCGTACGCGAGCGAGGCAGCCATCAGAATCAGTGAAATGAGGAAAGCGTTTCGCATCAGAACGTCTGACCTATGCTGAAGAAGAAGTTGAACCTTCCAGTGTGATCAAGATACGGCCCACGCACAGGATCGTCTTTGACAGGAAAGTACGTAGGCGTGAGGTTATAGCCGAAGTCCACGCGTACTGGCCCAATCGGCGTGCGATAGCGTACGCCCAACCCAACTGCCTGTGCCATGTACTTAAAGTCGCAAGGCTGAGTCGATTGCGGCTCGCAGTTTTCCTTGTGGGGCTGCGTCCACTGAGCCAGACCGGGAAAAATCTTTTCCGGCGAAGTGAAAACGTTGCCCGCATCATGGAAGATCACCGCGCTTAAATTGTCACCCACATACGGGAGCGCAATGCTTGGACTGCGCAGTTCAAGACTATTGAGAAACAGCCCGTCGCCCCCGAGGGGAAATCCGGTAGTCGGATCGCGCGGCCCACCCTGATTGATCGCAAAGCCACGATGCGAATTACTGCCTCCGATAAAGAACTTTTCAGGTAGAGGCACGATATCCGAAATCGGATTTCCTCCTGCTGTCCACGGCTCCTCCACCCCGATGCGGGTAGAGCGAGCGAAGGTCCAACGCCGGCCACCGACATTCCGGTTCTCCGCAAAGGTGTGGTAAGTCGAGTTCTCGAAGAACACGCGAGCGTAATTCGACTGCGATCCGAAGATCCTGGAGGCTACGCCAAAGTCCCCCGCGTAGTAACTCCCTTTATGGGAATCGATGGGATCGTCGCGATGATCGCGAACGTAGCTGATGCTGGGGATACCAACGCGCACCGGGCGAGAGAACAGCGGAATCAATAGTGGATTGATGTGCAGCGTAGCCTGATCCACCTTCACCAGGCGATAAGTAAATTTGTAAAGGAAGGTTTCTCCCTTTCGCCACTGCTGCAATGCCTGGACCGAACCTTCCAGCCGCTCAGAACTGAACGTGAGTACATTCTGAGTGCTGTCGTAGAGCGCACTGAAGCTCAAGGTTAGATCTCGGCGATCCAGCCAGTATGGCTGCACATAACTAAGCAGCGCGCGCTGCTGCAGGCGGCCAAGATTGGTACGGAAGACGATGCTGTCATTTCGCCCGCCCAGGTTGGCGCGCGTTACGCCGAAGGTAACGAGTGGGCTGAAGCCGGTGGCGCCGCCGGGATTGCACACCTGCGTCGAGGTCGGATTTGCAACCACGTTCTCGCAGTCACTTCGCACATTGCCGGTTTGAACCTGGAATCCGATACCGTAGTCGATGGTGTAGCGTTTTGCCTCCTCCACTTGCACCATCAGATTTTTCCTCTCCACATTCCCCGTTGGATTCGCGGGGGCAACGTCGACTTGATTGAAAATGCTCAGGTCATAGAGTTTTCGCTGCGTATTCAGGATGCGCGATTGACTCATCGCATCGCCTTCCTTGATCTCGAACTCGCGATCCACGACGAATGGCTTCGTGTACCTGAGACCTGAGATGAGGATCTTATCGACAAAGATCTGGCGTCCTTCGCTGATCTTAAACGCTACATCCTGACGATTCGGCGCATTCGGCGAAGGATTCGTGGTGGTCTCTACCTGTACGTCGGGAAAGCCGCGATCGAAGTAGTAGCTCACGATGGAGTCGCGATCGTTGCTGAGGAGATAGTTGGAATAGGGTTGTCCTGGAATGGTACTCATCTGATCGAGCAGCACGTCCTGCGAGAAGGTTGTGTTGCCGGTGATGGTTGTGTTCTTCACCAGCGTCTGTGAGCCTTCGTCGATGTCGATCTGCACCTGCAGGCGGCCGGGCTTTCCCCGATAATCGTCCCGTACATTCGAATTCACCTTCACCGCCTGAAACCCGTTTGCCTGATACAGAGAGGTAATGACGGAGAGGTCGCGCTCGAGCAGAGCTGAGCTAAACAGGCCGTGACGTTGCAGAGCATCGGCAGGCTGGATCGCCATTCGCTCGCGAATGCTCTCCCTGGGAAAGTATTTGTTTCCGTGAATGGTCAGATCCTCGAAGGTGTGGCGCTTGCGTCTATCAACATCAAAGATCACCAGCTCGCGCCCGTCTTTGGTCGATAGGCTCGACGTGACCCCCACATCAAAGTATCCCTGTCTCTGAAAGTAGTCGCGCAAATTTCGCCGTCCTTCGCTGAGCAGGTCCTCATCGAGCGCGCCTTCTTCATAGATGGGCACGTATTTTTTGATGAGCCCACGCCGCATGTGGGCACCCTCTACCCGAACGTCGACGATCGGACCACGATTGATTTGGAAGATATAGTCCAGCCGATTGGTATCGGTGTGATAGTTACGATCGACCAATGACACTTGCGCCTCGAGCCGCTCGCTCTTTTGATACTTTTTGTGAAGACGGGTAAAGGCGCGGCTCAGGTGGGTCGCGACCACTGGTTGGCCGGGGTGAAGCTTCGCGATGCTGCGAATTTTGCCGTCGGCATAACCAGCATCTCCCTTGACGATCACTTGTCCCACTCTTGCGTGCGCGCCGCGATCGACGATGAAACTGAGCTCGATGCGCTGGTGGGGCGGATCGATGGAAGAATCCATTCGGATGGTAGGCGCGAAGTAACCATCCTCAGCGAGGACCTTCTTCATGCGCTCAATGCCGGCGGCAATCAGGTCTTCGTCAAACTCCTGCCCAATTTGCAGTTTGCTGCTGTTCACCAGCTGGTTTGCGGTCGGCGGACGCGGCGCTCCGTACACCATCAAGCTGCCGATAAACAGCTTCTCTTCCACTACGAGATTCACATCGAGCGAACGGTCAGAGTAGGGTGCGACTTCGGCGGCGATAGTTCGGAATCGTCCGGTCGCAAAGAGCTGCTGCAAGCTTGCGCGGACCGCAGCGCGGTCAAGAAGCTGTCCTGCCTGGAGGGAAATTGATTTGAGCAGGTCCGCCTGATCGATTCGCTGGGAGCCCTGCAGATGGATGCTGCGAATGCGATATCCGGAATAGCGCGCAAAGGCGCTTCCAGCCTGATTAGGCATGGATGGGGCTGCCGTTTCATTCTGAGCCTGAGCCTTGAGTGCCGGAGGTCCGGGAACTTGGGCCTGTCCTGCAAGGCAGGGCATTGCCGAGAGAAGAAGTAGCAACGCGAGTGTGCTCCTCGGGATCATAAAACTCAACGCGCGATCCCGGGAGCCTGGAAAATCGGAAAGGAATGCCAACCCCGCCGATTGTCGCTGCACGGCTCTCCCGTGACCTGCCCGTCGCAGAAAAATTAGATCCTCTCCCTAGTGGCCCGTAGGCGCGTCCGCGCGCAAGGGGGCTGCCGGTTGCAGATGTCTGGATGCACACGCCTATAATAATGGTGATTCGCTGAAGTTTAGCCCCTATGAGGGCCGGCGAAGCAGGGAAATGACCCCCAAGAACGAGCCCTTCACCTTTGAAGACCGCTACTCCCGGCAGGCGCTGTTTGCGCCCATTGGTCCTGAGGGACAGAAACTCATCCGACAAGCCAAGGTCGCGGTCGTCGGATGCGGCGCGATCGGCGCTTCCGTGTGCACTTTGCTGGCTCGGGCCGGGGTCAATATACTGCGCATCATTGATCGGGACTACGTCGAACCCAGCAATCTGCAGCGCCAGCTGCTGTTCGACGAAGAAGACGCGCGCCAGAGCTTCCCTAAGGCTGAAGCCGCGGCCCGCAAGATAGCCGCAATCAATTCTGAGATCGCCGTCGATCCTTATGTAAAGGACCTGACGCCGCAGACCGTATATCTGCTCGAAGAGGTCAACCTCATTCTGGATTGCACCGACAACTTTGAGACGCGGTACCTGATTAACGATTTCGCGGTGAAAAGCGGAATACCTTGGATCTACGCGGCTGCGGTCGGCTCCTATGCGGCGACCATGAATGTGCTTCCAGGACAGACCGCGTGTCTCGCATGCATCTTTCCTGAGCCGCCACGCGGCACCTTCGCAACCTGTGAGACAGCAGGCATATTGAACAGCACGGCCAATTTCGTGGCGTCGCTCCAGGTGACTGAGGCGCTTAAGTTGCTCGCCGGGGCGCGTGATGCAATGCGACGTTCATTGCTTTCATTTGATCTCTGGAGTAATGAGCGCTCTGCCATATCTACTGACAAGCCCTTGTTCGACTGCAGTGTCTGCGTAGGGCGCCGGTTCGACTACCTCGAAGGCAAATCCCGCCCCCAAATCACTCTGTGCGGACGCAACTCAGTCCAGATCCATGAGCGCGAGCGCCCTGTGGACTTCAGCGAAATGAGCTCACGCCTCTCGGCGCACGGACAAGTTCGCTACAACGAGATGGTGCTGAAGTTCTGGCGAGAAGCCTACGAAATGACGCTGTTCCGCGATGGACGAGCGATCATCAAGGGCACGACGGATCCGATGGTTGCGAGAAGTCTGTATGCCAAGTTCGTAGGGAGCTAGCGAATCGGGCCATCGTAAGACTAGTGCTGATCGCACGCTTAGCCCATAGTGCCATTCCGAAGCGCCTGATGCTGGCTCAAGGAGTCTGCTTTTCTTGGGATCGCAGCGGACCGCAGATCCCTCACTTCGTTTCGGGGAGGACAGTAACGAGAGTGATTTACTCGAGGTTCAGGCCGGTTGCTGGGCTTCGCTCCCACTCGATCGGCCGGTTCCTCAGGCTCTGACGGCCTTCGAGCTTGCTAAGAATTGAATGTGCTGAGCCCGTGGACCGGGCTTGTGTCTCAGGGCGGTCACGCAATCGTCGAGCAGGTTCAAGTACATGTTGGCCATTTCAAGCGCGGCTTCTTCGGTGTGCTCATGTCCCCAATAAAGAATGTCCGGCGAGGTTTCGCGGCGCAGGCTATAGCGAAATCGTTCGCGATGCGTGGTTGAGTCAAACATCCGACTGATCTCGGCTACGTGCTTTAAGCCTTTGATTACCATGGTCACTCCGGGGGAAACAGCATCCCGCTACTCAGCATGGGATGCAATCAAAAGCCGTGAAGGTGTACCGGGGTGGTAAACAAGAATCGGGTGATCGGGTGATCGGGTCATCGGGCGAAGTAAGAGCGTGGGCTGTGGGCTGTCGGCTTTCGGCTTTCGGCTTTCGGCCACAAGTTTTTTGGCGTAAGTCCCAAACAGAATACCGGCAGAACGCCGAATGCCGATCGCTGATCGCCCGATTCTTCATACTGGCAGCAATTACAATGAACCCCAATGTCGAAGCTCCACAACTTCCGCGTCTCCCTCGAGATGATCAAGTGGGAGCATTCGATCTTTGCGCTTCCCTTCGCGCTTTGTGGGGCCATGCTTGCCGCTGGTGGATGGCCCAGCGCCTGGCAGTTGCTATGGATCGTGATCGCAATGGTCAGCGCGCGTTCAGCAGCCATGGCGTTCAACCGCTACGTTGACGCAGAGATCGACGCGGCAAATCCTCGCACGAAGTCACGAGCCGTTCCCGCCGGAATTCTGAGTAAGCAATTTGTGGGTACGTTTGTCGTAGCAGCCAGTGCGATTTTCATCCTCGCGGCGGCGATGCTCAATCGGCTTACTTTTCTCCTCTCGCCTGTCGCCCTCGGCATTATTTTTCTTTACTCGTACACCAAGCGCTTCACGCGCTGGTCGCACCTTGTGCTCGGATTCGCGCTAGGCGTTGCTCCGGCCGCTGCCTGGATTGCAGTTCGCGGTTCGCTCGATCCGCGAATTCTGCTGCTTACTGGAGTTGTCACCTTTTGGGTGGCCGGCTTTGATGTTCTATATGCCTGCCAGGATTATGAATTCGACAGCAGCTATGGGCTGCACTCACTGCCTCGGCGATATGGGATTTCGGGAGGATTACTGATTGCACGCGCCATGCATGTGCTGATGCTCATTTTGCTGATCTCGGTGGTGGCGGCCTTCGGACTAGGCAAGATTGCAGTTGCTGGGGTGACTGCTGTGACTCTGCTGCTGGCCTATGAACACTCGCTTCTGTCAGCCCGCGATCTATCCAAGTTGAACGCCGCCTTCTTCACAATGAACGGTGTGATTTCCGTGGTGCTGTTCCTGTTCCTCGCGGCTGATTTGCTCGTGCGCCACTCCTGAGATTCGTGGCACAGCCGCCCTCGGCTGTGATCTATGCAAAGTGCACAGGCGAGGGCGCCTATGCCACAAGTTCTTTGAGAGTTCCGGAGAGCGGAAACTGCCGCCCAGTCGAAAAGAAAGACTTCCCTTACGCATCGCCGTGGATACTGGCGGCACTTTCACTGACTGCGTCTGGATCGAGAACGGCCGGCTGCAAATCCTGAAAGTCTTCTCCACCCCTCACGATCCTTCGGAGGCCATCGCCAAAGCCGTGGCCCGGATTGGGGCGGAATCAAATCGGGAAATCGTTCTCCTGCACGGCACGACGGTCGGCACCAACGCTTTGCTGCAGCGAAAGGGTGCTCGGACCGCGCTCGTCACCACTGCGGGATTCGAAGATGCCATTGAAATTGGTCGGCAGGCGCGTCCGAAACTCTACGACCTGAACGTGCAGCGCATTGAACCGCTCGTGGCGCGCGAGCTGCGCTTTGGGATTGCAGAGCGTACTCGCCCAGACGGCAGCATCGAGCGCGCAGCTTCGAAGAACGAACTTGGGGAACTTCGCTCACAAATCGCAAACAGCGGAGCCGAATCCATTGCCGTGTGCCTGTTGTTCTCATTTGCCAATCCCGCGAACGAGCAGGCGGTCGAGGGTGAACTCAGAGCTCTGAAGCTTCCGTTTTCGCTCTCCCATCGCATCCTGCCGGAATTTCGTGAGTATGAGCGCATGAGCACTGTAGCGGTCAACGCATACCTTCAACCGCTGATGCAGCGTTATCTCGAAAGCCTGCGGGCGCGGCTTTCAAACAACACAGCAGCAAAGCTCTTCGTGATGCAGTCGAGCGGTGGCATCACCGCGCTTCAGGCTGCAGCATCCCAGCCGGTTCGCACGGTTCTCTCCGGCCCGGCTGGAGGCGCAGTCGGTGCGCTCGAAATGGGTCGCCGCGCTGGATTCGAGCAGATCATCTCGTTCGACATGGGCGGGACATCGACCGATGTCGCGTTGCTGGAAGGGCGGCTGCACGTGACCGCCGAAGCAGAGATCGCAGGCCTGCCGGTTCGAATTCCAATGTTGAACATCCACACCGTTGGCGCCGGAGGCGGATCGCTGGCGCGCATCGATGCCGGTGGAGCCTTGCGCGTCGGCCCAGAATCGGCCGGTGCCGATCCGGGCCCGATCTGCTATGGCAAAGGTACGCAGCCTACTGTGACCGACGCGAACCTGCTGCTCGGCCGGCTGCGTCCCGAGAATTTTCTCGGAGGCGAGTTCCGTCTCGACATCGACCGCACTCGCGCGGTCTTCTTCGAATGGATCAAAGGGAATCGCCTGAAATGGCCGGCCGAAGAGTTGGCGGCCGGGATCATTAGAGTGGTCAACGCCACAATGGAAAAAGCCATTCGTGTGGTCTCAATCGAGCAAGGTTATGATCCCCGCGAATTCGCGCTTCTTTCCTTTGGTGGAGCTGGCGCTCTCCATGCCTGCGATCTGGCGGGCTCGCTTTCGATATCACGTGTCATTGTGCCACCTGCGCCGGGTGCGCTTTCTGCGTATGGGATTCTCACCAGCGACGTTGTGAAGGATTATTCGCGTACGTCGCCGACGTTGCTCTCGAGCCAGGCCTTCGCCCAAACCGGTAAAAGAGTCGAAACAGCTCTTGCCAGCCTGAAAGAGGCGGCGGCTCGCGAATACGCGAGCGAAGGATGGAAGGGAAAAGTCAAAATGGAATGCTCAGCGGACCTGCGATATCAGGGACAGGGTTACGAGCTGAACATTCCCTGGCGAAACAGCTCTGTGCTGCTCGAAGACTTTCATGCAGCACATCAGCGACGCTTCGGCTACAACCATTCTGGCAAGAAGATCGAATTGGTGACCCTGCGTGTGCGCACTTCTCTACCACAGCCGAGCGCAGCCAGTTACGGCTCTAGCAGTGAGCGCGCTGACAAGATTACAAGTAGTCGGTCCTCCGTCTATTTCGATTCAAACTCACTTAAAACGCAGGTGCTTCAACGTGACTCTCTCCCTGCCGGCTTCTCTGCGTCTGGACCGCTGGTTGTGACCGAGTACACGGCGACCACAGTAGTTCCTCCTGGATGGAGATTAGCCGTGCATCGTTCAGGTGCGCTGTTGATCGTCAGAGATACTCGTAAGCCCATGTGGCGAAGGAAAGCATCTGAAGATTAATTCGGATGGCAATGATTGATCCTGAGCCCTCTTTTGGGCGAACGATCTACCGGTGATGCCTCGAACTTACTGCTGTCACGCGGCACTTCGGCCAAAAAAATGGACTCCTGGTGAAAGAGCCAAACCGGCAGCGGTTAGGCCCGGAACATCGCGGGAGATCGTTTGCCCAAAAGAGGGGCTCGGGATGACAGCTTACAAACGCGCTTGTTCGTTACAGTTTCATTACAGCCTCGTTCCTTTCACTCAGCGCAGGCAGGAAAGCACGTATTGTCGGGACAAGAGAAAAGGCGCTCATTTGTGAGCGCCTTTTTCACGTGTGTGGTCCTTAATCAAGCAATATCGCGTTCGCGGTCGTTCTCGATGTCGCGGTTTTCCTTATCAACTTCGCGCTCGACGTCGTGCTTGCCTCCGCGAGCTGCATCCTTCACCTTGCCCCAGGCGTTTTGCACTTTGCCCTTTACTTCTTCGGCCCCGCCTTCGATTTGGCTCTTATCGTCGCCTGTCCACTCGCCAACCTGGCGCTTGGCTCGGCCGGCAATTTCATCCATTTTGCCTTTCATACGGTCCTTATCCATAGTCTCCTCCGCTTCCGTTCAGGTGAACTGAACTGATGTATCAATTGTTTGTCTCAGGGTCTTGCCGGTTGCTCGATTCTGCTGATCGGCTATAGAGCTGTGCGTCTTCCGGTGAGTAGCTGAAACACGAGAGCTACGAGAGCCAGAACGAGCAGCAGATGAATAAATCCGCCGAGCGTGTAGCTGCTCACAACTCCAACCAACCAGAGCACGAGCAGAATGACAAAAAGTGTCCAAAGCATCTGCCCTACCTCCCAAAATGCAATTTGCGAAATTCGCTCATGATATGAGTGGCCGGTGGGAAGTAGAGGTTGTAGAAGATCGAGTGCTGCGGGACTGAGCTGCTGACTGCGTTTAGAATGCGAAGCAACCAAAGGAATCGGTCCATCGGATGATCGGGTGATCGGGTGATCGGGTGAAGTGAAAAGCAGCAGCGCTCGCACCGTTTGTGAGTTTAGCGATTTTTGTAATTGTGATTGAAAATCGGAGCCGCTTCTTACTTCGCCCGATCACCCGATGACCCGATCACCCGATTTCTTCTGATTCTCATGATTATTGCGATCCAAGGCGAAGCTGGTTCATTCAGTCACGAAGCCGCTCTGGCGATGGTGCCGGATTGCATCGTGTTGCCGTGTGCACGCTCGGCGGAAGTTTTTGATCGTGTGCTCAAGCGAAGAGCCGAAGCGGCGGTGATTCCGATCGAGAACACGCTGGCTGGTCCAGTCACCGAACATTTCGATCTCTTGCTTGACCATCCTTTGTTCGTTAAGCGCGAGTACCCGCTCCGCATTCGGCACAACCTGATCGCGACGCCCGGGGTGAAGCTGGCGCAAATTCGCCGTGTGCTCTCGCACCCGGTTGCGCTGGATCAGTGCCGCAAGTTCTTTCGCGATCATCCACGAATTCAGCAAGTTCCTTTTTATGACACTGCCGGGAGCGTGAAACACGTCATTGAAAACGGGGAAAAAAATGCCGCCGGCATTGCCAGCCGTCAGGCTGCAGTAGAGTATGGCGCGAAGATTCTCAAAACTGGAATTGAGGACGATGCCAAGAACTTCACTCGTTTCCTGCTCATCTCTCCTGGCGAGCGCTGGGCCAAAGATGCAGACAAAATTTCGCTAGCCTTCTCTGTCCCTGATCAGCCCGGCGCGTTATTCAAGACCCTCGCGGTCTTCGCCTTGCGCGACATCTCGCTGAGCAAGATCGAGTCGCGACCGGTAAAGGGACATCCATGGCAGTACGTCTTCTATGCCGATCTGAAGTCGGGACAAACGGCGGCTACGGAGCATGCATTGCACCATCTGCGAGAGATCTGCCCGATGGTGAAGGTGCTGGGAATTTACAAAGCTGGGTGAACAATTCGGCCGCAGGGCAGACACGCAGCATGCTGCGCCTCTACTAGGCCGAGCACGCGCAGGCGCCCGGGCGCTCCGTTCCGCCGGCACTTCTCGTTGCTGTGGAGTAGGTCCGTCAGGAGTACAATTCCCTGCGCTTTGGTTAACCCGATTTTCGGCGGGCCGGAATCGTTTAGCTAAGTTGAGTCATCTATTATCAAGGTCTTAACAGACCATTGTTTATAAGGCACTTATATGGCAGATACCAGCAAGAACGCAAAGAATGAAGCCGTTTCTGAATCGGCCAAGGACACGCCAGTTCCGGAGATTGACCGCTCGCTGCCGGTGCTGCCGGTGCGCGACACCGTCCTTTTCCCGCACGCGGTATTGCCTCTGACGGTAGGCCGGGAAAGCTCGGTCCAGCTGATCAACCAATTGGGCGAGGAAAAATCCATTGTGGTGGTGGCGCAGCGGGAAGCCCGCGTTGACACGCCGCAACCTACAGACCTATACAGCATCGGCACGCTGGCGACGGTTCACAAAGTCGTGAAGATGCCGAACCAGAGCCTGTTTGTGTTTACCGAAGGTGTGGAACGTGTGCATGTGCGCGACTACGAGCAGCTCACGCCATTCATGCGGGCTACGATCGAAACAATTTCAGAGAGCAAGGTCGACACCGGCCCGGAAATCGAAGCGCTGCAGCGCAACGTTTTGACTTTGTTCCAGCAGATCGTTACCGGCTCTCCGACCCTTTCCGACGAGCTGCAAACGGTCGCAATCAATATCGAAGAGCCCGGCAGGCTGGTGGACTTCATCGCCTCTTCCCTGCCCTCGCTCTCCACGACGGACAAGCAGGAGATCCTGGAGATCACCGACGTTAAGCTGCGGCTGCAAAAGATCAACAAACATCTTGCGAAGGAACTCGAAGTTCAGCAATTGCGCAACAAGATCCAGACGGAAGTCCAGGATCAGGTGCAGCAGTCGCAACGCGAGTACTACCTGCGTGAGCAGATGAAGGCCATCCAGAAAGAACTGGGCGAGCAGGATGAGACTCAGCGTGATACCGAAGAGCTGAAGAAAAAGATAGAAGCGGCAGGCATGCCCGAAGAGGTGAAGAAAGAAGCTCTCAAGGAGCTGACGCGACTCGGCCGGATGTCCCCGATGGCGGCTGACTATTCGCTCACCCGCAGTTACATCGAGTGGTTGGCGGTGTTGCCGTGGAGCAAGTCTTCCGGCACAGATGTCGATATCACCAAAGCCAAGGAGATCCTGGACGAAGATCACTATGATCTGCAGAAAGTGAAAGACCGCATTCTTGATTACTTGTCTGTTCGCAGACTAAAGCCGGGAATGAAGGGCCCGATCCTCTGCTTCGTTGGACCTCCAGGTGTGGGCAAAACATCGCTCGGCCGAAGTATTGCGCGCTCCCTGGGACGCAAATTTTCTCGCATCTCGCTGGGCGGCATGCACGACGAGGCTGAGCTTCGCGGACATCGGCGTACCTACATCGGCGCATTGCCGGGACAGATCATTCAGAATTTGCGACGAGCGGAAACGAACGATCCTGTCTTCATGATGGATGAAGTCGACAAGCTTGGACGCGACTTCCGCGGGGATCCGGCTTCGGCTTTGCTCGAAGTACTCGATCCGGAGCAGAACTTCACTTTTCGTGACAACTATCTGGACGTGCCGTTCGACCTGTCGAAGGTGCTGTTCATCTGCACGGCGAACGTGCTCGATCCCATTCCGGAACCGCTGCGTGATCGCATGGAGATCATTGAGCTGCAGGGATATATCGAGGACGAGAAGGTCCACATCGCTTTTCGCTACTTGATTCCGCGGCAGATTGAAGAAAACGGAATCACGGCTGAGCAGATCGAGTTCCCGGAAGAGGTGGTGCGCCACCTCATCCGGCACTACACGCGGGAGGCCGGCGTTCGCAACCTCGAACGCAATATCGGAACCATGTGCCGCAAGCAGGCGCGTCGTATTGCGGAAGGCAAGACCGATAAGCTGGTCCTCAGCAAAGAGGTCGTTCAGGAATTTCTTGGCGGCATCAAGGTGCGAGTGGATACCGAAATCGCCGAGCGTACAAAGCGCCCTGGCGTGGCGGTAGGACTTGCCTGGACTCCGGCAGGCGGCGACGTGCTCTTCATCGAGGCCAACAAGATGAAGGGCAAAGGTGGCTTCACCATGACCGGACAGCTGGGTCAGGTGATGCAGGAGTCAATGCAGGCTGCCCTGACGTGGGTACGCTCCAATGCGACGCAACTGGGATTGGATGAAGAGTTCTTGAAAGAGCTGGACATCCATATTCACGTTCCGGCGGGTGCGGTTCCCAAAGACGGGCCTTCTGCCGGCGTGACGATGGCGACAGCATTGGTTTCACTGCTGACCAGCAAACAACTTCATCCGTTAACAGCGATGACTGGTGAGATCACGCTCAGCGGCAATGTGCTGCCGGTAGGCGGAATCAAGGAGAAGGTGCTTGCCGCAAAACGCGCTGGTGTTCGCGATGTAATTCTTCCGGCGGAAAACCGGCAGAACGTAGAAGAGGATCTGAGCCCTGAGCAGCTGGAAGGTGTGAGGGTCCACTACGTCAACAGCATCGATGAGGCGCTTAACATCGCGCTGCCGCACGACGAGGCAGAAGTACGCCACGACGCCGAAGAGCGCGAGCACGTGCTTCAGAGCGTTAGCTAGGTCATAGCGATTCAAACCCCAAAAGAGACGCAGCACCCTGCGTCCCTTTTTTTGTTTGACATAGTGGGAGTCTGTGACTGAGAGGCGCGAAACCGTCATTTGTTATGCTGGAAGGTTTTCTACGTCATTCTGAAGGAGCAAGAACATGCTAAGGACGGCCAGCGCGCAGTGGAAGGGGGGACTTAAGGACGGCAAAGGCACAATCTCGAGCGCCAGCGGAACACTGTCGAACACGCAGTACTCATTTGGCACGCGCTTCGAAAGCGGCAAGGGCACTAATCCCGAGGAACTGATCGCCGCCGCTCATGCTGGATGTTTCTCGATGGCCCTAAGCGCAGAGCTTGGCAAAGCCAGCATTACTCCGGAAAGCATCGAGACCAAGTGCACGGTCACATTCGAAAAGACTGATGCGGGATTCACGATCACCGAAAGCCATCTGGACGTTAAAGCTCGCATTCCTGGCGGCAACAAAGCTGCCTTCGACAAAGCCACAAGCGATGCGAAGGCTGGATGCCCCATCTCCCGCGTTTTGAATACGAAGATCACGCTATCGGCAAGTCTGGAGAACTAGCTGCTGGCGCGTCTTTTCTTTCCTGAACATCCAGCGTCAGCCACCGGCCCAGGCGAGATTGCATCTTAGAGTCAAGCAGCTCTGCCGTGGCGACGCTGTCCAGCCCGGGACCTGCCTCTCTCGTCGAGAGACAACACCGATCTGCTGCTGGAGGAGCGGGTGAAGATCACGATCTTCGGGCTCACCATTTCCTCGTCCTGGGGTAATGGACACGCCACGCCGTATCGCGCCATTCTCAAAGCTCTTCACCGACAGGGACACGACGTCACTTTTTTCGAAAAAGATGTCCCCTATTACGCCAAGCATCGCGACTTCAGCGAATGCGATTACTGCGACCTGATCCTGTACTCGGATTGGGAGAAGATTCGCGGCGGGGCGCTCGCGTACTCCTCGAATTCGGATGCGGTCATCTGCGCCAGCTTCTGCCCAGATGGCGCTCGCATAGTCGATGAAGTTTTGGACCTCGCGCGACCAGTGAAGGCCTTTTATGACCTCGACACTCCAGTCACACTCTCGTCGCTGGAGAGAGGAGATACCGTGTACTTGCGTGCGCGACAGATTCGAGAATTCGATCTCTATCTCTCGTTCACGGGCGGAGGTACGCTTGATGAGCTTACCTCCCGCTGGGGAGCGAGATTGGCGCTGCCGCTGTACGGATGCGTCGATGCCGAGTCGCACACCCGCGTAGACGTACCTGCGGAATTTTGCTGTGACCTTAGCTATATGGGCACTTACGCAGCCGACCGGCAACAGAAACTTGAAACAATCTTCCTGGAGCCGGCCCGATTGCTGCCATCGAAGCAGTTCGTGCTGGCTGGCGCGATGTATCCCTGGGATTGGCAATGGCCCGCTAACGTGCGCCGCTTTGAGCACGTCTCGCCCGGGGACCACTCGGCGCTCTACTCATCCTCACGGCTTACCCTGAACATCACGCGCAATGAGATGGCACGCTGGGGCTATTGTCCCTCTGGCCGTTTCTTCGAGGCGGCCGCCTGTGGGACGCCGATTGTCACTGACTGGTTCGAGGGTCTCGATCATTTCTTCGATTGTGAGCGCGAGCTGCTGATAGCCCGCACTGCCAATGACGCAGTCTCGGCGATCAATCTTCCCGATTCGGAACTTGCCGCCATTGCGGCCCGGGCTCGAGAACGCACGCTGGGTGAACACACCGGTGCCCAGAGAGCCCGGGAAGTAATTTCGGCATTGCAGCGAGCGCGAAGTTATACACCTCTTCAGCGCGCCAGGACTGAAGTCGCATGATAGGAATTATTCCCGCAGCGGGAATGGGACAGCGCATTCAGCCTCTCGGCTGCTCGAAAGAACTGCTTCCCGTGGGCTCGCGGCTGGTGGATGGCGTGGAACGCCCGAAGGCGGTCGCGGAGTATCTGGTCGAGCGCATGATCGCTGCCGGCGCCGATCAGATATGCATGGTGATATCGGCGGAAAAGACTGATCTGATTCGCTACTTCGCCGAACGCCAATATGCAGCCGAGATTTTTTATGTTCTTCAGCAGCAGCCGCAAGGGCTGTGCGACGCTCTGTTTCGCGCTCACCCGTTCGCGATCCATCATCAGCGAATTCTCATCGGCTTGCCTGACACCATCTGGTTTCCCGAAAACGGATATCGGCCGGCGCTCTCGCTGCTCGAGGCGTCTGCCGATCTTGGCCTGCTGCTGTTTCCTGTAGCGAACCCGTCCGTCTTTGACGCTGTACTTTCCGATGAGCACGGCTATGTGCAGGAAATTGAGGTCAAGCGCTTGAGCGCGCGTTCGCATTGGGTATGGGGCGCCGTCACAAGCAGCGGAGAAGCATTTCACAATCTCAAGCTGCTTTGGGATTCGCGACATCGCCAGGATCAATATCTTGGCCACTTGCTGAACGCTTACATCGCGGCAGGTAATACCGTCCGTTCTATATGCGCAGGCGAGATTTACATGGATGTCGGAACCCTCGAGGGCTACCACCAGGCGCTGAATTTTCTCCGAGATCCTGGCTTCGTGCGTCCCGAAAACACGCGGGCAGCGTGATAGCTGCGCACATCAAGCGCGGCTGATATTCCTTCGTTGAGAGAAGCTGGATTATGTGCTGCGCGAACGTAGAATCTCTCGCACCTCGCGATTGATGCGAGCAGCGTCGCGCGTCGCATTATCAATCAAGCCAGCCCAGCGCTTGGAAGTCTCGTCCAGTTTGGATTGGCTCAACAGGTAAGACGCCTGCATGATGGTTTCCAGTGAGTTGCTCAGATCGTGAGCAAGCCGCCGCAGTTCCGTACTGATATCGGAGGGAATTTTCGAAGTGGGTTCCATCTGCGTTTGAGCAAACATCTTAACCTTCCCGATTTAGGGGTGAAGTTCCCTTTGCTGTTAGAAGCAGAACCATTGAATAGAGTTGTTTGCGTAACACTCGGCCTGGTTACCTATGCGATGATCTCACGCCTGAACAGCCCTCGCTCCAAATTCTCTGCTTTCAATGATTTTGATTCCTTACGCGGCGTCCCCGCTGCACCTAGTTATTCCTAAGTTACTTAACCCCCTGTACTAGGAAGTAAACCGGAATCCCCCCTTAACCCCTCACGGCTAAGATTTGCCCGATTCCAGCAATTAATCTCCCGACCCGGAGCACCGCCCCATTCGGCTCCGGTTTCTCTTTTTGGAGGCCTCTTGCTTTCGCGTATTGGGCTAATCTGTATTCTCCTCTCTGGTCTTCAGGCATTCGGTAGCACACCGATCACACCAACCACCACGTTATCTGCAGAGACCGGTAACAACACCAGCGCTGCGGCGACTTTTCAGGCCCAGACCAACGGCAACGCCGCTCCGGGAAACGCGAGCAAGGTTCCAACCAGCTCCCTGCTCTACAACGGATCGAACACCGCCGTTTACGCGCACTTCATGCCCTGGTTCGGTGTGAGCTACCACATGGACATTGGCTATAACTCCAATGATCCGGCGGAGATTAAGGCGCAAGTCACGGACATGCTCAGCCGCGGAATCGCAGGAGTGATTATCGACTGGTATGGTCCAAATAACACTCATCACAACACCACGACGCTGAACATGATGACGGAAGCGCAATCGCGCAATGGAGCCTTCCAATTCGCGATCATGGAAGATGCCGGGGCCATCAAAAATTGCGCAAGCACCGCGGGCTGTGATGTCACGGCGGCGCTGATCAGCGACTTGAATTACGTCACGCAGACCTTTGTACCCTCGCCGGCGTACATGCGGTGGAATGGCAATCCAGTGGTGTTCTACTTCGGAGTCGAGAGCTATAGCATCGATTGGAACCGCGTTCGCGCCAACACAGCTTCGAATTTGCAGTTTGTCTTTCAGAACACCGCTGGCTTCACGCGGACATATTCAAACGGCGGATTCTCATGGGTCCAGCCCAGCGACGTGACCGCCACTGATCCGATGAGCCTCAGTTATCTGACAAACTTCTATCAGACAGCGCAGCAGTATTCCCAGAAGCTGCCGGTAGGAACGAGCTACAAAGGATTCGATGACACGCTGGCAAGCTGGAGCGCAAACCGGCACATGCAGCAGCAATGCGGTCAAACCTGGCTTGCCACTTTCAATAAGGCAAACAGCTTGTGGTCCACCGCCGACCAGCTTGCCTGGTTCCAGCTCGTGACCTGGAACGACTATGAAGAAGGCACCGAGATTGAAACGGGCATCGACAACTGCTTTGGGGTGACAACTTCTGTGAGCGGCGACGCACTGAATTGGACGATCAGCGGCGACGAAAGCACAATCGACCATTACACAGCGTTTATCAGCAGCGACGGAACGAACCTCATGTCACTCGGCGATTTCCCGGCAGGCACTCGCACTGTAAACCTGGCAGCTTTTGGATTTGATTCGGGAACGTACTCGGTTTACGTGAAAGCAGTAGCAAAGCCTTCGATTTTGAACCATATGTCAGCCGCGGTGACGTACAGCTCCGGCTCGCCGTCTCCACAGGCTCCGGTGGCAAAGTTGTCGATCTCTCCCGGATCGGGAACGGCACCGCTTGCAGTAACGGCGTCGACAGCTGCCTCCACCGATCCGCAAGGCAGCGCCCTCACTACGATGATTGATTTCGGTGACGGCAGCGCAGCGGCCGGCCCAAGCGCGTCGCATACGTACGCGAATGCAGGAACCTACACGGTGAACGCAACCATCACTGACGCTCTGGGCATGTCCGCGAAAGCCAGCGCTACCGCTTCCGTAACTGCACCTGCTCCGGCTGCATCCGTCTCCGTTGCGCAGCCGGCAAATAACAGTACGGTAAGCAGCCCGATTCACGTGGTTGCGAGTGGCACCGCGTCGAGCGGAGTCGATGCGATGCAAATTTATCTCGACGGCACCCTCGTCTTCCAGGTGAACGCCGCCTCCTTCGACACGACTGTTCCCGCCAGCGCAGGAACGCATCACGTCACCGTGAAGCTCTGGGACAAGCTTGGCGCTGCTTACATGCAGACTCTCAACGTCACGGTTGCCGCGCCGTTCACGACAGCGCTCGCTGTAACGCCCTCCTCGGCGACCACAGGCGCAACTGTGTCTGCCACGGTTAGCTCCAATTCGGGAACGATCGCAAGCTCGCAAATCGCCTGGGGAGATGGGACTAGTTCTGCAGGACCATCGGCCTCGCACGCATACTCACAAGCCGGAAGCTACACCGTAACCGCAACTGCGACCAGCAGCCTTGGAGCCACATCGCAAGCCACTGCAGGGGTCACGATTAATGCTCCTGCTCCGCCTGCGACTGTGACGGTGTCGCAGCCTGCGAATGGCACAACGCTCTATGCCCCGATTCACGTTGTTGCCGGCGGATCAGCTCCCAGCGGAGTGGACGCGATGCAGATCTACCTCGATGGCGCGCTTGTCTACCAAGTCAACGCCAATTCATTCGACACCACAGTTCCCGCAAGCAATGGAACTCACGCTGTAGTCGTAAAGCTCTGGGACAAGCTCGGCAACGCCTATAAGCAGAGCGTCACCGTAAACGTGATTCCGCGGCTGGTTACGTCTCTGTCGCTGAGCGCTTCGACCATTTCTCAAGGTAGCAGCGTAACCGCGACGGTGACAGCCACCTCCGGAACTATCGGCAGTTCGTTTCTTGACTGGGGAGACGGAACAACGTCCACCGGTCCGAGCGCAACGCATACTTATGCCAATGCTGGGACCTACACCATCACTGGTAAAGCAGCCGATGCCATCGCCCTCGCCACTCCGGTCACGGCGACGCTCACCGTGCAAGCGAAGCCGTTCGTCGTAATGCAATCTCCCACGCCGAACAGCAACGTCTCAACCTCAGTGCACGTGCAAGGCTACTCCGGCTCACCGTCTGGGATCGTTGCCATGCAGATCTACCTCGATGGCATTCTGATTTACAAGAACTCGCTAAGCCAGGTGGACACGTACATCAATGTCTCGGTGGGAACACATCGCATCACTCTGAAAGCCTGGGACGGCTCAGGCGCTGCCTACATGCAGCAAGCGTATGTAACAGCGAATTAGCGCATCCGGTAGAGACGCAGCATGCTGCGTCTCCACCATGCCTTCTCGTGACGATACACGGGCGGGAACACCCAGGCAGCAGCGTGCAGATACAGCATGCTGCGTCTTTACTAAACCTGGTTTGACACGCAATTCCCGCAACAGCGAGAATAGATAAGCAGCCCGTCCAAACCGCGGTTCGCTAGCTCTTCCACCAAGCGAACTCCAGGCGGTATGAACGTTTCCAGGCCGAAGTGGCGGAATTGGCAGACGCGCATGGTTCAGGTCCATGTACTCGCAAGGGTGTGGGGGTTCGAGTCCCTTCTTCGGCACCAAGTCTCGTGATCCAGTGACTTAGCACGACGGCTATCTAAATCGCCTATGTGAAGTGTGCGCGCGATTGAATTTCTTGCGGTTTGCCGACAATTCGGGAATTGACACTTTTGTGCCCCGCCTTAGTCCGGGCTGCGCTTCGAGGGCGAACCTACTTGGCCGGCGCGACGGAAGCGCAATGCGGACCAGACTTCGTCGATAGCGACGATGGACACCGCGTGCCATCCCTTACCATCCATCGCTCGCCGGATTACATCCCGATTTAGATCTCCTGCTGTTTTCGAGGTTTTCTTTGGGTAGGAAATCCACACCAAAGCATTCGGAGCCGCGTGTTTTGGGAGCTTCCTGGCGAACGTGCTGATCTCTGCCAGGCGCGTTGCAAAGACCTGCACAAAGGGATACATCCCATCGACTCTGGAAGAGACAGTGAGTCCGTCAGGCAAAGGCGTCAACAACTTCAGGTAACCCGAAGGCGGGTCGATGATTAACGCCCGCATGCCGGGGTTCATACCGAGTTTTCTGGCAATTGGTTTTTTCATTTGCGATTGACCTTGCTGGAGAGCGCGAACTGATTGCCGTCCGGATCCTTGAAGACGGCGATCGATCCCCAAGGCTCGTTCTTGGGTTCCTCGGAAAAAGTTACGCCTTTCAACTTCAGCCCTTTGGCGGTTGCGAATACGTCGTCACACCAGAAGGCAACGGACTGAAACTCGCCGATGCGTCTCTCGTGACCTTCGGGCGTGTAGAGGGCGACACCGGTCTCCGCACCAGGAATGAGGAGTTCAATCCAGCGTTGCTTGTCAGTGAAAGGCTGGTCTGTGACTACTTTTAGTCCGAGTGCCTCCGTATAGAATTTCAGTGCAACGTCCTGATCGCGAACGGGAATGCCGACAAACTTTATTCCGCGAACCACAGTTTTCCTCCTCCATAAAAACGAACGGAGCATAGCGTGCAGAATTCGCGCGTGCAATGAGCCAGTCGTTGCTATATTAGTTGCCGGTATAGCCGTGCTGAACCTGGATGATTACGTCGTGGACGTATTGATGCGTGACCTGGTCGGGCATGATCGGAGACCAGCTAGTTTCCTGCTCTACATTTGGCTCGCCGCCGAACAAGCACGCAGGCAAGGAGCCGTTCACGTGAGTTATCAGGAATTGGCGGAGTCGATTGGAATTTCGAAGAGTTCAGCGCAAGCCGCCGTCAGTTGGCTGGTCCGACGGAAGCTGCTCGCCGTTGGCAAAGAAAACGCTACGGCTATCCCGCGTTACACTGTGCGGCGCCCATGGAGGGATACTGCACGCGGCGTCAGTGTCCGCCGTGCTCAGTGATCGTTCCTCCCGGATAACGGGCTACTCTTCAACGATCCAATTAGGGAACAGTCGCCGAGTACTCACGCGCAACAGGGCGGCAGAAAGATGTTGCAATAACTGATCGACTTTCACTCCATCGTGATGACGACCTTGCCGTTGTGAGTGCCTGCGCCAAAATGACGAAAGGCTTCCCGCGCTTCGCTCAGCTTATAAGGACCATCGATCACGGGGATTAGCTGTCCGGCTTCGAAACGTTCGTTTAAGTATGGCAGGTCCTGGTTCTGCTTCAGCATGACCAAGCGGACGGTTTTGCCCGTGGTTTGCCGAATGCACCATCCGAAAATTACAAACTGGAACAGTCGGGACAAGTCGCCACCGATGGTGGCATATGTTCCTCCGGGACTGAGCGAGTGCGTGTACGCGAATGGGGAACGAGTCGTTTTTGTATCGAGGATCAGGTCGTAGCGCCGCCCGTTCCTGGCAAAGTTCTCCTTTTTGTAATCGATCAGGTGGTCAAAGCCGATGGCCCGCATCATCTCGAACTTCACCGCGCTATCGACACCCGTAACTTCCACGTCCTGCGATTTGGCTAATTGAATGGCAATCGTGCCCACGCCGCCACCCGCCCCATTGATGAGGATCTTCTGGCCGGATCTCAGCGGTCCGGCCGCAAAGAGACCTTGCACTGCGAGCTGCCCGGCTTGCGGCAGCGCGGCGGCCTCTTCGAAAGTCATTCGAGACGGCTTCCGTACCAACGCCACTTCGGGCGCACACACATACTCCGCAAATCCGCCCCAGCCGCCAGAGCCGAAGCGAGACAGATCACCGTAGACCTCGTCTCCGACCGTAAAACGTTGAACCGCGCTGCCGACGGCGGCAACCCGTCCCGCGATGTCGGAACCCAGAATCCGTACACGTGGCCTATTGAAGCCGAGCGGAACCATCGGCCGCTGAAGCATCTGCCAATCCCAATCGTTGATTGAGGCCGCATGCACCCGCACCAAAACTTCGCGTTCCTTTGGTGCTGGCGGTTCGATGTCCCTTACTTCGAGCACGTCGGGCGGACCGTATCGGTCGCGAATCAGTGCTTTCATCATCGGTCTGTCCTTCAGCGGATAGGTCGAAAGGACCTGCTGATCATGCGACAAAGAAAGTGGCTGGCCGATGCAGTTTAGCCGATTCGAGAAATCGATGGCGAGCGTATCACGCTTCAAAGAAAGAGTTGCCGACGACTGGTGCAGAATCAGCGATGCTACAGCGGGCCGAATGGCCAGCGTGAGTTGCTTCTTCAGTGGATTCAACCGTCGTCCCAATATGGTACAAGCACGGGCTTATCGACCGGTTCACGTTTGACAACCACTTGGTTCAGAGTACACTGCTGATCGCTCAGAAAGGCGTGTGGGGCCGATATGAAGCGTTTTGCACTCTTTTTCAGTCTTCTTTTTACTGCCCATTGCGCAATCGCCCAAATGGGGGTCACCTCTGTCACCATTGCCGGCGACCTGCAACAATCGCAGGGTTGCGCCAACAACTGGGATCCGTCTTGCTCCAACACATTGCTGAGCTACGACAGATACAGTGATATTTGGAAGGGCGCCTTTTCCATTCCAGCGGGAAGCTACAACTACAAAGCCGCCCTCGACGGGAACTGGAACGTCAGCTACGGCCTCAACACCGGCGGCAACAACATTCCACTGAGCCTGCCTGCTCAGGCGACGGTATCGTTCTACTACGACAACAAGTCTCACTGGATCACCGATAATCACAACAGCGTCATCGCTACTGTTCCCGGCGACTATCAAATAACCATCGGGTGCTCCGGCAATTGGGATCCGGCCTGCTTCCGTTCCTGGATGGAAGATCCAGGCGGTACTGGCACTTACAGCTTCACCGCCAATATTCCGCAGGGAACTTACCAATGCAAAGTCGCAATTAATGGCAGTTGGAGCGAGAACTATGGGCAGAACGGCACTCCCGGCGGGGACAACATCCCGTTCAGGGTTCTAAGCACAAGCGCGAATGTCACGTTCTCCTACAACCCAGCGACTCACCTCCTGAGCATCATCGGCGCCTCCCCGGCGCACGACAGCAACGTCGAATGGGACGGTCTTCGCCATGACTCTCGCGATACGCTTTACCGTTCGCCCGGCGGCGCTGTTCCGGTCAACACGCCGGTTAAGCTTCGCTTCCGCACTTACCACGATGACGTCACGGATGTGACTCTCCGCTGGTACGACCTCAACGCCGGAGCCGAAAACGTTATTCCAATGCAGATTGTTGCGGCTGGCGTGCCTTGCTACCAAAGTGGCCTCGGCGACAACACGTGTGATTTCTGGGAGACAACTGTCAATTCGAAAACGCCAAACAATTTCTGGTACCGGTTCATCATCAGCGACGGCACCGCCAACGCATACTACGAAGACAACACGCCAGCTCTCGACGGCGGCCTCGGCGCCGCGAGTGCCGACGCCATCGACAACAGCTACGCGCTGATGTACTACGATCCCAAGTTCACCAGTGCCCCGTGGGCGAAGAATGCCGTTATCTATCAGATCTTCCCTGACCGCTTTCGCAACGGAAACAGGCAGAACGATCCCAAGACCGGTGACATCCGTTACGAGGATCCGGTAATCGCGCAACAGTGGGGGGCACTGCCCGAAGGCTACTGCCACCTCTACAGCGATGCCACCAGCAACTGCCCGTGGCGCTTTAACACGCCTATGAACACCGGCACCATCGAGCAGCCGCGCGGACGCGACTACTTCGGAGGTGATCTTAACGGCATTGAGCAATCGTTCGATTACCTCGAGTGGTTGGGTGTAAACACCATTTACTTCAATCCCATCTTCTCCTCATCGTCGAATCACGGATACGACACGCGCGACTACTCGAAAATCAACCCGTACTTCGGTACCAGCAAAGAATGGGCGAGGCTCGTTGATCGCGCCAGCGACGAAAATATACGCATCATTCTGGATGGCGTATTCAACCACCTCTCGTCCGACAGCCCGTTCTTCGATCGTTATCGTCAGTTTGCGGTATCCGGCGCCTGCGAAGACGCCACTTCCCCTTTGCGTCCGTGGTTTACGTTTAGGCCTCCGGGGCCGGGCGAACCGTCGCCCTGCGTGCCTTCCACTCCCGGGGGCAGCGACACCTTCTACAACGGATGGGCCGGATTTGACAGTCTGCCGGTCATAACGAAGTCATTGCCGTCAGTTCAGTCCTACTTTCTGACTGACCACAACAGCATCAGCCGTTTCTGGCTGAAGCAGGGCGCTTCAGGCTGGCGTCTAGACGTCATGGGTGACGGTTCATTCCCAAATGGGTATTGGGAGACTTTCCGCAAAGTGGTGAAGTCCACCAAGCCCGACGCGTTGATCATCGGTGAACTCTGGCAGAAGGACAGCACACTCCTGCGCTTCCTGCGCGGCGATCGCGCTGACGCAACCATGAACTACCGCCTACGCGATGCTGTAATCGGCTTCCTTGCGCCGCAGACATTCGACCCCAAGGGCTTCGCCGACAGCGGTCGCAAGTTGAAGCCTTCCGAGTTCTTGTCGCGCCTCCAGTCCATCCGCGAGGACTATGCCGATGCCGCGTACTTCTCGATGATGAACCTGCTCGACAGTCACGATACGGCACGTTTGCTCTGGGTTTTGACGCCCGGTGCCGACAACCGCAATGATAAAGAATTCAACCCTGCCAATCTTGCCGAGGGCAAGCGGCGGCAGCAGATTGCGGCCACCATTCAGTTCTCCGTGCCGGGCGCTCCAACTATCTACTATGGCGATGAAGCGGGCGTTACCGGTAACGACGATCCCGATGACCGGCGCACCTTTCCCTGGCCCGATGTTGGCGGAGCGCCGGACTTCCAAATGGGTTTCTTCTACCACGAGCTGATCGAAGCCCGAAAACACGAAACGGTCCTACGCCATGGCGACTTCCGCGGTTTGCTCGCCGATGACAGCAACGACGCTGTGGCATTTGGCCGCAAAACGGAACATCAGGCCGCGGTATTGATCGTCAACCGCAGCCCGAATGTGCAGATTGTTAATGTTCCGGTTGCCGGGTACCTGCGGGACAACCTGACCTTCCAAAGCATCTTCACTGTGCAGAATCCCGACTCCATGGCGATCACCAGCGGTGGTGTGCTCCAGGCGACACTCGGTCCCGAAAGCGCCATCCTGTTTGCTACCGGACAGGTGAATCTGAAGCCGCCTGATGCGCCTACGAATCTGGCAGTGCAGAAGGAATTGTCAAACCAAGTGTCACTGTCGTGGACTGGCACGCCGCACGCGGCCAGCTACAACGTGTACGCGAGTCCCGTCAGCGGCGGCGGTTACACGCGGGCGAACACCTCTCTTGTGACCAGGACTACCTTCACGGCCACGGGCCTCACCAATGCCCAAACTTATTACTTCGTCGTCACCACTATTGATGCCGATGGAAACGAAAGCCTCTACTCCAACGAGGTCAACGCCATCCCGCACCTGGTCATCGGTTGGGCGAACTTGCAGTGGCCTCCGTCCATCACGGAGACGATCAGCTCTGTCAATCGCACTCCGAGTATTTATGGTCAGGTCTGGATTGATGGCGTGACGAATCAGCCCGGGGCTGCTCCCGGATTGATGGCACAGGTCGGTTTCGGTCCTACGGGCAGCAACCCTGCAGGAAATTCTGCTTGGACCTGGGTCGATTCAACTTTCAACACCAATGTCGGCAACAACGATGAGTTCGTCGGCAACCTTCTGCCCACCACGGTCGGAAGCTACGACTATCTCTATCGTTACTCCACTACCCACGGCCGCGACTGGCTCTACGCCGATCTTAATGGTCCCGTTAGCGGACTGCCGCCCAATCCGGGCAAGCTCACCGTCAATCCGGGCCCGAACGTCAATCCGCCTTCGGCTCCGCAAAACCTGCAGGTCACTGGCGCCAGCCCGAAGACCGTCTCGCTGTTGTGGAGTGCCGTTACAGGCGATCCCAACCTGTACGGATACGAAGTGCTCCGCGGATCGCAAGCTGGTGGCCCATATTCGATTATTGCCACTACAACCGCAACCACCTACCCCGACAGTAACGTACTCTCCGGCACGACCTACTTCTACGTCGTGCGTGCCATCGATCTGTACTACAACCGCTCCGGACCCTCGAACGAGGTCAATGCTACGGCCAAGCAGCGCAAGGTAGCGATCACGTTTAACGTCACTATTCCCACGAGCACAAACGGCACGGTGCATATTGCCGGAACGCTGAACCTGCTCGATGGCAATTTGCCGATGTGGGATCCGGGCGCGACTCAGCTGACGAAGGTCGACAGCACGCACTGGACAATTACGCTCACAGGCAACGAGGGCGTGCAGCTCCAGTACAAATACACGCTGGGCTCCTGGAACTATGTGGAGAAGGGCTCAGCCTGCGACGAAATTGCCAACCGTATGATCACTCTGACATACGGAGACAACGGCGTGCAGACCGAGAGCGACATCGTTCCGAACTGGAGAAACGTCTCACCCTGCGGTAATTGATTCGAAAGCCAGATCATTAAAGCCCCATGGGAGTGGGGCTTTTTTGCCGTCCAAGGGAAGTCGTCAAGAACTTGATCAGGTTGGCCCCGGCTTGCGAGCACCGACAGTGCGCCAAAATTGCTTTGGAGTATGGCAGCTCTCACGACGGTGGTGACTGGTGAGCTTGATACGAAATTCTTGTCCGAGTCACTGGCAAATCGGAGATATCGCTGGTCGGCGCTCCCAGTACGGGAAACGGCGAGCATGGATCGACCAATAGACCAGAAGCCGGGTTGGCCTGGTTTACTTCTGGCAGGCGTCACGGTATAAAGGGCTAAATTCCGGCTACGTTCGGCGACGTAAACTCCGGAAAACTTGCCAGTCTTACTGGGAAAATCGGCTTCTACCGAGATCACCCTTTTCGGAGTCAATGATGAGGCCAATCTTACTGGGATTTCCAATACGCGGTGCCGAGTCCCGTCTTCCGCAGCAAGTCTTCTATCCAGTATTCTAGTGACGCACCGACCCAAGTCGGCCGAAACCGTAGATCACGAAATCTCCGCGAAGGAACATCACCCGCTCGTTAGCGCGAGAAACATTGCGCAAGGGCAGCATCGTAATCTTCATTTGTGAGTGGCGCGAAAGGAGAAGCAATGCAAAAGCGCAAGCTTGGAAAAAGCAATCTGGAAGTATCGGCACTCGGCCTCGGCTGCATGGGGATAAGCTTCGGCCTTGGTCCGGCGGTCGATAAACAAACGGGAATCACGTTAATCCGGGCGGCTGTCGAACGTGGAGTCACATTCTTCGACACTGCCGAGGTCTATGGCCCATTCACGAACGAGGAACTCGTAGGAGAAGCGCTTGCTCCTGTCCGAAGCAAGGTTGTGATCGCTAGCAAGTTCGGATTCAAGATCGAAAACGGGAAGCAGGCTGGTCTGGATAGCCGGCCGGAGCACATCAAGGAAGTCGCCGAGGCCTCGCTCAAGCGGCTGAAGACTGATGTCATCGATCTGTTTTATCAACACCGCGTTGATCCGGATGTGCCGATCGAAGACGTCGCAGGAGCGGTGAAGGACTTGATCCGGCAAGGAAAGGTCAAGCATTTTGGACTTTCCGAAGCAGGAGTGAGGACCATCCGTCGTGCGCATGCAGTTCAGCCCGTCGCGGCGCTTCAGAGCGAATATTCACTGTGGTGGAGAGAGCCCGAGGTGGAGGTGATTCCGACACTCGAGGAACTCGGAATCGGCTTCGTTCCATTCAGTCCTCTCGGCAAAGGATTCCTCACCGGCAAAATCAGCGAAGACACGAAATTCGACAAGAGCGATTTCCGCAATGTCGTCCCTCGCTTTACGCCAGAGAACCGCAAAGCGAATCAAGTGGTCGTGGACCTGCTTGACAGGTTCGCACAAGAGAAGAAGGCAACACCCGCTCAGATTGCGCTCGCCTGGCTGCTTGCGCAGAAGCCGTGGATCGTGCCGATCCCGGGCACGACCAAGCTGCATCGCTTGGAAGAGAACCTCGGAGCCGTTAACGTGCAGCTTTCGTCCGACGATCTCCGCCAACTCGAGGCGGCTGCGTTAAAGATCCCGGTACAAGGCGCTCGCTATCCGGAAGAGCTGCAAAAATTGGTCGGTCGCTAAGCAGGCTGCATGCGAATTGGCATTCTCGGTGCGGGACTGATGGGCGGAAAGCTTGGCACTATCTTCTCGCGAGCTGGACACGAAGTTGTGTTCAGCTATGCGCGTAGCGAGCAGAAGCTCAAGCGCCTCGCGCGCGACGCCGGACGGAATGCAAGGGCCGGTACACCACATGCAGCCGCGAAGGAAGCAGACGCTGTATTGCTGGCAGTGCATTGGTCTCGAATCAACGATGTGCTGAAGCAGGCGGGCGACTTGTCAGGCAAGGTAATCGTGACCTGCTCCTTGCCTATGGATGAGGAGAACACGAAACTTCTCATCGCAAATACGTCCTCAGGTGCGGAAGAGCTTGCGAAGCGGGTTCCGAAAGCGCATGTGGTGTGCGCCTTCAACACGATTCCCAGCGAGGTGCTCTTCGGTGTATTCGAAGCTAAGCGCAGGAAGTCGCGGCCTGGTCTGGTGTATTGCGGCGACCAGCGACGCGCAAAAGATGTCGCCGTCAGACTGATCGATGACGTCGGTTTTGAGCCGGTGGATTGCGGTCCACTTCGAATCGCACGATATACCGAGCCTTTTGCGCTGCTTGTTGCCCAGCTCGCGTACGAGGGAGATCAAGGCCCGGAGCTGGCGTACAGGTTTGAAAGGTTGAAAAAATAATCCATCGTGCAAGAGCTCGCAAAGTGGGATAGCTTCTATGTAATTGTCGGCTCCGCCTCCGGCGCTTTGATCGGATTGCAGTTCGTAGTCATGACGCTCATCGCCGACAAGCCAAGTGCGGCTGCGCCGGAAGCAGGTGCGGCTTTCGCGACACCAACGATCGTTCATTTCAGCGTCGTTTTGTTTATCGCGGCGCTACTGCGCGCTCCCTGGCAAACCATAGCCTCAGTGTCAGCTCTTTGCGGCTTGATGGGATTCGGCGGAATCGTCTATGCGCTGATCGTCGCTCGCCGTATGCGGAGACAGAACGCATACCGGCCTGAATTCGAAGACTGGCTCTTTCATGTTCTTCTGCCACTAGGTACCTATGGAATTCTTGCGGCCTCTCCCTTCGTAGTTCGCTTGCACTTACGCGAGGCGCTGTTTGGGGTTGGAGCCGCGGCGCTGCTGTTGCTTTTCATTGGCATCCACAACACGTGGGATGGTCTCGCGTATCACGTATTCATTCGAATGAGGGACGTGCACCGGGAGCGCCCGCAAAAATGAGCGGGATCGCGAGTCAACCAGTTGAGCTCGATCCCTTGCCAGGACGCTGATCGCTTTGGCCGGCAGGTTACCAAAGGCCATGTACGATTCGTACGAACGACATGCTTGGTCCCTCTCCCATTAAGGGAACATTGGCAACTCGTTTGTACCAAAGGAACGATCACCCATGTGACCTTCGTGTCTGCGGGCTGGCTCGAACGGCGTTTGCTTATGGCATGATTTTCTCGTGCTCGGAAGTCCCCGCCGAGACGGAGGGAAATGATGCCAAGCACAAAGCGCCACTTTATTGCTCTGGCCTGCGGGTTGGTGCTGTCCCTATGCGGGACGCTAACAGCCGCAAACGGCCAGGAAAAAGAGAAGAACCACAGAAGTCAGGTTTCGACCTTTCCCGGCACGGTCGGGATGATGAATCCCTGCCCCACGGCCGATCACGGTGTCTTCTTCGTCGACGGCACTAACGTGGCTCGCTACCGCGAAAACAAGGACCATGCCACGATTCACATTCGCTTCCTGGCTAAGGGACTCGATAGCATCGGGCAGCCCGTGAAGGCATTCCTGCATGCCAACGCTCAGGTGGATCCGGGAGTTGGAGTGTATGAGATCCCGTTTGAATCAATCTGGGTGGATAAGGGATCTCACAACTTCGAGTTTTTGTCCAACCTGCAGGTCACGGTTGTTAACGGACGCGTAACCAGTGCCAATATCTTCCCTTGGGATGGATATACGCTGCAGTGCACCGATGACACCGACGCAAATGCCGCCGATCGCAGGTTCAACAACGATAAAGACGAGGACGACAAGAACTAGCAAGACGCGGTTTTAAACCAGCGCCAATCGAGGCACGGCAAAGTCAGGCTGCCGTGCCTCTTGTTTTTGGCGCGGGTTTAGGACTCATCAGGTAGCTGGGACTTCGCTGTGGGTTATCGCCATCCAGCCTTTTTTGTCTTCTTGCCACACCGTAGTCATATAAAAACGCTGTGGCATCGCGGACGATTTCGTCTGCACCGTTGCGAGATAGGTGACCACCATGTCAACCCCGTGCGGCTTTATCTCCAGCTCGCCCAGGTCAACTCTGGTGACGCCCAGGCTCTGAAAATATTGCATCGCCTGTTGGCGGTCCTTGATACCAGCAGAAGTTGTAAGCGTGTACATCGACGCTAATCGCCATTCTGCACTTTTGAAGTCTCCGTTCTGAATCGCCTTCCACCATAGCCGTTCGTAGGCTTCAGCACCAGTTGCCGTGGACCAGTCCTGCGCTTGTGGAGGTTTGCCCTCGGTACAGGCCATGAATGGCAACAGCAGAATGGCAAGTGCCAGCGTCTTGAGGCGACTCATCACCGGGATTTTACTCGTATGCGCTGGTTGCACGGGCTGTGGAGAAACAGCTGGTCGGTCAGAAGAATTCCCTGTAGGTTCTCTGTTACCTTTTTGCATCCCGCACTGAACGACGATAGTGTTCTGTTGCGTTCAGTCGCGGAGAATCCCTAGAGCTCTCTGATTTTTCGCTGCGTTTCGAAAGAATTTGCAGGTTTTGGGCAGCATTCGATCAACTCAATCGAGAAATGCCTTGCTTTTGTACTTTGAATTTATATCGGAACGCAGTTGAAATTCTCGGATGCTTCTGCAATGAGGATGCGCAGCTGCCGATCTAATTGATCATTCCGTTGTTTCCGCTTTCACTGAGCCGATCTGTTAGCTTCGTGCGCCTGGGAGCAATTCCGGTTTCCTGAATCTTATAAAGCAGCGCGCGATAGCTGATGCTCATCGCCTTCGCGGCTTTTTTTCGGTTCCAATTGTGCATCTGCAGGACTTTGAGAATGATGCGGCGCTCCAGTTCGCATATCGCGTCGCGCGTCGCTTTTTTCAAGGAAATCTTGCCGTCCAATGGAATCAGCGGATCAAAGCAGTTTCCACCTCCGCGCGAAACCAATTCTGAAGTAATCGCTTCTTCACTGCCCAGAACGACGTACCGCTTTATCAGGTTTTCCAGTTGACGGATATTTCCCGGCCACTCATAGCGTTGCAGCATCGCCATCAGTGCGTCTGAAAAAGGCTTCGCCCGAACCGAAAACTTGTCTCCGTAAAAGTCCAGAAAGTAGCTGGTGAGCGTAGGAATGTCGCGCACACGATGTCGCAGCGCCGGCGCCTGGATTTGGACTACGTTGATGCGGTAGTAGAGATCCTGGCGGAATCGCCCGGCCGCGATCTCCTCAGCCAGATCACGGTTCGTCGCACAAATCACGCGAACTTCTACCTTCACATCCTCCTGCGCGCCGATGCGACAGAATTGGCCGTCTTGCAGAAGCTGGAGGAGTTTGGCCTGCATTGCCAGCTCCATTTCGCCGATTTCGTCCAGAAAGAGCGTGCCACGGTGGGCCATTTCTACACGGCCGGGCTTCGATTTAAGGGCGCCAGTGAAGGCTCCGCGCTCGTATCCAAACAACTCGCTCTCTAGCAGGGTACCGGGGATCGCTGGGCAGTTAACCTTGACGAAGGGGCCATCGCTCCATGGCGATTGCTGGTGAATCATCCGGGCCAGTACTTCTTTGCCAGTGCCATTTTCGCCCGTGATCAGAATCGGGACATTTGCGCCCGCGACGACACGCAGCTTGTGCTGCAGCATTTGCATGCGGTCTGTAGTTCCGAAGACCACCGTTTCGGGCGGAATTCCTGCCGGCAAAAGGCCGTGACCGTTACTCGCTAGGGCGGTTGCGCTCAATGGCTAAGCTCCGGAAGGCGTCACATTCGAAAAACGAGTTCTACTATCAGTGCACTCCTGTGCACATTCGCAACCAACACTCAGATTCTTCAATGGAGACTGTGGAAAACTCGGAACTCAGATGTACAAACCTCGATTGATCAATCCATTACAGGACTCATAGGCCAATCAACCGATGATCAATTTGTTCGCTGCTGTTAGGTATTTCCAGTGATGACTGAAAATCTCTCGTGAAAACATTTGCAGAAGCGGAAGTGATTTTTTCCACCGGCAAGTTGCTGAAGAGTGGGCAATCTGCCGATTTCCCTAATCTAAACTTTTGAACAGCGGAAAAACCAGCAAGTGGACCCTATAATGGATTACCACCAGATGAAAGCGGGTTCTTGGGCGCGTAATCCCGTTATTTTTGTATCTAATAAAATTAAGAATCCGAAGGGCCACGCAAAACAATGGAATTCTTGTCTACATGGGTTTCCATTTGGTATGCACAAGTTTTCACTTGCAGTGCGGTGGAAACTGTTAAAAATCCTCGGAAGTGCCTAAAGGGCTAGCTAGTTATGCCCCATCTCAAGATGGTTAACAAACTGCAATTACCTCAAAAACGCCAGCCGGGCGATGTGCATCGCTTTAGTCTCGCGGACACAGCGAGTAAGATTTTTCCTGATGTTTCGGTCATATTCCGGACCCGTTGTCAGGCCTTATGTTGGACAGAGCTGATGGCCCCGAGCGTGGAACAGTAAATCTTAGGAACGCAGGAATCTTGCCCGTGGATGAGAAACGAGTGCTCCCAAGGTTTCCGCTAGAGATGCCGGTTTGGCTTCGGCTTCCCGGATCCGACGCTACCGTGCACGCCAAGACTCGTGATGTGAGCGCAAGTGGCGTGTTTTTTTACGTGAATTGCGAGATTCGTCCCGAAGCCGAAATTGAATTCACCATGACCCTGCCTCCAGAACTCACGCGGACCGCTGCCATTCAGGTTTCCTGCAAGGGCAAAGTGGTAAGGGTTCAGAACGACCCGGAAACTGGAAAGATCGGCATCGCTGCGGCCATTCACAGCTACGATTTTCTCGCCCAGGCGGCCTCGAATCTCGGCGAAGCCTAGTTCTGCTCGAATCAAAACTTGATTTCAGGCTTTGGGTTAAAGGCCCAGAGAGGTAATGGTACTCGGTTACTATAGGTTTGCTTTCAGTAACTTCGGTACGACATCCCGCAAAGCTTATCTTGAGAATTGCAAAATATTGCGATATCGTAAGCCATTCGGTTGGCCGAGCGGAATCACTTCGAGGCGAAAACTCCTCCATCAGCCTTAAGAATCCCCTGTTTCGGTAACAATTTAGCAGTTCCCGGCCGCAGTTCGTGCCGGAAACGGAGAAAAGCGTGTCTAGTTCCCCTGGTCAGGCGGTCGCAAGTACAATCTCGTCTGCCACTCGACTCGAGATTGAAGATTCGCTGAAGCAGGATATTTTCCGGCGCACCATAGCGCTAGCATCTGCAGCCCACGAACTGAAAACACCGCTTTCTGTGATGACCGGCTATACTGACCTGCTTTTAGGGCAGTTGCTCGGTCCTCTGAATGAGCAACAACGAAAAGTTCTCGAAGAGATGAAGCAAAGCGGTTTGCGCTTGCAGCGCTTCGTTCAGGATTTTCTGGCCTTCAGCGCATTGGAATCAGGCAAGATCCGAATTGCAAAAGAGCTGGGGGACGTAAACGAATGCATCGCTGAAGTCCTGGAGCACTGGTCGAACCGCTTCGAACAGAAGAAACTCCGCTGGGAGTTCCGTCCGGAAAGCAATCTTCGGCAGCTGCTGTTTGATCCGCTGAAACTGCAGCACGTCATCTCGAACCTGATCGATAATGCCGTGAAGTTCACTCCCGTCGGTGGCAAGATTCGCGTCAGCACCAGCACCTATCTGTGGGAGCGACGGACGTATCGCCAGATGCTGCCGTTTGCCAACGAGCGGCGCGCTGAAGCTGATCATCAGCCCAATGCGATTCGAATGTGCGTCACAGATAGCGGGCCGGGAATCCCTCCTGAATTCCATCAGGAAATATTCAACGAGTTTTTGAGATTGCAGCAGACCTCCGATTCACACGGTATGGGACTTGGGTTGGCGATCGCACGTCGCCTGGTAGAAGCGCACGCAGGAAAAATCTGGGTAGAGAGCGAGCACGGTCACGGGAGTACATTCTGCGTGCTGCTGCCAATGAGGACCAAAGAGTAAGTCATGAGCGCAAACGCCACCATTCTGATCGTTGATGACGAACCCAGCATGCTTCGTTATACGAAGACCCTGCTCGAAGTGGATAACTACTCGGTGGAGACGGCCGGAAGCGGCTTCGAGGCCATTAAGCGCGTGCAGGAGGGACTCAATCCCAGTCTGATTTTGCTCGACATGGCTATGCCGAGCATGAATGGCCTGCAAACCATCGAGGAATGCAAAAAGATTCGTCCAGAGCAAAAGATCGTTGTTCTCTCTTGCGTGAGTGACACCAGCACAGTTGTACAGGCGATCAAGCTGGGTGCGCTCGACTATGTTACTAAGCCTTTTTACAAGTCAGAACTCGATGCCGTCCTGAAGCGCTGCCTTGAGCCTGAAAAACCGGCCAAAGTCGCTGCGGACATACAGCGCTACAGCGTCTCAGACGACGTCCAAATCGAGAGTCTGGAGGACGATCTCTTCTTCCTCGCAGCCAGCCCGCAGATGAAGCAAATTCGCGCGCAAGTCTCCCTGGTCGCGAAAGTCGATGTTCCTGTATTGCTTCTCGGTGAGAGCGGAGTGGGAAAAGAAATTCTTGCGCGGTTGATTCATAAAATGTCGATCCGCGCCCACCGTCCGCTGCTCAAAGTAAATTGCGCAGCGCTGCCGGCCGAACTGCTCGAAAGCGAGTTATTCGGATATGAGGCTGGTGCCTTCACCGGTGCTCAGCGTTCCAAGCCGGGAAAGTTTGAGCAGTGCAACAAAGGGACGATTCTGCTCGATGAAATCGGCGAAATGACGACTGCGCTGCAGGCGAAGCTGCTTCATGTGCTGCAGGACGGATCTTTTTCGCGCCTCGGTAGCCGTTCGAACGTAACCGTCGACGTCCGCGTTCTGGCCGCCACGAACATCAACATCGAAGAAGCGATCGCCAACAAGACCCTGCGCGAGGATCTGTACTATCGCCTGAACGCGTTCACCATGCATATTCCCCCGCTGCGGGAACGCCGCGAAGAGATTCCCCTATTGCTGAAGCACTTCATGAACCGCTTATCGGAGCGTTACGCGAACGCCCCCCTGAGCTACTCCGAGCGCCTGGTGCGGGCTTGCATGCTGTATCACTGGCCCGGCAACCTGCGCGAGCTTGGTAACTTCGTGAAGCGCTATCTGGTGCTTCAGGACGAAGAGATGGCCATTTCGGAACTTGAGGCGAAGGGAAAGGGTCAGGGGAACGGTTCGGCCGAAGCCTCATTGAATGGCGGAATTGTGGCCGCTCCAGAAGGCGGACTAAAGTCCCTGGTTCGCAGTCTCAAGGATGAAGCCGAGCTTCGCGCCATCGAGCAGGCTCTGCTTGCCACCAATTGGAATCGCAAACTGGCTGCTGCCCGCCTGAACATCAGCTACAAGGCTCTCTTGTACAAAATTAAGCAATATCAAATTGTCCCTCCGGGATCTTCTCGCCTATCGGAGCCACGCACCGGATTGCGGTAAGCTGTTCTGCGTATGCCAGAACGGGACGAACTGAAGGTTGTTGCGCATTTAGCCGATGGATCGCTGGTTAAGGGTGTCCTTCGCAATTCAGAGTCGTTCGATCCTCTCTCTGCCGGACTCATAGGACAGACTCTGCCTTCGGTTGTCGCACTGGATACCGGCGGCGGTCGCCAGGTCATTGAGCTGCAAAATACCAAAGCGCTCTTCTTTGTGAAGACGCTGGAGGGTCGGACTGACTACGTTGAAGTAAAGTTCTTCGAACGCAATCCCCAGATCGAAGGGCTCTGGATCAAGCTTAAATTCAAGGATGGCGAGGTGACAGAGGGAATCGTCCATAATTCCCTACCCTTTGTTGCACACTCCGGATTCTTTCTTCGTCCTCCTGATCCCCAAAGCAACAACCGCGTAGTGTACGTGGTGAAAAGCTTTCTCTCAGACTTCCGCATTCTTGGAATTCGCAGCGAGTACTAGAATCGATTGTGTTGGCCCTTACATTCGGAAGCGGCACGTTTGATCGTGCCGCGAGGACGGCGGATCAAATCCGTGCCCTCCCTGAGTCTGCTTAGGTCAGCGGGAGTGCTCTTGATAACTTCATGGCTGTTTATTTAATCACTGGCGTTGCCGGCTTTATCGGCTCCAATATTGCGCGAGAACTCGTGCGTCGTGGAGAAGCCATTCGTGGCTTCGACAACTTTGAAACTGGCAAGCGTGAAAACCTGGCGGGTTTGAAAGAGAAGATTGAGTTTCGCGAACTCGATCTTCTCGATACGCGAGGCCTAGCCGAGTTCTTTCGCGGAGTCGATTACGTTCTGCATCAGGCCGCGATTCCGTCTGTCCCCCGATCGGTGGAAGATCCAGTTTCCAGTCACAATGCGAACATCAATGGAACTCTCAATGTACTGATGGCCGCACGCGAGGCAAGGGTAAGACGCGTGGTTTATGCTGCGTCGTCGTCTGCGTATGGAGATACTCCCACTCTGCCCAAGCACGAGGCAATGCTTCCCAATCCAATGTCACCCTACGCCGTGCAAAAGCTGACTGGAGAGTTGTATCTCAACTCGTTTTACCGCGTATACGGAGTTGAAACTGTCTCGCTCCGCTACTTCAACATCTTTGGACCGTATCAGGATCCGACTTCACAATATTCCGGTGTCCTGGCCAAGTTCATTACGCAGATGCTCGCTGACAAGCCGTGCACCATCTTCGGCGACGGCGAACAGAGCCGCGATTTCACCTATGTCGAGAACGCTGTAAACGCAAATCTGCTGGCGTGCAACGCGCCCGCAGAGAAGGTAAGTGGGCGTGTATTCAACGTGGCTACGGCAACTCGTTTCTCGCTGAACGAGACCTTCCGCATTCTGGCGGCGATTATCGGGTACAACGGTCAGCCAAAGTACGCACCGCCTCGTGCAGGCGACGTGAAGCATTCGCTTGCCGATATCTCACTGGCGAAAGCCGCCATGGGGTACGAACCAACGGTGGGCTTCGAAGAGGGTCTGAGCCGCACTGTGGCGTGGTATAAGCAAGCGTTGGTCCCGGCTGGAAATGCGTCGAGCTAGCTTTTGGCTGCTTTCCTTATTCCTTCTACGGCAAAGGCACGGCTTAGCCGTGCCTTTTAACATCTAACAGAATCTTTTCAGCGGTGCCGAGGCTGCAACTGCGGAGCTCCAGTTGTATCCTGCGCCGTCGTGGCAGGCGCCGCAGCCGAGTCGCTGGAGGCGGCGGTCAATTCCGAATTGCGGTACTTTGGCGCGCTGATGTAGCCATGGATGTGATCCTTACTAATCCGTTGAATCACCAGCTCTAGAGGGCGTTCTTCGTCCCCAGGGTAGAACATTGCCGGCTCATAGAGATTCAGGTGCTTTTTCGACATCTTCAGATCGTCGAGCATTAATTCCAAATCGGCGTACTGATGCTTGATATTGGCCTTGCGGAGGCTAATGCCAACTGGCCCGGTGTGCGAGAACTGCTTCGACTTGTCGATATCAAATTCGTAATAGTTGCGCTCGCCCTTGCGCTGCAAAACGACGAGGTCGTCATGCGTCCTGGCGATCGAACCTTGAAGTTCGGTACGCGCTGACGACAATTCCTGGCGAGTGGAGTCAAGGTTAGTACGGTTCTCTTCGATTGCTTTCCCTTGGGCATTGAGCTGGTTTTGCAATTTCCTCCAGCGCGGGTCAGGCTTGCTGTGCCGAGCGATGGCATGGGATTGAACGACAGGCGTAGCTTGCGGAGCGACCGCGGGCTGGCGTGCTGCGACAAGGGAATCGAGCTTGGTGTTTAGCGCATCCATCTGCGAGCGAGTCTCTTTCAATGCCGCGGACGCTTGGTCGTTCTGACCAGCGAGCTGTCGGGCCAGATTGCGCTCGTGAATCGAATATCCGAACAGCCCGACGAACGCCAGAAGGACTACGGCTAACACCCCGAAACGAACGCCCGACGAGGCGGTCTCAAACTCCTGGGTTTCTTCAAACTCTGGTTCTTTCTCTACTTGTGGTGTTTCTTCTTCGTGCATGACTGGAAAACTCCTGGGCGAATTGCGCCCTGCACCTTAGTTCAGCAACTTTCGTTCCATGCGATTTGATTCGTAAGTTGCTGATGGTAATGAGTTTGGTTCTAGAAGCTGGATCGTGGGGAACGAAATTTTGCCTGAATTTCTGGCTGAAACTGGTTGCTTTTACACGATTTGGCGAGAGTTGCCTTAAGGCTGGCTACGTGCTGTTAGCCGCCGTCTCACCCGCCCGGTCGGGCAGTTCGTTGCTGGAACAATGCCGTCAAGTCAGCCCAGTTAAACGTTCAAAGTGGACGAAGCATCATTCGCGGCCTGGAGTGTAAGTCAGTAGCTTGCCGGGTGCCGGTCGGGGGAGCGGAACCACGTAATCAATGTGTTCGCAATGCTGATTTAGAATCCGAGGCGTTTGCCGGCTTTCATAGCCTCCATCATCTTCTTGATCCGCGCCTGTTTGGTCTCATCACGCTTGGCGTCGCCGATGGCTCGAACCCATTCCTTCTGGTGAGTATACGAGAGCGAATCCCAGGTCTTTTCAGCAGTCTTATCGGATGTGATGACCTTGCTGATCTCGGCAGGAACTTCGACTACGCGCTCCTCCCGATCGCGCTGAAGCACTACTTCGACAACGTCGCCAGCTTTGCATTTGGCTCCTGCACGCATTTGCTTGTTTACAACCATGAAGTACCCATGGCCCATGTTGCAAAGCGAACTACGAAATTGATATCCATTCACGGTTCCCCGCACGGGAACGCGAGCCTTCGTGCCGAACACCGCAGGTACATCAAATGGCGGACGCATGGCGGCGACCTCCATGTTGTCTGCTCCTTCGAGTTTTACGCGGAATCGAAATGGACCATCACCGGGTTCAAAGTCGCTCTTTTTCGCCATAATTCGCCTCCCGCCTACCGCTGATGTTGAGTAATGAGACGGATTCTTTTGCCGCTGATAGCGCGGCATTGATTCCGTGAGCCGTCCCAACTACTCTGCATCTATATAGCATGTCCTATTCGCGTCCAGCCCGCCCGAGTCTGCGAGGCTCTAACTTTGAAATCGCCATCATCGGAGGCGGCATTAATGGCGTGGCCATTGCACGGGTGTGCGCGCTTGCCGGACGGCGCGTGCTGCTGGTGGAGAAGGCTGATTTTGCCAGCGGGACTACTAGCCGGGCAACGCGCATCATCCATGGCGGACTTCGGTATCTCGAGCATGGTGAAATTGGCATGGTACGCGAGTCCCTGCGAGAACGGGAACGCCTGCTTCGGGACTATCCGCATCTGGTTCGTCCGCTGGACTTCGTTCTGGCATTGCCCACGCACGGAATCAGGCGGAGCGCTCTAGCAATCCGGATGGGCATATGGTTATACAGCCGCGCGGCACAAACACGCGGCACCAAGGGAAGCTCGAGCCTGGCAGCATTGGAATCGACTCTCGATCAGGGTTTGCGCCTGAGCCTCTTCCCTTACGAAGATGCACAATGCGAATACCCTGAGAGACTCGTAGCAGAATGGCTGGCTGAAGCCGCAGCGGCTGGAGCCGTAGTCCGAAACTACACCCAAGCGCTCGAAATTCTCACGCGCGAGGGCAAAGCGCGTGGAGTACGCCTGCGTGACTTGATCACGTCGGAAGAGACGGAAATTACTGCCGACTGGATCATAAATGCCACCGGACCTTGGGCAGACGAAATCCTGAAATCTTCGCAGCTCGATGAGCGCCAGCTAATTGGCGGGATTCGCGGCTCGCACATTGTCATCCCCGTCTTCAGCGGCGCTCCTGCAGAAGCCATATATTGCGAGGCGGCCGATGGACGCACTGTATTCGTAATTCCCTGGGCTGGACAGATTCTTGTAGGCACTACGGAGGTTCCTCAGGAGGAGAAGCCGGATCACGTCGAACCATCGCCGAAAGAGATCGAATATCTGCTGACCACGCTGCGCATGCTGTTTCCGCGATGCGGAATCGACGCAGGTGACATTCGTTACTCGTACGCTGGCGTGAGGCCGTTGCCTTATAGTCCGCGTGAGTCACTGTCTGCAATTTCGCGGCGTCATATCCTGCACGATCACATCGAAGATGGAGTTGCCGGGCTGATTACCGTCATCGGGGGCAAACTCACAACCGCAGCTTCTCTCGCGCGCCACTGCGCGCGCAGGATGGGAGTAAAAATTCACTACGCCCACGCCCAGGCGTTTGCGGTGGGATCCGGGGTGGTCCTCGACCAAGCGGTGAAGAAATGGGAACGAACCGTAGCCCAAGCCGGAAACATTTCTGCTTGCACCGCCTCGGCAATTGTGGAATGGCATGGGCAGCGGGCGGAGTCGATTGCCCGCGCGGCGGCCCAGGATGACGCGTTGCGTCGACCGTTGTGCGCTCACTCAGAGCACATCGTGGCCGAGGCACTCGAGGCCGTGCAACGCGAGTCGGCTGTCACGCTGTCGGACATTCTGCTGCGTCGCGTTCCCCTCGCGCTGGGAGCTTGCTGGAACGATGATTGCGCTCGAATCGCCGGCCAAAGGATCGGTTCTGTTTTGGGATGGAGTGAAGTACAAAAGCGAGCTGAGCTTGAAAGTTTCGAACAAGAACGACGCCGCTTCCTCCATCCACCGGCTACGACCTGGAGCGGAGAGTCACTTTTCGTGGAACGTGCGCCCTAGCAGCAACGTGTCATCGGAAATCAGGCCGTCGACTCCGAGCTCGGCCAGCCGCAGCATCTCCTTCTGCCGGTTTACCGTCCATACAAAAATCTGCTTACCTGCGGAACAAAGCTCTTGCACCAGAGTCTTCGTCGCAAGCTTCCTCTCAATGATGACTGTGCCAATGGGTAGCGATGGCCAATGCCGGAGTTGACGCGCATTTTCGCAAATGATTCCAAGGGGAGTATCCGCTGCGGAGGCGTGAACTCCACGCAACACATCGGGCAAGAACGACGAAATCACAAATCGTTTCCGGTTGGCAGAGCGTAGCTCGTTCAGAATTGCGCCGACTTCTCCACAGACTTTCAGCTCAATATCAAGAAAGGCGCGGCCGGCAAAGTTGCGGATCACCTCGTCGGCACAAGGTAAGGAAAATTCGGAGAGCAGATGTTTCTCAATACGTCTGCGGCGATACAACGGATTGTGACAGATGACGGGACGGCAATCGCGCGTATATCGAATGTCAAACTCGAAGCCGTCGCAGCCGTGAGCGAGCGCCAGATTGAAGGCCTCAACAGTGTTCTCACGCGCGTACCTGGATGCACCACGATGGCCCAGCAGGAGTGGATGAGGGTAAGGCAATGCGGCGTCAGTTACCCTTCCCAGACAAAAGCATCGAATATCCTGCGCGTATGAAAACCCAGGCGCTCGTAAAGCGCGATCGCATGGTGGTTCGCCGCGGTGACGGTCAAAGACAGCTCGGCAAACTTGCGCTCCAGAAGACTACGCAGGCATGAAGCCATCATCGCACGGGCGAGTCCCTGGCCGCGATATTCGGGCAGAACGCAAACCTGGGTTACGTGTCCAACATCGTCTCGCACGCGCGAGCACAACAGCATTCCTATAATGGAACGAGAGGATGTATGTACCGCCGTGAGCGATGATGCTGGATCGAAGGTCCCGCAGCCGGGGAAACGGATGATGTTGTTCAGGAAGCGCAGCGAGCCGGCGATGCTTCGGTACTGATCGTTGATTTCGGAGTCCACATGACCGGCGTAGGCTTGCATGATGACGTTCGCACCTGCCTGGAAGTCCTGCTCAGCCCAGGGACGCAGTGTGATGCCTCGAAGCCCGGGTACTCGGAATTCAGGCGTAGGCCGCAGCGGAAGCGCCATAAATAGGCGGGAAAAACGCCGAAAGCCTCGATGCACGAACGGAGCCACCGTGGAACCCGTATCGTGCAACAGCAACTGGGCTTCGATTCGGTGAATGCCGGGAGAATTCTGCAGCGTCTCAGTGACATGGTTCAGCAGCCGCTCGCTGAGATCGGGCTGCGAATGGGCTGCCGCGAACATATCGCCAACCACACCCTTGCTGCCCTCGTAAACGAAAAATGAATACCCTACGACTTTGCCGTCGTCGACAGCGGCATACCCGGGAAGAATTTTGGAATCGAGGTAACGAAGAATCATCTCCGCCGAGCTCTGGTAGTCCCAGTTCATGCGCTCCGACCAGAGCCGAGCTTCCTCCATCAGCAGAGGGCGCAACTCGGCGGCACCGAAATGTCGAAGATCGATAATTTCCACGGGCAAACAGTCCACAACTTCGTGGACTCGTCTTACAGCAGCTGCGCTTCTGCCTTGTCTTAAAGACAAAATCCCACTCCTGAGCAACTTCGCAAATCCTGCCATCTGGGCAAACGCAGACCGGCAAGAGTCGGGAACCAGAGTCTAAGAGTAGCCGTGCCTGCGCGGAAAGTGATTTCCGGTGCAGGAACCACAACGTGCAGCCGTAACCACTCAGCTTACCTTGAGATTGATCCACTTGACGAAACCCAGAGCACCTCCAAATGCTGCGGATTCGCCTTACCCGGAAATGGAGAGCCGAACGAAACGACCGAGCGATTTGGCCCGATGAGTTTCTCGATTGTGGCGTGCTCTCCTGCACGGGCAACTAGGATATGACCAACGGTTGGAATCTCGCCACGCTCGTAACGTTCGATGCGCTGGTCGAGATAAAAGCCGAGCCCATACTCTACTTCGCGCCGCGTATCCAGGACCGCCACCGGCCGGATTTGGGTGTGGAGATTATCATGTTCGATCTGTTTTACGTAATCTGCAACCTGCCGGCTGGAGTATGCCTCGCCGAGAATGCGTCCCGCATAATGCAGCAGAAAGAAGATTCCAAAGGCTACCGGGACTATCGTGGTCCATAACAGCATTCGCGCTCCTCGGCGTCGCACTAGGACGAAGATGAAACAAAAAACCGCGGCTCCAGTGACGCCTGCATAGCCAAGCGCCGCCTTCGGCGGCATCGTCTTAGGTTCAAGGACAACGTGTGGGACCAGGAGCACGGCCGCTGTCAGGACTGCGGTAATCAGAGAGTGTCCAAAGAGCAAACCAGTGCGCATGGCTGCCCGTTTCCTGCGCTGAAGATAGTCGGCGGTGAGAATCGTACATGGCGGGATTGACGGCAGTATGTAACCCGGCAGCTTTGACTGTGAGAATGAAAAGAAGAGGATCGGGAACAGGGCCCAAATCACAAGAAATTCCGGAAAGGAATCTCCTATCTGCTCGCTTTCTCGCACGCGCCCTGGAAAAGAGCTGCGCCAGTCCCGCCAAGTTTGCTTTGCGGCAGAGCTGAGAGCTGCGATCGCGTAGACGGTCCAGGGCATTAACGAGAGGATCAGAACGGGAAGGTAAAACCAGAATGGCTGCTTGTGCTGGAAAAGGTCGGTGGCGAAGCGCTCGAGGTTGTGTTCGAGGAAAAAGACTTTGAAGAAGTCTTTGTTCGCCATTTGCACGGCGATGTACCAGGGCAGCACAATGACGGAGTAGATCAGCACTCCGGGCAACCACACCATCTTCCAAACCAGTTTCAAATCGCGCCGCACAATCGCAAAAATCAGCACGATAAAGAATGCGAGACCCGGCGCTACCGGTCCTTTTGCAAGCGTGCCAACAGCGAGAAAGAAATAGAGATCAAAGAGCCAGAATTTCTTTCCCGTTTCGAACCAGGCATACCATCCGAGCATGGCGAAGGCAAATGGCGCGGCCAATTGCATGTCGGTAGAAGCCCCGCGGGAAAAGCCAATCACTGCAGCGGATGTGGCTGTGATGAGCGCGGCGCCAAACTGCGCTCCCGGACGGAAGCGCCGCATGTGGAAGTAAATAATGATGACAAGTGCAGCCGCGAAAGTCGCGGAGGGTAAGCGGGCTGCCCAATCCTTGTCGCCGAATGTTCGAAAAGCCGCGGCTGCACGCCAATAATAGAGTGCGGGCTTCTCCAACCAGGGACTCCCATGCAGCGTAGGCGTTACGAAGTCGTTGTTGTGCAGCATCTCGCGCGCTACCTGCGCATAGCGCGGCTCGTCCGCACCAACCAGCCCGAAGCTGCCAAGACCGTAGAAGAAAAGCAGGAGAGAGAGCGCAAATACAGTGGCTACCTCGATGACGAGAATGCGCCTTCTTGGGTCCGTTCCCTGCTCGATGGCTGTCGCTGGTACTACCAAGATTGTGCCCAGGAAGCTTTTGGTTTGCATACGGGCAGAGTGAACCGCAGTCTCTGAACAAGAGACACAGCCACGATGTGATCTTCTCTTGTGATCAATTCAGGCTGTCGCCTCAGGCCCGCGTCCGCCAGGAGAAAACACTCCACCGAGCTGGGCCAGAATGAGTTCGAGGGATCTCGATAGCGGACCAGATACCGCGCAACCACTCGCACAGGCGTGCCCGCCGCCACCGAACTGCTCAGCTATTGCGGCGACGTTCACCTGTCCTTTACTGCGTAGGCTTACGCGATATCTGCCGTCTGCAAGTTCGCGAAAAAAAAGTGCCACTTCGACGCCCTGGATACTCAAGGCGTAATTCACAAGACCTTCGCAGTCCTCGTCCAGTCCGCCGCTGCGCTCCATCTCCGCCGACGAGATGTGCATATATGCCAAAGCTCCTTCGCGATGGAGATTCGATAACGCGTTCCCCAATAGCCTCATCTTTGAAGTGGGATTGGAAAAATACACATGGTGCGCGATATCAACAGGGTTTGCCCCGCGGCGCACTAATTGCTGCGCCAGCTCGAATGCGCGCTCGTCAGTACCCGCATAACAGAATGCTCCCGTATCGGTAAGAACTGCAGTGTACAAGCACGTTGCCATTTCGGGAGTAATGCTTGCATTGGCGGCCCGGGCAAGTTCATAAACCATTTCTCCAACTGCACAGGCATTGACGTCAATCCAGTTCACGTCGGCAAAGTTGCGGGCGCTGTGGTGATGATCGATATTGATGAGAAAGCGGCCTTCGAGGCCCTGGAGTCGCGTACGCTGCACGCCATCGCATTCGAGGATGATGGCCGTAGCAGGAGCACCATCCGGAATCTGCGAACTGTGCAGGATCACGTCAGCATATGGCAGTGGACCATAGATCAGCGGTACTGCATCGCTCATGACCACCTGGCTGGTCTTCCCCAGCTGGCGCAGCATTTGATAGAGGGCTAGCAAAGAGCCAATGGCGTCGCCATCAGGTCGAGCATGCGACGTAAGTACGAAGGCTTCGCGCTGCTCGATTTGCTTGAGCACCTGATCCATCATGGCGCTAAACGAGATGCCTCCTGCTCTGCTACGTCTTCCTTTTCCTCTTAGTGCGTCCGAGTAATTCGTCGATACGCGAAACGTATTGCTCGGAGCGGTCGATCACGAATACGAGCTCTGGCGCATGACGCAGTCCCATGCGATCTGCCAACTGATGACGAATGAAGCCTTTTGCGGCATTGAGTCCGGCGAGCGTCTGCTCCGCTTCATCATCATCGCCATCGACGCGAACGAAAACACGCGCCATCTTGCCGCCCGGAGCGAGTACCACTTCGGTGACCGCGACCAAACCTATGCGAGGATCTCCAAGTTCTCCCTCGAGAATGAGATCGATCTCCTCGCGAAACGCTTCCACCCGCCGCTCGCGCTGATGTTTCGGGGCGCGTGGCTGTACCATGAAAGGCTCCCGTGAATAAAACTCATGAGCATACCAGAAGATTATGTGATTTCGTGATTCGGTAATTTCGTGATTTGGAAGATGCATTTGAACAGGAAACCTTTGTGACACTTACCTTTTGCACGAGCACAGGGAGAGACTGCAAGTGTGATCCCGCTCTTCAAAATCAGAAATCGTTCGCTTGCGAAATCACAGAATTCCTATGACTCATCTCCGCCTTATTGAGGAGGCTGTGCGTTGGCTGCGCTCCAAGTATCGTTGTAGCATTGTTCTATCCGAACAGAGCTGCTCCAGTGGCGAGACTCCTGACGCCATCGGATGGAAGGGACAAAACCACTCGGTCGTGATCGAGTGCAAAGTCTCGCGATCGGACTTCCATGCCGATGCCTTGAAGCCCTGGCGCACCGATCCACAGCACGCCCTCGGATGCGAGCGTTTTTATCTCGCTCCGGCAGAGATGATCTCCGTCGACGAATTGTCCTGCGGCTGGGGACTTCTCGAAGTTCGTGGTCGTGAGATACGTGTTATGCAGAAGTCGAAAAAGAACCTTCGCACTTCCGAAGGCCTGGCAAACGAAATGAACCTGCTTCTCGCGAGTTTGCGGCGAGTGGAAGTAAGGATCGAACCGCAAACAATCACTGATTTCCTAAAATGGAAAAACCGGATGGCGCGATACAACGGTGGCGCTTTGCCTTCTGGTCTTGCCGCAGAAGAAGCTGAGCAGAACCTCTATCTGGCGATGCGAACTGGGGCGCTTTGAGTTGCGACCGATTCTGAAGTTCTGAGTTCCAATTCAGAAGCGCCAGCCTGCAAGAACCAGCCTCCCCTAATGTCTTTTTGTCTTTCTCACTGTTCACAGGCGAACACTCACTCCTTTGGTCGAACAGCCCAGTGAACTTGAAGCCGCAGTCAAGCTGCTGATTTCCCTCAAGTTAGTTCTTTTTTTGCATTGGTCCCGGGATTGCGGTCTCAATGCGTTTAACTTCTAATCCTGGGATTGATACGATGCAAAACTTGTTGCAAGAACTGCGGTATGGAATTCGCACACTGAACAGGAGCCGTGGCTTCGCCTTGGCTGCGGTGCTGGTCCTCGCCCTGGGCATTGGCGCTAATACCGCGATCTTCAGCGTAGTAAATGCGGTGCTGTTGCGACCTCTTCCTTTCCCCCAGCCGGATCGACTGGTGCAGATCTGGCATACACCTCCGCAGAAAAGCTTTCCCGGAATGAAGGAATTTGCAGTGTCTGCTGCGAATTATCTTGACTGGGCCGCGCAGAACCACGTGTTTCAGCAAATCTCCATTTACTCGTGGTCTTCCTTCAACCTCACCGGCAAGCGAGAACCACAGTTCGTAAGTGGGCGTGCCGTTTCATCGGAATTCTTCCCGGTTTTGCAGGCTCAACCGCTATTGGGACGCATCTTCACGCGCGATGAAGATCAGCCCGGCCACAACCATGTGGTCATACTCAGCGAAAGCTTCTGGCGTAATCAATTTGCTGCGGATCCGGGAATCGTTGGTCAGGACATCTCGCTCGACGGAGCAGCTTACCGCGTGATCGGCGTGATGCCGGCGAAGTTTCAGTTTCCAATTGCATCGGATCCCGCTGACGCGGCAAAGCTCTGGACCCCCTTGGCAATGACAGACAAGGAGCGCGCCGTGCGAGGCGAGCATCACTATTCGGTGATCGGGCGATTGCGTCCGGGAGTGAGCATACAGCAGACACAAGCTGAGATGGATACGATCTCGCGCCGCCTCGAACAGGAATTTCCCGCTGATGACAAGGGTTGGGGCGCAGTCGTTAAGCCACTGCGCGAAGAATTAGTAGGAGACGTCCGTACTCCGCTGCTCGTGCTGCTCGGTGCAGTCGCGCTCGTCCTGCTGATCGCCTGTGCAAATGTGGCAAATCTCGTGCTGGCAAGAATCGTGTCACGCCAGAAAGAGATTGCGGTTCGTTCCGCCTTGGGAGCATCAAGAATTCGCCTGCTTCGGCAGGTAGTTTGCGAGACAGTCGTCTTGTCCGTGACCGGAGGATTGCTCGGACTCCTCATCGCTCATTTTGGAGTAAGGCTGATCGTCGCGTTTCTCGCGTCAAAACTGCCACGGGCTTCCGCCATTGCAGTGGACGGCTGGGTGCTCGCGTTTACGCTGGTAGTGTCGTTCGTTGCCGGCATCGTCGCAAGTCTTGTGCCGGCATTCAGGCTCAGTAAAGTGAATGTGAGCGAAGCTCTCAAGCAAGGCACGCGGACAAGTTCAGACGGGGCAGGAAATCGCACACGCGGGATGTTGGTCGTCTCTGAAGTTGCGTTGTCCCTGATGCTGCTCGTCGGCGCTGGCCTGTTGATCCGCACGCTATGGGCTCTTCGCAAAGTCGATCCTGGGCTCGATCCGCACAATGTTGTTGCCATCATCCCTTCCATCTCGAGGATCGCCTTCCCCCAGCCCGCGCAGGAAATTGCGTTTTATGAGGAATTGGTGGACAAGGTGAAAGCGCTGCCTGGAATTGAATCCGCAGCAGCTATTGACGACCTGCCGTTGAGCGGCAGTGGCTCGAATCAGCCGATTCAAATTGAGGGCCATCCGGTACAGGCGATGGCCGATCAACCGGAAGTCTCGGTACGCATCAGCAGTCCTGGCTACTTCCATACCATGCACATCCCTCTAATGCACGGCAGGGACTTCGGCGACCAGGACACAGCAAGCAGTCCGGGCACGATCATCATAAGCCAGTCGATGGCACAGCGATTCTGGCCCAACGAAGATCCGGTGGGAAGGCATCTTACGCTGACGTTCTTTCCCAACAAGATACGAGAGATCGTGGGCGTGGTAGGCGACATTAAGGACCGCGGCTTGGATTCAGCAGAACCGGCAGCCATGCTTTACGTTCCGCTTGCGCAGCTCACTGCTCCTCCGACCGTTGTATGGCGATCATTCCCATTGTGGCTCATGGTTCGAGCTCAATCGAATGCTGCGTCTATCACTCCGGCAACGATCAATGCAATGCATCAGCTCAACTCGCAGCTGCCAATCGGGGATGTGATCACGATGGAAGATTTCATTGCGAGCACGCTTTCGCAGCAACGCTTCAACATGCTGCTGCTCGCTGTGTTTGCCGGAGTAGCCCTTGTGCTGGCCGCAATCGGCATCTATAGCGTGCTCGCATACACAGTGCGTCGCCGAGTGCGCGAGATCGGAATTCGCATGGCGCTTGGGGCGCAAACGTCTGATGTTGTAAAGATGGTGGTCTCGGAAGGAATGAAGCCGACGGCGCTCGGCGTTGCCATAGGAGTTGCAGGCGCGCTTGCTCTCGGACGGTTCATTTCGAGCCTCATCTACGGCGTTAAGCCGACAGATCTCGGAACATTCATGACCGTATCTCTGGCCTTGGTGCTGGTTAGTTTCCTCGCCAGCGTGATCCCGGCATATCGGGCGACGCGAGTGGAACCGGTGACCACTCTCCGAGACGAGTAATCGTCAGAGAACGGCCACACAGAAAGCCTGACACCTGATGAGCTCGCTTCGAAGCGAGCAACGGCCTTTTGTCGGGAAGCCCTTTTTCCCCAGTCCCCTCAATCAAAGGACGTAGCCAGCAGATCCCAGGTTGGTCCCCGGGGGGATATCCCCCGTACGAGATCGCCGGGGATTAGAGGGATATCCCATGCAAGCCACGGGGATCGAATTCGTGTAAGCCGACACGAGGTTGAGATTGAGGCAGTCATTCCTTCTCGCCCATTCCACGACATGGCGGACAAAATAGAATGGCGAATAGTGAAGGTTAATCTTTGACAGTGTGACTCATTCCAGTTCCACGTAACTATCGGTGAGTTCGGCGCCGTTATCGTTGGCGATACGACCAGCGGCACGTTCCACCTGCTGCATCAGCCCAGCGAGGTAGTCACGCGAGCTGGAGATGCTAACTACTCCAATCGTTGCTCGCTGCCACAGATTGGTTTCGTCAAGTTCCGCGACGGACACGTTGAAGCTGTGACGGAGCTTGTCTTTCAGGCTGCGCAGCACTTGACGTTTGTCCTTAAGAGACTGCGCGCCTTCGATGCGGATCTCGAGAGTGAGGACGGCAATCGGCATAATTCCGGAAATCTGCAAAATAAAGGCGCGACCTTCGTCGCGCCTCCACCGCCGCAGAGCGGCTGTGCCACATTCTTCCGCAAACTTCGTCAGCTGAAGTCCGTGCCCTACTTTGCTATCACTGGTGTACTAATTGGGGCTTCGCGCCAATCAGCTCGCCGGCGACTTTCTGAACGCTGAATGCCTCGATGACGTCGCCGATTTTGACGTCACCATATCCGGCGATACTGATACCGCACTCCATGCCGTTGCGTACTTCGCTGACGTCGTCTTTGAAGCGTCGCAGTGAGCCCACGCGGCCTTTGAAGACGACTACATTGTCCCGCAGCAGGCGAACTTCCGCGTCGCGCTTGATGGTCCCGTCCTGGATGTAGCAGCCGGCAATCGTGCCCACTTTGGGAACGCGGAAAGTCTCGCGAACTTCGGCGCGTCCGAGATAAGTTTCTTTGAACACCGGCTCGAGCAATCCGGCCATGGCTTTCCGGATTTCGTCCTGCAGTTCGTAAATGATCGAGTGCAGGCGGACTTCGACGTTTTCCTGCTCGGCGAGTTCCTGGGCTTTGCGCTCCGGGCGGACGTTGAATCCGATGATGATCGCATTCGAGGCTGATGCCAGCAGCACGTCGCTCTCGGTGATGGCGCCGACGCCGGAACGCAACACGCGGACTTTCACTTGTTCGTTCGAGAGTTTCTGCAGCGAATCGGCCAGCACTTCGACTGAACCCTGCACGTCGCCTTTGAGGATGATCGGCAGTTCTTTTACGCCGGCAGTCTTGATCTGCTCAGCCAGGCCCTCGAGCGTTACCCGAGATGACTTCGCCAACTGCGCTTCACGAGCCTTCTGCTCGCGATAGGTTGCGATGTTCTTGGCTTTCTCGCGGTCCGCGACGACGGTAAACGTATCTCCCGCTTCGGGTATGCCTTCCAGACCAAGGATTTCCACCGGTGTTGCTGGCTCTGCTTCGTCAACAGCGTTGCTGCGGTCGTCGAACATTGCGCGTACTTTGCCGAAAGTGTTGCCCAAGATGAACGTGTCGCCAATGCGCAATGTTCCATTCTGGATAAGCACGGTTGCAACGGCGCCGCGACCGCGATCGAGCTTGGCTTCGAGCACAGCGCCAGTCGCAGGACGATCGGGCGAAGCCTTGAGTTCCTGCAGATCGGCAACCAGGCAGATCATTTCCATAAGGAGATTCAAATTGGTCTTTTGCTTGGCGGAAACGTCCACGAAGACGTACTTGCCGCCCCATTCTTCAGGAACATATCCACGATCAGCGAGCTGCTTCTTCACGCGTTCGGGGAGTGCTCCCGGCTTATCGATCTTATTCACCGCAAAGATCAATGGAACCTTCGCCGCCGTGGCGTGGTCAATTGCTTCAAGCGTCTGCGGCATCACGCCGTCATCGGCAGCAACGACGATGACAACAATATCCGTGACCTTGGCTCCGCGTGCTCGCATGCGGGTGAACGCTTCGTGACCCGGAGTATCGAGAAAGACGATCTCGCGCCCAAACGCCGGTGACTCTTCCTTGGTGATACGAACCTTGTAAGCGCCGATGTGCTGCGTGATCCCACCAGCTTCGCCACCAGCAACGTTGGTCTCACGGATCGCGTCGAGCAGCGAGGTCTTGCCGTGATCGACGTGTCCCATGATCGTGACTACAGGAGGACGCACGACGGCTCCGGCATCGAGACCGTCTGAGGCTGCAACGCCCGCTTCGCTGTCCTTCGACATCTGCTCTTCGAAGCTAATGACCTCTGTATCCGCTCCGAACTGGCGCGCCATGTCTTTCGCCAGCTCTGCATCGAGCGTCTGGTTGACAGTCGCGAACACGCCCCGGTGCAGCAGCCGCGCAATGATCTCCTTCGCGCGCACCTCGAGCTTCTCAGCAAGATCCTTCACGCTAATGCCTTCAGTAATCGTGATGGAGCGTGTGATCGGCACCGGCTCGTTCGAAATCTGCGGCGTAAATCGTGGCGGTGGAGTAAAGCCCTTCATTGGGCCTTCCTTCACTCCACGCGGAACATAGCGTTGTCCGGGACGCTTTCCCGGCGCACCGGGACGTCCCGCTGGACGAGTACCCGAAGGCGGTGGCGGCGGAGCGAGGCCAGGAGCGCCCAATCCCATAGGCCGGCCTCCCGGCGCTTGTCGTGTCGGATGCATGGGCCGGCGTGCTCCCGGACCCATCGGCGGGCGCTGCCCGGGTTGCGGCGCTCCCATTGGGGGACGACGCTGGAAAATCGGCTGACCACGTACCGGCATTCCGCCACCGGGACGCTGTCCAGGCTGCGGAGCTCCGTGCGCTCCAATGGGCGCAGCCGGACGCAAAGACTGCGGCGGCGCCGTGTAGACCGGACGCGGTCCTGTTTGCGGCGTGATTAGGCGACGAATAGGCTGAGACGGTACCTGCGTGCGTTGCTGCTGCGAAGCGCTGGCGATGGAACCCGCCGCTGGCGGAGCCGAAGGCCGTGTGACTTGAACCGCTGCAGGAGGCTTCTCTTCCCGCACAGGCGGCGCACTCACAGGCGCTGCGCTGACAGGTGCAGCTGGCGCTTCAGTCGGAGCAGCAGCCCGCGGAGGAGCAGCGATTTCCGATTCGGGAACAGCGGCTTCCGGCGCCTTGGGCGCTGCTGTTGGAACTGTAAACGACGGACGCGGACCAACTACCGGTTTGATTACGCGCCGAGCGGGCGCTTCGGGCGCGGGAGCTGGTGGGGCAGCGGCGACCCTCTCAACAGGAGGCGCGGCACTCGGAGCCGGTGTCTTCGGAACTGCGGCCGGAGGCACCGCCACTGGCTTCGGCGAAGGTGGGGCAGCAGTCTCGGCGTTGCGGCGCAACAAACTGGCGACATCGCCAGGCTTGGAGATGTGGGAGAGATCGACTTTGGTCTTGATTGCAGACTCGGCCGAGCGCGATCCGCCATCACGGGCAGTGCCCGCCCCACCTTGTCCAGCAAAATGCTTGCGCACACGCTCAGCTTCGTCAACCTCGATGGAGCTCGAGTGTGTCTTCTTTTCCGTCACTCCGACTTTGGGAAGGATATCGAGGATCGCCCTGCTCTTGACTTCCAGTTCCCTTGCCAGATCGTTAATTCGAACTTTGCTCATCCGCCCTGTGTTCTCTCCGCTATCCCGTTACACGATCATCACAACCCTCACGAGATCAATTAATCGATCACCTTGGTTACGTGGTTCCGGCCGGCTCGGGCCGGGAAACCGCCTGCAGCGTCCATGCTGCAAGCCACAAATTATTCATGATGCTCCGGCTTACTAGCTTCCTCAGGCTGCGGCTCTTCCGGAGCAACAACCTCTTCCGCTTCCGGAACGGGCTCCTCACCATGCACATGCACTTCCGCAACATCTGCCGCTGGAGCATTTTCTACGCCAGCGATCTCAGCAGCCTCAAGCGCCTGGCCAGTCTCAGCCGCTTCTTCGTACTCCGAATTCTCGGCTTGCACATTCGGCATCTCGACATTCTCGCCCGCACCAACCCCGGGCTGAGCGTCGATGGCGACGTCTTCCAAGCCAGCTTCGGCGGCCTGAACCTCGCCACCTTCAAGAGCAGAGAAGTAGTTGTTCACGGCGATGCTGATTTTTTCGATCGTCTTTGGACCGATGCCGGGCAGCTCTTCGAGTTGTTCTGGCGTCATGTCCGCAAGAGCTTCGACCGTCGTGATTCCAGCGCCAACCAGCTTTTCAATCACTTGCTCGCCCAACTCCGGAACCTTCTCAAGCGGAGTAGTGGTCGTTGCAGTGAGAGCCTGCATCTGCTGCTCAACTTCCTGCCGCTTCTCTTCTTCGCTCTTGATGTCAATCTTCCAGCCAAGCAACTTCGCCGCAAGGCGTACGTTCTGCCCTTTCTTGCCAATCGCCAGCGAAAGCTGCGTATCGTCGACAATCACTTCGAGATGCTTCTCCGTCGCATCAACAACGGTGACACGACTCACCTTCGCGGGCTGCAGCGCCTTCTCGGCAAACGTAACCGCGTCTTCGTGATACTCGATGATGTCGATCTTTTCGCCGCGCAACTCACGGATGATGGACTGCACGCGCATGCCCTTCATCCCAACGCAAGCTCCGACCGAATCGACATCTTTGTCGCGTGACATCACGGCAATCTTCGTGCGCTCACCCGCTTCGCGAGCGATCGCGCGAATCACTACGGTGTTGTCGTAAATCTCCGGTACTTCAGTCTGAAACAGATTCTGCACAAGCTCCGGCGCGGCACGCGAAACCACTACCTGCGGTCCCTTCGAGGCCTTCTCAACCCGAACCAGCACCACACGCACACGCTCGCCTACGGCGAACGATTCGAGCCTCGACTGCTCCTTGCGCCCCATGCGTGCTTCGGCTTTGCCGATATCGAAGATCACGTCTGGACCTTCGATACGCTTCACCGTGGCATTGAGAATCTCGCCTACGCGTCCGATGTACTCGTTGTAAACCGTGTCGCGCTCGGCCTCGCGAACCTTTTGAAAGATCACCTGCTTGGCAAGCTGCGCAGAAATACGCCCGAGCACACCATCCGTCGATTTGTATTGGCGAATCTCGCCGCCCACTTCGACGTTGGGATCGACGCGTCGCGCATCCTCAAGCGTGACCTGCGAGTTCGGATCTTCGATCTGTTCCGGAGTCTCGACGACGGTCCTGTAGCTATAAGCCTGGATCGCGCCTGTCTCTTTGTTGAGTTCGGCGCGCATGTTCTCCTGGATCTTGTAGTGCTTGCGCGTGGCAACAGCGATCGCGTCTTCCACCGCATTCACTACGATCTGAGGATCGATCCCTTTTTCCCGGCTTAGCGCCTCAATATTTTCGTACAGCGGACTTGCCATGATTGCCCTTAGTTCCCTATTCCTACTGTCTAAATCTCCGGCACCAGCCGGGCGCGCTCGATGTTGGTCATCTCCAGCTCAACCGCAGGCCAGGCGCCATCGCCTTCGGTATTGAACTTCTTCTTGCCCTTCTTCTTGCCTGACTCGATCTCCAACGCGATGCGGCTCTCGTCTAACGTCCGAAGTCTGCCCTCAAAGTGCCGGTTGCCTGCCACAGGCTCCCGAGTCATGATCTTGACCTTGCTGCCCGAGAAGCGCTGAAAATCAGCGGGTTTTACTAACTTCCGGTCGAGGCCGGGCGATGAAACTTCCAATAAATACTGGCCGCCCGGGATCACATCTTCTACGTCGAGAACCGTGCCCAGTTCGCGACTGTAATTGGCGCAATCCTCGTGAGTTACACCCGCCAATCGATCCCAATTCTCTGGCGCAGATGTCTTTTCCGCAGCCTGACTTGCGGCAGCTAGTTGCAGCTCAAGAGCACGCCTTCCTTCGGCATTCTTCTCGATGTAAATCCTGAGAACACGACCCTTGCCGCCGCCGTGAAACTCCAGATCAACAACTTCGAGTCCTGACGAAGCCGCGATTCGCTCCGCAATCGCCCGCACATGAGCTTCGTCGAATGGCATCGCCCGTCTTCTACCTGCAAATCACAAAAAGTTTGCCGGAAATAAAAAGTGGGCTATCGCCCACTGGTTTGCTTCGCCAAACGATTTCTCCACCACACCACGTGGATGAAGGAAGCCTAGCCACCCCCTCAGGGGCCCCGTTATCGGACTCTTACGCTCAGCTCATAAGCCGACTCGGGGTGAACACCACAAAGTGTGATGATACGCCTGATGTGGGTGATTTACAAACCAGCCTCAGTTCACGAAAATGGCTACAAACACCAGCAAAGCAGCGCCAGAAAGGCCGGAAAAACGCTTGCAAGACACTGAAAATCAATCGCTTATTTCTGACGATTCCGACCCATCAACGTCATCCGAATCCAAATCTTCTTGGCGCAGTTCACTGTTTCTTAACGAACGAGGTTTGCGCGCCGGATGGCGCTTTGTACTCTTCCTGATCTTGCTTCGACTGGTACTCATCCCGATGGTTTTTGTGGCCGCCAAGCCGTTCCGCCATCTGCTGGAATCCAGAGTCGGGGACATATCAGACGCTTTGTTATTTCTTTGCATTCTGCTCGGCACGCTCATCATGTCCAAGGTGGAGCGTCGCTCGATGCTCTCTTACGGATTACGAGATTCTGTCGCTCTTTCGCGCTTGTTCGCAGGAAGTCTGATTGGGTTCGCGTCCTTAAGTTTGATGCTGTTGGGTTTGCGCGCGACTCATCACCTCGTGTTCGGCCCCCGCTATTTGGGCGGCTCCCAGCTTCTCATGGCTGCGCTCTTGAATCTGCTCGGATTCCTAATTGTTGCGCTGTTCGAAGAAAACGCTTTCCGCGGATACGCGCTACATACCCTGACGGAAGGAATCGGATTCTGGCCGGCAGCAATCGTGATGGCGCTGTTGTTTGCAGCGCTGCACGTGCAGAATCCAGGCGAATCGGAGGTCGGAATAGCGGCGGTGTTTGCGTTCGGAATGATGCTTGCTTTTTCGCTTTGGCGTACTGGAACCCTGTTGTGGGCAATTGGGTTTCATTTCATGTGGGATTACTCAGAGAGTTTTCTTTACGGCGTTCCTGATAGCGGTCTTGTTCAGCCTGAGCATCTGCTTAGCACGCATTTGTCCGGGCCAGCGTGGATCACAGGAGGAAGCGTCGGCCCTGAGGGAAGCTGGTTCATCTTCGTGCTGTTGGGGGTCGTGGCTCTGATCATTCATTTCTTGTACCCGCACAACAAGTTTCCCCAGGCCATCGGGTGATCGGGTGAAGTTAAGAATGGTTAATCTCGCGGGCCTGGGTTGTTAATTCACCCGATGGCCCGATCGCCAGATCACCCGATTCTTCCGGTTCCTTGCCTTACAATGGAGAAACGCAAGTGAGATTTGAATGATTCATTTTCCCGTCCCTGAGGCTCTTACCTTTGATGATGTTCTCCTGCTGCCAGCGCATTCCGATGTGGTTCCGGCACTGGCTAAAACACAGACACGGCTCTCGCGCACAATTAATCTGAATATTCCCATCATCAGCTCAGCGATGGATACCGTTACCGAATCGCGCCTGGCGATCGCGATGGCGCAGCAGGGTGGGATCGGCATCATCCATCGCAATCTTTCGATCGAGCAACAGGCTGGGGAAGTCGACAAAGTGAAGCGCTCCGAAAGCGGCATGATCGTTGATCCGGTGACGATCTCGCCCGAGGCAAAGATTTCAGACGCACTCGACGTAATGCGCAAATATAAGATCTCAGGCGTGCCGGTTACAAAGAATAAGAAGCTGGTCGGCATTCTCACGAACCGAGATCTGCGCTTCGAGACCCGAACGGACGTTGCTGTGGACAAGGTGATGACCAAGGAGAATCTGATCACCGTTCCTGTAGGCACTACGCTGGAAGAAGCCGAGGCAATCCTGCACAAGCACCGCGTAGAGAAACTGTTAGTCGTGGACGAAAAGCAGAACCTCAAGGGCTTGATCACCGTAAAGGACATTCAAAAGAAGCTGAAGTATCCAAACGCCGCAAAGGATTCGCAAGGGCGTCTCCGCGTAGGGGCAGCCATTGGAGCGACCGGCGACTACCTCGAACGCGCGCAGGAGATGGCGCGCTACAAAGTAGACGTACTTGCGATCGACAGTGCACATGGTCACACGACTCGCGTCCTTGATGCCGTGCGAGAGATCAAGAGCAAGCTGCCGGAAATCGAACTGCTGGCTGGTAATGTGGGCACATTCGATGGAGCTTGCGCGTTGATCAAGGCTGGCACTGATGCGGTTAAGGTAGGGATTGGTCCGGGGTCTATCTGCACGACTCGCATCGTAACCGGCGCTGGAGTGCCGCAGATCTATGCAATCGCTGAAGCATCGCGCGCAGCCAAGGATTCCGGCGTTCCCGTCATCGCCGATGGGGGGATCAAATACTCAGGAGACATCACAAAAGCGATTGCCGCCGGTGCCAGTTCGGTAATGATCGGTTCGCTTTTTGCCGGAGTGGATGAAAGCCCCGGCGAGACGATCTTGTATCAGGGCCGCTCCTTTAAGGCATATCGAGGCATGGGATCGCTGGCCGCGATGGCACAAGGTTCGAGTGAGCGCTACTTCCAGAGCAATGACGACGACACGCCGGCAGCCGAGCTAATTGAAAATGGAAATCAGAACAGATTGGCGAAGCTCGTGCCAGAAGGCATCGAAGGTCGGGTTCCATATCGCGGACCCCTGGCAAACATGGTGCTGCAGCTCGTGGGCGGGCTGCGCTCAGGCATGGGATACGTGGGATGTTCAACCATTACAGAGCTGCAACAGAAAGCGCGTTTCGTGCGCATCAGCGGCGCCGGTCTGCGCGAGAGCCACGTGCACGACGTGATCATCACGCGCGAAGCTCCAAACTACCGGCTGGAGTAGCGCGCGATTGAAGGCATTCACAAGAAACATTCGATATTGGTTACCGACACTCTTCTGGCTTGGAGTGATCGCGTATGAGTCCTTCCGCCTTTCCTCCGCAGTGACGGGCGGCTGGCTGTGGCAGATTTTGCATCTTTTACGCGTGCAAATGTCCGCAGAGAGCTTCGCGGGATTGCATCATTTGCTGCGAAAGAGTGGGCATTTCACCGGATACGGACTGCTCTGCATTCTGCTCTTTCGCTCCTGGTTTCACACGCTGCTGGACGATTCCGATCCGACCGGACACGTACCTCGAAATTCTGCGAGATCAGGACAACGGTGGAAATGCGCAGCTCTGGCGGTGGGCATGACTCTCGCAACCGCGATCCTGGATGAATGGCACCAGAGCTCCGACTTGTCACGTACAGGTACACCTTGGGATGTTGCCCTCGACCTTGCCGGCGGAGTCCTCTTTCTGGCGATTGCGCTGTTCGGACTCAAGCTGTGGCAGGCACGCCGAGTGGAAAAACTGGAAGAGGTTTCGGCATAGTAGTAGCGTCTGCTTTTCGGCAAGCATCTTACGCCGAGACGGTCATATGGGCCTTGAAGAATACAAACGCAAACGCAGCTTTGAACGCACACCAGAGCCTCCGCCGAAGCTCGATCCCAAAAAGGGATTCCGGTTTGTAGTTCAGAAGCATCGAGCTTCCCATCTGCACTACGACTTTCGCCTGGAAATGGAAGGAGTGCTCAAGTCATGGGCCGTTCCAAAAGGCCCCTCGCTTGATCCAGCAGACAAGCGGCTCGCGATGCAAGTGGAGGATCATCCGGTTTCATACTTCCACTTCGAAGGCATTATTCCTCCCGATAATTACGGCGCCGGCACGGTCATGGTCTGGGACACTGGAACCTGGGAGCCGCTGCAGGAGGACTATTCGGATCACAAAAAGAATCGCGCCGAGCGTGAAAAAGAGGCTCTCACAATGGTGGCCAAAGGCGACCTGAAGTTTCGCCTGCATGGAGAAAAGCTCAAGGGCGATTTCGTACTAGCGAAGATGCGCTCGCGACGTCCAGGATCGAAAGGCACAGAGTGGCTACTGATCAAGAAGAAAGATGATCAGATGAAGCCCAGCTATGACATCGACAAATTTGATTATTCGGTTTTGACTGGGAGATCGATGCCAGAGATCGCGGGCGATGCAGGCTCTGCTGAATGGCACAGCCGACCTGGCTCCAGAGGACGTACCAGCGAGAAGAATGCATGGTTGGCAGACTCCATCGCCAAGCACGACAATCAAAGTGCTCCGGAACGTGTCGCTCAGAAAACCTCTAATGGGAAACCTTCAAGCGTACGCGCAGAAAGCACGTCGCGGACTAAATCCGTCGCGGCCAAAGAACCAAAGAGCGCAAGAGTCTCGACCCAGGGAGCCAGCACCAAGTCTAAAAAAAAAGATTTCGCGCTCGATGAGGTAAAGGGCGCGACGAAACAGCCCATGCCGCGCCAGATCCATCCCATGCTGGCAACGCTGGTTGATGACGCATTCGATGATCCCGACTGGCTCTACGAGATCAAGTGGGATGGATATCGCTCAGTCCTTTTTTTGGGCGAAGAAGACAAACGATCCGTACGCATGGTCTCCCGAAATCAGAATGATCTGACAGAAGCTTTTCCCGAGTTGCAATCAATTGCCGATCAACTGCAATGTAGCAATTGCATTCTGGACGGCGAAATTGTTGCAGCTGACGAAGGCGGGCGTGCCACATTCAGTCTGATGCAACAACGCAGCGGTCTCTCCGGCAACGGAAAACGCCGCGCGCCTGATCACAGCATCTTCATCCTTTATTACGCCTTTGATCTGCTTTACCTGGATGGCTATTCGTTGATGAAAGTCGATCTTGAGGATCGCAAGAAGCTGCTCGCGAAAGTCATTCAGGCAAATGAGCGCCTGAAGATTTCAGACCACTTCCCCGGCAACGGAAAAGCCTTGATGGCCGCCGCACGCCAACAGGGCCTAGAGGGCATCGTCGCGAAACGCCGCACGAGCTGTTACATCCAGAAGCGAAGCCGCGAATGGCTAAAAATCAAGATTACGCAGCGCCAGGAGTGCGTGATCGGCGGCTACACCGATCCTCGCGGTAGCCGAGAGAATTTCGGATCGCTTGTGCTTGGGCTTTATGACGAAAAGGGACGTTTGATTCCTATCGGCCAGGCGGGCAGCGGATTTACTCAGGTGTCCCATGCGCAAATGTGGGAGAAGCTGCGCAAGCTGGAGACGAAGGAGAATCCTTTTTACGGCAAGGTTGATAGCCCACGCAGCGTGCATTTCGTGAAGCCAAGGCTTGTCGCTGAGATCAAGTTCACCGAGTGGACCCATGAAACCGGCGAAGGTGGATTAAAGATGCGCGCCCCAGTCTACGAGGGGCTACGCGAAGATAAAGATCCTCGGGAATGCCGATTTGAAGTTAAGAAGTCAGCGCTCGAGGAAGTTGAGAAGGCCGAGAGTGGCGACGCCACTTAAATCAATCTGTATCGAGGATTCGACTCACTTGTTAGTTACCTCCCGAGGAAGCGTTGGCCACATTTGTCGGCTGTCGCACAAGAATCGCGAGCCGCGGAAACGAGAAGCTTCCACCAGCATCATCTATTACGTTCACCTGGCAGGTATAAAGTCCGGGACGAAGCTGCGACAACGGTACATCTAACTGGAACACAGCAGCCTTACGTTCTGGCGCGTTAATCTCGCGCGCCTCTACCAGCGGCGTCGAGTACGCCATGGCATTGCCCTGTAGAAATTCGACATTCGTGAGCACATGCACGGCGTTCTTCGGCAGCTTCTCCTGCTGTCCCTGGGCATTTGCGCTCTGATCGCGCTTCTCCTTCGCTGGATCGTACACCTCGTATTGCATGTACAGATGCTGATCTGGAGTGAAGACGTGCGTAACGTTAGGCACCAACTCCTGACCATCGCGAATCAGCGGATTCGGATTGTTCTTCTTCTGCGATACTGGCGTTCGCTGGTTCGCCAGAACAATCGAACTCATCTTGAGCGGCACTTTGCGCAAATCGGGAACGGTGACGTCAGCCTCAAATGATCCCAGTCTCCCGGTTTGGTTCTCGCGGACTACAAACTTAAGGTGGAACTTCCCTGGAGGGAGCACGAAGCCCGTGTTGTATTGAACGTTCTTGTGGCGCACTTGGCGCGATTCGTCGACCACCAGCTTCACCGTCTCTCGGGCATTGCCGATCGCATGTTTGAGTTCATCCTGCACAACTCCGATGATGTCGATGGTCGCGCGATCCTTGTCTTTCTCGGTGACAAATGGAATTTGCGATCCGGGAATCACGATTGAAACCGGAATGTAATAATGCGCATCGTCCATGCGGAAATAAGCCGCTGCCATGTAGACAGCGACATCGATTTCAGGAAGTTCTGAAGCAAGTTCATCGAGCATCTGCTGCTCGCGGTCTTCTTTGTTGAAGTGCGCGTAGTCCTTAGGACCAAAATAGCCTTTGCGGTATTCGAGTTTCAGATCGGGACGGTTCAATACTACTTTCACGCGGCGAAACTTTCCATTCATCTCAGGATTCGAGCTGCGATAACCGATCACGTAATAAGCCGAGGTGTCCCGCTGCACGGCAGTGAACACTCCGCTCAGGTCGTTGGAATCGAGAAAGGCTTTGCCACCGGTGTCCCCCGCCAAAGTTGTGAGTGTCTCCTGACTGTCGGCATTGCTGCTGAACTGATCGAGTACTGACTGACCGGAGTACGCAGCCCGTCCGCGCAAACTTGCGTTTTGCGCCTCGCCGCCAGCGGCAAATGCTTGCAGACCTCGGACATCCAGCGTGTACAGAGCGACGTTTGCCTGCACCGCAGCATTCGTTGTCGCTCGCAGTTGAACCTGATTCTCAATTCCCGAGCGGCTCACGCCATTGCTGAAATAAATGATCGACTTCTTCTGATCGATCTTCAATAACGCCTTTGCCACAGACTGAATTGCCTGCAGTTTGCGGTCGGTGTTGAACTGGTTGTACTCGGAGTCGTCGGCAACGAACGAACCGCCGGTATCGGGAGTGCCGTCTGCGCTGCCAGTGTCACCGCTCTGGAATCCTTGACCTTCGCCTGAGGTGTAGCCGGCCAGCACAGATTTCAACCGCGTCTTGTCGTTCGTGAAATCCTGATCGACTCGCATCGAGGAAGCCAAAGAGATGACAGAGACCAGGTCCGCGGGCGCCATCTGCTTGTCAACGTACTTCTGTGCGGCAAACGCCGCGCGATCGATGTCGTCAGGCTCCATCGCGCTGAAGTCGAAGAAGAGCACGATTAGGCGATGATTCTTAAGCTGCTCTTTGTTTACTGACTCTTTACTGCCAATGATCCTCATCGGGGCAGCCGTACCACTTACCGTGGGACCGGCTGCGCCCGCGGTCGCCAACGCATCCACGTTTTCAAAATCAAAGCTTGAGATGCGCTGCTGCTGGCCATCTTCGTAAATACTGAACGCGTCCTGGGTGACGCCACGAACGAGGTTCCCCTGCTTGTCGCGAACAACCACATTCGTGAGCACCAGATCGCTGGTGACGCGAATTCTATAATCGTCAGGAGAAGGCGTCTGAGGTTGAGCATCCTGCGCCGGGAGAGACGGCGCGGCGATGAACAAACTCAGGATCAACGCTATGATCTCAGATGAAAGCGACGGCTGCATTAGAACCTGAACCTCGCGCTCAGCGTGACACGCCGCATTGCCCCAGCGCTGATTACCTGGCCGTAGGTTAGGGAGTTCAAAGCCGTGTCGATGGTGGTGAATTGCGGCCGGTTAAAGACGTTGTTCGCGCCGATTCGCAGTTCAAGAGCACGTGTGTCCTTCGCCAGCAATGTTTTGCTCACCGACATGTCGAAAATAAGCTGGCCAGGGCCGCGAATGCTGTTTCGCTGTGCATCGCCAAATTGACCGGAAGCTGGCTGCACAAATGCTGCGGTATTAAACCAGCAATTGATCGTTCCGATCGCAAATCCGTTAGGACAAGTTCCTGCCGTCGGGTCTCCGACTACGTTCGCGCGCAGCGTACCGTTTACGCCCTGACTGATGTCGGAAAGGGCACCGAGAATGCGCGGCGTGAACGGTAGTCCCGACGCAATTGTGAAGTCCCCGCTCCACTGCCAGTCGCCAAAGACCTCTTTCATCGCGCCCTGATTGTTTAGCCACTTCTTGCCCGTGCCGAATGGCAGCTCATACAGGAAATTGCCGGTAAAGCGGTGGCGCTGGTCGAAGCTGGAGAGTCCTCGCTCAGCAGCAAGGTCCTGATCGTTCTGCGCAACCACTACCGCTCCGCCGCCAATGCTGGAGGCATTATCAATCGACTTCGAAAAAACATACGTCCCCTGCGCGGAAATGCCATGTCGGAGCCGTTTGCGTATGCGAACGCTCCCTGCGTGCAGTATCGAATCTCCCTGCGAGGTCTCGAGAATGAAGGGCTGAACGCCAGCAATGCGCAGACTGCCGTCCGGCAGTCGATTCGGAGCGCGTTCGATGTCGAGAACGGTGCCTTTCGCGCCGTTATATCCGATATTCAGGAGTAGCGAAGGCGTAAGCTCCTTTTGAATGTCAACGTTCCAAATCTGCACATATCCGAGCTTGTAATTCCTATCGACCGCGAAGTTGTTGGTGACCGCCGCCGTAGGAGGCGGAAATCCGTTTTCCAACGTAAGCGGCGAAGCAGCCGAAGTCACATTGGTCGAGGTAAAAGCAAACGGAGGCTGAAATGCGAGGTTCTGTACGATGCTGCCGTACTGGCCGGTGTTGTAGTTGATGCCATAACCGGCACGCAAAACCGTTTTTTTCGCTGCCTTCCAGGCGATGCCGACTCGAGGAGCGAAATTGTTGCGATCGGGCTGGACTACCGTAATGGGAAATCCTCCCGTGAAGGGTCCCGATGTGCCCGGGAAAACTGGACTCACGGCAGTGATCGTGGGATTAATGTCCAGGTTGACGAGCCGATTGTTAGCCTCGCTAAACGGAGAGACATACTCACACCGCAGTCCAAAATTGAAACTCAGATTGCCGGTGGCCCTCCAATCGTCCTGCACGAACAAATCCCAGGAATTCTGCCGGAATTCGTATGTGGTAGTCCCACCCTGGATCGACGTGAGCTGAGGCAGGCCAAGTAAGAAATCGGCGAAGTCAAAGCCGCTTGTAAAGCCAGTCCCACTGAACGTAAAGCTTCCCCGACCGTTCTGTTCGGTACGAAGGTCGTTGTAAATTCGGCGGAAATCACCGCCGAGCCGCAGATTATGACTGCCGAGCCGCCAGATCACACTGTCAGACCACGAGAATGTCTGGTTGTTGCTCAACGTTGCGCCTGTATCGCGAGCACTTTGAAAGCTTGTGAAAGAAAGAACAGGGACACCGTAATCAAACGGATCCTGCGACGTTCCTGTAACTCCTGCCATGCCAGCTACATTCACCTTGTTCTGATAGAGGTTGCTGAGCTGCGTGTGGCTGCGGTTGTAGTTGAAGTGGAGATTATTCGTTAGCCGGTTCCTGCTGACTATCCATCCAGCGCCTGTGTTGATCCCCGAAGTGTCGGTATTGCCGAGTAGAGTAGGAAAAGGATTCGATACCTGGCTCTGGGAATCGCTATAGTTCAAATTGAAATTGATGTTGTTGCGAGCTCGTCTGCGTCCCCCTCGGCCACCGCTGCCGCCAGCGTTTCCTCCAAAGGGCATGAAAGTAGCGCCTTCGCCAAAGTTGTGAATCACACGTACAGCGATCTGATCGTTGTTTTGAGTAAGCGCGGTAACGAAATGGAAATTCCTCGTCGTTCCCGGAAGATTTGGCAGAGGAATGAACGGCAGCAGCGCCTGGGCAGCCGAATCAATATTCGTAACCACGTTGCCAGGGATCGGCTGATTCGTTCGCGGATCTACAAGTTGGGTTGGAAACGATGAGAGGTTGCCTTGACGCTCAGCTAACGTCGGAACGGTAGAGAACTGGTCGTAAGGATTTTGGTTTCGCCCACCGGTCCAATTGAGGAAAACGAACGTCTTGTCGTCCTTCACGAGGTGCGGAATGTGAAGCGGTGAACCCAGGGTAACTCCGAAGCGGTTCTGATCGTACTCAGGCTTTTGCTGCGGTCCGCGAAGCAAGTTTGTGCCACTGTTCAGCGCATAAGGAGCCGCATCGAAGATGGAATTGTCAGTGCTGTAGAAGATGGAGCCGTGCGGCTGATTAATGTTGAATCTGCCCGCTCGCCCACCGAGCATGAAGCCGCCCGGGCCGTCAGCAAAGCCGCCACCACCGCCTGGCCCCCCGGCGCCGAGGATCAGTGGACCTCCGCCACCGCCGAAACCGCCTTCCCGCTGCATGCGATCGCGGAATTCCTGAATTCGATCCTGAAGCTCATCCGGATTCATGCCGAAATTCTGCGCCTGTCCCATAGCGCCCGTGATCGAGACGGATTCGGTCGGCGCATCGCTGCCCGCTCCATTCGGGGGCAAGCCACTGGCGACCGAATTGTCATTCGCTGCTCCCGATCCGGGAACAGCCCCGGTGTCCGATTCAGTGACGGCCAAACTCTGCATGCCTCGGTTCGCTAATGCAGTTGCAATCTGTTGCTGAGTGCCGGCAGCTTGTTGTGCAGCGAGAATCTGTGCGCGCGACGCGAGCATGAGATCCGCATCTACCGCCGCTTGCGGCGTCTCTGGCGTAATCACTACTTCCTTAGTGATGGCAGCGAAAGCAGCTTGCTCAATTTTGATTACGTATCGGCCACGCGATGGCAACGCAAGTGTGAAGGAGCCATCAATGGCGGTTGCGGAGGAGACCTTCTTTCCCGTCAGAGTATTGGAGGCACTGACCGCAGCTCCGGGAAGAGGGGTCTTCGCAGACTTCACCATCCCGCGCACAAGGAATTGCGGCGCAAGGTTCGGCGAATCACTCACAGGAGCATCCACTCTGGCAGTAGTCTCGCCAGAAGGTGCTTGAGTCTGAGGCAAACAAAACGCTGGCGTGCCAAGGAGAGCGATCAAGCAGACCGCGTTTCCGAGTGCCGCTGTGTGGAAGCAACGTATTTTCATCGGGTACTACTTGGGAACCTGCGCTGGAGCTTGCTGCTGGCCCGCATTTGAGTGATCCGCGGCTCCGCCCTGACTTGATCCTCGTCCGAACCCTCCTTCGAAGCCCATCATCCCACCGCGCTCCTTCATACGACGAACCATTTCGGGATCTAGGACGCTAACATTCGCCGGGACAAACACGCCATTCTTAACTTCGCCGCGAGCGAACACCGCGTCTCCAGTTTTGATGTCCGGCAGAGTAATGCTTTCGTCGCGTCCACGCCGAAACGACGTGTTTTCGTCTGCCTCGATGGTCTGCGTCATCCCGTCAGTGCGGGCAATCGTGAGCTTGGGAGCATCAATCGACTTCACTTCTCCCACGACGATCGTCTTGCCCATGCGCTCCTCGACCTGGGCTTGGGATGGTGCGGAGCCAATCGCGTTGGCTGTCCATGTGTTTTCGCCCGTGGATTCGCCACGTACGAAGATGTGATCCCCGACTTTGAAGTCGGAGAGCTTGGCCTCTTGCTCGTCTTTCCTGAAGCGAGTGTTAGATGTGGTATTAACGGTGCCGATCGAACCATTCGGCAGCTTAATCTTCACAGTCGAGCCGTTTATCTCGGTCACCTCACCGAAGGCGCCACGGCGGAATTCCCCTGCCCCTTGTCCGCCTCGGCGATGGGGACGCTGTGAGCCATCCTGCACAGGTTCCTGTGCAGCCGAGGAGCAAACGAACAACGCGGAAACAACCGCGCTGATGACAAAGAACTTAGCTGAGCTTTTCATTGCAAGTCACCCGTTCAGAACTGTATCCAAGAAGACGAAAATCAGCGCCGTAAAGAGGCGCCAGAGCATGTAAATTTTTGTGCGTGGCGGTGTCATTGTGCACGGCTAATCAACACGATGCAAGCAGGACCTCGGGTACGTGATTGGCAGCCGAGCCGCTCTTACCTGCCTCAGATATTCTCCGTATAATCAAACGGTTAATAAGATTTGGTCCTCCTAATGACAAAACCTTAGAGAGTCCGTTAAAATTGTAGTTAACTTGGTGAGTGGTAGTTAACTGGAATAAAAACCGCTTGCCGCCGTCCCGGGAGTCTGATTTTGTCCTCAGTTCTGTCACTCAAGGACAGCTCGCGCGAACTGCTTGTTGAAATCCTGAGTACGCTCAATCCCTATTACACCGATGTAACGGAAAAGTGGCGCGAGCAGATTGCGACAGAGTTCGGCTTTGCCAGGCGCGAACTAGGAGCTCTTGAGCGGCTTAGCCTTAATACCGCTCATTCCTTCTTCTCTCATAACGATCTTGCTGGATTTTTCGAAAACGTTGATTACTTCGGCATGCGGCTGGCCAAGCTGCAAGTGGACACGCGAGCCGTCGCGCGCTCGCTAGAGATCTATCAGGAGCTTTGTGAGCCCTACCTAAGTGGCCTATTCGGGGCAAGGTTAAAAGAAGTGATCGCAACGCTCGATGTTCTCAAATCAGCCACGTTCGTTACCGTCTCTGGCGCGTATTTTGACGCCAAGACACGCGAATTCGCGACTCTCTTGCGTGTGCTCGACGCAGAACTTGGGTCCGGTGATATCGGCGCGATGTTCGAGAAGGTGCTTGAGATCACGAGCGCCAACTTCGGCGCGTCTATGGCAGCGATTCTGTTACGCAAGCCGGAGGGCGACGGATTCAAATTGGAATGCTCCCTGGGGGTCGAAGGCCTCGTCCCGGACGATACCGAATTCGAACTCGGCCAAGGTTTCTGTGGCAGCCTAGTGTCAACCGGCGAGCCGGACATGATCCTTGACGTCGCCAGCGATTCCCGAATACTTCACGACGGAATCAAAGAACGCGCAAAGTCGCTCTGGGGAGTGCCCCTCAAATCTGGAAAGAATGTCATCGGAGCTATGGTCCTCGGCTTTGCGCGGCCATATGAGTGGCTGCCCAACGAACGCGATCTCATGCGGGCGATCGGCGATCGCACCGTGATGGCCATCGAGCGAGCCCAAATGACCGAGGAACTGCGCGCTCGCGAAGCCCGAATCGCCGAACTCTCCGCTCACTTGCTGGCAGCGCAGGAAGACGAGCGCAAACGCATAAGCCGCGAGCTCCACGATGAGACCGGGCAATCGCTGATGGTGATCCGTCTGTATCTCGGCATGCTTGAAGCGCAGCTCACCGGCCGCACAGCGAAAGGCAAAATCCGCGAAACCGTCGGTGTCGTCGATCGAACCATCGAAGGCATACGCCGAACTCGGCCTGGTTGCTGCTATCCGCAAAGAAGCAAAAGATGTGGCCAAAGCCACAGGGATCAAGGTTCGCGTCGCCATCAACGAAGACGTTGGCCGTCTTGCCCCGGAAATCGAAGCGGCTATCTACCGGGTGGTTCAGGAGTCACTGCACAACGTTGCAAAACACGCGCAGGCCAAATGTGCCTCCGTGCAAATGAGCCGGCATGAGAACGCCGTCTATCTGACTATTGAAGATGACGGTATCGGCATGCCATCAAAGGTTAATACTCCGCGAAGCCACTCGTTTGGCCTGGCCGGAATCAAAGAGAGGATAGCTTCTCTGGATGGGGAGGTCCGCGTCCAGTCTGAGAAAGGCAAAGGGACGCGACTCGAGATCATGGTACCGGCCAGACAGTACGACGAAGCCATGTCGCAGACAGCGTGAGCGTAAGGAGTTTTGTTAAACAGGGAATCGCATGCCAAAAATCAGATGCTTGCTAACTGACGATCACACACTCTTCCGTCAAGGCGTACGGCGGCTGCTGGAAACCGAATCGGACTTCGAAGTAGTCGGCGAAGCCTCAGATGCAGGCGAGTCAGTCGAGAAGGCCAGAGAGCTGCGTCCCGATATCGTACTAATGGACATCGGCATGCCCGGACTCTCGTCCTTTGAGGCCGCTCGTCAGATCCGCAAGAATCGGCCAGAAACCAAGATCCTCTTCCTCACCATGTATGAGGACGAAGATTACCTCGTGCAATGTCTCGAAGTAGGAGCCGCCGGATACGTGTTGAAGGACACGCCGGCCCCGCAACTGCTGACCGCGGTGCGCGATGTCTACAAAGGTGGCAAGTACCTGAGCTCGCAAGTGCTCGGCAAGCTGGTCGAAGATTTTCGTTCGCGCGTGCGAGATACGCGTATGCGGCCGCGAATTTCCACGCTGACTCCGCGGGAGCGCGAGATTCTCAAACTGCTTGCGGAAGGCAATTCCGTAAAGGAAATTGCAGTTATCCTCGGCCTAAGCGTGAAAACCGTCGAAGCGCACAAGTTCAACCTGATGCGCAAGCTCGACATCCACAACAAGGCGCAACTGGTTACCTATGCAATTCAAAAGAAGATCATCAAGATTCCAGTGAACCAGTAGTCTCCTCCCGAAATGAAAAGCCCTGCCTAGGCGGGGCTTTTTTGTGCGATTCAACCAATCACACCACTGATCCGCGCCGGCATGGGTGCGCCGATCACTTGCACGAGGCTATTCGGTCCGCAGCAGGCTCGCTGCAACCGAGCCCGGTCGCGCTGCATGGCTTTGTCCTGCCGTAGGGCCTGCAAAGTGCTCTCCAGGATCGAAGCAGCATGCGGCTCCTGAGGCATAAGCAGGCGATAATGCATCCACTTCCCTTGCCGACGGGCTCCCACGATCCCGAGGCGGCGCAGATAGGCAAGATGCCGCGAGATCTTCGGTTGTGGCGCTGCGATCACCTGAGTGAAATAGCAAACGCAAACCTCCTGCTCATCCATCAGGTTGATAATTCGCAATCGCGTCGGATCCGCAAGAGCGCGGAATAACTGATCCAGCCGCAGACTCCGGTTTGTGCCCTCATGCATTCGTCCATTATATATATTCGCCTTGACAGATACGTTGCCGAAGAGTAACTTCGATGTATTCGCCCAAGCGAATACGAGGAAAGCATGACCAATGCAATCAAAGACGAAGTGAAAATGAAGTACGGCGAAGTGGCGCGTCGTGTCACGTCGGGAGAATCGGCGACCTGCTGCGCTCCCTCCTGCTGCGGCACGGAAATTGATCCAATTACCCGCGATCTCTACGACGGCCCGCAAAAATCCGTTCTGCCTGACGCGGCCCTAAAGGCGTCGCTCGGCTGTGGCAATCCCACCGCGCTCGCTGAACTGAAGCCGGGCGAGACCATTTTGGATCTCGGTTCCGGCGGCGGCATCGATGTGCTGCTTTCCGCCAGGCGAGTGGGCCCAACTGGGAAAGCTTACGGACTTGACATGACTGACGACATGCTCGCCCTGGCTCGCGAAAATCAGAAAGAGACTGGCCTAACCAACGTGGAGTTCCTGAAAGGGGAAATCGAGAATATTCCATTGCCTGACTGTTCGGTGGACGTCATCATCTCGAACTGCGTAATCAATCTCTCCGCTGATAAGGACAAGGTGCTGCGGGAAGTGTTTCGGGTTCTCAAGCCTGGCGGCAGATTCGCTGTTTCGGATGTAGTCGTGCGCGGCGAAGTTCCCGACCAGGTGAGAAGGAGCATGTTGCTGTGGGTAGGCTGCATCGCCGGCGCGCTGCGCGACGACGATTACATTGCAAAGCTCAAGCAGGCAGGATTCGATTCCATCGAGATCGAACCAACCCGCATTTACAACATCGGAGATGCCCGGGCTTTTCTCAATGCAGAGGGAGTAAACGTGGACGCCATTGCCTCTCAAGTTGAAGGCAAGTTCATCAGCGCCTTCGTTCGCGCACAGAAGCCTGATTGCGGCTGTGGGCCGAACTGCTGCAATAGCCCATTATGGAGCCAACCTATAACGTGCTTTTTCTCTGCACCGGCAACTCCGCGCGTTCAATCATGGCAGAAGCTATTCTGCGTCACCGGGGCGAACCGCAATTCCGCGCCTTCAGCGAGGGAAGTCATCGAGCGGGGGTCCATTGCGAAGCCCTGCGGCAGATTCAGATGGCCACGAGTCGATGAGAGCTTGCAGAGCAAGAGCTGGAATGAATTTGCCGTGCCCAAAGCTCCAGAGCTTTTATATTTACTGTTTGCGACAATGCTGCCAAGGAGATTTGCCCTGTTTGGCTAGGTCAGCCAATGATGGCACATTGGGGAGTTCCGGATCCCGCATGGTTGCCGGAACTCCAGAACAAATTACGCGAGCGTTCCGCGACGCATTCACCATCCTGGACCGGCGCATCGGATTCCTCCTCTCTTTAGCACTACCGATGTTGGACAAGATAGCGTTGAAGAAAGCTATCGATCGCACTGGAAACGAATGACCTATTTCGGAACGAGGAAATTCACGCTGCGATCTTCGTTTGCTTTGACTGTCTGGTTGATATCGAGATCAGCGAGCGGCACCTTGGTGGCGCGAGCGTTTGATAGCAGCCAAAGCGTCGATCCCACAATCGCGTAGTTCTGGACTTCGACGCGATGACCGTCGCGATAAACAATCACCGTAGCAGGCTCATCCGCGGGCTTGGCTCCGGCTGGACTGGGCGGAGCTACTGGGCGACGTTGTTCCTCGAGCGCTGAGCGCAAAGAATCGTTCTCATCCCGGAGCTGTCGGACTTCTGAGTCGAGCTGACTCATTTGATTGCTGAGATCGGCGTAAGAGCTGTTGTTGGCCGGCGCCGGCTCAGATGAGTACGAGCTGAATGAGTAATACGGATAGCCGTAATCGCTGTAATAGTATGGCCAATAGGAGCGGTAGTAATAAGGAGAGGCGACCACGAAAACGCGTCGGCGATGAAAACCATGATCGAAGCGGCTGCCGAAGGCGTGGGTCCTGAAGATCGGTGCACTATTGATGTGGGCAAAGGGCATGACACTCCGCCGTTGAGGAGCGAACGGCACTCGAGATCCAGTCATCATCGCAGGGTGGGGAGCAAAGAATTGCCGCTGAGTGGCTGGAGCAATGCCCATCGGTGGCGCACTGCGACCCATCGCAACTCTAGCGCCGCCGACACCGCGCATCCCACGCTGCGCGTGCATAGGGACCCCCACAGCGAAAACCAAGGCGGCCGCTATCACCAGTCGCGACATAGCTTTATTTTACGCCCATCGTCCAAAATGGTCCCTCTCAGCTTCATTCTTTTGGGCTGGTAACATGACGTGCGCTCCACGCTCGGTACTTGCCGCTAATCATAGAGAATCTGTTTGCCCCCAAACCTTTCTCCGGACGTATTTGAGGAATCACAAAGTGCTAGTGCTAATTTCGGATCTCTACATCCGTCTAGCATTCAGGTGTACTGCCGTAAGGTGATTAATCCCAGCGAAGCGGGTCAGCACCCGATTCGCCCGCTCATATGTTTTATAGGAACATTCAATGACTATGCGTATTTTGAATAACATGCCGACGAGGCGCACAGGTTTCGCTCTTTTCATTTTGGGCATAGCGACTTTCGCGGTTCATCCCAGCACTATGGCTCAGCCCTCTCCGGCGCACTCGCTGATCAAAGATTCCGACGCAACCTCGGTCTCGACCAGAAAGCCCGCTCCCGACTTGCCTTCTGTGTCGGGATCGCTCAGCGCAGAACAGATTCGAAACCTGATTCAGAAAGTCACCGATAACGACATCGAGAACGACAAAAAGCAGCGCAACTACACCTACATCGAACGCGATGTCGAGAATCATCTGGACGGCAAGGGAAACACGAAGTTTACGGAGACCAGGACATATGAAGTCCTGAATATCTACGGCGAGCAGGTGCAGAAACTGATCGAAAAAGATGACAAGCCGATCTCAGAAAAGGAAGCGGCCAAAGAAGAAGAGAAGATCCAGAAGATCATTAACAAGCGTAAAAACGAATTGGACAGAGACCGCCAGAAACGCGCTGAGCGCGAGGCCAAAGATCGCGAAGAAGGACGCCAGTTTGAACGCGAGATCGTCAACGCCTACAACTTCACTCTGCTCGGCACCGAGCTAGTGGGCGACCGCGAAGCGTGGGCGATCTCCGCCGAGCCTCGTGCCGGCTTCGTGCCGCACATGAAATACGCTAACTACCTGCCCAAATTTCACGGCCGCATCTGGATCGACAAGGCCGACCTGCAGATGTCAAAGATGGACGTCGAAGCCCTCGACACCGTCTCCTGGGGATTGTTCCTTGCCCGCATCCACAAGGGCTCGCACGTCATGATCGAGCAAACGCGCATCAACGACGAGGTCTGGCTACCGCGCCAGCTCAATTTCAAAATCGACGTACGCGTCGCTCTGCTCAAGAACTTCAACATGGACGCCGAACAAAGCTTCCGCGACTACAAAAAATTCCGCACCGATTCCAGGATCGTCGGCGTAAGCGAAACAGTGACGGATAAGTAGAGCAGGGCAGGCTCCACTTTCCTGAAGTTTCAAAAAGCCACTTAGAAATTGAATCCGTTTATGAAATTAAGACAGTCTGGCGTTCCGGCTACGTCCATTGCAAGCCGCAGTTTTGGCATTTGCGGTCGGGTTGGAGCTCGAAGCTGGCGTTTAGATCCAGTGCGCATTTGGGACAGTAGGTCAGCACATTTTCCACTCCTCGACGAAAGCGTTTGGCGCAGCGTTTGCAATCGTGCTCAGGATTAAAGGTGCCGCCGCGCTTCCAGCGCGATCCTGCAGTCTTCACGCCGCAAACTGTGCGACCTTCAGAGCGGAGAAGGTGAGTAGTGATCTTGCTGGGTAAGGCATAGCGGACAACAGATAATCCGGCGCGAGTGAGTTTCGTCCCTATGCGAGGCACGATACGTGACACTCCTTTCATTCCATGGCGGCCAGGCCGGTCAGAGAATGTTCCGTTCCCAAATTGGTGCGAAAAGGGATCGCCATCATGGCAGCGTCCGCGTGGAAAAGCAAGATCAAAACGGTTTAGTGGCGTAAGAAGGCGCTGGACATCCCTGGACTCAGGTATGATGTTGTCATGTCAATGAAACAAAGGTGTCCCGTCTGCAAAGGGCGCTGCACCGATGGAAACGGTCGAACCTGTCACGCCTGTCAGGGCAATGGTGAAATAGAATCGCAACCGATGTTCAATTTGGGTCCCAAACAGGGCCCAGTGCCAGCCAAAGCATCTCCTCGGGGCGTACAAATGAATAGCGGGATCACGCGCCATTAGCTCGGTACGGCTGACCGATTCGCAGGGAGCAGTGACGCATTCAGTGCGGCCTTGATCCGGACGATTGGCCTGCCTTCCTCTGCGCGATATGAGCCTTCCCTTATAACGCAGAAGACTCTCACCCGTCCGGCTGGAAGGGAGACTCTGAACTTTTTTCGTCAGCCCATCACTCGATCGTGGTGGACCACTCTCAGTCGTCCCACCAAAAGTGCGAGACTATCTACCTCCGGAATAGCTCACCCGCCAGATCGATTCTGATCCGTCGTCGCTTACTAGCAGTGACCCATCGGGCGCTACTGCGATTCCTACTGGACGTCCCCAAACGTCGCCTTCTGGAGTTACAAAGCCGGTGAGGAAGTCCTCGTATTCGCCCCCTGCGTGGCCGGTCTGATGCAGGGGCACGCGGATTACTTCGTAGCCAGTCCGTAGTTTGCGGTTCCAGGAGCCGTGTTCGGAGGCGAAGATGTCTCCCTGATACTGTGCGGGAAACTGCTTGCCTTCATAGAACGCCATCTCGAGCGACGCATTATGCGGCTGCACCAGGACGTCGGGAACGACGACCTTGTCCTTCAACTCCGGGTGCTTTCCTTTATGACGCGGGTCCTGATGGCCGCCGATGTAATACCAGGGCCAGCCGTAGAAGCCTCCATCCTTGACGTGCGTGATGTACTCCGGCGGAAGATCGTCGCCGATGTTGTCACGTTCGTTGACGGAACACCACGGCTCGCCCGTTTTGGGATTGACGGCAATTCCGACGCAATTGCGAATGCCGGAGGCGAAGACGCGGCGTCCCGAGCCATCGGGATTGAACTCGAGAACGTCGGCGCGTTCGGACTCCGTGGGATTATTGTCGGTGTCGTCGACGTTGGAATGCGAGCCGACGGAGACGTACATCTTCTTGCTATCGAGGGAGAAAGCAATATCCCGTGTCCAGTGACCTCCGCCACGAAGGCGTCCCCCGCCGGGAAGATCGGCGATCTTCTGCGAGGGGCCACTCGCTTTGAGTTCTCCATTCTTATAGGGAAAGCGAACGACCGAGTCGGTGTTCCCAATGTAGATCCACTGAGGATCGGGTCCGACGGGATAGAACGCGATCCCAAACGGCTTGTTTAGACCTGTGGCAAAAGTCTCAGTGCGCTCGGCCTTGCCGTCTTTGGTGATGCCCCGGAAGACCATGATAACGCCGGGTTCGCTTTCCGCCAGAAACAGGTCGCCGTTGGGCGCGGTGCGAAGCTCGCGAGGATTTCGCAAGCCCGTTGCGTAGAGTTCCACTTTGAATCCGGCAGGAGCTTTGGGCCAGACGTCCTTCGGGCGCGAGGCCAGCGCGCCTTGTGGTCCTCTTCCGGGAGGGCCGTTGTCTACGGCTTTGGTTGCGTAGGGTTCAGGAAGATCGGCGACCGTGATCTTGTGCCAAACGCCTGGAGCTTGCGTGCGATAGTCGCTGAACGTAGTTGGCTTCTGCGTTTGGGCGCCCGAGAAGTGAGCGGCGAAAGACACAGCTGCAGTCATGGAGGCGAGGATGGTGAGAAGTCTGAGCTCGTTCATAGCTTCGTCTTCATTAACGATAGCAGGATGCCCGCTCTACGATGCGTCTGCGTTTCACGCAGAAAAATGGCCCCGCAATGCGGGTCGTGCTGAAGGAGACAAAGCTCACTGCCAGGAGGTGGAAGGAGAATTCAACATGCGTTCTGATGAGACGCCATTTGCTGAAGGGACGATTGCCTGCTGTCCTGAGATGGCGTGTGTTGGCAGCGATCAACTCAGTAGAAGTCTGAGCAGCTCAGAAAGAATCCACAGTTCCTGCACACCATCTTGCAGCGTGAATCTTCGAGCCGCGATGAGCAGTTCGGACAATAACAGGTAGCGCTGGAATCCTCTGGCTTCCGGTGAGGAACTTCGGCTAGCGTGTCCGTACGGTTCACGGCCACACTATAGCGCGAATTCAGCCAGTTGCAATGTCGGAGCAGGCCGGAAAACGGGAGCTGATGATAAAAAGCAATTCACTGCTAATTCAGTGTTCCTGAAATCGAGTTTTGCGAATTCTGGGCAGAATTCGAAACCGTCCGGTGAAAACTAAAAGTTCACTGTTACTTTCGCTGTTCTTAGTCTGGCGATTCGCCTGGAATCCTACTGAGTTCCCTTCCAGAGCGACTCCAGGGCATGGCGATAGAAGCGGCTGCACGGGAGTTCTTTGCCGTTACGCAGTGACACCATGAACTCTCCGTTGTTGCAGGGCTGGAGCTCCTTGATCTTGCTTACATTCACGATGAATGAGCGGTGAATGCGGATGAATTGCGAGGGATCAAGCTTGTCTGCCATCCGGCCAATCGACTCGCGGAAGAGATAAGCATTCTTTCCCGCCACATGAAGACGGACGTAATTGGCGGCGGCTTCGATCCAGTCGATTTCGTCGAGCTGGATGAATACTACGCGTCCGCCTGACTTGATAATGAGCCGATTCTCCGCGTGGGGCTTCCGTGCTGCCGAGAGCAGGCTGGCGAGGTTGTCGTTCAGCGCGCCCTTGGCCGACTTCGTCATCTCAGTCTTGGCACGTTCCAATGCGCGATGCAGGCGCTCCTGATCGAATGGCTTCAGCAGATAATCGAGGGCTTGCGCCTCGAAGGCCTGGAGAGCGTAGCTGTCGTAGGCGGTAGTGAATATCACGATCGGCATCTCACCGGGAATGCTGCGGATGATGTCGAAGCCATCGCCGCCTTCGAGTTCGATATCGAGCAGGAGCACATCGGGATGATGGCTTCGCACCGCATTTAACGTATCTTCTACGCCGCTGCACTCAGCGACGATCTGTACGTCTGATTCTCGTTCCAGCAGAACCCGCAGCTTCTCGCGCGATAGGGGTTCATCGTCCGCAATGACGGCTCGCAACTTGGGGGCAAGAATCATATTGATCTGACCCTCCGCAGTACTTGGCATTCCCACGACAGCCCTCCCTTGCCGGCTCACACCGGCAACACGACTGTTATTGATTCAGTGCAAGTTTCTCGCCTCTCACTTGGCAGGAGCTGAGCTTTGGACGGAGCAGAGCAGATTTCGTCCCTTCGTGGGGATAAGTTGTCGTTGTTTAGGTATGGACTTCAGACGAGTGTGACAGTCCGAGGTCGCAATGAAAATGGAGATTCTGTTGTCCAATGCAGGTGATTGATAAAACCTCAGATTTCCTCTGCTGAACGACGCGTTCAGTGGATCGCACTGTCCATCGCTGGGTGATGAATGTTCAAAATTGAACAGGAGAAATATCAGTGCGCTGATATTGGCAAATTGAAAGTTTCGTCCGAATTGGCGCTCATGTACCAAAAAAGAAGCGGTGAGGACTCTCCTCACCGCTGACGACCGACGTACCGACGTCTAGAAGATGACCTTCGCGCCGACCTCGATCCTCCTGCGATCGATTCCGGAGAAGATCGAGTTAGCTTGTTGCGGATTGCCACCGTTGCTGTTGAAGAAGGTGTTCCCGAATGAACCTTGCTGATCGGCGAAGTTTCCGTTCCGGATTTGCGGATCGGGCACCCCACGATACTGACGATTCATCACGTTGTAAGCGACTCCTCGCAATTGGACCGTGAATCTCTCTGTAAGCTTCATGTCTTTTAAGAGAGACAGGTTCAACTGGTTGATGGTGTCGCCGCGCACGGTGTTGCGGGCTGCTCCTCCAAAAGGCGTTCCGAGCACTCTGGCAGCGTTGTTGTCATTGAGAATCCAATGCACGGCGCTACCGCTGATCGGAGCTCCAGTGAAGAAGTTTGTCAGCTGCAAGTTGTTATCATATGCGCCCACTGTATCGACCGGCGCATTTGGATTTGCGAGGATCGGCCGGCAGGGCGAATTCGCCGTGCTGAACGTTCCCGTTGGATCGCAAAGAGTCGTGCCGGCTCCCAGTCCGCGAGCTTCAACCGGCGTGTAAGGTTGACCGCTGGTGAAACGATAAGCTGGATTCACCTGCCATCCACCCAACAGTCTGCCCATGATTCCTCCTCGATCCTTAAAGAACGGAAGATCGTAAAGAATGTAGAGCGAGAATACGTGCGGATAGTCGAGACCGCTGGTCCCGCGCTCTCCTCCGGTGATGTTGAATGGGTTCTGCGGATAAGCGAGCGTGCTTCCTCCACCCAGGCTGTTAAATACCTCGCTGGAAGTATCGATGGTGTGGCTAAACGTATAGCTCACTCCTGCCGTCATGCCACGGAAGCCCTGCACATCGAGACGGGACTGCAGTCCGTTGTAGTAGGACATACCGATGTTGTTACGCGAGAGAACGCGAGTCTGATTGCAGTTCGCGTAGCCAGCTGAGAAGCCTGGCGCTCCCGGAGTAGCACAAGGCGTGAAGTTGGAGGGGATAAACTTTCCAAATCCGGCAGCAGTGAGCGCGTTCAGCGCTGGATTCGTATTCACGTCCTGGAATAGTCCTACGCCACGGTTTCCAACATACCGGAGTTCCCCCACGATGCGAGAACCAAGTTGGCGCTGCACACCGAGGTTCCACTGTTCGGCATATGGATTGTGCAGGTTCGGCGCCACCAGCGTTTGCTTGCGTGTGCCTGGATCTACGCCTCGCGGAATCAATGCCAAATCGCTAGATCGAACATCGGCGCCGTTTCCCGAAGCGGGCAAGCAATTTGGACAATTCGAAACCTGACCGAGGTTTACGAATGGCGCGCCTCCAGCGACGTTTGTAAAGAGGTTGTAGAACTCCGGATTGTAGGCAATTCTGAAACCGCCGCGAATGACGGTTGCATTGTTACCCCACCATCCGCCGCTTGGAGAATACGCGAATCCCACAACCGGTGCGAAGTTCTTGTTCGCGATAGGAATCGCAGGCAAAGTCGTCCGCGACAATGGCAACGATGTGTTCCAAAATGCCGTCGCAGGATTGCTCTCGCGCTGCACCGTAATGTCGTGCAGCAGATTCACGGCTTGTGAGCCTATTTCGTACCTCAATCCGAGAGTCAAAGTGAGATTGCTTCGAGCTTTCCAATCATCCTGCAAGTAGAAGGCGCCATCATTCTCCTCGAAGTTGATTTGCGGGGGCCCATCTGCAAACAGGAACTGCGCTGCAGTGTTGCTAATGAAATCGCTAGTCTGTCCGGGTGCACACGCTGCTAGGCAAGAGAACGTAAATGTCCCGGCTGAATTGGGCAGGAAGAAATTTGGCTGACGCTGGCGCTGGAACTCGCCTCCGAACTTCAAAGCATGAGCTCCAACTTGTCGGGTGGCGTTGTCCTGGACCTGATAATTGATTACATCGCGTCCCTGCGGAAACCCGCTTACCTCTCCAAATCCCAGGGTGTTGTCATTGAAATTAACGAAGGTGGGGCATTTGGCGAAGTTGGTGCGGCTGCAGTCGGGGAACCCCCCGTTTTCGAAGCCCACAGTCGTTGTGAAGTAACTGAAGCGAGCCTGGTTGAGGAACATCGGAGAAAAAGTATGCGCCCAATCAATTCCTACTGAGTGAGTGCGGCTCGGCTCGTCAATAAACTGTCCAGCCGCCAATCCGGCAAGGCCATTTATTGAGACGTTCGTGAATAACTGTTTCTGGTAGTAATACCGCCCAAAGATTTTGTCGTTTTGGGAAAGCTGGTAATCGATGCGCCCGCTGCCTTCATAGTCATTGGCAATGGCATCGAGGTTGCGAGTTACCGTGGCAAACTCGATCGGCCTTCCATTCACAGTCACGATCTGCGGCGCTCCCAGAGTGAGCGTTCCTTTTGTCACCGCAAGGGGTCCGACCGCCTTCAACGCCGCAACGGCAGGGTTGTTCGGAAACGCGGCTGCGAGCTGCGCAAGTCCGTTCTGAGTAGGAGTAAGCTGGCCGCCTGACGACGCTAGCGTTGGGCCCGTGCGGATTTTCTCCAGATTGGTGGAACCGAAAAACCAGAGTCGATCTTTCAAAATCGGACCGCTTATTATCCCTCCGAAACGGTTGTCCACGTTGCGGGGAACAACCGGCTCAGTGCAGGAGCTCGCAAAGTCTGTCGCGGTTCCTTTGGCGACTCCCTTTGGACAAATGCCGAACAGTGGCGACTTGTCCTGATTCGCCAGCGAGTCACCCCAATTCCCGTTGTAGATCTCGAACGCCGAACCATGGTAATTGTTGGTTCCGGATTTCGTGACATAATTCACGACGGTTCCGGTGTTGCGTCCATACTCCGCACTGTAGTTCGTCAGCACCTGGATTTCGGCGACGGCGTCTTGATTGCCGAAGAAAACCACGGGGCCGCCGATGGAAGTATCGTTGTTGCTCTGTCCGTCGAGCTGAAAGTTGTTGTCGCGAGCTCGCTGACCGTTCGCGGCGAACTGTGCTCCACCTTGATTGCTGAAGCCGGAGTCGCCAGCCGGGACAACGCCCGGCGTGAACAGAGTGACGATGTCGAGTCCATTTCCTACAGGCAAATCCGCAAGCTTTTTCGTCTCGAATGATTCGCCAATCTGCATCGTGTCAGTCTGCAGAATGGGGGCGGTCCCTTCGACAGTTATAGATTCCTGGGTCGAGGCGATTCCCAAGATCTGCACGCCCAACGAGGAGGCGCGTCCGGCGCTCGTTCCCACATTGGTCACCTGCTTCTTGCTGAATCCGGAAGCCTCGATGGCTACGTTGTAAGTACCCACAGGCAATCCTCGCAGTTCGAATGAGCCTGAGGCATCGGTCGTCGCATTGAATGACGTATTGGTGCCATTCTCGATGGCGGTCACCCTGGCCCCTGGGATCACCTGCTGCTGCTGATCTTGCACGCTACCGGTAATCGAACCGGTCGTGATTCCTTGTCCCGCTAGCATTGGGACGAGCAGCAGGAAACTTGTGAGCAGCATGAGGGCGCTCATGCAAGGCGCAAACACTTTTGACAGTCTGAAACTCATCTTAATTCACATCTCCTGACGCTGTGCGTTTTACTGTGGAACAATGAGTGCACGTGGGCTTCCTAAAACGGTACTACTTGAGTACAAGATGACCGAAATCGGCTTCCCAGTGACGAATGCCGGATTCGTAGTGATGAAACTACTGATTTGTGTCACGAGGTTGCTGGCACTGAATACCCAATACAACAGCTTGGTATCAGTTGACGGTGGGTGAGTATGGATTTCTGGAGGAGATAGACCCAAACTATTAATTCATGGAGACTGTTGATGATTAGAAACAATCCGCTAGGCACGAAAAAGGGAGCCGCAGGGACGGCTCCCTAAGAATTAATTAAAGAACAGCTAGGGATCAGAAGTGCAATCGGAGAGCGAATTGTCCAAAGCGGCGCTCATCGTGATTGCCGCCGGTCGCTAGCGTTCCGAGTCCACCTTTCTTCGCCAGCACTTGGATGGGTGCGCCGGTAGCGAAGTTGGGTACATCGAGATTCGCGCCGTTCACGAAGAAGTTGTGATGGTTGAGAATGTTGAATCCCTCGGCTCGGAATTCCAGATTCATACGTTCGCCGATGCGGAAGTTCTTGGCTGCCGAGAGATCGAATGACCACGCGCCAGGACCACGAAACGCATTGCGATGAGTCATAGTTACGGGATATGGACCAAAGTCCGAGAACCCGATTGTCGGATTGAATACCGTAGTATTCGCTGCCGGCAAATTGAGCATGTTGAAGCTGTCCACGCCAACGCTGATTGGAGTTCCCGTCGAATAACCAGTGATCGATGCGCCGGGAACGTATCGCGGCCACCCGTATCCACCTCCCGCGTTCGCAGAATTTGTGCTGTCGAAGACGCCAAACGGAGTTCCGGTACGCGCGGTGAAGATGCTCGTAAAGGTATAGCCACCAAGCAACAGATGAGACCAGCCACCCGATTGCTTGAACCATGGCGTTTCATAAATCGGCGAAACCACCACGCGATGGCGGATGTCGTAATCCGAATTTCCGCGATCCAGCCCAGGGTTGCGTGGATCCAGATATCCCAAATTCCCAATTCCGCCCGAAGCTCCCTGGAGGTTATCGGCGAAGGTCGAGCTTAGATCGTCGATCGAATGCGCAAAGGTATAGTTGGCGACCATACTCAAGCCGGACTTCCAGATGTCCTGCGTCTGGAATCGGAAATTGAGCCCATGATAGTAAGAGTCGCCATTGCTTCCGCGGTTGTTGATGCCGGTATATTGCGGGTTCACGCGAGTGAGGAATGTTCCGTTGAACGGTTGTCCAAGGTACGCCTGTCCCGAGCCAAGCGTATTGATGTTCTTGATGTCGTATAGGTGGATTCCGCGCGCGCCGCTGTACTCCATAGCGACCAACGAACTCGCTCCCACTCTGCGCTCCAGCGCCATGCTATAGAACTGAGACTGAGCAGTTCGAATGTCCTGATCCACATTCCTCAAGCTGGCTGGAGGCAGCGGAATCGTAGCTCCCCCTCCGCCCGAAACCGGACCAAGAGGGTCGAGACTCACGAACAACGGAATGCCTCCTCCGGCCTGGAGGTTGATGGTTGAGTTATTCGGCGGATTCTGGATCACATTGAAAGTGACGTTGCCGAAATTCCGCTCATAGCTGATGCCATACCCACCGCGCAGACTTGTCGTGCCTGTTCCAAACACATCCCAGGCAAATCCGACTCGAGGAGCAAGCGTTCCGTAACTTGGATTCCACAGGGCATGAATCGGACTGTTCGGAACCGTAAACACAGCGCCGTTCGCTACCTTCTCAAAGAAGTTCGATCCGCTTCCTCGATAGAAGTTGGAATCAAGTTCCGGATGATTGTTGTGTTGCACTCCGTAGTACTCATAGCGCAATCCATAGTTGAGTGTGAGTCGCGGACTCCACTTGTAGCTATCTTGCGCGTACCCAGCCCAGTCCCGATAACGGAAACTGCGAGCAAAGTTGGGTTGCGTTAGAGGAGGATTCAGACTGCAAGCGGGAGTCACCACCAGCGCGTTCGTGTTCGGATTCCGTACGCAGGGAAATTTGCCCTGAGGGAATACCGCCTTCGTATATTGCACAAGGTTGCCGTTGATGAGATTGTCGAGCCCTTGTGAAGCGTTAGCGCCGAGTACTTCAGTGGCCTGGGCAAAGGCCCCGAATGCGCGGTTCACCTGCTGATAGCTATATTGCCCGCCGAAGCGCATGGTGTGATTTCCCTTCACCCATGAGAGATCCTCATTCGCTTGAATCACGTTCTGCGGTCCTCCGAACGGGAGTCCTCCCGCTCCAGGCGTGAGACTGAAGAACCCAGGCAGATTCACCGGCTGATTCGCGATCGTCGGCGCTCCATCGAGGTAGAGCGTGGGGATGTTGGCAAAGGCCTTATCGAAGCTCTGATTCAGCCGTTCTCGGGCATAGCTGATCTTGCTGCTCGAGAGCACTGATGAAGAAAAAGTGTGATTGATGGAGTAAAGCGCGGAGTTGGCGAAGGAAGCCTGGCCAACGTTGAAGTCAGTGTACGGGCTGTTAAAAATAACTCCAGGGAAATCGTTCTCGTCATACAGTGCGTAGCGGAAGAACATCTGCGTGGCTTCGGTCGGATTGAAATCGAGCCTGCCGATGATGTCTTTGGTATTTTGTGGATTGCCGCCGCCGGCATCGGCCGGCGCGATGTAATTCACCGAGCCGAAAGCGGGCGTGTTGCCTGGCACTCGCTGTGCAAATGCGCCCGTATCATTCGTAGCCGCGACTACCTGCGCTGCGCTCAACGTGCTTCCGAAGGGACGAACATTCTTCCCTGCACCCTGGAAATACTGTTGAACATTAGGAGCGGTAAAGGAAATCAGCTGCGGTGTTGGAACAAGTGCGTTCAGACTCGCAGCGCTGCGAACGCGAACCCATTCCGTGATCTGAGAGAAGAACAGCTTGTTCTTGATGACCGGGCCGGTGACAACATACCCAAACTGATTGCGCGTGTAGCTCCCCTTGGGAATAGGACCGTTGCCGCTGTTCATGGAAGCAAGATTATTGGCAGCATTGTCATACGTGCGGGCTGTGAGCGCGGACACGCGATTGAACTCCCATGCCGAGCCGTGTAAAGAATTGCTGCCCGCCTTCGTGGTTAAATTCACGACGCCGCCTGAGGCGCGCCCGTATTGCGCGTCGAAGTTGCTGGTCAATATGCGGTATTCTTGAACGGCATCTTGCGGAACGATCTGAGCCGCGCCAGTGGCAAAAAGATCGCCATTCTCGACTCCATCAAGCAATATCTCCGTGCCCGAAGAGCGCTGTCCATTGATTGAGTAGCCAACACCGCGATCAGTCATACTCTGCCCGGCGTTTTGACCAGCCTGAACCGATCCCACTCCGGTGCGATCGCCGGCGCTCACGTTTCCCGACAACATTACGAAGTCGTATGGGTTGCGCGTAAGGCTGGGTAGCTGTGACAGTTGCTGAGAGCTGATCACCTGCGAAAGCTCTTGCGACTGCGTATTGACCTCGATTGCTGGGTTGGTCGCCACAACCTCAACCGTGGTGGAGGCAGAAACTCCCAGCGAGGCATCGACCGTCTCGTTGCCTCCAACGGCAACGGTCAGGTTTCTTTTAAAAGGAGCGAAGTTTCCGCTGGTGATCGTGATTTCGTACTGTCCGGGCTGCAAGCCTGTAACTGTGTAAGTCCCCGCCGAGTTACTTTGAACGATTCTGTGCGCTTGAGTTCCGAGATTCACCACAGCGACCGTCGCATTAGGAACCACGGCTCCAGAAGTATCTCGCACCGTCCCGGTGATATTCCCACTTTGAACCTGCGCAAACAGCAACGTGCAGCCAAAGAGCATCACTGCAAGAACACTCGTAATTTTGCGGTGCATCCTTCCTCCAGAACGCAAATGCGTTCCTGGCTGCTGTGTGCATGTGGCAAGCCAGCCGAAACGCCAATCTGGAAGTTAGGTACGAAATTGCATCCCTCGATAACGAGTCGTACCCGGTTGGATAGAGGTAGTCGGTTTGAATTGAGCAAATTGCGCGTCGAGCGGGAGATAGGACTACAAAATCTGGAATAGTCGGCCGCACCTGCCTCCAGAAACAAGGACTTTTCTGATGGCTCTTTGAGTCACCTTTTCAAGGCCATTCCTGAGATTGCGTCGCGGCAACAAAAGCAAGCCTTAGGGACCAATACCGATTTTTTAGGGACTACAGGAGGATCAGTTCAATTTTCTGTGCATTGCAGAGACTAAGATTACAGTCCTGTGACTCGCATGCATCTGCTTGTACAGTCCAATTGATTGAGCGTGCTCTAGCTAATAGAAAGACGTTATAGAAAGATGATTGACCAGATTCAGAAAGTTGAGAACCAAACGCAGGGTCACATCCGAAAGAACCAGCGAGGGCTCTTCGTCATTCCTGTTGCTTATTTGTTCGCGATTATGACGAGCTTCGCATTGCTGCTGGCCTGGCAAGCGCATCAGGTGATGAAGCAGTGGAATCGGCCAAACAACTACTTCTCTGAACAGGCTGCCAATCAACTTATTGATTTCTATGTGTGGAGCCTGATGGCGCTCGCCATTTGGCAATACATGCGCGTTTTCTCCCTGCAAGGCCCAAAATGGAAACGGGACTTGGCCGTACACGCTGGCATTGCGATCGTCACCGCTCCTGTGGCGACATGTCTTTATATCGCCGGCGTGGCGATTGCGCAATTGGGAATACGCGACATGAGCGTGAAGGCGCGCCTTATGTACAACCTGCGCGGCGAGTTTGGGCAGAACATCATTGAATATCTTACGATCCTTGCGGTGCTCGCTTCGGTTGAGTATTACCGGCGACATCGTGACGATCAACGCGAAAAGCTTCAACTACAGCACGCTCTGATCGAGTCGAAGCTCCAGACTCTCCGCGCGCAGTTAAATCCTCATTTTCTGTTCAATGCGATGAACTCGGTGTCTTGCCTGCTTCATCGCGACACCGCTGCAGCCGATCAGATGCTTTCGCGAGTTGCCAACCTGCTTCGGCTCGCGCTGGCCCGCGATGATAGCCGCGAAGTGGGCTTGCTGGAGGAAGTGGAGCTCGCTGAGGAGTATCTTGAGATCCAAAAGATTCGATTTGGCTCCAGAATGAAGTTAGAGATTGATATTGACGACGACGTGCTGGAAGCGCGCGTTCCGAACATGCTCTTGCAGCCGCTGGTGGAGAATGCTTGCGTGCACGGCGTGGCTCGCACGCGCGGCGACTGTCGCGTGGAGCTCCGCGCCAAAGCCGAAAGCGGCGATCTTATTATCTCGATCTATAACGATGGCCCGTCGGTTCGTCCCGATTGGAAGGTTCGCAGCGGCATTGGTTTGAAAAACACCATGGAACGTCTTTCGCTGCTGTACAAGGAAAGTGCAACAATGGAACTTGAGAACTCGCGTGACGGAGTCAGGCTACTCGTCCGCATTCCGCTGGTAAGAACTCCCGGCAGAGTCGAGATCGTCGATACTGTCTTTCCCAGGTCCCCTGCACAATCTGCCAGCATCATGTAAAACCATTCGCGAACACCGCACCGTTTCGCGCATGGAACATCACCGTTCTGATACTACTGATCACATTCTCACTATCCGAGTAGCCGGGCCCGCGTCATTCTCGCGAGGCCCTTATGCAACGCAGTTTAGTTTCGGCTCTGCTACTCTTCTGCTCATCGATCTGCTCTTTAGCGTCTGACTCAAAGCTTCAGAGTTGCCATGTTCAAGTCGTAATGTCCAGCGGCGCAGTTCCCGCCAAGCTAAAATTACAGATTTTCGATGAAAGCCGTCGTATTCGTGAGGTTCGAGTTCCCGAGACGGGCTCGATTACCATTCCTGATTTGCTCCCAGGCGAGTATCGCCTGCAGACTGGTGGCGTAGATACTAACTTCCTCACCGCTGGACCTCTACACGTCCCTGATTCCGGCCCATGCGAACTTGGATTCACAATCGTTGGCCGAGCCGATTCGCACAGCGCTCTCCTGGAAGACGATGTGGAAGTTGAAGACTTGCGAATCTCGTCTCGAGTCAGATCTTTATTCCAAAGCGCTTTTGCTGAGTTCGAACGCGGGGAATTGCAGAAGGCTCGGAACTCTTTCATCGAGGTCACTAAAGTAGCTCCAAAATTGTCGCGTGCTTACAACATCCTTGGAGTGATTTGCAATCAGCTTGGGGATCCGCAGAGCGGACGGCAGTACCTCGAAAAGGCTCTGGAGCTGAATCCCCGCAGCAAGCCTGCGCTGATGAATCTGGCTAAGCTCTCGATCGTGGAACGACGATTCGATGAGGCTCTAACCATTCTGGAGCGATACCGAATTGGGACTCCTGATATGGTGGACATTCACGCCA
>Ga0209474_10000133_pt1 | contig 88267 bp, 82 predicted proteins | sample GraSoiAngelo_145_FD_185902 | JGI IMG/M metagenome (GOLD analysis project Ga0209474, IMG submission 185902) | Grasslands soil microbial communities from the Angelo Coastal Reserve, California, USA - 14_1009_05_20cm (SPAdes) (version 2) | ecosystem: Environmental > Terrestrial > Soil > Grasslands...
TCACCGCGACTACGGCCAGGACCTTCCCGTCGCGGGCTTCTCGGCGCTCAGCGGCATTCCCTCGCCATCTCCGCCCGACACGCTCGCGCCCCTGGACAGCCTCTTCTTCTCCAAGCTGTCGTACAAGCTGGACCAGTTCGCCGTTTTCGGCGAGGGCACCGTGGCGCTGACCGACCAGTGGGACCTCACCGCCGGCCTGCGCTACTACCACTTCAGCGAAGACAAGCAGCAGCTCTTTGGCGGCATCTTCGGCGAGGACTCGAAGGGCAACGTCGTGTCGCAACCCGGCAACACGAGTGCCGACGGCGTGGCCCCGCGGTTCATCGTGAGCTACACGATCGCAGACACCACGAAGATCAATGCCCAGGTCTCCCGAGGCTTCCGCCTCGGCGGCATCAACGACCCCCTCAACGAAAACCTCTGCACGCCGCAGGATCTGGTCACCTTCCGCGGCCACACCAATTGGAACGACGAGACCGTCTGGAACTACGAGGTGGGGGCCAAGTCGAGGTTCCTCGGGGGGAAGGCCTCGGCGGCCGTCTCCGTCTTCTACATGGACATCCACGACCTCCAGGCGACCGTGACCGCAGGCTCCTGCTCTTCGCGCCTCATCTTCAACGTGCCCAAGGCGCGAAGCATGGGGGTCGACGTCGAATTCGAGGCGGCGCCGACCCGCAATTTCGATTTCACGCTTTCGGGGAGCTACGACGATGCCAAGTTGCTGTCCACGTTGACCTCGACGGCCCCGGACGGGACGGTGAGCATCGTTTCGGGAATCCGGAGCGGGGCGCGGCTGCCGACTGTTCCCAAGCTCAAGTTCGCGGCAGCCGCCACCTACCAGTGGGAGGTCCGGGCGGGATTCCTCGCCTATGTCACGGCGGTGAACCAGTTCGTCGGCTCTCGCTTCACGCAGGTGGGTGACGAGGATCTGGGGACGCTCAACATTCCGGCGTTCGGGGCTAACACGCCCGGGGCTCCCTACACCGCAAGCGTCTTCACGTACAACCCGAAGCTGCCGGCCTACGACATCGTCAACGCGCGGATCGGCGTCAAGCAGGAAAACTGGGACTTCTCGCTGTACGGCAACAACCTCACGGACGAGCGCGCGTTCCTGGCACTAGACCAAGAGCGCGGAACCAGGGCCCGCATCGGATACCTGACGAACCAACCGCGCACGTTCGGCACCTCGCTGCGAGTGAACTTCTAACCATGCAGACCAGGGGCGGACAGGAAGGGCATATCCAACGCTAGGAGTGAGCGTAGAATTGCATGGGCGTATGCGCCGCCGCAGTCCTCGGGCAGGGCAGGCCCGCGCGCCGGCGAGGCACTCAGCCTTGGCGCCGCCTACCTCGGGCGTGATCGCATCCCCGACCACGATCTCCTGCCGCCAGCCGTCGCCGAAGGTCTTCGCGAGACGGACGATCTTCGCTTTCTTCGGCATCAGCGGGACTGCCGAGTGGACGCGAGTGGACGCCGCCGGGTCCATCCACTCGCCATCCACTCCCTTGGGCAAAGCCGGACCGATCGGGGCGTTCCCGGCCCACGGCCCTCCCCCTCGGAAAGCTGAGTATTTTCGCCCAGAAGAGTGGAGGCACCGCCCGGATTCGAACCGGGGAATGAGGGATTTGCAGTCCCTTGCCTTACCAACTTGGCGACGGTGCCGGAACGGCGGGGACCGAGCGAGTAGCGCGAGTTTCCGGCGCCGTCAAGGCGACTTCTGCACGACCTTGGGCCGCCGCGGCACCACCAGGCCGCGGGACAGGCGGCGCAAGACGCGGCGGAGCTGGCGGCGCTTGTAGCGGGAGTGCGAGTTCTCGCCGCGCTCGTTGTCGACGGCGGTGTCGCGGTCGACGAGCTGCAGCTCCACCATGCAGAAGACGATGCGGCCGTCGCCGGCATCCACCGCCCGCTCCGGCAGTCGCACCGGCAGCTCGGCAACGAAGTTCAGCACCTTGTAAGAGTCGCCGGAGAACTCGTTCTGCTGTGGCTCCTCCTGCTCTTCGTCCTGGAAGCCGACCTGGAGCTGGGGCGCGAGCGGCTTCAGCGAGGGCCAGTCGCGAACCAGCTCTTTGAAGCAGATGAGCGTGTTCTGCGTCTGCCCGGGAACGACGAAGTTGAACGGGATGAGCAGATCGCAGAGTCGGACCAGCACGGGCAGGACGTGGTCGCGGTCGGCCGTCTCCACCCGGTAGCGGACGCGATCGTAAATCTGCGCCGCCAGCGTCTCCTTCTTCGCCAGGAGCTTGGTGATCAGGCTGTGACGCGTCTTGACGCTGCCGGCGGCGGCAACCACGGGAAAGCCTTCGCGCCGGAGCTGGGCGATGCAGTGATCGACGCGCTGGGTGACGAGCTGGCAGAGCTCGTCCTCGCTGACGCGGGCGCGGTGGAGCAAGCCGCGCGCCTCGACGTGATGGACGACGTGCATCACTTTCAGCACGAGGCAAGCGATGCGGCGGAGCCGCGAGTCTCCAACGCCGGAGGCGAGAAGGAACAGGTCCTGCACCTGCGCAGGCTGCGCGACCTCTTCCGCCACCACGTAGCGGAAGGTGGTCCGCAGATAGTCGACTGCCTCGTCGAGAATACGTTGCAGGCGGGCCCGATCGAAGGGGTCGCTCGGCTCGAACAGACAAAGGCGGAGGTAATGGTCGACCTCTTCCTTGGTCTGGAAGTGCAGCCTGCGCCAATCGATCACCGATCCGCCGCCCAGGATCAGCCGCATGCGCTCCAGATCTCCGAGCGTCCAGCGATCCGGCAATGGAATGGGAGGCTGCGCGAGCATGCCGGCGGCAGCATGCTGCAACCGCGACCCGGCTACAAGCAACCTTCCGGGGGGACCTAGAACGTGCAGCGGAGGGACGGCAGGACTGCCATTCCTACCGCGCTGCGCCATGCGACCGCATTCGCCTCGAGGCCAAGCGTGAACCGCGTCATGAACGGCTGGAAGGTGAGCAATGCGCCACCGAAACCCATCGGCCCGTGCTGGCCATCGCCGGCGACCGGCACACCCCATCCAGCTCCGCCGTGCAGCCAAAGGCCGAACTTCCCGCCCGGATCCAGCCGGGTCACGAGGAGACGCGCTCCGCCGCCGCCGGCGAGTAGCGCATGATCGCCCGGCGTTGCGGGCGGCGCGTTTTCCATTGCGCCGCTCAGCCAGAGCTCGGCAGCGACACGGTCGGCGACCGGATATCCCACTTCCACGCGCACGAGCGGACCGCTTCCCACCCCGGCGCGTCCGCTTTCGCGAAGCAGGACAGGCCCGGCGGAGATGCCGATCCACGGTTGCGGCGCCGCAGCCGCGAGCGCCAGCGCGAGCAGCATCATCGCCTCACCCTCCGGGCGTGAAGATGAAGGGATACGTGACGAAGACTTCGCCGCCGCCCTTCGGAATGGGGAAGCGCCAGGTCCTGATCTTGGAAGCGACGCAGCTCTCCACGGTGCGGTCCCGCAGAGTGGTCTCCTGCGTGTGCGCTTCCGTCACGGCGCCGGTGGGATCGATGGTCCAGGCGGACACCAGCTTTCCGGCGAGGTTCGGCTTGCTGGTGAGCTCCGTCTCGTAACAGGTGCGGATCTGCGCGCGGTGCTCGTGCACGACCTTGCGGATCAGCTCAGGGTCGATGGACCCGACCACTTCGGGCTTGCCGGGGCCGAGCCCGATCTCGCCGTTCTCCTTGCCGCGCAGGCCGCCCTTCCCGTCGCCGTAGTTGGCGAGCCCGCCGCCGATGCCGTTGGTCCCGATGCGCGCGAGGCCGAGGCCCGACCCGTCGCCGCCGCCGCCGCGCCCGCCGAGCGACTTCAGACCCATGCCGCCGTCGCCGTGCGCCTCGCCCGCTTTTGGACCCGTGAGATGGCCCATCGCGTCGCGGGTGCCCTTCTCGAGCGCGACGCCGAACACGTCGCTCTTCCCGTTTCCGCCTCCCAGCGCCTTGAGCAGCCCGGTCTGCGCGATCAGCGCGCGGTCATCCATCTTCCGCTCGGCGCGTGCATCGCGGCGCGGCGCGGTCTTGCTGCCCGCCTCGCCCTCCTGCCCCATGTGCCGTGCCACCGCCTTGCCCGGATCGCGGCGCGCCTGGTTGACCTTCTGTGCGTCGAGGACCCGAGTCTCGTTGGGCTTCGGCGGAGCCGTGCGCACCACCAGCGGCCGCGGCTTGATCAGCTCGGGCTCTCCGGCGCTCACCTTCGGCGGCGGCACGCCGGCGCTCCAGAACTTCATGCCGGTGACCATCAGGATCGCGGCGATGCTCGCGACCAGCACGCCCTTCCAGTCCGTCTGTTCTCCACCGACGCGCGCGACCCCGCTCACCCGGCGGATGCGCAGCGCGAGACTGCCGCTGGAGAGGACCGCGATCGAGCGATGCGGCAGCGGAACCACGAGACCATGCGCGTCGGCCTGGCTCCGGCCGCGGACAAGCAGCTCGGGTCCGCCGAGGACGCGGCCCTCCTCCTCGAGCACCAGTTGCAGCGGCCTCGGCGCGGCGACCGTCCATCCGTTGACGTCGCTGGTGAGGACCACGGCGCGGTCGATGCCTTGGAGCAGCGCCTGGCACCCTGGCGCCGATCCGGCATGGAACTGATCGCCGGGCTGGAGCTGCCAGACGCTGACGCGGGTGTCGCCCCAGAACAGCTCCACTTCGGCGCAGTCGCCGCCGAGAGGCGTGGTGATCGGCGGCAGCGACATCGTCGGCAGCGGAGCCGGCTGCTCCGCGCGCACCGCCACCGCGGCAGACTCGTTCACCGGCGCCGCGGCAGGAGGGAGCACGGGTGGATGCGCCGGCGTCGGGGCGGGCGGCAGCGCGGTGGGCTCGGGCTCGGGTGCGACGGGCTCGATCTCGTCGTGCAGGCCCTGATCGGTGCCGGCCTCCACTTCGAAGGCGCCGTCCTCGCGCACGACCTGGAGCGCGGGCACCTGGGCATGGGACCGCTCGAGGAGCGGTTCTTCCTCGCCGTGGATGAGCTGCAGCCGCGGCCTCGGCTTCTGCGTTCCCGGCAAAGGCAGCGTGCGCGCGTGCAGCTCGACCATGATGCGCAGCTCGCCGATGGAGATCAGGTCGCCGTGGCGCAGCGGAGCGGCGAGGATCGGCTGTCCGTTCAGGTACACCGGGGCGGCGGTGGTAGCGCGAAGCACCGCGCCCATCGCGCCGGTCTCGATCACTGCGTGAGTCGGCGCGACGCTCGAGGATTCGAGGACCAGATCGGCGGACGCGCTGCCGATCCGGATCCGCTCCGTCCGGAAGGCGCGGGAGGTCTTCAGCTTCCCGCCATCGTAGACTTTGAGGACGATGGGAATCATCGCGTCTTCGCCTCAGCGGCCCTGCAGGGGCGCGGCCAGCGCGCGGTCCACGAACGAGCGGCGGACGCGGAGCATGCTGGGCTCCGCGACCTTGCGCGGCGCCTGCACCAGCTCGCCGTCGGGGCGGGTGATGTCGCCGCGAATGTCGTCTTCCCCGAAGTGAAGGATGGTCCTGCGTGGCCGATGGGATACGGGCTGCCTGCTGTCCGCCTCCCTGGCCGCCGCCGCGCCGGTGGCGACGAGTGCGGCTGCCGCCGCGGCAACAACGACGCTTTTCAGCATTCCCCCTCCCCGCCGACGCCCGGCTACCGCGTTTGCACGACCGATGCCTGCGCGCGCTGCTTGAGCGCCTCCTCGCACCGCTGGACGAGCGCGTGGACGGGGTGTGTCGGAGGCGGCGGTTGGGTACTCAGGCTGAGGAAAAGTTTTGCCTCGGCGAGCGCACCTTGGGCATCGCCGTCGCCATCGAGCTTCAGCCGCGCGAGCTCGAAGTGCGGGTCGGCGGCCCGCGGCGAGAGGGCGACCGCCCGGTCGAGCGCCTCCTTCGCCGCCTGGTTCTGCCTCGCCCCGGCAAGCGCCTGCCCGTACGCGAGAGCGGCGGCATACGAAGAGGGATCGAGGTCCGCCGCGTCCTCGAGCGCGTTCAAGGCGGCGTCCTGCTGGCCGCGCTCGTACAACGCTCGGCCGAGTGCGACCTGCGCGCGCGACCACGCAGGATCGAGCTCGACGGCAGCCTGGAGAGCGGCAAGCTCGGCCGCGGGTTCGCCGGTGACCCGCGCGATCTCCGCCTGGACCAGGAGCGCTTCGGGATCGAGAGGGTCCGCCAGCGCCGCGCGGGATGCGAAGAGCTTCGCCGTGCCGGACTGACCCACGGAGAGCTGCGCGCGCGCCATCGTGCAGAGCGCGCTGGAATCGGTCGGCGCCACCGCGAGCACGGATCTGACCGCCGCCAGCGCGCCGTCCGCGTTCCCCAGGGCCAGCTCGATTCTCGCCTGCAGCAAGCGCGCAGCAGGCTCGCTGGCCAGAGCGGTCGTCGCCGCGACGACGGCGTCGCGCGCGGCTTTTGCGTCACCGCGGGCAGCCGCGAGCGCGCCCGCACGCGCACCCGCCTCGTAGCCAAGAGCGCCCTTCTCCGACGCTGCGGCGCGATATGCCTCCTCGGCCTCGATCCCGCGGCCCGCGCGATCGAGGGCGACGGCGAGATCGAACTGCGCCGCGGGCAGGTGCAGCGCCTGCACGAGAGCCTGGAACTTCTCCACCGCCTGTGGCGGCGTCGCGCGCGCGGCAGCCGCGACGGTCTCGCTCATCAGGCGCTTCGGCCGCTCCCCCGCCACGGTGCGCGCGTCGACGAGCTCCGGAATGTCGACGACCGGCGATGCGGCCACGCTGAGCTGGACGCGCTCGGCCGGCTTCACGGACATCTTGTCGAGCAGCGTCGCCACGCGCAGCGCGCAGGGTCCGGTGACGCCGAGCTCGCGCGCCTTCGCCTCCGCGCTCTTCAACGTCTCGCGAGCCTCGCCGTAGAGCGGTTCTGCTCTCTCCGACAGCGCCGCGCGATACAGCTTTCGCTGTTCGCCATTGAGCCCGGGTGGAAACGGGCTGGTCGCGATGGCCTGGCCGAGCAGCATCTGCGCTTCGCCGAGTTGGGCGAGCGCGCACACCGCCGGCTCCGCCTGCCGCATCGCGACGGTCTCCTCGGCGCGGCGCTTGACCGCCTGCAGCAAGGCGATCTTGCGGTTCAGCGTGGCCATCAGCGGCGGCCGGATTTCCTGCTTGCGGAAGCTTTCGAAAGCGCCCGCTCCCAGCTCGAAGTGCGCGTCGGCGGCCGCCGCCAGCGCATCGAGCGGCAGTTTCTCGCGTCCCTTCGGCCCCAGCGCGCGGTACACGCGCTCCAGCTCGGTCCACGACCACTGCGCGTTGCTTGCCTCACCGGCCTTGGCGAAGAGCCGTGCGGCCTCGCGCCAGGCAGCGATCTGCAGGGCCGGCTTCTGCTTCACCGATCGCGCCAGGTCCGCCATGTCGCGCGCCACGCGCGCCGGCTCGTCGACTCTGGCGCGGAGTTGCGCGAGCGCGTAGCGCTGCTCGTCGGGATCCGCCGGGCTCTTCCAGAGCTGGAGGCCGAGCGCGCGATCGGCGACGGCCTGCCGCAGCTCGCCGCGGGCCTCCCGCAGCACGGCGGCATCGTGGAGGGCGACCTGTGCCTTCGACTCTTCGTAGACCGCGCTCTCCGATGGCCGGCTGCCGCGCGAATGCGCCCGCCGGTCGCGCGCTGTTGCGAGTTGCCTCTGGTAGCCCGCGGCGTACCGCTCGAGCAGCGTGGCCGCGTCGCCCAGGTTGCCAATCGCTGCCAGGTCCGAGGCCGACGCGAGCAGGGCACGGGGGACCAGCGGCGAACGCGGCTGTTCCTTCCAGACCCTGGCCCGGGAAACGAGCGCCTCGTCGATGCGGCCTGCCCGCGAGAGGGCGGCGGCAGCTCCGAACAGCGCCTTGTCCGCGAGCTGCCCGCGAGGATGAACCTGGACGAACGCGAGGAGCGCCTCTGCCTTCTTCGGGTCCGGAGCGACCGCGTCGGCAAGGGCATAGGCGCTCTGCTCTTCGACCCGCCGCAGGTCGTGCAGGAGGGCTCCGTGCGCGGTGAGCCGCCGGTCTTCGAGGAATCTGAGCGCCCAGCGGCGCACGGCCTCCCAGTCGCCCCGAAGGTTCTCGATGTCGAGGACCAGATTCGCCGAGTACTCGGCAAGCTCGTGCTCGGGATGGTCGAGCGCGATGAATGAGAGGTGCTTGCGGGAGGCGTCGTAGTCGCCGGAGATGTACTCCAGGCGCCCGACCTTGAACGCCACTTCGACGGCGTGTGGCCCTTGCGGAAGCGCCTTCAGATACAGGTTGCAGGCTTCCGCAAGCCTCTGTTCGTCCGCGGTCAGAGGCCGCTGCGCCCGCCGCTCGCCAGTGTCCTTCTGCTCGGCGCCGCCGTGAAGCATGGCCTCGTTGCGCGCAAGCACCGCGCTCCAGGCGGCCTTCTGCAGCCAGCGGCCTGGCGTTTTCGCGGACAGGTCCTGCTTCACCACCGCTTCGTACTGCTCGGCGGACTCGGCCTTGAGGCCGCGCGCGTACAGGAGCTCGCCGTAGAAGAAGCGCAGATCGTAGGCGTCCGCCGCGTCGGGGAAGAGGCTGAGGTATTCGGCGTACAGAGCGCGGGCCGCGATCCAGGTTTCCTCCAGGCGCGTCTTGCGCGCCTCGTTGTGGATCTCCACCGCCAGGTTGCGCAGGGTCTCCTCACCCAGGCGTCGCGCCTGCTCGTATCGTTCGTCGGCGACCGCCATGCCGCGCGACGGCGCTCCTTCGCGCACGCGCTGGAAGATCTCGACCAGCCTCTTCGACTCGGACAGAAGATCCCGCCTCCTGCCTCCGCGCTGGGCGAGGACGAGGAGCCGGGTCTGATCCAGCGCCGCCGCGGGCACCTCTCCGTGGACGGCAAGGAGCTGGCGGTGGACGACCTGCGCCTCGGGGTCACGCCCGGTGTCGAACAGGAGCTTGCCATACTGCTCGAGCATCTTCAGGCCGTTCTCAGCGCCGAACTTCTTCGCGAACTCGTCCTTCGCCGACTCGGGCTTGCCGATCCGCGCGTACGCCAGCACGTAGTCCCGCCGCGCTTCGCGGGCCAGCTGGACCTTGTTCACGTCTCCCGACTTCTCGGAGATGTCGGCCACCCGTTTGAAAAGCTTCATCGCGTCGGTAAACGCGCTCTGGTTGAACCGGCACCAGGCGGCCTTGTAGAGCGCGTAGGGGTACACGTCGTCGTCCGGAACCTCCGCGGCGGCGCGGTACTCCTTCAGCGCGGCGTCGAGCTTCGCCCCATCGAACAGGTGCTCGCCGATGAAGACATGGCTCGCCGGCGCCCAGACCGAGCGCGGGAACCTCTTCGTCAGCTCACGCGCTACCGCGATGGCTTCGGGATCGCGCCCCGCTTCCTGCAGGGTGTCGGCGAGGAAGAACAGCGTCTCGTCCGTTCTCGGCGCGCGGGGGTACTTCTTCAGCAGCTCGCGGTAGCGGGCGATGGCCTCCGCGCGTGCATCCGCGGCCGCGCGCCGATCCTTCGCGGCGGCCGCCTCGTCACCGCTGTCGGCCGCTGCCTGGGAGCGGATGGTGAGCGCCAGGCCGCGCGCGCGCAAGAAGCCCGCGAGACGTGCGAGCGCCTCGGCTTGACCGGAAGGCGCGCCGCCCAGCTCCAGCATCCTCCGCAGCGTCGCTTCCTGCTCCTGCTCCTTCACGGCGGCGACCGGCGGCGCGCCCCGGTGCAGCAGCGCCGGATCGCGGCCCGGCTGCGCCACTGCCGCGGCGATGAGCAAGGCAAGCATCAACAACCCTCCCTGCCGGCGGCGCGCGGAGAGCCGCCTGCCGTCCTTTCGCGGCGGTGCAACCTCCGTTCCCTGCGTCCGTCGCTCTCAGGGTGGGGGAACGGGAACGGCATGGTTGGGAAATCCGGTTCTCAGTTCCCGGGCGTTCCGGCGACCTTCGCCGGAGTCGGTGCCGACTGCGAAGCTGTCGGGATGGGAGCGCGGGCCCGGCGGCACCGCTGGCCGAGCTGATACCGGTAGCTACCCAGCTCGTCGCGCCAGTACTCGCCCTGGAACGGCCACAGCTCTTCGTCGTCCGCCACCTGCGGCGGATCCTTCTGCGGTTGCGCGCCGAGGGCCGCGCCTGGTCCGGACGTCGCCAGCTCACGCTCACGGCCGGCGATCTCGTACGAGAGCCGCAGCGACTGACCGAGCAGCTCGCGGAGCGTGGCGCGCTCGGCGTCGAGCCGCGCGATCAACTTCCTCCCGGCAGTCTCCAGGAGTCGGCTGCGGGCGTGACGGGCGAGCGGAGCCACGCGCGCGACCAGGGCCGAGCCGCGGAACGGTTCCGGGCGCCGATCGATGGAGTCGATTTCCTGCGCGAGCTGCGTTGCCGCCTGCAGCGCCGAGTGCAGGTCGCCGCCCTGCTCGATCCGCGCCACTTCCTCGCGCGCCGCGGCGGGAATGGCCTGCTGGACGCCGACTGCACCTCGGGCGAGAAGTTCAGCTGCGGCCTGCGGACCAGGCAGCGCCGCGAGAGCTTGCACGATCCCGTCGTGGAGCGGCTGGTAGCGCTGCTGGAACTCCGCGAGCGATGCGCGCGCGTCCGCGTAACGGCAGTTCTCGTACAGGACCAGGGCTTTCAGGATGAACGACTCGGGGAAGAACCGCTCCTGGAAGAAGGGCGCGTGCAGCGTGAGGAGGTTTCCCAGGGCCTTCTCGTCCTCGCCGCGACGGAAGTGCGCCCAGCTCGCCTCGAACAGGGCGTCGAGCCATTCGGGCGCGCCGCGGCCGACGCGCTGGTACAGCTGCGCGGCCAGAGCGTCGTCGCCGCGCTGGTAGGCGAGGCGTGCGAGCTGCAGATATGCCTTGTCGCGCCGCTCTGCCGCGGCGGCGTCGCCGCGCCGGACGGGAAGCTCCGCGACCGCGAGGAACTCCTTCGCCGCCGCGGCGGCGTCTCCCGAAGCGAGCGCCGCCAAGGCCCCGACCTCGCGCGCGTCGCCCTCGGCCGCATCGCCGGCCGGAACGGAACCTGCGAGCGTGCGCGCCAGATCGAGCTCGCGCTGCGCTTCGGCTGGAAGCTTCTGCTGCGGAACAGCCGGCGGAGCGGCGGAAGGCTCGGCAGCGGCGAAGCCCATCTCCGCCGCCAGCTCCTTGTCGAGCGGTTTTGGACTCGAAACCAAGGCCGGCTGCGAGTCCGGCGAATCCTGCAGCGGCTCGAAGGCGACTCCCTCTTCCGGCGGAGCGATCTGCAGCGCCCGCTCGAGGTGGCCGCGGGCGATCGTCACCGCCACCGCTGGCGGCAGCTTGCCGGGATCGCCGCGATCCGAGACGAGGAGCTGCGCCAGGGCGCCGTCCGCGCTGGCCCGCGCCACAAGCTGCGCGCGCGCCGCCGTCCGAACGCCCTCGGACTGTTGCGGATCGGAAGCGAGCGCCGCCAGCAGCACCGTTGCGCTCCGCGGCATTCCAGCGTCGTTCAACGCCTCGACGACCGTGGCGATGCGGGCGCGCGCGTCCTCTGCGGTGAGCTTCGCCCGATCGACATCACCGTACGCGCCTACTGGATCCGCGGCCGCCAGAACGAGCGCGAGTACCAGAGTCATCCCAACCCCCGTCAACGCCCGCCGAAGAGCCAGGCGACCCCGCCTTCGATGGTGAGCTTGCGCTCGATTTCGGCGCGTCCCCGCACCCGCCCCGAGTAGACCAGCTCGCTGGCGGCGATCCGCACCATGAAACGGTCGGTGAGGAAGAGGCGTTCACCGATGGAAACACGGCCGCCGAGGGCCCAGCGACCCGACTCCGGCGACGTCGCATCGGGCGCAATCATCTCGCGGACCAACTCGGGACCGGCGGCGATGTACGCGTCGAAATGCAGCGTGCGCTCGCCCATCAACGAGAGCTTCCCGTATACCGGCGCCCACCCCATCTGGACGCCGGCGAGGATCTGGAGCTTGCCCGGAGTGGAGCGGAGCTTTCCTTCCGCCGGGCTGCCGCAACTATCGCTGCACACCTCCACGGGCGCTGCCAGAAGCGAGACCCCGCCAATCGCGTGGGTGGAGATCGACCAGCGCTCGTCGAAATGGTGCTCGACGCGCACCCCCATCCCCAGCGTTCTCCAGAACGGGTCGCCGATGGAGAAGGCGAAGATCGGCTGGATTTCGAGCATCCCGCCGATGTGGAAGAGCTGGGCCGTCACCGGCGGAAGCGATGCCGGAGCGCCATACTTCGGGACCGACGCCACGGGCGGCAGGCTCGCGGGCGTGACCTGGGCGACCTTCGTTTCGGGCGGAGTCGCGGGGTCCTCGGCGGCGCGCGCCTGGACAGCGACGAGCACGAGGGCAGCGAGCAGCCCCTTCATTGTCCGCCACCGAAATAGAAGGAGAGCCCGAGACGCACCGTCCAGAAGCCCATCGCCTTCGTCTGCGCGGAGCCGTCGACCATCACCCGCTCTGCGTAGAGGTTGCCGCCCACCCGCAGGGTCAGCGCGACGCTCTCTCCAAGAGAAATGCGCTGTCCGATGCCGGCGGCGATCATCGGACGGACTCCGCGCGTCGCGTCGGTTTCCGTCCAGGCGGCGCCGAGGCCAGCGTCGAGAAACGTCTCGAAATGCACAAGCGCATCGCCGGGCAAAGCGACCTTTCCGTACAAAGGTGCAATCGCCGCGAAGCCCGCGAGCGAGCCGCGCAACCGCGACTCGACGATGCGCGCGTGCAGCTCCCGCTTGGCGATCACCAGCTCCTGCGTCTCCCACGTACCGAAGCCGCTCCCGTCCACCCCCACCGAAAGGCCCTCGCGCAGATGCCACATCGCCCTCAACCCCGCGCCCCACCGCTGTAGGTATGGATCTCCGATCCCCATCTCCCCGTACGGCGAGATCTCCAGCCGGTTCGCCTGGCGCAAAGGGCGCTTCTGCACCGCGGTGATCGTGTCCGCCGGATCGGCGGATTGCGCCCGCGCTGCAGCGGCGGAGCAGGCGATGACGCACAGCACCCAGGGACGCATGGCGCCGCAAACATGGGGGGTGCTCCACAGGCGGGCAACCCCTTGCGGCCGCCGAGCCGGGAACCAACTTTCCCTCGCCATGGTTGCCCTGCGCAGAGTCGTGCTGCTGACAGTTCTCCTGGCTGCTGCCTGCGCGCGGACGGATTTGGGCGCGGCCTGTCATGTGGAGAATGGGGCTGGCGGCGAGCTGATCCCGCTGCCCGGTCGTCAGTACCTGTACCTGGGTTCGAGCGAATGCGAGAGCTTCGCCTGCCTCGCCACACAGGGCGCCGCGGGTTACTGCTCGCAGCCGTGCAGCGGCGAGGGGGCGACGTGCCCGTCGGGACTGGCGTGCACGCAGCTCGCGCTGAACCAGCAGTACCTCGACATCATGCGGACACGGCTGAGCCCCGATCGGTACCAGCAGCTCTTCGGCCAGCTCGGCTCGACCTGGTATTGCGTCCGTTCACAGTGAGATAACCTGCCGCGCATGCGCCGCATGGTCACCGGCCTTCTTTGCATCGCCGCCTGCCACGGCGAGGCCGCGGTGGAGAAAGGCCCGGCGTTGTCCCAGGGAGCGGTCCGCTTCGAAACGGCGCGGGGGCCGTGGATCGTGCGCGTCGAGATCGCCAGCGACGATGCGTCGCGCACCCGCGGGCTCATGTACCGGCGATCGCTGGAGCCGGATCGGGGGATGATCTTCGTGTTTCCCACCACGGAGGACCATACGTTCTGGATGCACAACACGCTCATCGCTCTGGACATGGTCTTCCTCGACGAGTCGCGATCCGTGATCGGCGTGGTCGCCAGCGCAGCCCCGCAGACCGACGCGCTGCGCGGCGTCGGCAAGCCTTCGCGCTACGTCGTCGAGGTCGCCGCCGGCGAAGCCGCGACCCATGCCGTCGGGCCCGGCACCCGCGCGGCTTTCATCGGTATTCCCGAGTAGATGCGCTCTAGCCCGGCGCGGGGTCGCGCCGGCTGTCCCGCAGCGCCGCGGGGGTCCGCGCGCTGCCTCGGGACTCTTCAGCGCCGGAGCAGCCGGCGCGCGATGGTGGGACCGAGGCTCTCTTCCATCATCCGCTCGACGACGCGCTCGAAGCGGCGCCGCCCCGCGTCGTCGGCGAACACGAAGCGCACTCCCATGCCCGGCTCCGCCCCGCTCTGCCGCGCCTGCTCGGCGGAAAGGGCCCAGATGACCTCGCCCTCCATCAGCAGCGGTTCGGACCGCGCGGGCAGCGAGAGCAAGAACTGGCAGCGGGTCCCGACCTCCTCGGGGCGCGTGGTCTTGATGAAGGTCCCACCCTTGGAGATGTTCTTCGTATAGTCCGCGAAGAACGCGTTCATGCGCTCGTAGTCGATGCGCAGCCGCAAGGGCGCGCGCGGGTTCCGACGCTGGTCCTCCGGAGGCGACATCGTAGATCCATCTGACAGCAGCGACCGGCTGGGAGCAAGAATCGGCCCGCGGCTGTACCTGGCGCTCCTCGCCATGCTCTCGCTCGTCGCCTGCTTCCTGCCGCTCGCGGACCATCTCGGGTACGAGCTCAGTGAGCTGGTCGCGCTCGCGGCAGGGCTGTTCGGCGGCGTGCCCGGCATCGCCGCCGCGCGGATGGAGCGGGATTCGTCGGCGCGGGCGCTCTCGCGCGCTCTCTGGTTCGCGCTTTGGGCGCTCGCCATCCCGGTGACGCTGAGCCTGCTCAACGGCGTGCGCAGGCCAGCGTGCGATCCCCTCGGCGGGTTCGCCTTGTACCTGGCGATCGCGGTTCCTTCGGCGGTGCTGGCGTGCGCGCTCGGCGTGGCCTGCGGCTTCGTCGCGCCGCGGCGCGCCGGCTGGGTCTATGCGGGCGTGTTTGCCGGCTCCCTGGTGGTGGCGCTCTGGCCGGTCGTGCGCGGTCCGCAAGTCTTCGCCTTCCATCATCTCGGCGGGATGTATCCGGGGCCGATCTACGACGAGGCGATCACCACGTCGCGCGCGCTGTGGCTCTTCCGTGCCGATACCCTGCTGTACGCGGGCGCCTGCGCCGGGATCGCGCTGATCGCGGGGCCGCCACGACCGCGCCGCCGGGGGATGCTCGCTCTCGCCGCGTGCGGGCTGGGCGCCATCTGGATGTCGCTGCAGGCGGAGAAGCTCCATTGGAAAGCCGGAGTGGCGCAGCTCGACGGCGAGCTGGGCGGCCGGATCGAGACGGAGCATCTGGTGCTTCATTTTCCCCGGGAGAAGAAGGACGAAGAGCGAGCCCTGATGGCCCGGGACGCGGAGATCGACGTCCGTGCCGTGGCCGCTTTCTTCGGGATCACGCCCGGCCCGCGCATCGACGTCTACCTCTATCGGTCCGCCGACGAGAAGCGCACGCTGATCGGCGCCGCCGAGACCAGCTTCACCAAGCCGTGGCTCCGCCAGATCCACACCAACGACGCTCCCCCGCCACATCCGATCCTCCGCCACGAGCTCGTCCACGCGCTCGGGGCGCAGATCGCCGCCGGCCCCTGGGGAGTTCCCGGCGGGATCGTGCCGCAGATGGCGCTGATCGAAGGAGTGGCAGTGGCGGCGGATTGGCCTGCGGGCGAATTCACGCTTCACGAGGAGGCGCGCGCGCTGAAGGATCTGCGCCGCCTTCCCGATCTTCCCCGCCTCTTCCGGCGGGGACTCTTCTATGCGGAATCCGGAGCGCGCGCGTACACCGCCGCGGGATCGTTCTTGCGCTGGATCTGGGAGACCCGCGGTCCCGCGGTCTTCTTCCGCCTCTACGCCTCACCCGAATCGCTGGAGCTTCCTCCGCTGGTCCCCGACTACCTGCAGTTCCTCGATGGCCTGCGGGAGCCGGAACGCGCCGTGACCCTGGCCACCCAGCGCTATGCGGCGCCGGGAATCGTGCGCAAGCGCTGCGCTCACGAGGTCGCGGCGCTGCAGCGGCAGGCGCAGACCGCGAAGGATCCCCAGCGCGCCTCCGAGCTGTGGGCGCGGTGTGCCTCGCTCGAGCCGGACGATCCCGCGCTGCTCGTCGCGCTGCGGCGCGCCCAGCAGGCGGCGAAGGATCCGGCGGCTGCCGAAGCGACGGAGGCGAAGGCGCTGGCCCATCCCAAGCTTTCGCGACCCCTGCAGGCGCAGGTCCTGATCGACTCCGGCGACGCAGCGTGGAAGGCGGGTGACGTGCCGCGCGCCCTCTCCCGCTATCAGCAGGCGGCTCAGTTCGCACAACCCGAGGCCGGCGAGCGCGGCCTGACCGTCCGGCTTCGCGCCGTCGCCGACCCGCAGAGCTGGCCGGCGCTGCGCCCGTTGCTCGCCGAAAACAACAACGCGCCGGAGGTCCTGCTCCACCTGCGCGATCTCGATCTCGCGCGACCGCGGGACGGTCTGGCCGCTTACCTGTTGGCGAAGCAGATGCAAAACCGCGCCGCCTGGCGCGAGTGCGCGACCTTCGCCGCGAGCGCGCTGCGGCGCGAGCTGCCGGGGGCCCTCTTCGTCCAGGAAGCGCTGCGCATGCGCGGGATTGCAGCGTGGCACGTCGGCGACGATGCTTCCTCGCGCGCGGCGTTCATCGCTCTGGGAAAGGACGCGCCGCCGGGCCGCAGGCTCGAAGTGCAGCGATGGATCGATCGGCTGCGCTAGACGACTTCTGCGTCCGCCGCCTTGCCCGCGAAGATCTCCTGGTTTCCCGCAGGGCGCACACCGCGGATGTTCACCTCGAAGAACAGGCGCTCGCCGGCGAGTGGATGGTTCAGGTCCACCACCACCATGTCGTGTTTCACTTCCTTGACGGTGATGGGATAGCTCTGCCCGCCGCTCGCGCGCGCATACAGGCAGAGACCTTTCTCCAGCTTCACTTCGGCGGGAAAGAGAGTGCGCGGCAGTGAGACGACGTTGTCGTCCTTGCGCTCGCCGTAGGCGTCGCTCGCAGCGATGCTGAACGCGGCCTGCTCTCCCTCTTTCAGGCCGTCGAGCGCGCGCTCCAGGGCTGGAAGGATCTGCCCCGCCCCGTGCAGGTACTCGATGGGCGCCTTGCCGGCGCTCGTTTCCACCACCCGTCCGGTCCCGACGCGGACCATGTAATCGAGCAGCACCACCCGGCCCTGCTTCACGCGCATGAGCTGAAGCTGGCCACAGCTTTGGCGTGGAGCAGCTAGGCGACGGGCGCCCGTTCGCCCGGTCGGGGTCCAAAACGAAGCACCGCGCTTGCGCCGAACGCAAGGAACGCGCCGAAGAGGAGCGCCGCCGTGGGCGATGCGCGTTCCCAGATCTGCCCGGCGAGGACTGAAGCGGCGACGAGTCCAGCGCCGGTGACGAGGTTGTAGATCCCGAGTGCACGGCCGCGCGTTTCGGGCGGTACCGCGTCGGCGACCATCGCGCGCTCGGTGCCTTCGGTCAGCGCCGCCACGAGGCCGTACGCAGCGAAAAGGATCCAGAAGTGCGCGGGAACGCGCGCGGCGGCGAAGCCCGCATAGCAGGCCGCGTACCAGAGCCAGCCCACGATCAACGTCCGTTCGTGTCCGAGCTGGTCGGCGGCGCGTCCCAGCGGCCACGACGCGAGCGCCCGGACGACATGAAGGGCGGCCCAGAGCAGCGGGAGCTGGACGGTCGGGACGCCCAGCGACTCGGCCCGCAGCAACAACAGGGCATCGGTGGAGTTCCCGACCGTGAAGACGCCGATCGCCGTGAGCAACCGCCCCGGTACCCGTCCCGGCGCATCGCCCCCCTGCTCCCGTCGCACGGGCGCCGGCGACTGCTCGCGAACGCCGAGGAGTGCGAACACGGCCAGCATTCCGGGAATGGCCGCGAGCAGGAACACGCGGCGGATCTGCTCCGGCCAGACGACCAGGAACGCTGCGGCGAGCAGCGGACCGATGGCGGCGCCGGCGTGGTCCATCCCGCGCTGGAAGGCGAAGGCCTCCGCCAGCCGGTGCCGTGGCGCGCTCGCCGCCAGCAGCTTGTCGCGCGGAGAAGTGCGGATCCCCTTGCCGATCCGGTCGACGTTGCGCACCGCGAGCACCTGCCAGGGCGCCTGCGCGACGGCGAGAAACGGGCGCACCGATGCCGCGAGCGCGTACCCGACGACGGCCAGAGGAAGCAGTCGCCGCACGCGGTCCGCCCAGCGGCCGGAGACGTACTTGAGGAGCGCAGCGGTACCCTCCGCCGCCCCTTCGATCACGCCGATGTAGGCTGCACCACCGCCGAGCGTCACCACGAAGGCGGGCAAGAGCGGCACCACCATGTCGCCGGAGACGTCGGCGAGCAGCGAGACGATGCCGAAGACGACCACGTTGCGGGAGAGCATCGGCCGCCGCGGCTACGCTCTCTTGAGCTGCTCCGCCTCCAGCACGCGCAGGCGCGGCGGCGGCGCGTCGCTGCGCGACAAGATCCGCTCCAGGGACTCCGCAAAGCTCCTCGCCGTCTGCTCCAGGTCGCGCAGGGTGATCTCGCACTCGTGGAGCTGGCCCTCCGCCACCACGGCCTGGACAGCGCGGTCCACCAGCGCTCGCAGCTTCTCCGGCGCAGGCGCCGCGAGGTTGCGCGAGGTGGCGACGACCATGTCCGCGATCATCACCAGGGCGGCTTCGCGCGTCTGCGGCTTGGGGCCCAGGTATCGGAAGTCGTCCTCGCTCGGAGGCGCCGCTCCGGCCCGCTCCGCCTCCTCCTTGGCCCGGTGGAGGAAGTACGCGATCAGGCGCGTCCCGTGATGCTGCGGGATGAAATCGGTCACCTGCCGCGGGAGGTTCGCCTGATCCGCCAGCTCGATTCCGTCGGCGACGTGGCGGCGGATGATCTCGGCGCTCGCCTGGGGTGTCAGCCCGTCGAGCCGGTTCTCGCCCTTCTGGTTCTCGCCGAAGAAGAGAGGATTCTTGCCCTTGCCGATGTCGTGATAGTAGGCGCCGACGCGCGCGAGCAGTGGGTTTGCCCCGATTTCACGGGCAGCGGCCTCGACCAGCTGACCGATGAGGATCCCGTGATGGTACGTCCCGGGCGCCTGCACGATCAGGTCTTTCAGGAGCGGATGGTTGAAGTTGGCCAGCTTGAGGAGCTCGATGTCGGTCACGTAGCCGAAGAGCAGCTCCAGCAGCGGCGAGAGCACGAGCGCGCACAAGGGAAGGATCACCGCTCCGGCCAGCCCGCTGGCGAGGACGCCCGCGAGCGTTTCCCACGTCCAGAGACGACCCTGGAACATCGCGAACGTCGCCACCACCACCGCCGTCGTCACTCCCGTGAACAGGCCGGCATGGAAGACGGCGCTCTTGCGCCCTGCATGACCGATGCGATCCGCGGCAACCAGGCCGCCGATGAGCGCCACGGCGGCGATCTGCAACGAACCGCCCACGAGAAGGCCGCAAAGCGGCGCGAATGCCGCGGTCCAAAGCAGCGCGGCTTCGCTGGTGAGCAGGAAACGGACCAGGAGCGAGCCGAGCGCGTAGGGCACCAGCAACGGAAGCGCCTGCGCCACGTATCCGGCGAGCGGCGGTGGGAGCTCGTCGCGAACCGCCTCCTGCAAGACGTCGGCGCCGGAGAGCGCACCTTTGACCGCGAACAGCTGCGCGACGAGCAGCGCCGCGAGCAGGAACACGTCCCGGCTCCGGGGCCGGAACTTGCGCAGGTTCCTCCGGCCGAAGCCGAACACCGCGGCGCAGATCAACGCCGCAAACAGGCCGCCGCCCCAGCGCAGCTGGTCGCTGCCGGCGGCCTTTCCCGCGGCGCGCAACGCCTGGAAGATCAACAGGTGCGTCTTGGTGATCTGCTCGCCGTCTCCGATGATCTTCTCGCCCTTGCGGACCTGAAGGAGGACGTCCTTGACCTGCGCGCGCTTCCCTTCCTGCCGCCGGCGCGTCTCGGCGTCGTCGTACGCGAGGTTCGGCTTCAAGGCGCGCCGGACGAGCTGCGTGACGGCGCGGGCGGTGCGCGGCGGCAGGTCGCCGAGCTGGGCGGCGCCGATGCGCTCCACGTTCTGCCGCGCGGACATGAGATCCTGGATGCGGTCGATGTCGCGCACCGCCTGCTCGGGCGCGCCGACGCCTCCCAGCGTGCGGACCATGATCCCGCGCTCCCGGTCGGCGGCGAGGAGCCCGCGCTCCTCGACCACGAACGCCGAGGCAGCGAGCCCGGCCACCCGCAGCGCGGCCCGCTCCACGGCGGGATCGAACCCGCTGCGCGCGAGGTCGACGTAGTCGTCGTCTTCCACCACGGCCTGCAGCGCCTTCCAGAACTCGTCTCGCTGCGAGCGCAGGAACCGCAGCGTCTCGGCGTCGGCCTTGCGCTCGCTGAGCAACCGCTCAGCCTTCTCCGGGCTCTGCTGCTTCCACTGCGCGATGGCGTCCCGCCCGCGGGCGAACGCGCTGGAGGTGCGCCGCTGCAGCGTCTCTGCCGCTGCGCCGTCGAAGTCGTAGACCGGCCAGACCGATCGCGCGGCCTCCTCGCGCTTTTCACCCGTCGCCGCTGGATCCGGAACGTCGTAATCGCGATTTGCCTTGAGGGTACCTGAGAAGAGCGTCCCCATTGCCTCGTCGCCGGGGATCGCCGGCGTGAACCGCGAGGGCGTGAGCAGGAACGCCGCGCTCACCGCGATGCCCACGAGCAGCAGCAGCGCCAGCGCCTGGCGCACCCTGCGAACGCGGAGGATGCGCGACGTCAAGGACGGTACGGCGGGCTGCATGGCGGGCGGCACTATGCCAGCAAAGCAGGGGGCTTCAAAGAACTCCGCTCACCGGCTAGCGGTGCCGAGCTGGCGCTCGATCTCCGCCTCGCGAGCGGGCTTGCGCTGCGTCTTCGGCAGCGAACGCAGCACATCGAGCTGCTCCCGAAGGACCGCGGTGGTGCTCTTGCCTTCAGCCTTCAGGATCTTCGCCTTCAGATCGAGGATTCCGACCCGACGTTGGCCCCGGTCCATCTTCGCCAGCGCACGATCGACGGCCGCTTCCGCTTCGGGCAGCTTCTTCTCCTCGAAGAGGACGCGCGCCAGACGCGCCGGCGGGTTGTAGTCCGAAGCCATCTCCTTCTCGCGCTGCGCGAGCAGCTTTTCCGCCTTCGCGGGCTCCTTCAGGTACAGGTACGTGTCGGCCCGGTGCGCATCGAACGTGGATGCGAGCGTGGCGTCCGGCGCGGCCGAGGCCGCCTTCTCCAGCACCTGTGCGCGCTCCTGCATGGCCGCGACGGCCTCCGGATGCCTCCCCTTCACATCGAGCATCTCCGACAGAGTCGCCAGGGCGTCGCTCCGGTCGTCCGCGGCCAGCGGAGCATCCGGTTTCGCGAGGATTTCGCGGATGCGCGCGATGGCCAGATCGTGCATCCGGACTGCGTCCGGATCTCCCTTGGGCAGATTTTGCACGCAGGAGAACGCGTAGCTCTGGAAGTCGGTCCCCAGCGCGCTGTCGGGTGTGTTCCGCGCCTCTTTCAAGCCAGTCTGCACGCAGGTGCGGTCATCGCGCGCGCGCAGCAGCGCCGACATGTACAGGTTGAGCCGCTGAGGCCGCTGCGGATCGTCCGCTCTGCCCAGCTGCACCGCGCGTCCGTACGCCTCGGCCGTCGACTTGAGATCTCCACGGGCGCGCGCCGCATCTCCTTCCCGCTGCGCCGCCCAGGCCGGATCGGCGGGCTTGCCCTTCTCCCGGTACGCGCGAACGCCGTCCTGTACGAAGGCGCGCATGTCCTGGACGGTTCCCGATCCGAGGAAGCGTCCGAGCACTCCCTCCGTGTCGGGGTCGACGATCAGGAACGTCGGCCAGGCATCGACCGGATACTTCTCGACGACCGGCTTGTTCGGCTCGCGCTCCGTCTCCACGGAGCTCCAGACCACCGCGTCGGCGACGGGCTTCATGCCCGGATCGCTGAGGACGAATCGCTGCATCGAGAGACAGGAATGGCACCAGGTCGCCCACAGATCGACGAAGAGCGGCTTGTGCTCTGCCCGCGCGGCTGCGAGGGCCTTGGGATGGTCGTCCTCGATGAAATGCAGGGAGCCGTGGGCGACGGCGATCAGCAGCAGGGCGGGAACCATCCCCGGCTTCTAACCCGGCTCCGCCTTTTTGGCAGCCTGGTCCGCCTCGCGGCGCGCCTGGGCGGCGTCATAGGCGCGCACCACTTCCTGGACCAGGGGATGGCGCACCACGTCGCGGTCGGTGAACTCGCAGAAGCGGATGCCCTCCACATCCTTGAGGATGTGCGTCGCGTCCATCATTCCCGACGCCTTCCCGGAAGGGAGATCGACCTGCGTGCGGTCGCCGGTGATCACCGCCTTGGACCCGAAGCCCAGGCGCGTGAGGAACATCTTCATCTGCTCCGTAGTCGTGTTTTGCGCCTCGTCGAGGATGACGAACGCGTCGTTCAGCGTCCGCCCGCGCATGAACGCAAGCGGCGCAACCTCGATGGTCCCCCGCTCGATCAGGTCCTGCGCCCGATCCATGTCCATCAGGTCATGCAGCGCGTCGTAGAGCGGCCGAAGGTAGGGGCTCACCTTCTCCGCCAGATCCCCGGGAAGAAACCCGAGCTTTTCACCGGCTTCCACCGCGGGCCGGCAGAGCACGATCCGCTTCACGCGCCGCTCGACGAGGGCGGCGACCGCCATCGCCATGGCGAGATAGGTCTTCCCGGTTCCCGCCGGTCCGATGCCGAAGACGATGTCGTGCTTGCGAATCGCGTCGATGTACGCCTTCTGGTTGAACCCCTTCGGCGTCACCGGACGGTTCCGGTTCGTCACGTAGACGGTGTCGAGGAAGATGTCCTTCAGGTCCGCGTTTGCGTCGGCGAGGAGCACCTTGCTCGCCTGCTCCACGTCTTCGAGCCCCAGCGGGTACTTGCGCTGGATCAGCTCGGTGAGGCCGCCGAGCAGCTTCTCCGCGAGGGCGACCTTCGCCGGCTCACCGGAGATGAGGAAGACGTTTCCGCGTTGTCCGATATGGACCCCGAACCTCTGCTCGATCAGCTTGAGGTTCTCGCTGCGCCCGCCGGCCAGCGTCCGTGCACCATCGTTGTCCAGCAGCTCCAGTCGCGCAGAAGGTTCTGCCAATCCCACCTCATGGGCCCAGGAGGGCCTCCACGAATGATCTAATCAAGCGGCGGCAACAAGACAAACCCTTGGGCTGTGCGGCGGTAGTACCACGGCTGTTTCCATGGGTACCGCAAGTCGTTCTCGCTCACGATCTCGCCTTCCACCAAGGCGCGGAGCGCGGCCGGATATTCGCCGTGTTCCATGCGGTACAGCGCCAGTGCGCTCTCCAGCCGGACCAGCTGATCTCGCGAGATCAGGCGGGCCACCGCGCCTTTACGGGCAGGGGTATCCCCGCTCGACGTCCCCAGCGTCGGCGCCATTGACCGGACGAGCAGAAGCGTGGCCCCGAAGAAGGCCAGCGACAGCGCCAGCCGGACGAGCGCTCCCGCCCAGGAGAGCGTCTTGCGATGTCCCTTGCGGATGCCTTCCGCCAGCGCCTTGACCGGACCTGCGGGTACCGCCTTCAGGTACTCCCACTCGATCAGCTCCTGCAGGGCTTTGCGCGCCTCGAACTCGCCAAGACGCGAGGCGTCCACCAGCTGTTTGACGTTCTTCCCGTTGGCGGCGAGCTTGTAGATCAGCTTGTGGCGGCCGGTGGGTTCTCCCTCCTTGACCGCTCCTTCGTCGAGACCGGCGTCGCTGGATGGAAGGTCATCGGTCTCCAGCTCCTTGAGCGGCTCGAACGTCGCATCCGTCCACGGGACCTTCTTCTTCAGCGCCGGCCACTCATCCATCCGCCGGAAGCCTTCCAAAAGGACGCTTTCCGCGCGGATGGGATCGAACGTGCTCCTCGCCGCGTCGACCTGCTCCTGCGAGAACTCGTACGACCCGTTCTTCCAGGAGAACAGCTTGTAGAGGGTCTCGGTGGTCTGCAGCCGCATCATCTGCGCGAGCTGCGGGCGCGTCACCACCGCCGACTCCAGCAGGATGTCGCCAAGGCGCTTCAGCGTGCGCTGCTGCATGGACAGGGCGTCGTCGAGCTGTTCCTTGTTGAGCAGCTCCGCCCGGAGGAGGAGGCTCCCGAGCAGGTCCTTCGAGTCGCGCGCCTTCTCGCTGGCGAACACCACCTTGCCGTCGATGAAGTAGACCTCGACTTCGTCGTTGCCGGTCTTCAGCATCAGCCGGCCGGTCTTGGTCTGATGCCCGATGAGCTGCAGGATGTCGGCGATACCGAAGTCCTTGAGAGTACCGGAGAGCGCCATTACGCGCCCTCTTCCGCCCGCTGCCGGGCCAGCAAATCGCGCAAGCAGATGGCGTAGACGCCAACGAAGAGCACCGCGGTCAGTGCCAGGCGGGCGACCGAGACGCCGCTTCCGACGGCGAGCGGATCGTGCGTGATGCCCCGCCACAGCACGATGCTGGCGAGCAGCGACGCCGTTACCAGCAGATAGAACATGCCGCGAATCGCCTGGCCCATCATCAGATGGCCGGCGCCGGAGAGCACCGCCAGCGCGCGCACCATGAGGTGCCGCCGCCGGTGGTACGCCTCCACCAGAGACTCCTTGCGCATCCGCTCCTGCGCGTCCACGCCGTTGCGGCGGATGAAGACGTTCACGCATTGGGCGCAGAGCGCCGCGCTCGGCCGGGCGTCGGCATCGCAGCGGCGGCAGACCTCGCGGCCACAGCGGTCGCAGCATCCGCTCGGGCGGATTCGCGCCTTCGAGACCCGGAGGGCAATCAACAGGATGGCCGCGAGGATCGGCATCACCAGGGCCATTGGTGCGGGCAGATTGCCGGCGAGCTGCGCCCGGACCTCGTCTCCGACGACCTCCGCCGCCCTTTCCTGGAGGTCGAGGAGCGGGTCGAGCTGGCTGATGTCGAGCGGAACGTCCATGAGGAACTTGTTCGACTTCCGGTTCGCCTGGAGCTGTCCCCCGGTGAAGGACTCGACCAGCGCCCGATCCAGTTGCAGGGCGCGTGCTTGCTCGGCCTGGACCTTCTCCAGGGTATCCACCCCTCCCATCGCCAGCGCTCGGCTGATGTTGAAGTGGGGCGCGGCGAGGGTTTCTTTCAGGTCGATCGCCTGCTGGTACTGCGCGATGGCCTTCTGCCCGTCGCCCTGCAGCAGGTAGACGTTGCCGAGGTTGTTGCGGACGGCGGCCAGGCCGGCGGAGCTGGCGCCGCCCTGCACTTCCAGCGCCTTCACGTAGAGCTTCTCCGCGGTGACGAGGTCGCCGTCGCGCTTGGCCTTGCGCGCGAGCGCGAAGGAGACGGGAAGCTCGTTCACCGTTTCCAGCCGCTTCTGCAGTCGGGCGATCTCCAGCCCCGTTCCTTCGCCGTGCTCGACCAGCCAGACGTCGGCGGCTGGTCCGGAGAAGGCGGCCACCTGGCCGATCCCCTCCGCCGCCCAGGGAGAGAGTGTGAGGCCGACCAGCAGGGAGATGGAGATGACGGCCTCCGCCGTGGTGGCATAGAGCGCACACGCGAGAAGCGTCGTGAAGACCAGCGGGAGCGGGCCCATCTGCAGCAGGACGGGTGAGAGAAGGAGGACCGCGGCGAGCATCCGCGACTGCCACCCCCGCCGCGTGCCACCTGGGACGAGGTGGTGCACGTCATGCGCGTACAAGCTCGCGTGGCGGAGGAACAGCACGATCACGAACGCGAACCCCGCGACGACGGAGCCGATGAAAAGCACCGCAAGCGCGTTCGCGATCAGCGCGCCGGAGATGCGGGGATCGTTCCAGGCGGCGGCAGCCGCGGCTCCCAAGTGCGTGAAGACCGGCTTCAGCGAGACCGGGCTCTCCGCGAACGACGCCCGGGCGAGGCAAGTGTGCGCCGCGGGCAGAGCTGGAGACAGATCGACGGCGAGCTTGCAGCGCTGGACGGCGACCGCCGTCGCCCCCGAATGGAGCGCCAGCCGGCTCTCCCGGACCAGCGCTGCGCCCACGGAGAACAGGTTCTCGATGGCGAGCTCGTCCTTGAGGAAACGGACGCGCTGCTCCTCGTCATCGGCGCGCCGCTCGTCGCGGTCGCGGACGTATTCCCGCCTGGCCGTCCAGTGGAGCTGGATGTCTGCGCTGCGGCCGCCCGGCATGAGCACGGCGCGGTTCGTCACCGGCATGGTCAACGCCGCTGCGACGGCGGAAGCGGCAACCGGAAGCGGGGGGGCGGGAACCTCCTCGGCGGAGGCCGGCGCGGACGCGGCGAGAGCCGCCGCGGCGACGCTCAGCAGCACGCGCCCGCGCAGGAAGGACCCGCTCGAAGTCACCCGGTCATCCTAGACGGCCACCGCTCGCATCAGCAAGGAATCAGCCCGGAAATCCGGGGCGTGGATGTGGTATTTCGCCGCTCATGCGCGAGGCCGAACAGGCGATGCGGCGGCTGCTCGAGATCATGGACAAGCTGCGCGATCCGGGCGGCTGCCCTTGGGACCGCGAGCAGACGCTGCGGACGCTGACCCCATACCTGCTGGAGGAAGCGCACGAGGTGATCGAGGCCATCGAGGTCGGGGACGTCGCACACCACAAGGAAGAGCTGGGGGATCTTCTCTTCCAGGTCGTCTTCCAGGCGCGGATCGCGCGGGAGGAGGGCAAGTTCGACTTCACGCAGGTGTGCGACTCGATCTCCGACAAGCTCACCCACCGCCACCCCCACGTATTCTCCGACGTCGAGGTGTCGGGATCGAAGGAGGTGGTGAAGAACTGGGAGAGGATCAAGGCCGACGAGCGCAAACAGAAGGGGCAGGCTCCGCGCTCCGCGATCGGCGGCGTCCCCGTCTCGCTTCCCGCCCTGGTCCGCGCCGAGCGGCTGACCGAGAAAGCCGGCGCCGTGGGCTTCGATTGGCCGGATGCAAAGTCCGTCCTCGCCAAGGTGCGCGAGGAGCTGGACGAGCTGGCCGAGGCGATGGAGGGCGACTCGGCCGAGCGCGTCGAGCATGAGCTCGGCGATCTGCTGTTCGCGGTGGCAAACCTCGGCCGCTGGGTGAAGGCGCATCCGGAGGAGGCCTTGCGCGGGTCGCTCCGCCGCTTCGAATCGCGTTTTCACCATATCGAGAACAAGCTGGCGGAGCGTGGGAAGTCGCCGCGGGAATCGACGCTCTCGGAGATGGACGCGCTTTGGGAGGACGCGAAGGAGATGGAAAAATCCGCGAATTGACGCGCCCTCCCGACCCTTACCCACAGTTTCACCCTCCCTGTGGAGAACCTGTGGGTGCGGCCTCCGCCGAAACGGGAAAATATCCGGGCCGTTCAGAAATCGAAAATATTCGTGCCGAATCGCAGCTGAAAACCCACGTAGCTACGCTGGCATAGGCTGATTGCCGCAGCGCGATGACACCTTCGGTGAAAACCCCGATAGTGCGAAAAATCGTTTCGGACAGGACCGTGGACAACCTGTGGCCCCGCCCCGATTTCCTTTGCGCGTCCGCGTTGACAGTGCCGCAGTGCGGTGCTATCTGCCTGCGCCCTTCGCAGGGAAAGATTTTTCTTTTTTTTTGGAGCCATCGTGGCGAATACGCACTCCGCAGAGAAGCAGAACCGCAAATCGCAGAAGAACCGCACCCGCAACGCGCACGTGATGTCGACGCTGCGGAGCAGCGTCCGGAAGTTCCGCGAGGCTGCGGCATCCGGCAACAAGGACCGGACGAAGCAGGAGCTGGCGTTTGCCGTGCGGCAGATCGCGAAGGCCGCCTCGAAGGGCGTGATCCACAAGGGCCAGGCGGCGCGCCGGATTTCGCGGCTCACCAAGGCGGCAACGGGCGCTCCACAGGTACAGGCAAAAACATAGTCGCTAAGCCGCCTCCGGTGGCAGCGGCTACCGGCCCAGCCTCTCGCTGACCTCGTAGCGCTGGATCGCCTCGATCGCCAACGATCGGGCCAGCCGTCGCAGGGCGGCGCGGCGATTCGCCTCGGTCCCGAGCACGTCCACACCAGTCAGATAGTCCTCTCCACCGGTCACCGCGTCCGCGTAGTCGCCGGCGCGGATCCGCAACTCGGCGTCGATGCGGTACGAGACTGCCCCGCCCTCCGCTCCGACCCCGCTGGGGACGGAGCGAAGCATGGCCAGCTCGGCCTGGAGCTCCTTCGCCTGCGACCCGTCGGGTTCGAGCCGGCCACGCCCCGCCAGCTCGTGGCGCAACTCGGTTGCGAAGATGCCGCCCGCCTCCGCCTGCGCAGTCGCGTTCTTCACCGGCGCCACCCGCAGACCCTCGACGGATCGCCCTCGCACGGGCGCGTACCCGCACCCCGACGCGACGACGGCGACGGCGAGGAAAGCGGAAGCGCACCTCATGGGCTTAGGCGACGACAAAGTTGACCAGCCGCTTGGGAATGACCACCACCTTCTTGATCGTCTTCCCCTGCAGCCAGCCAGCCACCTTCGGGTCGCGCGCCGCCGTCTCGCGGATTTCGGCATCGTCGGCGCTCGCCGCCACCTGCACCTCGCCGCGCAGCTTCCCGTTCACCTGCACGGCGATCTGGTACGCGTCGTCGACGACCAGGCCCGGGTCTGCGTCGGGCCAGTGCAGCAGCGCCAGCTCGTCAGTGCGACCGAGCCCGCGCCAGAGCTCCTCGGCGATGTGGGGGGCGAACGGCGCGAGCAGCTGGACCAGCACCTCCACGCACTCGCGCAGCGATGCGGCATCCCCGGTCCAGTCGGCGGCCGCGTTCGACAATTCCATGAGCGAGGAGATGGCGGTGTTGAACTGCAGCCGCTCCAGCTGTTGCGTCACCCGCAGGATGGTCTTGTGCGTTCGCCGCCTCAGGTCGTCGACGGCGCCGTTCGCCTTGGCTCCTTCGATCTTCGGCAGGCTCGAGTGCACCAGGCGCCAGATGCGCCCGAGGAACCGATGCTGGCCCTGGACCTGTTCGTCGGACCAGTCCATGTCCTTTTCTGCAGGGGCGGCGAAGAGGATGAAGAGCCGGGCGGTGTCTGCCCCGAACTCCTCGATGATCTCGCGGGGCGAGACGACGTTTCCCTTGCTCTTGGACATCTTCTCGCCGTCGCGGCCTTTGACGATGCCCTGCGTGACCAATTTCTGTGCCGGCTCGTCGATGCGGCACAGGCCCAGCTCCCGCATGACCTTGGTCCAGAAGCGGAAGTAGAGCAGGTGCAGGACGGCGTGCTCCGGGCCCCCGACGTAGACGTCGACGGCCAGCCAGCGGTCGGCCTTGGGCCGCGCGAACGGCTCCCGCGAGTTGTGCGGGTCCAGATACCGGGCCCAGTACCAGGCGGAGTCCACGAACGTGTCCATGGTCTCGGCTTCCCGGCGTGCTGGTCCGCCGCAGATCGGGCACTTGGTATTCACCCAGGAGGCCACCTTCGCCAGCGGGGGCTCTCCCAAGCCGGTGAGCACTTCCTTGACGTCGATGTCCGGCAGCTTCACCGGCAGCTGCGAGTCTGGCACCGGGATGCCCTTCCCTTCCGGATCGTCCTTCGGACAGTAGACGATGGGAATGGGCGTGCCCCAATAGCGCTGCCGGGAGATGCCCCAGTCGCGCAGATGGTAGTTCACGGCGGGCTTTCCGATACCGCGCCGCTGCGCTTCGGCGGCGATGGCCAGCCGGGCCTGCTCCGAGGGCATGCCGGAGAACTCCCCGGAATCGAAGAGGACGCCGTAGTCGACGTACGCCTTGTCCTTGGGCAGCTCGGAGTCGTCCGCGGGCCGCACGACGGGGACGATGGAGAGCCCGAACTTCGTCGCGAACTCGTAATCGCGCTGGTCGTGCGCGGGCACGGCCATCACCGCGCCGGTCCCGTATCCGGAGAGCACGAAGTTCGCGACCCAGACCGGGATCTCCTTGCCCGTAAACGGATTTTTGGCTCGGATCCCGGTGTCCAGCCCGTCCTTCTCCGCCGCCTGCGCCCCTTCGCCCAGCTCCTTGGAGGCCCGGCGGACCTTCTCGGCAAACGCCTGTAGCTCACCCTTCTTCGCCGCCGGTGCCAGTTCGGCGACCAAGGGGTGGTCCGGCGCCGCCGCGACGTAGGTGGCGCCGAAGATGGTGTCTGCGCGCGTCGTGAAGACGCGGAAGGACTTCCCGCGCGCTCCCTTGATGGCGAAATCGATCTCCAGGCCGTCGGATCGGCCGATCCAGTTGCGCTGCATGGCCACGACGCGCTCGGGCCAGTCGATGCGGTTCAGCCCCTCCAGGAGCTGGTCGGCGTAGGCGGTGATCCGCAACGCCCATTCCGGAATCTCCCGCTCCACGACCACACTGCCGCAGCGCCAGCAGCGGCCCTCCTCGACCTGCTCGTTGGCGAGGACCGTGTTGCAACTCGGGCAAAAGTTGACCTTGGCGCGCCGCCGGTAGGCGATGCCGCGCTCGAGCATGCGCAGGAAGAACCATTGGTTCCAGCGGTAATACTCGGGGTCGGACGTGGAGATCTCCGTGGACCAGTCGACGGAAATGCCCAGCGAGACGACGTCCTGCTTGAAGGACGCGATGTTCCGGGGAGTGCGCTCCGCCGGGTGTACGCCCTCCTTGATGGCGGCGTTCTCCGCCGGAAGACCGAAGGCGTCCCATCCGAAAGGGTGGAAGACGTCGAACCCGCGCTTGCGCGCATAGCGGGCGAGCACGTCGGTGATCGAATAGACGCGCGCATGGCCCATGTGCATCTCGCCGGACGGGTACGGCAGCATGGCGAGCACGTACTTCTTCGGGGCGCCGGGACGCGTGCCCGCCCGGAAGAGGTCTTTCTTTGCCCAATGATCCTGCCAGCGTGGCTCGATCGACTTCGGGTCGTACCGGTCCTGCACGGTGACGTTCTCCTTGCGGGAGGCGCATTCTAGCCGCTCCCGCGCCGAAGGCGCGGGTTTGCGGCTACGCCTGAGCGCGGTTCATCGTTGGCCCAAGTTCACGAGATCCGTTCTAACGCGGTGCGCCAGATCGTGGGGGTTCGAGTGCGGAAAGGGTCGTCGAATGTACCACCTCGGTGCCCTGCGTCGTCCCGCCAGGCGGCAACCGGCGGGAAGCGCGGCGCGAAGCTTCCGCGGCATCCGCCCGTGAGAGTTCCGCGAGACCCTCGATCCGGATTGCGCGCCCGAATCCGACGGCGAGCTGCGCCCCTTGGGCGAGCAGCCAGGCGAGCGCCAGGGTAGGGACGCCCCGTTGGGGGATCTGGAGCCGGATCGCCATCAGGACGAGGGCGCCCCCCACGCCCAGGACCATCCCCACGGCCCCGATGCCGGCGGCGCGTAGAGGCAACCGCCAGACCATCTTCGACCCGGTCCAGAGCGCCGCGAGGGCCGAGCGGCGGACCGGATCCGCGGCGAATTGCGCTCGCGCCGCGTCAACGACAAGAGCGGCGATGAAGATGACGAGGGCGGCCGCGCACCCTGCAACGATGAGCGCTCGCCCGGCATGCGTTTCGGTGATCGCGCGATCTGCCGCATGGGCGGCCAGCTTGAGTGCTCCCGCCGCGACCGCAGCGCCCGCGCCGAGCGGAATCAGCCCTGCGACCGCCGTGCGCAACATCCGGCCGTACAGCTCGCCGGCGGAGGCCAGAAGCCGGGAGAAGGGCAGGCTTTCGTCGCCGTGCGCCGACGCGACCATCGCGGCGGCGACGAAGGGTGCCCAGAGGAGCTGCGTGGCCAGGGCCACCGCGAGCGCGACGAGAATCCCCTGCTCCGCGCCGCTCTCGCGGACTTGCCGGACGAGCTCCAGGAGCGTTGGGCCGTCCATCCACGCCACGGCATCGCGCGCGGCCGTCGACCGATCGAGCTGGCCGCGCAGGAAAGCGAACACGGGCGCGACGGCGATGGCGCCAGAGACCGCGAGCGCCGCCCACCAGAGGAGAAGGACGCGCCAGCGCAGCGCGCGACGAAGCGAGCGACGGAAGATTCCCGGCGTGATCACAGCACGCCGACCATGGCCAGGAGCAACTCCATCCAGGCCTTGAGCTCCATCGTCCACCGCCGGGAGGCCGCGGGCGCGCGCTCACGCGTGCGGCCGTCGTCGAGCTTGTTCAGATCGAGCAGCACCTTCCGGTCCGGATCGATCTGGACGGAAGCGACCCGCACCGGCTTTTCGAAGACCCAGCGTTGCCAGCGATCGCCCGCGACCCACTGCACCGTCTCGGCCGTGTCGTCGTCGAAACGGACGACGACGCTCTCGGGGACCGCCGCCGCGTATCGTCGCAGCTTCACGGTGGAGCGCCAAGGGAAAGGGCCCGGTTCGCCGGACTTTGCGTTGGGGTGTGCCCGCCGGAACTCGTCGCGGATCTGTCGCTCCTTTTGCCGCGCCTGGTCCTCGTCCACCTCGACGCGGACACCGCCCGCCTCGAGAAAGGTGCCGGGCCGCGGGACCATCTCCTCCGCCTCGATGGAGTCGACACGGTCGTCCACCGGCACGCGGTCGTGAACCTGCTCGCGGAACCACGCCCGCACCGTCTCGCCGCCGGACTCGGCCAGCACGGCTTCCAGGTCCGCGGTGGACGGGTGCCGGAAATGCCAGCGACGGTAGTATTCGGCGAACGCTCTCGCGAGAACGTCCCCACCGAGGCGCTGCTCCAGATCGTGGAAGACGAGCGCGGTGCGCGTGTAGACGAGCGCGTAGCTGCCGCCCGACCACCGATTCCAGGAGTTGCCGGCGACGGGGTCCGCCTGGAACCTCTGCGTGCCGGTGCGCTCCAGATCGAAGTAGCCGATCTTCGGCGTGCGCAGACCGAGCGCGGCCAGCGGTCCGGGAGCGGGGATCTGGAGGGCTTCATTCAGCAGCATCCGCGCATCCCAGAAGTCGTTCAGGCCCTCGTCGAGAAACGGCTCCTCCGCCTCGTTCGAGGCCAGAAGGCCCATGAACCAGCCGTGCCCGAGCTCGTGCACGGTGACGAACCGCACCAGCGGCAGCAGCGGGGGGCCGAGCGCGCCGATGGTCGTGAAAAACGTCTCGTATTCCATTCCGCCGGATTCGAGCGCGTTCCAGGGCGGGACTACGAGGGTGACCTGCCGGTAGGGATAGGGGCCGAGCGTGCGCGAAAAATAGTCCAGCCCGTCGCGCGTCGCCTGCAGGGCGATGCGCGCAGCTTCGGCGTACTCGGGCGGGTGCAGGACCTTGAGGTGGATGCCGTTCCAGTCCGCCTCCAGAGGCGACGCGTACCCGTCCCATGCCGTGAAGGCGAAGTCGTGCACGTCGTCCTGCGCGACCCGGTGGATGACGCCGGCGGCGCTCTCCGCCGGAGGCGAGGTCTCGACACCCACCGACCCGAAGGTGTACCCGCGCGGCACCGTGATGGCCGCGCGATAGCTGCCGAAGTCCGCGTAGAACTCGCTGTAGAGGTGGAGCTCGTGGCAGTTCCAGCGCGGCTCGGTCGCGCCGCGCTCGCCGGGCAGCTCGAGCACGCCGACCTTCGGAAACCACTGGGCGACGAGATGGTACGAGCCGAACCAACCCGTCCGCGCCACCACGCGCGGAAGCTGATCGTGAAATTCGATCTCGAGAACCGCCGTTCCACCCGGGGATACCGCGCGGGGCAGATCGAAGCGCGCGACGGTGCGATCGGTCAATGGACCGCCATCGGGATGCACGAACGTCCACGGCACCGCCTGCCCGTGCTGCGTCACGCTGCGGAGCTCGATGTAGCCCCACTCGCCGCGTTTCGTCCGGGTCTCGCTGCGGAATCCACCGTACCGCTTCCGTTCGCGCGCGAAAGTGGTCTCCTCTCCCTCGAACGCGTTCAGGTACAGATGGACGTACAGCTCGCGGACGGGCTCGGTGCTCCGGTTGCGCCAGGTGAGGCGCTCGTGCCCGTCGAGACTGTGCCTGACCGGGTCGAGCGTCGCCTCCAGATCGTAGTCCGCGACGCGCTCCGGTCCCTTGCCCTCCCGCACGCCACCCCATGCCGACGCGCTGCTCGCGACGCGCACCGCACCGGCCGAGGCACCGGCAAGATCGGCGGCGAGAAGCAGCGCTGCGAACATACGCGCGTCGTACTCGACGCGCGACCGTGCTGGCAATAGTATCCGCCGTCCGCATGGATCATCGTGTGTACATCCGCGACATCGCCGCCGAGGATGGCCGGGAGGTGCTGCTGCGCGGCTGGCTCTACGGCAAGCGCTCCAGCGGCAAGCTTCACTTCCTCCAGATCCGCGACGGTACCGGCGTCATCCAGTGCGTCGTCTCCAAGAAAGACGTCCCCGAAGAGGCGTTTGCGGCGGCGGACAAGGCGCCGCAGGAGGCTTCCGTCGAGGTTCGCGGGAAGGTGGCAAAGGACCCGCGCAGTCCCATCGGCTACGAGCTGCACGTAACGGGTTTCCGGGTGCTCCAGGGAGAGCCCGGATATCCCATCCAGCCGAAGGAGCACGGAGTCGGCTTCTTGCAGGAGCAGCGCCATCTCTGGCTCCGCTCGTCGCGGCAGCGGGCGATCCTCGCCGTCCGCCATACGATCATCAAGGCGATCCGCGACTACTTCGACTCCCGCGGGTTCACGCTGGTGGACTCGCCCATCCTCACTCCCGCCGCCTGCGAAGGAACTTCGACGCTGTTCGAGGTGCCCTACTTCGATCTGGGAAAGGCCTATCTGACGCAGTCGGGCCAGCTCTATGGCGAAGCCGCGGCGATGGCGGTCGGAAAGGCGTACGTCTTCGGCCCTACCTTTCGGGCGGAGAAGAGCAAGACGCGCCGGCACCTGACGGAGTTCTGGATGGTCGAGCCGGAGGTCGCGTACATGGACCTCGACGGCAACATGGACCTGGCGGAGGACTTCATCGTCGAGATCGTCAAGACGGTGCTGGCGAAGCACGAGCCCGAGCTGAAGGCCGTGCTCGAGCGGGACCTCGAGCCTCTGAAGCGCGTGCAGAAGCCGTTTCCTCGCATCACCTACACCGAGGCCATCGAGGCCATCCGCAAGACCGGCCACCCGATAAACTGGGGCGACGATCTGGGCGGCGACGAGGAGACCATCCTCTGCAGGCAGTTCGACCGGCCGGTGATGGTCCACCGCTATCCGGCGGAGATGAAGGCGTTCTACTTCAAAAAAGATCCGCGGGATCCCAAGGTCGCGCTCGGCGTCGACGTCCTCGCCCCGGAGGGCTACGGGGAGATCGTGGGAGGTGGCCAGCGCGAGGACGATTACGCGACGCTGAAGGCAGAGATCGAAAAGCACAAGCTCCCGCTGGACGCCTTCCAGTGGTACCTCGATCTGCGCAAGTACGGCAGCGTGCCGCACGCCGGCTTCGGACTCGGCGTGGAGCGGACGGTGGCCTGGATTTGCGGCCTGCACCACGTGCGGGAGACCATCCCGTTCCCGCGGATGATGGAACGGCTCACGCCTTGAAGCTGCTGGCCGCGCTGTTCGCGCTGATGCTCGCCGTCGGCCTCGTAACCCTCTGGCTGTGGCGCCGTTCCCCCGAGCCGGAGCCGTGTCAATCGCGCACCGTCGCCCAATCCCGGTCCCCCGACGATCGCTCGGATGCCGAGATCTACGAACTGAAGTGCGGCGCTTCCCTGACCACTCACATCGCGCTGCGTCCCGCGATGGCGTCTCCCAAAGCGCGCGCTGACATCCTCGTCGTGGAAGGAACCGCACCGCTCCGCATGACCTGGACGTCCGCTCGGGAAATCTCGATCGACGCGCCGGAGACACGCATCCTGGTCACGGAAACGCGGTGGCGCGACGTGAGCGTGAAGGTCCGCCCCACGCACTGAAAAACGACTTGGCGTGCTCGGCGGTTGAACTGAGCCGTTACCGTTTCTTCTTCTTGAAGACGTTCTGCTTCGGTTCGGCGGGCACGTACCTTTGGGGCGGAGGCGGCACCGGCTTTCGCCCCGGTCGCGTCGGCGTCTGAGGCGGCGGCGGCTCGGACTCGATCGCCGGCGCGATGGCCGGTTCCGCCGCAATCGGCGGCGGCGGCGCCGGCGACTGTACCTTCACCGTGCGCTGCTCCACCCGCGCCTGCCCGCGCGCCACCTTCGAGAGGGCCGCGATCATCCTCTGCGGCTCGACCGCGAATACCACCGCCCGCCCCGGGCCCTGCATTTCGTCGATCAGCGTGCGCACGCCGGTGTCCGCGGGCAGCCGCGGCGGCAGTTGGAGGGCAGCGTCCTTCACCCCCGCCTGCGTCAACTTGCGCAGCGCCTCCGCTACGTGAGCCTGAAGCTGCTCGTCGCTCTGGTCCGAGGGGCCGATGCCAAAGAGAAACATCTTGCGAAACGCGAGCCGCGGGCCGGGTGAGGTGAGCACCGCCTCGCCCGCCTCGCCCGTGAGCTGCCCTCCGCGCACGAGCTTCGAGAGTCGCGCGGTGAGCCGCCAGTCGACGAGGCCGGCCAGCCCGGTGAGGGGCCGCTCGTCGGAGCTGACGAAGAGGCAAAGGGATTCCGCAGCCGCCTGATCGATCGCGTCCAGTGTGAGGGGGAAGAAGGTCAGATCCATCTAGGCTTTCCTGTCCAGCTTCGGCGTCGCGTTGGGCAAGTCCATGTGCGCGATCCTGTCCAGCACGCCGTTCACGAACGCCGAAGACTCCTCCGAGCCATATTTCTTCCCCAACTCGACGGCCTCGTTGAGCGTCACCCGCACGGGAACGTCCGCGCGCCGCAGGATCTCGTAGACCGCGAGCCTGAGGATATTCCGATCAACACGCGCCATGCGCTCCAGCTTCCAGTGCGTGCTGCTGGTCTGGATCAACGCGTCGATCTGCGGCCTTTCCGACTGGACTCCGCGGACGAGCTCGTCCGCGAACCTCTCGGTGGCTTCGTCGGCTTCCTCGAAGTGCGCCAGCACCCCGCGGACGGCGTCGCGCGGATCGCCCCCGCTCAGGTCGAGTTGATAGAGCGCCTGGAGCGCGCACTCCCGGGCTTTCGTCCGCGAGCCCACGCCTTACTCTGCTCCGGCCGCGCGCAGCGCCTGGATCTGCTCCAGGCAGGCGAGCGCGGCCTCGCCGCCCTTGTCGGCCCGCCTCGGATCGGCGCGCTCCTGCGCCTGCTCGAGCGTTTCACAGGTGAGCACCCCGAAGGCGATCGCGATCGGGTGCGGGCTCGTTCCGCATTCCAGCGCCAGCGCCCCAAGCGCGCGCGCGACCTCGTCGCAGAGGACGCGGTAATGGTCGGTCCCGCCGCGGATCAGGCAGCCGAGGGCCACGATCCCGTCGATGCCGCCTTTTCGCGCGATTCGCGCGGCCAGCGGCGCCAGCTCGAACACGCCCGCGCAGCGATACACGTCCACCCCCGCGGCCTTGCGCTGCGAAAGCGCCTTTTGCGCGCCTTCGAGAAGCTGCTCGACGAGCTCGGCGTTCCAGCGCGTGGCGACGATGGCGATCCGCATCCCTTGCGCCGACAGCTCCCGCTCGGGCGGAGTTCCCCTGCTCATGTGCCGCACATCCTACTTCTTCGTCAGCGAGAGCAGGTGTCCCATCTTGTCCCGCTTCGACTGCAGATAGCTCTCGTTTTCGTGGGAGAGACCCGCCTCGATGGGCACGCGCTCCACCACCTCCAGATCGTACAGGCGCTTGAGGCCGTCGATCTTCTTCGGGTTGTTCGTCATCAGCCGTAGCTTGCGCACGCCCACGTCGCGGAGGATCTGCGCCCCGATGCCGTAGTCGCGCAGATCCGCCTTGAAGCCGAGCTTCACGTTGGCCTCGACGGTGTCGTGGCCCTCGTCCTGGAGGTTGTACGCTTTCAGCTTGTTCACCAGGCCGATGCCGCGCCCTTCCTGGTCGAGGTAGACGAGCACGCCCTTCCCCGCCTCGTCGATCATCTGCAGCGCGCGGTGGAGCTGCGGGCCGCAGTCGCAGCGGCGGCTGCCGAACACGTCGCCGGTCAGGCACTTGGAGTGGACGCGCACCAGCACCGGCTCGTCGGGCTCCCAGGTGCCTTTGACGAACGCGACGTGCTGGGCGGAGTCGACGTCGTTCTCGTACGCGATGCAGCGCATGTCGCCGCCGAACTCGGTGGGAACGCGCGCTTCCGCGCCGCGCCGCACCAGCGATTCGCGGTGCATCCGGTACTGGATGACGTCCGCGACCGAGAGGATGTGAAGGCCATGGGCGGCCGCGAATCGCTGCAGATCCGGCATGCGCGCCATCGTCCCGTCGTCGTTCATCACTTCGCAGATCACGCCAGCGGGAGTGAGGCCGGCGAGGCGGCAGAGATCGACGCTACCTTCGGTCTGTCCAGCGCGCACCAGCACTCCTCCCTTGCGGGCGCGCAGGGGAAATACATGACCCGGCCGCACGAGATCGTCCGGCTTCGCGTTGGGATCGATGGCAGCGCGGATGGTCGTCGCGCGGTCGTGGGCGCTGATCCCGGTGGTGACGCCCCGGGCGGCTTCGATGCTGACGGTGAAGGCGGTGGTGTACGTGCTCTCGTTCTCGTTGACCATCATGGTCAGACCGAGCTGCTTCACCTGGTGCTCGGTGAGCGAGAGGCAGATCAGGCCCCGTGCGTGCTTGGCCATGAAGTTGATCGCCTCGGGCGAGACGAACTGCCCGGCGAGCACGAGATCGCCCTCGTTCTCCCGATCGGCGTCGTCCACCAGGATGACCATGCGGCCCCGGCGCAGCTCATCGAGCGCTTTTTCGACGCGGGCGATGGTGTGTTCCACTGCGTTGCTCCTTCAGGCCCGGAATTGCATCAGGCGCGCCACGTGTTTTCCGAGAATGTCGGCCTCGACGTTCACCTTTGCTCCCACCTCTTTGATGCCCCAGGTGGTCGCGCGCAGCGTCTCGGGAACGAGGAAGAGCGAGATGCGGTCGGGGTCGACGACCGCGTTGACGGTGAGCGAGATGCCGTCCAGCGCGATCGAGCCTTTCGAGACCACCAGAGGCGCGAGGCCGGCAGGCAGCTTCAATGCGACGAGTACCCCCTCGCCGACGCTCTCGCGGCGCACGATCTCGCCCACGCCGTCCACGTGCCCCAGCACGAGATGGCCATCCAATCGATCGCCGAGCGCCATCGGCCGCTCGAGGTTGACCCTGTCGCCGGCCCTGCGGTCGCCGAGCGTGGTCTTCTCCAGCGTCTCGGCGCTCACGTCGGCGGTGAACTGGTCGCCGGAGAAGTCGACGGCCGTGAGACAGGCGCCGTCCACGGCGATGCTCGCCCCGCGCGGCAAGCCGGAGAGCCGGGTCCGCACCGACAGGCGCGCACCTTTGGGCACCCGATCGACCGCCGTCACGGTTCCAACGTCCTCGATGAGGCCGGTGAACATCGAGGCGGGTATACAACGTCCGTCTCCCGCCCGCTTGCTTGAATCTCCCCCGAGAGTCACCATCCAATGAGCATGAACCCCCTCCGCCCGACCCTGATCTTCGCGTTCATCGCCGCTCTGGCCGGCGCGTCCAGCACCGCGATCGCGCAGGAAAATCCTGCAGCGTACGAGGCGCCTCCGCCGCCCCCCGACGACGGCGTGGAGACGCCTCCGCCGCCCTCCGCACAACCTCCGCCGCAGGCTCCGGATCAGCGGACGTTCGAGCAGCAGCTTTCGCCGTATGGGCGTTGGGTCGACACGCCGGAATACGGGCGCGTCTGGATCCCCGCGAACGTGGGATCCGACTGGCAGCCGTACTCGGACGGGCAGTGGGTGAGCACGAGCTCGGGCTGGTCGTTCGCAGCGCCGGTCCCCTGGGGATGGGCCGTCTATCATTACGGCCGCTGGGGCTGGCGCGCGGGGTTCGGGTGGTACTGGGTACCCGGATACGTCTGGGCTCCCGCCTGGGTGTCCTGGCGTTGGGCGAACGGCTACGCCTGCTGGGCGCCGCTGGCGCCGCGCGGCTACATCTATGGCCGCGGATGGCGAGGCTGGGTGGTAGTGCCGCACGCGCACTTCGCGCATCCGATCCGCCGCTGGATCGTGCCCAGGGCGCAGGTCAGCGTGATTGTCCGCTCTGGCCGTCCGGTCCGTGCCTTCCCCACCTGGCACGCGCGCCAGTTCAACGGGCATCACGGCGGCGGGCACCGCGCGCACGGCCGCCGGTAAGCGCGCGCCACCCATCTTTTGATACCGTCGCCAGGTCCGACCTGGAGGGCGGATGCCCCTGCCCCTTATCGCCGAGCTGAAGCGCCGGCGCGTCTTTCGCGCGCTGGTCGCTTACGGCGGCATCCGCGGCCGGAGCAAATCTTCTGATGCGCCACCCTCGATCGTCGTCCTCCCGTTCGTGAACCTGAGCGCCGAAAGGGAAAATGAATACTTCTCCGACGGGATGACGGAGGAGATCATCAATGCGCTCGCGAACATCGAGGGATTGCGGGTGGTGGCCCGCACCTCGGCATTTTCCTTCAAAGGCAAGAACGTCGACATCCGCAAGATCGGCGAGGAGCTCAAAGTGTCCACCGTGCTCGAGGGCACGGTCCGGCGCCAGGGCAACCAGCTGCGCGTCGCCGCACAGCTCATTGCCGCCAACGACGGCTATCACCTGTGGTCGAAGACGTACGACCGGGAGCTGAACGACATGTTCCTGGTCGAGGACGACGTGGCCCGTGCCATCGTGCAGGCGCTCAAGCCGAAGCTGGTGCAACCGACGGCGATGGTCGAGCGCACGACCGACAGCAGCGAAGCGCACGACTTGTACCTGAAAGGCCGCTATTTGTGGAACCAGCGCTCGAAGGAGGGTCTCACCAGGGCCATTGCCCTGTTCGAGCGGGCAATCGCCCTCGACGCGGGTTACTCGCTGGCCCATTCCGGCCTGGCGGACTGCTACAACGTTCTGGGGGACTACGGAGGAACGCAAGGCGAGGAGGTTGCGTCCAAAGGAAAGACGCATGCGCTCGCGGCCGTGAAACTCGACGATGGACTCGCGGAAGGTCACGCATCACTGGCGGCGTACATGGACCGTGAATGCGACTGGGATGGCGCGAACCGCGAGTTCACGCGCGCCATCGAGTTGAGGCCGGGGTACGCGACGGCTCATCACTGGTACGGTTTCACTCTTCTCGGCCAGGGGCGGCTGGCCGAAGCGCGAGCAGAGGCAGAACGGGCGCGACAGCTCGATCCCACCTCCGTCATCATCAACACGTTCCTCGTCACCGTGCTGCACCACGCCGGTGAATACGATGCCGCCGTCGATCAGGCGCAAAAAACGCTCGACCTGAACCCGGGATTCGACCTCGCACGCGTGTTTCTCGCCTATTCCCATCTTCGCGCCGGCAGGCTCGCGGACGCACTCGGGGCCCTGGACAGGGCACCTGCGCCTTCGTCGCAGCTTTCAGTCGTGCGCGCGCATCTGCTCGCCGCGTCCGGCGCGACGACCGATGCGAGCCGTATGCTGACCGAGGTCGAGGCGCATTTCGACGCCAACCCGGTGCCACGTGGATCCCTCGCGTTGGCTCATCTCGCGCTCGGCGAGGAGGACGCGGCATTCGTTTGGTTGGAAAAGGGCTTCGTGGCGCGCGACCAATCCGTGCGCACGATCAAGTTGAACCCGATGTGGGAGCCGATACGCTCGGACCCACGATATCGCGCCCTGCTCAAACGGATGAATCTCGAGCGCTGACGGAACGAGCGGGTCGGCAGATCACGAGCAGGTCTGGCCCGATCCGCTCGACTGCCTGGAGCCGGACCGCCAATGAGCGCGAGCGCGACTGACCGGCCCACGACAGGGCGTCCGCGCCGAAGATCTTCGGTGCGATGAACAGGCGCAGCTCATCCCAGAGCTGCGCTGCGAGGAACTCGCCGTGCACCTTCGCGCCGCCTTCGACGAGCACGGTGGTGATCCCGCGGCGTCCCAGACGCCGCAGCACCGCCAAAAGGGGGCCGCGCTCCGAGATGGTTTCGCCAGGCTGGCGCAGGATCCGGGCTCGCGGCGGAATCGTTCCGAGGACGACGCGCAACGGATTCCGCCCCCCGCGGACGCCGCGCACGGTCAGTCGGGGGTCATCGACCCGGACCGTGCCGGCCCCGACCAGCACCGCGTCGAGCTCGTTGCGCCAGCGGTGGACCAGGCGGCGCGACGCTTCGGAGCTGATCCACTTCGAATCGCCGGCGGCGGTCGCCAGCTTTCCGTCGAGCGTGATGGCGGCCTTCAACACCACCCAGGGAATCCCGGTGGTGATGAATTTGAACCAGGCCTCGTTGGCGGCGTCGCACTGCGCACGCAGGACGCCGGCGCGAACCTCGATGCGGGCGCGGCGAAGCCGGCGGGCGCCGTGGCCGTCCACGAGCGGATTCGGGTCCGCGCTGCCGAAGAACACGCGCCTGACTCCGGCGGCGATGAGCGCATCGGTGCACGGAGGCGTGCGTCCCTGATGGTTGCAAGGCTCGAGCGTCACGTAGACGTCTGCGCCGCGCGCCTTCGCTCCTGCCGCCCGGAGCGCATTCACCTCCGCATGCGGAAGCCCTGCCCTCTGATGATGGCCGCGGCTGATGACCCGGCGGCCGCGGACGACGACGGCGCCGACGGCGGGGTTGGGATGCGTGCGCCCGCGCCCCTTCTCCGCCTCGTCGAGAGCGAGGAGCATGAATTCCTCGCCGGTCACTTCTTCGGCGCGCTCTTGCGCTCGGAGATCAGCTCCTTCAGCTCGCTCATGAACTCGCCGAGGTCCTTGAAGGAGCGGTAGACGCTGGCGAAGCGGACGTAGGCCACCTCGTCCAGCCGCGCCAGCTCGCGCATCACCGCCTCGCCGATCACGGAGCTGGGCACTTCCTTCTCGCCCATTTCCTGCAGCCGCCGCTCGATGCCGTCCACCACCGCTTCGAGCTGATCCGCGCCAACCGGCCGCTTCTGGCAGGCGAGCTTCAGGCCTTCGAGCACTTTCTGGCGATCGAACGACTCCCGGCGGCCGTCCTTCTTGACCACCATGGGCAGGATCTCTTCGACGCGTTCGTAGGTGGTGAAGCGCCGCTGGCAGCCGAGGCATTCGCGCCTGCGCCGGATGACCGCGCCCTGGTTGGAGAGGCGGGAGTCGATCACCTTGTTCTCGACCTCGGCGCAGAACGGACACTTCACGGGTCAGGTGAGCCTCTTCGCGTAGAGCGGGAACTGGCGGGCGAGCTCGCGCACCTCGCCGCGCACGCGCCCGATCTCCGCTTCGTCGTCCGGACGGTCGAGCACGCGGACGATCAGTCTCGCCACCTGCTTCATCTCCCGGACTCCCATTCCGCGGGTGGTGAGCGCGGGCGTGCCCAGCCGCAGGCCGCTGGTCACGAAGGGCTTCTCCGGATCGCCGGGGATCATGTTCTTGTTGGTGGTGATGTCGGCCCTCTCCAACGCTGCCTCCGCCACCTTGCCGGTGAGCTTCTTCGGGCGCAGGTCGCAGAGCACCAGGTGCGTGTCGGTGCCGCCGGCCACCAGGCGCAGACCGCCCTCGATGAGGCCCGCCGCGAGCGCCTGAGCGTTGTCGAGGATGCGCTGCTGGTACTCCTTGAAGTCCGGCTTCAGCGCCTCGCCGAATGCGACCGCCTTCGCCGCGATGATGTGCTCGAGCGGGCCGCCCTGGATTCCCGGGAACACGTTCGAATCGACGGCCTTGGCGTGTTGCTGCTTGCAGAGGATCAGCCCGCTGCGCGGCCCGCGCAGCGTCTTGTGAGTGGTGGTCGTCACCGCATCCGCCAGAGGGACCGGCGAGGGGTGCAAGCCGACGGCGACCATGCCGGCGATGTGCGCGATGTCGCAGATCAGCATCGCGCCCACCTCCTCGGCAATCTCGCGCAGCTTGACGAAATCGAGCGTGCGCGGGTAGGCGGAAGCTCCGCAGAGAAAGGCGCGCGGCCGAACTTCGCGCGCCTGCTTCCGCGTGGCGTCGAAGTCGATGCGCTCGGTCTTGGGATCGAGACCGTAGTGATGGATCTCGAAGAGTTTCCCGGAGAAGTTCACCGGCGAGCCGTGCGTCAGGTGGCCGCCCTGTGCGAGCGAGAGCGACATGATGCGATCGCCCGGCCGCAGCAGCGCAAAGTACGTGGCCATGTTCGCCTGCGAACCCGCGTGCGGCTGCACGTTGGCGTGCTCGGCTCCGAACAGCGCCTTGGCCCGATCGATGGCGAGCTGCTCGACCTTGTCGACCACCTCGCACCCGCCGTAGTAGCGCTTTCCCGGAAGGCCCTCGGCGTACTTGTTGGTGAGCGTCGAGCCCTGCGCTTCCAGAACGGCCTCGGAAACGAAGTTCTCGCTGGCGATCAGCTCCAGCCCCTCCGCCTGCCGCCGCGTTTCTTCCCGAATGAGGCGCGCGATCTCTGGGTCGACTTCCTGGAGGGAGCGGTCCATCGAGGCGGGCGGCATGTGCGCCCGCTTCTATCATTCGAAGCGCTGGAAGGCTACGACCGCGTTGGTGCCTCCGAACCCGAAAGAGTTCGAAACTGCGGTCTTGATCCGCACCTCGCGCGCCTGATTCGGCACCACGTCCACATCGCACTGTGGATCCTGGTGCTCGACGTTGATCGTGGGCGGAATGATCCCGTGGTACAGCGCCAGCGCGGAGAATGCGGCCTCGACGCCGCCCGCGGCGCCGAGCAGATGGCCCGTCATGCTCTTCGTGGAGCTGACCATCAGCCCTTTCTTCGCCCAATCTCCGAAGACGCTCTTGATCGCCTTCACCTCGGCGATGTCTCCGACCGGCGTGGAAGTGCCATGCGCGTTGACGTACTGCACATCCTCCGGCCGGAGCCCGGCATCCTGCAGGCACAGGCGCATCGCGCGCTCTGCGCCGCCTCCACTCGGCTGCGTGATGTGGAAGGCGTCGGCGGTGGCGGCGTACCCGGTCAGCTCGCAATAGATGCGCGCGCCGCGGCGCTTCGCGTGCTCCAGCTCTTCGAGGATGAGGATGCCCGAGCCCTCGCCCGGCACGAAGCCGTCGCGGTCCTTGTCGAATGGCCGTGAAGCCTTTTCCGGCGCATCGTTGCGCTCGCTGACGGCGCGCGCGGACGTGAAGCCGGCGATCCCCAGGAGCGTGATCGTCGCCTCCGCCCCGCCGCTGATCATCACGTCGACGTCGCCGTGCTGCAGGTGGCGCAGGGATTCCCCGAGCGCGTGATTGCCGGTGGCGCAAGCGGAGACCGGAGCATAGTTCACGCCGGCGGCGCCGTAGCGGATGGAGATCTGTCCGCCCACAAGGTTGACGATGATGGAAGGAATGAAGAAGGGGCTGACGCGCCGGTGCCCCTTCTGGACTGCCGTCAGATGCGTTTCCTCGAGAGTGGCGAGTCCGCCCATGCCGGACCCGACGATCACGCCGGTCCGCTCTCCGAGCGGCTTGTCGGTGGGGAGCCCCGCATCCCTGAGCGCAAGCTCGGTCGCCGCCAGTCCGAACTGGATGAAGAGGTCGTTGCGCCGGGCCTCTTTCTTGTCCATGAACTGCGAGGCGTCGAAGTTCTTCACTTCTCCGGCGATCCGGCTGGGTAGCTCCTTCGCATCGAAGCGAGTGATCGGGCCGATGCCGGACTTGCCGGCGATGGCGGCCTCCCACGACTGCTTGGTGCCCGTTCCCAAGGGAGTGACGAGGCCGATTCCGGTGACGACCACTCTGCGTTCGACGCGCTGCATGTGCTGAACCTATTTCTTGTGCTCGTTGATGAAGTTCACCGCGTCCTGGACCGTCTTGATGTGCTCGGCCTCCTCGTCGGGGATCTCGACCTCGAACTCCTCTTCCATCGCCATCACCAGCTCGACGATGTCCAGCGAGTCGGCGCCGAGGTCCTCGATGAAGGCGGATTCCGCCTTGATCTCGTCCTCGCCGACCCCGAGCTGCTCCGCGATGATGCTCTTGACCTTCGCCTCGACGGACATGGGCCGATCCTTTCTATCCCTGAAGCTAAAACTGGCGCGGCCTTGTAGCACGCTTTTGCGCGCTCGCAAGCCCGCCCGCGTCACAAGTTATTGACAGACTCCATTGATGCACCGGTTCTCGGCGGGGCAGTCGAGGTCGCTGCTGCAGCGCAGTGACGCTGGACGGGTGACGCACTGGCCGTAGTAGCACGACTCCGGGTAGATGCAGTCCCGGTTTTCGGTACAGCTTGCCACCGCCTTCCCTCCTCTGTTGCAGATGCCGACCTTGCAGACTTCCCCTTCCTTGCAATCCTTGTGGCCGGCGCACTGCACCGTGCAGTGACCGTTGCGGCAGCGATACGAGTCGAGGCACTGGGGCTGACCGTCCGGGCCCGGCTGCGTGCCGTCGCCCTCGCAGTCTCCGAACGACTGGAACTGGCAAGTACGGCCCTGCACTGCGACGCCGCCGTCCGCCGGCGCCGAGCCGTCGACGCATTCGAGCCCATACGCGCAGTCGAAATTCCGGGTGCAGGCGTCGTTCCGCATCTTCTTCTTCAGCTCGCCCTGACCCTGGCACGCGGCGAGCGCGAGGAGCGCGGCGACGGCCGCCTGCTTCACTTGAACACCTCCCGCAACACGGTCGACAGACCCGCCGGGTCCTCCACCGGATAAGCGCGCAAGCCCTTGTCGATGCGCCGCACCAAACCGGAGAGCACCTTGCCTGGGCCGATCTCGACCACGGTGTCGACGCCGTTCACGGCCATCTTCTGGATCGTCTCGACCCAGCGGACGGCGGCGGTGACCTGCGTGAGCAGCAGCGCCACGATCCGCGCCGGATCGGTGTTGGGCTCGGCGGTGGCGTTGGCGATCACCGGCGCATTCGGCTGCTTGATCTGGATGCCGCCCAGCACTTCCGCGAGCTTCGGCTGCACCGGGGACATGAGCGAACAGTGGAAGGGAGCGCTGACCGGCAAGGGCACGGCGCGCTTTGCGCCCTTCGCCTTGCACACCGCGATCGCGCGGTCCACCGCCGCCGCGTGCCCGGCGATGACGGTCTGCTCCGGCGAATTGTAGTTGGCGGGCTCCACCACCTTGCCGGGTTCGTGCTCGCGCGCCTCGGCGCATGCCTCCTTCACCCGCTGCGGCTCGAAGCCGAGGATCGCGGCCATGGCCCCTTCGCCCGCCGGGACGGCGTCCTGCATGAAGGTGCCACGCGCGCGCACGGCCCGCACTCCGTCCTGCAGGCTCATCGATCCCGCGGCCACCAGCGCCGAGTACTCGCCCAGCGAATGGCCTGCGTAGAACGCGGGAAACTGGAAACCGCCGCCAGCTTCACGCATCAGGACGCGGTGGACCGCCGCGGAGACCGCGAGGATCGCCGGCTGTGTGTTGGCAGTCCTGCGCAGATCGTCTTCCGGACCTTCGAACATCAGCTTGAGCAGCCCGCCGCCGAGCGCCGCGTCGGCTTCGTCGAGGGCGGCGCGCGCCGCCGGAAACGCCTCGGCGAGCGCCTGTCCCATCCCCACGTACTGTGATCCCTGCCCGGGAAATACGAATGCGAGCTTCATGGGTCACCAGCGCATGAGCGCGCTGCCCCAGGCCATTCCGCCGCCGATCGCCATCATCAGGATCAGATCGCCGTCCTTGAGCTTGCCGGCGCGGTTGGCCTGATCGAGCGTGAGCGGCACCGAGGCGGAAGAAGTGTTGCCCACCTGATCGATGTTCACCTCGCACTTCTCCAACGGAATCTCCAGCCGCTTCATCACCGCGTCGAGGATACGGAGGTTCGCCTGGTGCGCGATCACGTAGTCGACGTCCTTCGGCTGATAGCCGTTCCGCTGCAGCGCCTCGCGCGAGGCGGCCTCGAGCACCCGGACGGCCGTCTTGTAGACCTCGCGGCCGTTCATCTTGATGAACTGCTCGCGCTTCTCCCAGACGTCGGGACTGAACGGCTTCTGGCTTCCGCCGCCGGGGATCTTGAGGATGTCCGCCTGCGTCCCGTCGGTGTACAGGTGGGTGGAGAGGATTCCACGGTCCGGCCGAGTCTCGGGGACGACGACCATCGCGCCGGCGGCGTCGCCGAAGAGCACGCAGGTGGCCCGGTCCTTCCAGTCCGAGATCCGGGTGAGAAGCTCGGCGCCGATCACCAGCACCTTCTTCGCCGTACCGCCGCGGAGGAAGCTGTCGGCGATGGAGAGCGCGTACAGGGAGCCTGCACACGCCGCGCTGACGTCGAAGCAGACCGCCTTCTTCGCTCCGATCTTCGCCTGCACGAGCGCCGCCGCTGAAGGAAACGGCATGTCGGGCGTCACGGTGCCGACGACGATCATGTCGAGCTCGGCCGGCGCGATTCCGGCCATCTCCAGCGCCTTGTGCGAGGCGGCCGTCGCCATGTCGCTGGTCGCCTCGTCCGGGGCCGCGATGCGACGCGCGCCAATCCCGGTGCGCTCGCGGATCCAGGCGTCGCTGGTGTTGATGCCGAATTCCTTCACCAGGTCATCGTTCGTGACCTTGCGGGCGGGGAGATACGTGCCGGTTCCGACGATGCGCGAGCGTTGCATGTGCTTCTCCGCAAAAAGGCGCGGAGATTACAGCGTATACGCGCCGCGTCAAGACGCAGCGCGCTGCGCAAAAAGCTCCTCTCCGCGCCGCGCCGCCGCGGTGAGGTCCTCCTCAAGATGCTGCTGCGCGAACGCTTCGGCCCCGGACAGCGCGTTCAGGATCGCGCGGTGTGTGGAGCGCCCGTGCGCGATCATCGCGACCCCTTGGACGCCGAGCAGGGGAGCGCCGCCCACCTCCTCGTAATCGACACGCTTCTTCACCTGTTCCAGCTGCGATTTGATCAAAAGAGCGCCGGCGCTCGCCACCCTGCTGGACTGGATCTGGCGCTTGAGGAGCTGTCCGAATGCCCAGACGGCGCCCTCCGCCGTCTTCAGCAGCACGTTGCCGGTGAACCCGTCGGTCGCGATCACGTCGAACAGTCCGGAGAAGACATCCTTGCCCTCGACGTAGCCGGCGAACGCTATCCCGCTTTCGGGCTTGCGCAAGGCCGCTGCGACGGCGCGCGTCAGTTCGGTCCCCTTTCCTTCTTCCTCGCCGTTCGCGACCACGCCGACCTTCGGGTGAAGGACGCGGAGCACGCGTCGCGCGTAGACCTCGCCCATCAGCGCGAACTGGGCGATCTGCAGCGGCGTGCACTCGACGTTGGCTCCCATGTCGACGAGCACGGCCCGGCCGGCGCCGCCGAGAGTCGGCAACGAGCCGCCGATGCACGGCCGGTCGACGTGGTCGAGCCGCCCGAGCACGAACAGCGCGCCGGCCAGCACCGCCCCGGAGTTTCCCGCGGAGACCATGGCCGAAGCCTCGCCGGACTTGCACAGATCGAAGCAGACGCGCATCGAGCTGTCCTTCTTGCGCCGCAAGGCCTGGCCGGGGTGCTCGTCCATCTCCACCACTTCCGAGGCGTGGCGGATCTGCAGCTCTTCTTCGCCGGCGCCGAGCCGCTGCAATTCGGAGCGCAGCCGCGCTTCGTTCCCGACGAGCAGGATCTGCAGGCCCCGCTCGCGATGAGCGCGCAGGGCACCCTCGACGGTCGATGCGGGCGCGAGGTCCCCGCCCATGGCGTCGAGCGCGATCATGGTACAGGCCAAAGCATAGGCGCATACCCGCGCCTTCGGCGCGGGAGCGCCTACTCCTCGGCGCCGGGCTGTACCTGCTTGCCGCGATATTGGCCGCACTTCGGGCAGGCGCGGTGCGGGAGAACCGGCTCGCCGCAGTTGGGGCAAGTCCCGACGTTGGGAGCGGTGGCCTTCCAATGCGCGCGCCGCTGGTCGCGCTTCTGGCGGCTGGTTCTCTTCTTCGGAACGCCCATTCACTTCTCCTTCTTCTGCAGCTGGATGCCCTTCAGGGCGGCCCAGCGCGGATCCACGACGGAGCGGTCGCAGCCGCACTCGCCTTCGTTGAGGTCCTTGCCGCATCTGGCGCAGAGGCCGAGGCAGTCCTCGCGGCAGAGCGGCGAGGAGGGAATCTGCAGAAGGATCTGCTCGCGGAGGGCCGCAGCGAGATCGATCTCCTTGCCGGCGTAAGCCTCCTCGTCGACGAGGCCGGGATCGAAGCTGCCTTCAGCATCGTCGGCGCGGTGCTCTTCGCGCTCGTGCACGGCCTGGGCTTCGGGGACGTAGGTGCGGATCAGCTCGGCGGCTTCTTCGATGCGTACGGCGTTCAGGCACCGCTTGCACGGACCGGTCAGCGGAACGCGGAATTTCGCCTGGACCAGTACCTTGCGGCCCATCTTGGTGGCGGTTCCACGCAGATGCGATGCGCCGGCGGCGTGGAACTCGGTAGGCGGATCGGCGCGCAGGACGCCGTCGAGAAATTCACGCGTCAGGTCCGCCTCGAAGGGCTGGTTTGCCTCTTCGAGGGCATCCACATTGAGAATCAGATCGGCCACGGGCGCCCTGGGAGAGCGGCGTATTAATGGCGGACGCGCCGTGAAGTCAAGGCGATGCATGCCACGCGGAAGCCAGCCGACAGGCCGATCGTCGCGCGGCTCCTTCGAAAGTTGATAGGGTGCGCCACATGAAACGCGTCACGATCTCGTCCCTGATTTTCGCCCTGATCTTTGGCCTCCTCGCCACCTGGCTGGGCCCGAAGATGATCTCCTATTGGTACTCGCCACCGGTGCCCGCCGGCGCGGCGTCGGCATTCAACTGCACGGACGCCGTGAACTGGGCGATGAACAAGCTCGTCCTCACCCAGCTCATCGGCAGCGTCATCGGGTTCGCCGTCGGGATGATCGTCGGCATCGTCATGCGTGGAAAACCGGTGCCGCCGCCCGCGGCGCCACCTACGACGAAGGTCTGATACGGCACATTGACGGGGCGGGGGCATCGGAAGGACAAGGTGTCCCGGGCGCGCTGGCTGGGGGGAACGCGCGCAGGAAGGGGCGGCGGAACCGGGGATGACGCGGTTCCCTCGCCCCTTCCTCGATCCTGAAAGCATGAGGGCCCGGTTTATCGCGATTACCGATCGCGGCCCTTGCGACCCAGCTTCTCTCCGAACACGTCGCCGAGCGACGCCCGGCCTCCCTGCTGGTTGCGCATGTACTCCCGATAGTCCTCGCCCTCGTGGAGCGCCGCCTTCACCGAGAGCGCCACCTTGCGCTCGTGGGGATCCATGTCGATGACCTTCACGTCCAGCTCGTCGCCTTCCTTCACCACGTCGCGCGGGTTCTCCACGCGCTCGTCGCGAAGCTCACTAACGTGCACGAGGCCTTCGATGCCGGGCTCGATCTCCACGAAGGCGCCGAAGTCGGCGACCTTGGTGACCTTGCCCTTCACGCGGCTGCCGATCGGGTACTTCGTGGGCAGCTCCGTCCATGGATCCGGATGGAGCTGCTTGATGCCGAGGGAGAACCGCTCGTTTTCGACGTCGATGTTCAGCACCACCGCCTCGACCTCGTCACCCTTCTTGTACAGGTCGCCGGGGTGCTTGATGCGCTGGGTCCAGGAGATGTCGCTCACGTGCACGAGCCCGTCGATGCCCTCCTGCACGCCGACGAAGATGCCGAAGTCGGTGACGTTGCGCACCTGACCGCGGATGACCGATCCGATGGGGTACTGCTCCTCGAGCAGGGTCCAGGGATTCGGCTCGATCTGCTTCATGCCGAGGCTGATGCGCTTCGCTTTCGCGTCCACGTCCAGCACGACCGCGTTCACCTGGTCGCCGATGGCCATGACCTTGCTCGGGTGCTTCACCCGCTTGGTCCAGCTCATCTCGCTGATGTGGACCAGGCCCTCGACGCCCGGCTCCATTTCGATGAAGGCGCCGTAGTCCGTCAGGGAGACGACCTTCCCGGTGACGCGCGTTCCCGGCGGATACTTGTCCGCCGCATGCGCCCAGGGATCCTCCTGGATCTGCTTGAGGCCCAGGCTGACGCGCTCGGTGGCCGGATCGAATTTCAGCACGATCACGCGCAGCTCGTCGCCGACGTTGAGCATCTCGCTCGGGTGCCCGACGCGGCCCCAGCTCATGTCGGTGATGTGCAAGAGGCCGTCGATGCCGCCCAGATCGATGAATGCCCCGTAGTCGGTGAGGTTCTTCACGATGCCGGTGAGGACGGCTCCCTCCTTCAGCTTCTGGAGGGTGTCCTTCTTCAGCGTCTCCCGCTCCTTCTCGAGCAGGACGCGCCGGCTGAGCACGATGTTGCCGCGCTTCTTGTTGAACTTGATGACTTTGAACTTGAACTTCTCGCCGATCAGCTTGTCGAGATTGCGGATCGGCCGGAGGTCCACCTGCGAGCCGGGGAGGAACGCCTTCACACCGATGTCGACGGAGAGGCCCCCCTTGACCCGTCCGACGATGGTGCCCTCGACGAGCTCGTCGCGCTCGCACGCGGCGGAAATCTCGTCCCAGATGCGCATCTTGTCGGCCTTCTCCTTGGAGAGGACGACCATGCCCGTGTCGTTCTCGCGCGACTCGAGCAGCACTTCCACGGTGTCGCCCACCTTGACGTTGGGCTTGCCGTCGGCGAGGCCGAACTCCTGGATGGGAACCTGGCCCTCGCTCTTGTACCCGATGTCCACAACTGCGTAGTCCTTGGTGAGCTGGACCACCGTGCCGCGGACGATCTCGTTCTCCTTCAGCTCGCCGCCCTTCGTCGTGCCCCTTCCCTTGAAGGACTCCTCGAGCATTGCAGCGAAGTCTTCCTCGCCGCCGATCAAGTCACTTTGCGGATTCGCCATTTAAAGGTTTGCCTGCGATTCTTTTCAAGTCGCCCCCTGAAAACGAAAGCGCCGCTTGCCATGGGGAGTGATGGCAAACGGCGGAAACCGGACTCCGCCTGAAAGCGCGGGCGGACCCTACTGAACGCCCCGGATGGTGTCAAGGTTGCCCGGAATTCAGATGCTTCAGCCGCTCCGAGGCTTCGCGAAAACACCGTTCCACGACCTGATCCAGGTCCAGTCCGGTGGTGTCCACCAGGATCGCGTCGGAGGCGGCGCGAAGCGGGGCGATGCTGCGCTCGCTGTCGTCCCGGTCGCGCCGCCGCTGGTCGGCCAGGACCTCTGACAGAGGGACGGACAGTCCCCTCTCCACCAGCTCCGCATGGCGCCGCTGTGCCCGCGCCTCGTCGGAAGCGGTGAGGAAGAACTTCACGTCGGCGTCCGGAAAAACGACGGTCCCGATGTCGCGTCCTTCGAGCACGGACCCGCGGCGCGAGGCGTGTCCAAGGTCGCGCTGCAACTGCAGGAGCTCTTGCCGGACGACCGGCCGCGCCGACACGACGCTCGCGCCGCGGCTGATCTCCGGCGTGCGGATCGCGTCGGTCACGTCTTCGCCGCCGAGAAGCACGCGGTCGCCGCGGAAAGTGATGCCCAGGCCGGCATGGAGGAGGCGGCGCAACCCCTCGTCGTCCTCCCAGCCCACCGCCGCGCGACGCGCGGCGAGCGCGACGGAGCGGTAGATGGCGCCCGTATCGATGATGGTAAAGCCGAGCCGCCTGGCGAGCTGACGAGCAACCGTGCTCTTGCCCGCACCGGCGGGCCCGTCGATGGCGACGATGGGCACGGTCACGCCGGGCGAGATAACCCGGGCGGGGACGCGCATCAAGCGCTCAGGCGTGCAGCGTCACGAGCAGCACGAGGCGCACTGCGGCCACGGCGGCGACGCTCCAGGGCAACCAAGGTCGCGGCGCGCGGTCCGTCTCCGGGAGCTGCTCCTCGTCGTCGTCCGGCAAGGGCGGCGTAGACGGTCTCCCCGCCGCATCGATGGCGAGCACCGGCGAGAACGCGCCGGGCGTCAATCTCATGATGACGATGATTGCGAGAGCTGCCGCGATCGCCAGCGCCATTTGCTCCATGGTGGTCGCAAGCTGTGCGCTCTCACCGCGGAGTGGCTAGTGCCGCGGAGCGGACAGGCGAGCAGGCGCTTTGCTATGGTGCGCCGCCATGCGCGCCTTCATCGCCTCGATGCTCGCTTTCGCCTCCGCGGCCTTCGCTCAGCAGCAGGATTTCTCGAAGGTGGAGGTGAAGGCGGCGAAGGTTGCGGGCAACGTCTACGTGCTCACCGGCTCCGGGGGAAACATCGGCGCCACCGTCGGCGATGACGGAGTCGCGATCATCGACGATCAGTTCGCGCCGCTGGCCCCGAAGATCCAGGCGGCGCTCCGGCAGCTCTCGCCCAAGCCGGTGCGATTCGTGATCAACACGCACTGGCATGGCGACCACACCGGTGGCAACGCGGAGTTCGCCGACACGGCAGCGATCCTGGCTCACTCGAACGTGCGGAAGCGGCTGATGATGGGCGGCAAGACCACCTTCATCGAGTTCCCGCCGGTGACGGGAAAGGCCCTTCCCGTGGTGACGTTCGAGCAGGGCCTGTCGCTGTGGTGGAACGGAGAGGAGATCCGCGCCATCCACCCCGGCATCGGCCACACCGACGGCGACAGCGTGATCTGGTTCATGAAGAGCAACGTGGTCCACATGGGCGATGATTACTTCGCCAGCGCCTTTCCCTTCGTCGACCTCGGCAGCGGCGGGAGCGTGGTCAAGCTGATCGCCTCGCTGGATGTGATCCTCGGACAGATTCCCGCGGATGCGAAGGTCATCCCGGGACATGGGCCCGTGACCGACGTGGCGGGCCTTCGCAAGTATCGCCGCATGCTGGACGAGGTGGTCGCCACCGTGAAGAAGGCGCGCGCCGCGGGCAAGACCGTCGAGCAGATGCAGAAGGAAAAGATCCTCGCGCCCTGGGACGAGTGGGGAAAGGGATTCATCAAGGCGGACATCTTCATCGCGACCGTCGCCGAGGATCTGGCGAAGAAGTAGGCAGGTGCGCAGCTTCGCCACATGCCGATCAAGTCCTTGCAACAGCGAGCGAAGAAGGCGAAGCGCGAAGGAGTACCGGCTGCGATCCGGGACACGGACTTCGGCGGCGCCGCGAAGAGCCGCCATGCGGCGAAGAAGAGCCGCAGCATCCGGGCCCGCGCCGGCCTCGAGCAGCGAAAGGTCTCCCGGAAGAAGGCGCCTGGCGAGGGACTGGCGGCGCGCAAGCAGGCCGACTTTCCCCGGCCGGCCGGCGAGCCCGCACCGCGCAACCGGGCACGGCGCCGGATGGCGGGAACCGATCTGAAGGCGCCAAAGATCGGGTCGGACCGGTCTACGCTGGTGCCGTTCTAGCGCGGCGCTATGCCCCGTTCGACCCAGGTTGGGTCACCGGGCCGAGCTTGCGGAACTTTGCGTACCGGTCGTCGACGATGGCGCCGGGGCCCAGCTGCCGCAGGGCGCGCAAGTGGCGGCGCAACGCTCCGCCGAGGTTCTGGGCAGTGATGTCGGGATCGCGGTGTGCGCCGCCAGAGGCTTCCTCGACCAGCTCGTCGACGATGCCGAGCTCGTATGCATCGCGCGCCGTCAACTTCAGGGCTTCCGCGGCCTTCTCGCCCTTCGAGCTGTCGCGGTACAGGATCGCGGCGCAGGACTCGGGCGAGATCACCGAGTACCAGCTGTATTGAAGCATCAGCAGCCGGTTGCAGACCCCGATGGCCAGCGCGCCGCCGGACCCGCCTTCTCCGATGACGACCGAGATCACCGGTACCAACAGTCCCGCCATCTCCTCCAGGCAGACCGCGATGGCTTCCGCCTGGCCGCGCTCTTCCGCGTCGATTCCCGGGTAGGCGCCGGGAGTGTCGATGAAGGCGATCACCGGGCGCCCGAAGCGCTCCGCGAGCTTCATCAGCCGCAGCGCCTTGCGGTAGCCCTCCGGGCGCGGCATCCCGAAGCTGCGCACGATGTTTTCCTTGGTCGATCTCCCCTTCTGCTGTCCGATGACCATCACCGGCTCGCCGTCGAACCGGGCAAGTCCGCCGATCAGCGCCTGATCGTCGGCGAACGACCGGTCGCCGTGCAGCTCGAGCCAATCGGTGAACAGGCGCTGGACGTAGTCGAACATGTACGGACGGTTCGGGTGGCGCGACAGTTGGACCACCTGCCACCGCGACAGCTCGTTGAAGATCTCCTGCTGGAGCCTGGCGCAGCGCTTCTCCAGTCGGCGGATCTCGCCGTCCAGCGTGCCGGCGCTGCCCGAGCCCTCCCCGGTCGCTGCGTGCCGCTTCAACTCCGCGAGCTTCGTCTCCAGTTCCAGCAGCGGCTTCTCAAAATCGAGCGCGTATGTAGCCATCGAACCTTTCACGAAGGGGCGCCCTCGTACCACCGCCCCGCCTGCTCGCAAAGGCGCACCGCGTCGAACGGCCACTCCAGCGGCGCGCCGGCATCCTTGGCGAACCAGGTGCGCTGCCGTCGGGCGTACTGCCAGGTCCGCGCGTTGGTGCGCTCCTCCGCGAGGGCCCAGTCGCCGATCCGCAGCGCCTCGGCGCACTCCGCATAGCCGATGATCTTCAGCGCTTTCGTCGCTCCCCGCTGGATCAGCCATTCGGTCTCGCGCCGCAGCGAGCCGTCGCCAAACATCCGCCGCGTGCGCGTTTCGATTCGGGAGCGCAGGACGTCGCGAGGCGGATCGAGAAACCAGAGCGCCGCGTCGTAGCGCGCCTCCGCGAAGCCGTGCTCACGCTGCAGCTCACTCAGCGGCCTTCCCGACAGGGCGTGCACCTCCAGCGCCCGTTCGATGCGGACCCGGTCGTTGGGGAGGATCTTCGCGGCCGCCGCCGGATCGACTCCACGGAGCCGTTCGTGCAGCGCCGGCACGCCCTGCCCCTCGAATTCCTCGCGAAGCGCCTCGCGGAACTCCGGCGACGCGCCCGGCGCATCGAGCAGCCCGCGGAGCAAGGCGCGGATCCACAGCCCGGTCCCGCCCGCGATGATCGCGCGCTTTCCTCTGCTCGCGATCTGGGCAATGGCGGCATCCGCCAGCTCGACGAACCGCGCCGCGTCGAGCTGCTCCTCGGGTTCGGCGACGTCGAGCAGATGATGCCGCGCACGGGCCCGCTCCTCGGCCGTCGGCTTGGCCGTCGCAGCGTCGAGCCCGCGGTAGCACTGCTGGGAGTCCGCCGACACGATCTCCGCCCCGAGCTTTTCCGCCAACTCGACGGCCAGCGCGGTCTTCCCCGACGCGGTCGGGCCGCAGATCACGACCACCCGCTGCATCCGGCAACGTTACAACAGCTTGTCGGGCGTGATCGGAAGGGCGCGGATGCGCTTGCCCGTCGCATTGAACACGGCGTTGGCGATGGCCGCGGCGGCGCCGGTGATCCCGATCTCGCCGATGCCTTTCACCCCCGCCGGATCGACGATGTCGTCCTTCTCGACGGGAATGAAGATCGGGTCGATGACGACCACGTCCTTGTGAGACGGCACGTGGTAGTCCGCCAGGTCGCGCGTCATGATCCTGCCGAGCTTTTCGTCGTAGACGGAGTGCTCGTGCAGCGCCATGCCGATTCCCCAGACCATCCCGCCCATGAACTGGCTGCGGGCAAGGCGCGCGTTGAGGATGCGACCCGCAGCGAACGCGCCGATCAGCCGCGTCACCCGTACCATGCCGAGCTCCGGGTCCACTTCCACCTCGGCGAACTGGGCGCCGAACGAATGCAGCGCATATCTCTTCCGATCCTCGGACGGCGCGACTTCTCCCACCGCTTCCACCGATTCGCGAGGGCGGCCTCCGATCGCGTCGAGCTTCTGCCGCAACGCCCGGCACGCCGCCTCCACTGCCGAGGCGACGCTCGCGGCCGTGATCGACCCGCCGGACCGCGGCGCCTCGGGCATCTCCGTGTCGCCGAGATCGAATCTGACCTTCTCGTACGGAACACCGAGCGTCTCCGCGGCCACCTGCGCCATCACCGTGTAGGTCCCACCACCGATATCGACGGCGCCACTCCGGACCAGCACGCTTCCGTCAGGGTCCATCCGCGCGAGAGCGGACGCCTTGGTGTAGTTCGCGGGATACGAGGCGGTCGCCATCCCGGTGCCGACCAGCTTCCCCGCCCGCAACGCCAGCTCGGGCCTTCGCGTCCGCTTCTGCCATCGGAATCGCTCCGCGCCCAGCTCGTAGCAGCGCCGCAACGACTTGCTCGAGAACGGTTTGCCCTCGGTGGGATCGATCTCCGCGTAGTTCTTCAGACGGAACTCCACCGGATCGATCCCAAGCTCGTGCGCCAACTCGTCGATGGCGGACTCCAGCGCGAAGCTGCCGCTCGACTCCCCCGGCGCCCGCATGTACGTAGGGGTGCCGATGTCCAGGCGCACGAGCCGGTGTTTCGTCTCCACGTTGTCGCACTGGTACTGGTGCCGCGAGACCAGCGCGGCCGGCTCGATGAAGTCGTCGAAGCGGGAGGTGGTGGAGACGCTCTCGTGCCTGAGCGCAATCAGCTTCCCGTCCTTGCCGGCCGCCACCGAGACCTTCTGCCGCGTCCGCGGACGGCCGCCGACCATCCCGAACATCTGCGGGCGCGAGAGCGCGATCTTCACGGGCCGCCCGAGCTGCTTCGCCGCGAGCGCCGCGATCAACACGTGCGACCACGCAGAGCCCTTGCAGCCGAATCCGCCGCCGACGAACTTGGCGATCACGCGCACGTTGCCGGGCGGCACCGCAAATGCTTTCGCCAGCTTCTTGCGGACGCCGAAGATGCCCTGGGTCGCGTCGTAGATCGTCAATCGACCCCCGCTCCACACGGCGAGCGTGGCGTGCGGCTCGAGCGGGTTGTGGGTCTCCGGCGGCGTCTCGTACTCCGCCTCCACCTTGTGCTCCGCGCGACGCAGATTGGCGTCGACGTCGCCGCGCAGCTGATCCGCAGGCTGTGACCCCGCGGCATTGCGGATGTCGTGCGGAAAGGCAGCGTGCAGCTCGTCCTCCATCCGCACCGTGAACGGAAGCCGTTCCACCCTCACTTTCACCCGCCCAGCCGCGTGCAGGGCACGCTCGAAGGTGTCGGCGATCGCCACCGCGACCGGCTGGTTGCTGTAGAGGATCTGGTCCTCCTGGAACACCTGCACGACGCGATCGCCCGTGTCCGCCGGCTGCGCGCCCCCGGGAAGCCTCATCGCGTTGAACGGCGTGAGCACGGCGATCACCCCCGGATCCTTCTCCGCGGAAGCCGTGTCGACGGCCGTGATCCGTCCTTTGGCCACGGTGCTCGTCACCAGCGCGCCGTAAAGGACGCCCGAGGCTGGCCACTCGTACGCGTAGCGCGCCTCTCCGGTGACTTTCGCGCGGCCATCCGCTCGGAGGTACGGCTTTCCGATGTCGGCGCTCATGACGCGATCTCCGCGGAGAGCATGAGCGCGCGCACGGCGGTGCGCTTCGCCAGCTCCACCTTGAATGCGTTGTCCCGGCGCGGCTTCGCTCCCCGCAGCGCCATCTCCGCGGCGTCCGCAAACGTCTGCCGCGTTGCGGGTCGCCCTTCGGTCGACCGCTCCGCTTCCGGCACGCGCCACGGCTTCGTTCCCACTCCACCGAGGGCGAAACGCGCCGCGCGCACTACTCCTCCCTGCACCTGGACCGCGGCCGCGCAGGAGGCGAGCGCGAACGCGTATGCCTGGCGGTCGCGCACTTTCACGTACCGCGAGCGCGCCGCGAGCGCATCCATCGGGATGCGAACACCGGTGATCAGCTCTCCGACCCGCAGCGAGAACTCCTGGTCGGGATGGTCGCCGGGCAACAGGTGCAGATCGCCGATGGGGATCTCGCGTTCGCCCCCCGGACCGCGGACGCGGACCACGGCGTCGAGTGCGTACAGCGCCACGCACATGTCCGAAGGGTGCGCCGCGATGCACTTGTCGCTGACGCCGAGGACGGCATGCATCCGGGTCCAGCCGTCCATCGCGTCGCAACCGGACCCGGGCTCACGCTTGTTGCAGCGCGTTCCGAGGTCCCGATAGTACGCGCAACGCGTCCGCTGGAGCAGGTTGCCGCCGACGGTCGCCGCGTTTCGAAGCTGTGGAGAAGCGCCCGAAAGAAGCGCCTCGGACAGGCCTGGCGCCGCACGGCTCACGTCCCGGTGCTCCGCGACGGCAGCATTGGAGGCGAGAGCACCGATCTCGAGAGCTCGATCGCGGACCTCGATCTTCCCGAGGTCGAGCCGCGCGACATCGACGACGCGCTCCGGATTGAGCACCTCGATCTTCATCAGGTCGACGAGATTCGTGCCGCCCGCGAGAAAAGCCGCCCCGGAACCCGATGCGACGGCATCGTCGATGCTGCTGGCCCGCTGGAAGGTGAAGAGGCGCATGTCAGGCCCTCCCCGCCACGTCGCGGATGGCGGCGACGATGTTCGGGTATGCGCCGCAGCGGCAGAGGTTTCCGCACATGCGCTCGCGGATCTCGTCGTCGTCCTGCGGCTTTCCTTCCCGGAGCAACGCGACGGCCGAGAGGATCTGACCCGGCGTGCAGTACCCGCATTGCAAGGCGTCCTGCTGCAAGAAAGCCTGCTGCATCGGGTGCAGCTCACGGCCGCGCGCCAGGCCCTCGATGGTGGTGACGTGGGCGCCCTCGAGCTGCGCCACGAGCTTGAGGCAGGAGTTCACGCGCTGCCCGTCGATGATCACGGTGCAGGCCCCGCATTGCCCCATGTCGCATCCCTTCTTCGCTCCGGTGAGCCCGAGGTTCTCGCGCAACGCATCGAGAAGCACGACGCGCGGCTCGACCCGCAGGCTGCGCTGGTCGCCGTTCACGACCAGCTTCACGTCGACCAGATCGGCTATCGCGGGACCGGCTTTCATGTCCGGCGCCGGCCGCGACGACGCGCAGGCCTGCAGCACCGCCGCGCCCAGCGCCACGGCGAGGCTGTTCACGAGGAGCTCGCGTCTTCCCATTCCACGCGGCGCCGCCCGGACGGCGAGCCGCGCCTCGCGGATGGCAGCGAGCAGCGTCGCCTCCGCCTCCGGCGCATCGCGGCGCAGCCTCACGCGGTGTCTCTCGTCGAGGAGCACGACGGTCAACGCGGCGCGGCCCGCTCCGTGAATGCGCCACATCTCCGGCCGGGGTCCGACGTCGCGCGGCTCGTCGTCCGCTCCGAACAGGGTCCCGTGACCGGGTGCGAACGCGAACAGCGGCGCACCGAGGCCGCGCAACTCGGTTCGGAAGGCTTCGTCGAACTGCGGCCGCTCGCGGCAGAACGCCAGCAGACAAGGTCTCTTCGGCAAGTCCATGCTGCTACGCCAGCACTTGACGGGCGCCGGCACATCCGCCGCGCGTCGTGGACGTTCAGGCGCTGTCCAGTCTGCTGTCCGGATGGAGGCGCAGGCCATCGCCGCGACGTTCAGTTCCTTGCAGCCGCACGCGGTCGCCGCGGCGAAGGCCTTCGAACGTCTCGTTGTGCGGGCGGCGATCGCGATCGAGGCGAACCAGCGGCACCCTTCCCTCCGCTCCGCAGATCCACACCCGCTTCTTCCCCTTTTCCGGCGGCGCTACGCCGACGACGCGCCAGACGTCGGGCGGCGCATCCGGCGCGTGGCGACCGAGGACCAGCGGCACGAACGACAACACTTCGTCGGCGCGCAGCCCGGTCGCGTCCGCGAGCTGGCGGAAGAACGGCGGAGGGTCCCAGCGTGCCTCCGCAGTGCACCAGTCCTTTGCCGAAACGAGCGCAGGACAGGGCCCCTGCGTGAAGCATGGCGCCAAGGCAAACCAGCCTTCGCGCAGCAGCAGATCCCGCAGGGAGAGGAGCGCGCGGCCGGTCTCGCGGAGCGCGGGCTCGACGACGGCGACGATCCCGCGCAAGCGCCGCACCAGCGCCAGGGGGTCCGGTACTTCGGAAAGAACGTTGGCGACGAGCGTCAGGTCGAAATCTTCGTCCGGCAGCACGCGGGTCGTCCGCACGACGCCCAGCGCGCGCGCCTCCGCGAGCGCCTCTTCAGCCGCATCGAAGCATGTCGCCTCGCCGCCCAACAGATCCAGCGCGGCCAGCGCGGCGGGGCCCGGTCCCGACCCGACGTCGAGGATGCGCGGCGCCGGCGGCAACGCAACCATCGTCAGCGTCGCCTGCACCTTCACGTACGTCTGCGGCCACCACCAGAGCAGATAGGCGCCGAGATGCCGGCCCGCATACGTTGCCGGCCTGGCCAGCGCGCGATCTCCGACCAGGCCTTCGTGGAGCTCGAGCACGGCGCGCGCCGCGGGGCGGACCTCGGCAGCGGACAGCTCCGCGGACGGGCCGCCTGGCAGCCGCAACAGCGCCCGAGCGCGAGCGAGCAGCGCCGGAGCATGGCCGTCGAGGATCACGGCGCCGAGTCTAATCCCAGCTCGCGCAGCGCTGCCCGCAGATCCGCCGGAAGCGGCGCTTCGCAGACGACGCGCCCTCCGGTCACCGGGTGCGCAAACGCCAGTCGCGCGGCATGCAGCCCCTGCCGGCCGAGCGCAGCGGCCGCCCGCCGAATCGCCGGCGGCGCCGACGGCCCTTCCCGGCGCGTTCCGCCGTACAGCGTATCGCAGAAGAGCGGCCATCCGCGGTCGGCAAAGTGCGCCCGGATCTGGTGGGTGCGGCCGGTGAGGAGCTCGACGTCGAGGAAGGCGGCTCCTTCGCTCCGCGCCAGCACCGCAAAGCGGGTGACCGCGCGTTTCCCGTCCCGGACGCGCGACGAGAAGCGCTTGCGATCCACCGGGTGGCGCCCGTAGGGCGTATCCAGCTCGCCGCGATCGGGCGGCGACCCATGTACCAGCGCCCGGTAGCGCTTCTCCACGTCGCGAGCCTTGAACGCCGCCTGCAGGGCGCGGAGCGCCGGCTCGGCCTTCGCGACTACCATGCACCCGGAGGTGTCCTTGTCGAGGCGATGCACGATTCCTGGACGGAGCTCTCCTCCGACGCCGCGTAGATCCTTCACCTGGTGCAGGAGCCCATGCACGATGGTGGCACCCTCGCCGCCGGCCCCGGGGTGGACGGCGAGACCAGCGGGCTTGTCGATCACCAGCAGATACGGATCCTCGTACAGCACCGGAAGGTCGAGCCGCACCGGATCGAGCCGCGGCGCCGCGACCTCGGGCAGGCGGAGGCGGATCTGCGCTCCGGCGCGCGGCCGATCCGACGCTGCCGCCGGCGCGCCATTCACATCGACGAGACCGGCAACGATGAGCTGTTGCACCCGTGAGCGGGAGAGATCGGGAAACCGCGACGCCGCGAGCTTGTCCAGCCGCTCGCCGCCGGCGGGGGCCTCGAACCCGCGCTCTTCTGCGATCGGCCGCGCGGGTCTTCTTTGCTGCTCGCGCTCGCGCTGCCTGCGCGAAGGGCGTCCCCGAGGGCTCACCAGATCTTCGACTTGATGTGTCCCTTGCGGGCGAGGATCACGTCGACCAGCGCCCGATCGAAGAAATTGGTGCTCCCGAGAAGCCTGGGATCGACCCGGCTCTCGTAGTGGGCGCGCCCTTCGGCGATCTCCTCCTGCAACACGGAGAAGAAGGTGTCGTTCTCGATGCCTTCCTTGATCTTCGCCTCGTTGTACAGCGAGAGGTCCGAGGCGATGGCGCGGGCCAGGCGGTTTGCGGCCTCGGGCGTATCGATCAAGGCGGCCATGGAGGGGAATCTATAATCAGTTGTCGCTTTCCTGAAGTTCCGTGTTCCAGTACGCCATGTCGGTCAGCGAGAGGAACGGCAGCCATTGCTGGTAGAACGCCCCCGTCCGCGGCGGACCGCGGAAGAATGGCGTCCAGCGCGGGCGGAGCGGATGGCGCAGCAGCCTCATGTGCGCCTCGTCGGGTGTGCGGCCGCCCTTCCTCAGATTACACGGGACGCACGAACAGACCACGTTCTCCCAACTCGTCACGCCGCCGCGGCTGCGCGGGATCACGTGATCGAGGTTCAACTCGGCGCGCGGCGGCTTGCGGCCGCAGTATTGGCAAGTGTTCCGATCGCGGGCGTAGATGTTCAACCGGCTGAAACGGACGCGGGCGCGCGGCAGGTGGTCGTACGCCTGTAGAAGGATCACCCGGGGAATGCGGATGCGCTTGCGCGTGGTGCCGATCGAGTCCTCGTACACCGCTGCCGCCAGCTCCGCCCAGCTTTCGAAATCGAACGTCTGGTATTGCTCGTCCACGGCCTTTGCCGCACCGCGGTAGAGAAGAATCAGAGCCCGGCGCACAGAGGTGACATGCACCGGCTGGTAGAGGCGGTTCAGAACCAGGACGCTCGTCGAAAGCAATTACACCTCCATGTCGTCGTCGCCCTGTTCTCGCAAAAGGCGACCGGCAGCGCCACTATCGCTGACTCCTTCTACTGTATCGCCTTTCCCCGTGGTTGCACGCCCGCTCGCTTTTGCCACCGCTTCAGCCAGTTCCGCGACATCCTGCACACATCGGACGTCGAGCACCACACGCCCCTCGCGCACCACCGCCACGACCGGAGGATCGCCTTCGCGCAATGCGGCGAGAAGAACCACCGGGTTGCCGGCGTCGACCGCGACGCCTGCGCTTTCCAGCTTCCGCAAAGGCAGCGACCCCCCGCCGACCTTGCCCTCGCACTCGACGACCGAGCAGGCGATCCCCTTCTCCTGCAGCAGCAGCGCGAGACGCGTCGCGCGCTGCCGTAGATCGGCCGGGGACGCCTGAAGATCGCGCAGCGCGGGCAGCTCGCCGGCGCGACCGTTCCGATACAGCCGAAGAGTCGCTTCCAGCGCAGCGAGCAGCATCCGGTCGGCGCGCAAGGCGCGGCTGAGGGGATGCTTGCGGCAGCCCTCGACGAGCTCGCGGCGTCCGAGCACGATTCCGGCCTGCGGGCCACCGAGCAGCTTGTCGCCGGAGACCAGCACGAGGTCCGCGCCCTCCTTCAGGCTCTGCGCGGCGGTGAGCTCGCCGAGAGCGGGGTCGAGCGCGCCGCTGCCGAGATCGTGCAGCAGGTGGACCTTGTGCACGCGCGCGATCGCGGCCAGCTCGGAAAGGGTCGGCATCTCGGTGAAGCCGAGCAGGGCGAAGTTCGATCGGTGGACGCGAAGGATCATCGCCCCTGGATTCGCGGTGAGCGCTGCCGCGTAGTCGCCGACGCGCGTCCGATTCGTGGTGCCCACCTCGATCAGCCGGCATCCCGACTGTGCGAGGATCTCCGGAACCCGGAAGCCGCCTCCGATCTCCACGAGCTCGCCGCGGCTGACGATCGCCGCTCCGCCCTTGCCCAGCGCCGCCAGCGCCAGCATCGTGGCCCCGGCGCAGTTGTTCACGACGTGCGCCGCTTCCGCGCCGAACAGCTCGCAGAGCAGTGGCTCGAGATGCGCGCTTCGCTGGCCGCGACGGCCGCTGGCCAGGTCGACCTCCAGATTCGAGTATCCGCCGGCGACTTCCGCCACGCTCCGGATCGCATCCGGATGCAGCGGCGCCCGCCCAAGATTCGTGTGCAGCACCACCCCGGTAGCGTTGATCACCCGGCGCAGGCGCGGCGCCCCCTGGGACGCGGAAAGCTCGAGCACCCGGGCGTCGGGTACGGTCTCGCCGTCGAGATCGACGCCGTGCTGGAGCTTTTCCCGGGACTCGGCGATCGCGGCGCGGACGGCCGCCTTGGCCGCAGCGCGGCCCACGCGTTCCGCCAAGGCTCGCACGGCGGGCCGCGCGAGGACCTCGTCGACCGAGGGCAGGCTGCGCAACCGCTCGTTCACATTGCAGAGATTAGAACTGGTTCCCTTCGCTGCCAAATCCTGCAAAGTGCACTGCCATGCCACGAGCCGCTCTCGCTCTGCTCTGCGCAGGTTGTGCCTCCGCGCTCCAGATCACGCCGGAGGACCGGCAGCTCCACCTGGACGCGGTGGTGGTCGATGCGCACTGCGACATCGCGGAAGCGATGTCCGACGAGGGTTACGATCTGCTCGCTCGCCACGACGTGCACCACGTCGATCTTCCCCGCCTCCAGGAGGGAGGCGTCGACGCCGAGTTCTTCTCCGTCCGCGTCCATCCGGAATCCGTCGATCTGACGCGGTTCTTTCCCACGGCGATGCGCGAGATCGACCTGCTGCAGCAGGTCGCCAGGCGGAGCGGCGGCGCGCTGCAGGTGGCGCGAAATGCCGACGAGGTCCGCGACAATGCCGACAAAGGAGTCACCTCGATGCTCATCGGCGTCGAAGGCGGCCACCTGCTGCTGCCGGGAACCGAGGAGGAGCAGCTCGCGCATCTCAAGGCGTTCGCCGATCGGGGCGTGCGATATCTGACCCTTGCCTGGTCCTCGTCGAGCACCATCGGAGGCTCGACCGCGGAAGACGCGAAGACGGGACTGACGCCGTTCGGCAAGCGCGTGCTCGCGGAGATGGAGCGGCTCGGCGTCGTCGCCGATCTCTCACATGCGAGCGATCCCCTCTTCTGGGACGTCATGCGCGAAAGCCACAGGCCCGTCCTGCTCAGCCATTCCGCGGCCCGCGCACTCTCCAATCACCCGCGCAACGCGAGCGACGAGATGCTGCAGGCCGTCGCGCGCAACGGCGGGGCCGTGTGCGTGGACTTCTCCCGCACCTTCCTCGACGACCGGTTCCGCAGGGCATCGCAGGGACTGCTGCAAAAGACGAAAGGGATGCGGTTCAGCGAGAAGGTCGCGCTCTACCGGCGCGAGAACCTGCCGGAGGTGCCGCTGAGCACGCTGGTCGATCACATCGAGCACATGGCGCAGATCGCCGGCAACGATCACGTCTGCCTTGGCAGCGATTTCGACGACGCCCCGATGATGCCCGTGGGGCTCGAGGATGCCTCGAAGCTGCCGGCGTTGACGGCGGCGCTCCGCGCCCGCGGATGGTCGCCGCGGAACCTCCGCAAGCTGCTGGGCGAGAACCTGTTGCGCGTGCTCGCCGCCAGCGAGGGTCGGTAGAGTACAGGTCCAAAGCCTAGCCGCAAAGCCGCACCTCCGGTGCGGCAACCGCTAGCGCGCGGCCAGCGTCTGGCCCAGCGCCGGCATCCGGCCGTTCGAGTAGAGGAACTGGTACGCGGCGAAGCTGCGCAGGCACCGCTTCACGTATCCGCGCGTCTCGTCGAGCGGGATCTCCTCGACGAAGGCGTCGAGCGGCAACGATCCCCGCACCTTGAGCCATGCGGAGACCGCGCCGGGACCGGCGTTGTAGGAAGCGAGCGCGAGCGCCGGATGCTGGAAGCGGGCGTACAGCTCGCCGAGGTACGCGCCGCCGATGCGGATGTTGAGGTCGGGGTCGAGAAGCTTCACCGTCTGGTATCCCTGCAGCTTGAGCTTGCGCGCGAGCATCCGCGCCGTGGAGGGCATCACCTGTGTGAGGCCCAGCGCCCCGGTCGGCGAGAGAGCGTGCGGATCGAGCGCGCTCTCCTCTCGCATGAGCGCCTGGAGGAGATCGGGCGGGACCGCTGCGCCCTCCGAGACGCGCGCGATCTGCTCGCGGAAGGCCAGCGGATATGCGAGAGCGGCGGCGCGCAGCGCCAGCGACGAAGCCGGTCGACGCAAAAGCCCGCGCAGCTCGGTGCGGACTATGGCGTGCGCGGCGCGCAGATCTCCCGCCCGGGAATACAGCTCCGCGATCAGCGTGAGCGGCTCGTGCCCCGCGTCGCTGCCCGAGCGCGCCGGCGAACGATCCACCGCGGAGATCTCCCGGGCCGCTTCCGCCTTCAGGCCCAGCCGGAGCAGCTCGATGGCGGCGTGGAGGTGGGGATCGCGGCCGAGCGCGCCGGCGTGCAGCGACTGCGGGGCCGGCGTCTGCAGCATCCGATCCTGGGCCTGCTCGATAGCATGTGCGGTTGCCGGATCGAGCTCGGTGAGGCGTCCGCGCGCGAGCAGCCCGTAATACGTCAGCGGGCGTCCTTCCACGAGCCAGGCGAGATCGGTGCGCGCCGCTTCCCGCGCCGCGCTGCGGGCCAGCTCCGTCTCCCCGTACTGGGGCTCGAGCAGCGAACGCGCGCGCCAATAGCGGGCCCGCTCCTCCTCGTAGCCGTCGGACTCCGGGCTGGCGGCGAGCTGATCGAGCCAGATCAGTCCGTCGCGCGGTCTTCCCTCGCTCCAGTGCGACCAGAAGAGCCGGAACAGCGCGTCGTTCCGCAAATCGCTGCCGAGGAAGTGATCGACGAGGTCGCGCAGCAGCGCGCGCTCCTTCTCGACGTCGCCGGCGCGGCGGGCGGCGACGGCCTGGTTGTAGACGGCGTCGTCGGCGAGGGTGGACTGCGGGTACTTGCGCGCCAGGGCCTCCCAGAGCGGGCCGGCGGTCTCCTTGCCGTTGATGGTCTCGAGCTGCGCCAGCACGTACAGGGCGCGGGAGCGCACGTCGGTCTCCGCGCAGCGAAGCACCACCTGCGCGAGCGCGACGCGCGCACGGCTGTACTCGCGCTCCTTTCGCAGCGCCCGACCCTGGTCGAGTCGCACCCGGCAGGCCAGCGCGTCGGCGGGCTCGGCAGGGGTCTTCGCGACGTCGTCCGGGGTCGGCTGGTGCTGCTCGGGGAACGCGCCGAGCGCGCTGAGCGCCGCCTTGAGGAAGCCGCCTGCGCTCCGGTCTCCCGGGCAACCTCCGTGGCAGAGAGAGGCCACCGGAATCCGGCCGAGCTGATCGAGCGCTTCGCGATTGCGGTGCGCATCGAGCAGCATCTCCGCCCGGCGAACCAGGAGCAACGGCGCGATCGACCGCCCGGGACCGAGCTGCCGCTCCCTCTCGCGCGCGGAATCGGCGCCGGTCGACAACGGGTGCTCGACCCAGGCAGCGCGCCAATGCGTGCGCGCTTTCTCCTTGGCCCCGGCGGCGAATTGCGCGTCGCCAGCGATCAGGTGCGCGGCGGCGACGTCGGCGCGCAGCATCCCCGCGAAGATGGGCTGCAGGATCTCTTCCACGCGGGCTGCCGTCCGTGGGCCGGCGACGCGCAGGTCGATTGTCCGCCGCGCCCGCTCGAGCAGCACCTCGTCGGCGTCGACGTAGCGGAGCGAGACCTGGCCGAGCAACCGTTCAGCAGCGGACGTTTTGCCTTCGTCGATGGCGCAGAGTGCCGCGAGGTGCATGGCGCGGTCCGAGAGCGGTCCTCCCTGCGCTGCCAGCTGCTCGAACAACGCGCGCGCAGCCTTGGGCCGTTCCGCGGCCCTCAGGGCGAGGGCCTTCAGCCACTTCGTTGGGGAATCCGTCGGCTTGCGCGGAAGATGGCGCAGCGCATTCCTGGCCCGGCCGGCCTGCAGCTCGCTCGCAGCCGCCGTGCGCTCCGGCGACGTGAAATACGGCGCGAGGTCGGCCTCGGTGATTGCCGGCCCGCGCTCCACCGCCTCGGCGTCGGGCTCCTGGGCGGGCGGATCGCCAGGCGCCGGCACCCAGGCAAGGCAGAGCGCGGAGACTGCTGCAAGTCTGGACAGGCGGGCAATCATTTTGGGCTCGGCTACTCGCTGCAATGTGGCATTGAGGGGCACTCGCGTCCAGTCGGCAAACCGCCGTCCGGACGTCCGTCATTCCGGGAACTTCCCCGGCCGCCCGGCGTGTTACCCTCCGTCGCGATGGATGCCCGCACCCAGAGCGCGCTGCTTGCCGCCATCGTCTGTTTGGCGCTCGCTCTGGCCATGCTCCTGCGCCAGGGCAGGACGCGCCTGTGGACCGCCTTCGCGCTGCTCAATTTCGCGTTGCTCGCGTACCAGATCGGCGACTTCCTCCACGGTATCTTCGGCCTGGCGCAGTCGTGGCCGCTGCGGATGACCCTCGCAGCCGCGGGGTTCATCCCTGTCGCGGTGCTCGCCTTTATCGTTGAATTTCAAGGGGAATCCGCCGGACGCGTCGTGGGTCTCCGCCGCTTCGCCACCGCGACGGCGCTGGCCACGGTGGCGGTTGCCGTCTCGCCGCTGGCCCTGATGCCTCCGGCGCGGGTCACGGCATCGGGAGCGGTCTTCGTCCAGCTCACGGCGGCCGTGAGCCTCCTGTATGCCCGAATGCGCCGGGCCGCGTCGCGCACCGAGCGGGCGCGCCTCTTCTATCTCTGGGTCGGCGCCGCCCTCTGCGTCGGACTGACGTTCGGCGAGCTCCTCATCCGGCTCGCCGGATGGCCGCCGCCGCCGTTCGCGAACGTGGCAATGACGATCTACCTGTACTTCCTCTCCCAGACCATCCAGCGGCACCGCCTGCTCGATCTCAACGAGCTCTTGGGAAAAATCGTAGTCCTCGCCAGCGTCGGCGTGGTGCTGACCTTGATCTACGGCGTGCTGGTGCGGTGGACCGGCACCACCGGCCTGTTCCTCTTCAACACGATGGTGGCGTCGTTCGTCATCCTCATCCTCTTCGAGCCGCTGAAGACCAAGGTGGAAGAGAAAGTCCTCTCCATCTTCTTCGCCGAACGGTTCCACTTCGTGCAGGCGCTCGCGGCGCTGCGGCAGCGGATGGCGGGCATCATCGACGTCCGCGAGCTGGCGCAGGTGGTGCTCGACGGGTTCTACGAGACGCGGCGGGTGACGCATGCGTCCATCTACCTGCTCGCCGACGACGGCCTCGGCTTCCGGCGGCTCGACTATCGCGGCCCCGCGCCCACCCCGTACATCGACGCCGCCACGGTGCGCGCCTTGGTCCAGAGCGCGCAGGGCGGGCAGAAGGCGCAGCTCGTCGAGCTCGTCGAGCGGCGCCTCGCGGAAGTGCGGCAGCTGTTGCCCGAGTCCGAGACGGAGCTGACCGCTCTCTCCGAGGAGCGGGCGCGGCTCTCGGAGATCGGCGCAGCCATGGCCGCGATGCGCGCCGGCGTGACCATTCCGCTGGTCGCCTCGCAGCGGGTGGTGGGATTCCTCTGCGTCCTCGACGACCGCGTGCCGGAGGCCTTCGCCTCGGACGAGCTGGCGACGATGCTGGAGGTCGGCGACCAGGCGGCGATCACCATCGAGAACAGCCGCCTGTACGAGAAGATGAAGGAGCGGGACCGCCTGGCGGCGCTGGGCGAGATGGCCGCGGGTCTCGCCCACGAGATTCGCAACCCGCTCGGCGCCATCAAGGGCGCCGCCCAATACCTCGACCCCGCGCAGTTCCAGAGCGGCGACGGGGAGATCCTCCAGATCATCGTCGAGGAAGTGAACCGCCTCGACGGCGTCGTCGCCCAGTTCCTCGACTACTCGCGGCCGTTCCCCAACGCCGCCTCCGGTAAGTTCCAGAGCACCGATCTCAACGACGTGCTCTGGAAGACGATGAAGCTGATCGAGAGCAGCATGCCGGCAAACGTCGTGCTCGAGCTGGATCTCACGCCGGGCCTGCCGGCGATCCACGCCGACGCCGAGCAGCTCAAGCAGGTGTTCATCAACCTGGCGTTGAACGCGGTGCAGGCGATGCCCGACGGCGGTCGCCTCACCGTGCGCACCCGCCGTCCGCACGCCCCCATCGAGCTGGGCCTCTCGGAGCACACCCCGCGATACTCCGCGGATCAGCTCGAGGTTCGATTCGCCGACACGGGCGCCGGGATCCCCGACGACGCGCTCGATCGCATCTTCATCCCCTTCTACACGACCAAGACCAAGGGCACGGGTCTGGGGCTGGCGATCTCGCAGCGGATCGTGAAGGGCCACGGCGGCACCATCGAGGTCCAGAGCCGCGTCGGCGAGGGCACCGAGTTCATCCTCCGTTTCCCGTCCGCGAGCGCGCTGGATACCGCGGGGCGCCTGGGGATGGTGCAGATACCGCTCTCCGTCGAGTCGGTCGTCGCCTCGCCGAAGAAGGTCCCCGCCTGACCAAAGCGCTCTAGGAGTCCTGCTCGAGCACGGGCCACCCTCGCCGTCGCGCTTCGTCGGCCAAGGGAGAACCGGACCGGGGCGCCACGGCGACCGCGATCCGGGCCGCTTGCAGCATCGCCAGGTCGCCGTTGAACGAGTCGCCGCAGGCGAGGACGATGGCGCCTTCTTTCCGGATCGCCTCGAGCTTGCCCCCGGCGTAGGGGATCGGCTGCACCACGTCGGCCGTGAACCGTCCGGCGCGGACAGCGACCTCGATCCCGTGACACCGGTCCGGCGCGAACCCGGCGAGAGGAGCAGCGGCAATGACGATGGGAATCGCGCTGGCCGATACCACGGCGGTCCGCAAGCCCGCGGACTCGCAAAGCTCCCGGAGGCGGGCCGTCGCCGCGATCCGCCGGGGCGGCACCCATGACGCGGCGAAGCGCCGCGCTTCGGCGGCCACCTTGTCCACCTCCAGGCCCGCGTGGAGCTGGGCGGCGTAGGCGTAACCGGCGGCACGGTCGCGGTCGACGGCGCGCTCGTACGCCTCGTAAGGGTCGCTTCCGTCGGAGAGCTTCACCCAACCGAGCGAGACGAGATGGCGCAGGAAGGCCTCGCCGACGTCCTCGCGCCAAAGGGTCCCGTCGGCGTCGAACACGGCCACGCCCGGGGCTTCGCATCCTGCGTCGCGGATGCGCCCGGCAAGCGCGTCCGGAATCACTGGCAATGCTTCAGCGCGCGCGCGAATGCGTCGCGATTCTCGGCCTGCTCGCGCTCTACCTGGCCGCGCACCTCGGCGCAGCCGCCCTGCTTGCGCGCGAGCACCTCGGCGGCCTGCGCCCGTATTCCCCGGTTCTTGGCCGTCCGCAACACGGGACGCAGCTCGCCGACCGCTTTCGCCGAGGAAAGGACTTGCCCCGCGCCATGCATGGCCGCAATGCGGACCACGGTGGGCTGCCGCTCGTCGCGCGCGAGCTTTCCCACCAGAGCGGCGGCGCGATCGGGCGCGGCGGCAACGAGCCCGTCGACGGCCTTCGCCCGGCGAGACGGGAATTGTGCCTCGTCGGCGATCACCGCTTCGAGGATGGGCGCCGCCTGTGGCCCGAGCGCCTTCCAGCGCGCCGCGCCGGCGGGCCGATCGATCGACCCGAGATACGCTTCGACGCGCTCGCGCACCTCGGCATCGCTGAGCTGCTCCTGCGCCGGTTGCTCCGGAGCGGGGTTGGTCCGAGGCGCCCGGGGCGCGGCGATCAGCGCTGCGAGCAGAAAGGCGATCACGGCGTCCTCCTCACTGGTGCATAAGCGGGTTCAGGCGCATCACTTGCGATTGCTGCGACGTGAGAGTTCCGGCGGACACTCCGGGCTCGAGGAACCAAAACATGAGGTTGTCTCCGCCACCGCAGGTCGGGGCGGAGGCGCACCGATCGGCCAGGAGCGTCGGAGCGTTCGTGCCATAGGTGCCGCACCTCGACCCCGGCGCCGCGCACGACGTGCAGGGGCATTTGGGCGTGTCGGTCAGCGGATCGAAGTCCGCGCCCTCCCTTTCGGTGGTGTGGAACAACCCGAGGAAATGGCCGGTCTCGTGCGCGGAGATGAACGCCACCTCGTCGGGACCGCAGGCGCCGATGTCGTATGCGCCGGTCGGGCAGCTGGCCAGACCCGAGAAGAGATCTGCGATCGAGACCACCGCGCCGCTCTGGACGGTGCCGTTGAACGAGGCCGGGCCGGGAATGGTCCCGTCGACGCCCACGACCATCCCGCCGGAGCCGGAGGAGTCCGTCTCCCTCAGGCCCTGCACCAGAAAGAGATTCATGAGATTCCCGTGATTCGCGGACGACAGCGTGAACATCTGGTTCATCTCTTCGCAAGGCCCGGTGGAAGTCACGTTCAGGTTGGTCCCGAAGCGCGTACGGGCAGCATCGCTGACGTCATAGAACTGCGCGTTCATCGCGATTCCGGCGTCCGCCATGATGCTCTGCACCGTCTGCACCATCCGTTTGACGTTGGGATCGTTGGGCGCATTCGCTGCCCGGAGCGGCGCCCCGGACCGCGTGTTGACGTCGGCGACGATGTAGAAGGCGACGTCCAGGACGCTCCCGGCCGGCAGCGTCCGGGTGATCACCGAGACGTCATACTCGCTCGCTGCCGTGCCGCCGTCGTTGCAGCCGGACACGAGCGTGCACTCGTATGCATAGTCATTCACTACGAATTTCCAGGTGCCGGCGGGAACGCCGCCGTCCAGCGACGCAGCCGTGTTCGGGATGGTGAACGCGGCGGTGTTCGGAGTTACACCGCCGTAGTGCGCATAGCTCCCCGAAGAATCCTCGCCGCCGTCCGGCGAAGGGTTGCCGGCATCCACGTTGTCGTCATAGGCGATCCTCCCGTCGGGGAACGTGACCGTCAGCGGCACCGCCGAGTTGTCGATGACCTGGTTCTTGTAGACGACGGTGAGGCCGGCGATCTTCGCCTGCTGCACGATGGTGACGCTGCCGGCACCGGATGGAACGGCGAAGGTAAGCTCCGTGCCCACCTTGTGGACCCCGAGAGACTGGACCTGCGCCGCCGGCAATGCGCTGGTCACGATCGATCGCTCGCACGACGAAGGAGTGCAGGCGCCCGGCGGAACGCAGGCGTTTCCCAGGGACGCACAGGTTTCACAGTTCGGGCTGCTGGAGCAGGCGGCCAGCGACGCGCCGGCGGCCAGCAGAAGGGTCGCGAGTCTCGTCACCGGTCCTCCAATCCTCCCAGTTCTAACCAGCTGCCTTGCAGCGCGTGCATTTCGATTTGTTTGCCAGGCTTCGAGGGGCCGTGATAGCCCCCAGCGAAGATGGCAGACCGCGTGCTCGTCGTCGACGATGAACAGAGCCTCCGGAAGATCCTCGCGGCCACGCTCCAGCGTGAGGGATATGAGGTGGAGGTCGCATCCGACGGCGAGGAGGCGCTGGCGGCGCTCGACCGCGACGGCGCCGACGTCGTGGTCACCGATCTGGTGATGCCGAAGATGGACGGCCTCTCGCTGCTCCGCAAGGTGGTCGTCTCCCACCCCGACGTACCCGTGATCGTGGTGACGGCCCACGGCCGGGTGGACAGCGCGGTAGAGGCGATGAAGGCCGGCGCCTTCGACTTCATCACCAAGCCCTTCGAGCACGCGGAGCTGAAGGCGATCATTGCCAAGGCCGCCCGCCAGTCCGATCTCAACGCCCGCAACGTCATCCCCGACGAGCCGGGGCGCCGCTTTACCGAGATCATCGGCAAGGGACAGCGGATGCTCGAGCTGCAGCAGATCATCTTCAAGGTCGCCGATGCGCCCTCCACGGTCCTGATCCAGGGCGAGAGCGGCACCGGAAAAGAGCTGGTCGCTACCGCGTTGCACGAGAAGTCCGACCGCCGCGACGGCCCGTTCATCAAGATCAACTGCGCCGCCATTCCCCGCGAGCTGGTCGAGGCCGAGCTGTTCGGTTTCGAGAAGGGCGCCTTCACCGGCGCGATCCAGAGCAAACCCGGCCGCTTCGAGCTCGCCGACGGCGGCACCCTCTTCCTCGACGAGATCGGCGAGATCCCCATCGAGATGCAGGTCAAGCTGCTCCGCGCCATCCAGGAGAGCGAGTTCGAGCGGGTGGGAGGAGTGAAGACGACGCGCGTCGTGGTGCGCCTGATCGCAGCCACCTCGCGGGACCTGACTCGGGAGATCGCGGCGGGAAGGTTCCGCGAGGACCTCTACTATCGGTTGAACGTCGTCCCCATCCACCTGCCGCCGCTGCGCGAGCGGCGGGACGACATTCCGCTGCTGGTGGAGCATTTCCGGCAGAAGTACAACGCTCGCCTGAAGAAGAACGTCGAGCGGATCGAGGACGACGCGCTGGCCGCCCTCGCCGGATACTCGTGGCCGGGCAACATCCGCGAGCTGGAGAACGTGCTCGAGCGGACGATCCTGTTCGCCGAGCGCCCCGTGATCCGCGCCGCCGACCTGCCGCCGTCGCTGCGGGCGAGGCCAATCTCGCCGGAAGAGCTCGCCGCGGCTGCCGGCCCCGGTCACCCCACCACACCCGGACCCCTCAAGGTGATCGTCAAGGAGCAGGTCCAGGCCGTGGAGCGCGACCTGATCGTCCGGGGCCTGGAAGTGACGAACGGAAACGTGACGAGGACGGCAAAGCTGCTCAAGATCTCCCGCAAGAGCCTGCAGATGAAGATGAAGGAGTTCGGGCTCCGGGGAGAAGATTGAGCCTGCTTGCATTGCTGATCGCCGCGCAGATCACGAACGTTGCCGACGCCGCAGACGAGAAGCACCCCCTGGAGATCGACGTCGAGGCGACCTTCCTGCACCTGCGGTCGGACACGACCATCGCCCGGGAGCGCCCGACGGCGGGCGGGATCCAGCTCGGTGACGAGCTGCAGCACACGCGCAAGCTCGACGCGCTGGAGCTGCGCCTCAAGGTCGGCGTCTGGCACGACCTGGAAGTGCACGTCGTCGCGCCGTACGCCCTCTGGGACGCCCAGGACTGGTCGGCCCTTCCGGGGAGCACGCTGGCCGCGAACACGATCTCGGTATCCGGATGCGGCGCGCCGGGAAGCTGCACGACGACGCAGCCGATCGGCGTCGTGCCCGGAAAGAGCCGGCGCTCCGGGTTCTTCGATCCCTCGATCGGAATTGCCTGGAGCCCGGTGAGCGAGGAGCGCGAGGCGCGACCGCAACCCGGATTCTTTCCGCAGGAGGCGGCCGTCGCGACATGGACGCTGGGCGTCGACTACACGGTGCCGCTCGGGGGCAAGGTGGACGACCCCTCGCGCGCCCTGGTCGGCACCTCGCGCCCCGAAGAGCGCCAGGCCCACGTGCTCACCGCCTGGACGGCATTCTCCAAACGATTCGGAATCCTGGAGCCGTATCTGAAGCTGGAAGGAACCGCTCCGTTCGCGTCCGGCAAGGCGTACGACAACTGCCGCCATCCGGAGCTGCTCGCCGACGTGGCGGCAGCGAACTGCGCCGGTTCCTGGAAGGGGGAGACCGGATACCAGCCACCGTACGAGGGGGCGATCACCGCCGGCAGCGAGCTGATCGCCTTCGAGGATCGCGCGGCGGACCGCCGGTTCTCCGTCGACCTGCGCGCGGGAGTGCGCTGGCACGGCCCTTCGGGCGGCTACACGCAGGTCACCGATCTGCTGGGAAAGCTGACCCACGCGGACGAGTTCGTCACCACCACCGGGCAGCTCGCCGTGTACGGGCGAATCGCCCGCTGGTTGCAGCTCCGCGTCGTTGGGCTCGTGGGCAGGGACTCGGCGCACTTCCTCACCAACGAGGACATCGGCGAGGACAAGGACGGCGACGGGAACATCACCATCTCCCAGGGGACCGGCGCTCCCGCGCCCGATCAGAACCCGAACTACGACTTCCGCGTCGACCAGCCCGGCCGCCGCCTCCGCGCCGAACCGTCGTTGTTCTGGGGCATCTCCGGCACCCTGTCCCTCAATTTTTAAGTCTGGAGCCGCTACTTTTTCAATTTCAGGGCCAGCTGATAGACGTCTCGCTTGGAATGGGTCGTCGAGAGAGCGTCGGCGATTTCCTTTGGACGCTCGCCGCGCGCCAGGCGGGAGCGGATCTCCGATTCCAGGACCGCCGGGTCCTCGGACTCCGCCTCCGGGGCGCCGCGGACGACGATGACCACTTCGCCGCGGACATCGGCGGAGAAGCGCCGCTCCAGTTCCGAGAGTGTCCCGCGCGCGAGCTCCTCGTGCATCTTCGTCAGCTCCCGCGCGACCAGGGCCCGACGGTCGCCGAGCTCCGCGCGCAGATCCGCGAGCGTATCCGCCAGGCGCTGCGGCGCCTCGTAGAAGACCAGCTGTGAGCGCAGCGGACGCAGCTCCAGCAGCATCTGCGACCGCTGCGTCGCCTTGCGCGGCAGGAAGCCCGCGAAGTGAAACCGCCCCTCGGGAAACCCACTGATGCTCACCGCCGCGACGGCGGCGTTCGGCCCCGGGACCGGCACCACCTGGACGCCCTCCTCCGCCGCGCGGCGGACCAGGACCGAGCCGGGATCGCTGACCGCCGGCGTGCCGGCATCGGTGACGAGGGCCAGCGACTCGCCGCTGGCGAGCCTGCGGACGAGCGGTTCCACCCGCGCCGCCTCGTCGAATGCCGGCAAGGAGTGAAGCGGCTTGTGGATGCCCAGATGCTTGAGGAGGTTGCCGGAATGGCGCGTGTCCTCGGCGATGACGCCGTCGCACTCGCGCAGCACCTCCCGGGCGCGCTCGGTCAGATCGCGCAGGTTTCCGATCGGCGTCGCCACCACGTAGAGAGACATGGGAGAGACTTGTACAGCCTAAGACGCAGGCGCAAAGCCGCACCTTTCGGTGCGGCAGCGCCTAAACATCGAATGCGTTCTCGAAGTGGGTCAACGCCGGCCCCTGCGGGCCGTCCACCACCGCGATGACGTCGAAGCGCGCGGCCTTCCCGCGGCCGCCACGGTGCGCGAGATAATCGCGGGCGGCAGCGATCACCCGTCGCTGTTTGCGCGGATCGACGGTCTCCTCCGGGCTGCCGAAGAGCGACGTCGCCCGGGTGCGCACCTCGACGAACACCAGCAGCTCGCCCCTCTCGGCGATGATGTCCACCTCGCCGAGCCGGCAACGGTGGTTGCGCGCGACGATCCGGTAACCGCCGGCGCGCAGCAGCCCCGCCGCTGCCTCTTCCCCCAGCGCTCCAAAACGCGCTTTCGTCATGCCTGCAGGACCAGATCGGCGGTGCCGGGTGCCGGCGCATCGGCGACGCGGTGGATGACTTGCGTCTGCGTCCCGATGCCCTTGAGCATCTTGCCGATCAGCGCTCGTTTGGGGGCCTCGAGAATTCCGAAGGCGTCGTCGACGACCACCGGCAGGCGCTTGTACCCAGCCACGCGCTCGAGCAGCGTGAGCCGCAGGGCAGCGTACACCAGGTCCCGCAACGGAGGCGGCAGCGACATGAACGAGCCCGTGCGACCGTCGGGCGCGCCGAGGACGAGCATCCCCTTGTCATCGGGCTTTCCGGAGACCACGCGCTTGTCGGTCAGCGCGTGGAGATAGGCGGTGAGGCGGGCGGACATCTGCGACCACAGCTCGTCGACGCCGAGATTGAGCAGCTCCGCCGCGCGGGAGATGACGTGCCTCGGCAGCTCCACCTCCGGAACCGCCACGCCGTTTTTCGACGCCGAGATTCCCAGGGCGTGCTTGAGATCCGCCTCGATCTCGGCGATGGGCCGGGAGAATCCCATCTGGTGCACCTGGTCCTCGAGCTTCGTCTTCTCCGACTCGAGGAGCGGGATCTCGACCGAGAGGCGCGTCACCTCGGGCTCGAGCTTCAACTTCTGCAGTCTCTCCAGCGCAGTCTCCCGCCGCTCGACGACGACCTCGCGGTCCTTGAACAGCGCCAACAGATCGACGGGCGAGTCCACCTTCGCCGCGCGCAAAGCAGCCTTGAGCGGCGCCTGCTCCGCCTCGTAGTCCTTCTTGATCCTCACCTCGCGCTCCTTCAGCTCCTGCACGTAGGTGGCGGCCTGCTTGTCGGCCTCGTCACCCTCGATCCAGCGAAGCACGACGATCAGCGGAGCCAGCAGCGGGACCAGGCCGAAGACCGCGACCGGCGGGCGCTTGAAGAAGTACGCGAGAGCATCGACGGCGATGCCGAGGAGGAGACCGCCGTAGAACCAGGCGTTCGAGAAGACGGGCTCCGGCAGCGGCGGGACGGTCTGGGCCGCCTTCTGCCGCCGCCTCACGACGTCGGCGAGACCATCGTCGCGCTTCTTCAGATCCTCCTTCGCGCGCGAGGCCTTGGTGGTCAGCTCCTTGATCTCCTCCGGCGGCCAGGGGGAACGCTTCAGCTCGTCCTGCACCGCCGCCAGATCCGCCTCCGCGTCCTTGAGCTTCTGTTGCTGGACCTTGAGGTCGTGCAGGCGCTGGGCGACCTTGAAGAGGCGATCCTGCGCCGCCTCGAACTTCCTGGTCATCTCCAGCTCTTCCTTCAAGGCGCGGACGCGCGGCTGGTCGACGTACGCGTCGTTCGCGGCGGCGGCCGCCTTTCCGCGCAGCGACGGGAGCTCGTTGATCTCGAGGACGAAGAACCCGGTATACGCGTCGCTCTGCGGCATGCCGCACTCGACGCGCAGGAACGAGTCGATCTCGAGCTGATCCTCGGTGATCTCCTCGAACCTCTTCGTCGCGGGATCGAAACGCAGGAGCTGCCGGCTTCCGCCCAGCTCGCGCAGGAGCCGATACGGTCTTCCGTCGCCCGAGAGCAGCCCGACGCCGACGCGCGTGGGGCCGGCGCCGTCGGTGAGCCGCTTGGGATCGTCGGGCGCCGGGCACACCGACGCAGTGAGAGCGGTGCGTAGAGAAGACGCCTTGGAGACCACCGCCACGTACCCCGATTTGAGCGAGAGCTGCCCATCTGCCGGCAGGTCCTTGACCTTCTGGAACAGCAGCTCCGTGAGCTGCACCCTCGCCCCCTCCGCGAAGAAACATCGCCTGCTAGAATTGCCTTGCGGTTACCTTCACTGTGGAGCTCCGCCTTCTTCGGCGCTCTTCAGGCGCGCGGCCTTGCCCTGCAGCTCGCGCAGGTAGAAGAGGCGGGCGCGCTTCACCTTGCCGCTGGTGACCACCTCGATCTTGTCGATCCGCGGCGAATAGAGCGGGAAGATGCGCTCCACGCCCACGCCGTAGCTCATCTTCCGCACCGTGAACGTGGTGTTCACGTGCCCGCGCTTGCGGCGGATGACGACTCCCTCGAAAATCTGGATTCGCTCCTTGTCGCCTTCGCTGATCTTCGTATGCACGCGCAGGGTGTCGCCGACGCGGAATTCGGGCACCTGGCCGCGGACTTCCGGCGTGACGTTGCGCTGCTCCACCAGCTCGATCGCCTTCGAACGCATCTTCGTACCCTCTCTGACTACCGCTCGCCCAAAAACAATTTGCCGTCAAGCCTTTTGCCGGGTGAGCAGGTCGGGGCGGCGCTCGCGTGTGCGCGCCACCGCTTGCTCGCGCCGCCACTCTGCGATCTTGCCATGATCGCCGGAGAGCAGCACATCGGGCACCCGCAGCCCGCGGAACTCCGGCGGGCGCGTGTATTGCGGCCCCTCGAGGAGCCCTTCGCCGGAAAAACTGTCCGCGTGTGCGGAAAGCTCGTTTCCCAGCACACCCGGAACGAGCCGCGCGATCGCCTCGATCACCGCCAGCGCCGCCACCTCGCCGCCGTTGAGAATGAAATCTCCCAGCGACATCTCCTCGTCCACCCAGCGCAGGACGCGCTCGTCGACCCCTTCGTAGCGCCCGCAGACGAGGATCAACGAAGCCAGGGCCGCCAGATCGCGCGCCTTGCGTTGATCGAAGCGTGCTCCTTGCGGCGAAAGGAGCACCACGCGCGCCGAAGGCTGCCGCGCGCGCGCCGCCTCGATGGCCGCGACCAGCGGCTCGGGCTTCATCACCATTCCCGCGCCGCCCCCGTAGGGAACGTCGTCGGTGACGCGATGCCGGCCCTCGGCGAACTCGCGGATGTCGGTGACCTGCACGCCGAGCAGACCCTTCCCGCGCGCCTTGGCGAGGATGCTCTCCTCGAGCGGCGCCGCGATCATGCGCGGGAACAGCGTGAGCACTTCGACGGACAGCACCGCTACTCCTCCAGATCGAACAAGCCCTCCGGCGCCTCCACGACGATTCGCCGCGACTCCGGAAGCACTTCCTTTACCAGGCCGAGCGGAACCAGCGTTCCGCCGGCCAGCCGGAGCAGATCCTGGGTTCCGGCTTCCTCCACATCCTCGACCACGCCATGGACGGTACCCTGCGGGTCCGACACCTCGTAGCCGATCAGATCCACCGCGTACATCTCGCCCTCTTCCAGCGCTGGCAAGTCCGCCCGGTCGACCCGCACTTCGCTTCCCCGCAGCGCGTCCGCCTGATCCCGATCGGCGACCCCCCGAAGCGCGACCAGGTAACCCAGGTTGACGCGCTCCGCGCGATCCACTTCGAACTCCTGCTCCCCCACCCAGAGCCGGCGGACGCGGCGCAAGGCCTCCGAATCCGCGTTGTAGGGCGCGATCAAGAGACGCCCGCGGACGCCGTGGGCCCTCGCGACCCGCCCCACCGCGAGGAGCTCCGGCACTTTGGCCTACCGGCCGGCTGGCGCAGCCGACTTCTTCGCCTGCTTGATGATCTGCGCGACGGTGGCGCTCGGCCGGGCGCCCATCTTCAGCCAGTGCTCGAGCCGATCCTGCTTGAGGTGGATGCGTGCCGGCTTGTGGTTCGGATCATAGGTGCCGATCTCCTCGTTGAAGCGCCCGTCGCGCGGATTCCGCGAGTCTGTCGCAACTACGTGATAGAACGGCGATTTCTTGGCACCCCGGCGGGCGAGGCGCAGCTTGACGGCCATCGGCGCAGCTCCTTGAAAAAGCGGGCTTCTTTACATGGAGCGGCCCGTCGCCGTCAAGCCTATCGACACGGCAGGCAGTCGGGCGGCTACCTCTTCAGGACGGACTTCAGCGTGCTGCCGAGCTCGTGCGGCCCCTCGGCGAGGTGCACGCCGGCCTCGCGCAGGGCGCGGAACTTGTCCTGCGCCGTCCCCTTCCCGCCCGAGATGATGGCGCCCGCGTGACCCATCCGCTTCCCGGGTGGGGCCGTCGCCCCGGCAATGAAGCCGACTACCGGCTTCTTGTAATTGGACTTGATCCACGCGGCCGCGTCCTCTTCCTCGCCGCCCCCGATCTCGCCGATGAGGATCACCGCATCCGTCTCGGGGTCCTGCGCGAACAGCTTCATGCAGTCGACGAAATTGAGCCCGTGCACCGGATCGCCGCCGATCCCGACGGCCGTGCTCTGCCCCATTCCCAGCTGCGTCACCTGGTGCACCGCCTCATACGTCAGGGTGCCGGAGCGGGAGACGATCCCGATGCGGCCCTTGCGGTGGATGTGACCGGGCATGATCCCGATCTTGCACTCGCCGGGCGTGATCACCCCGGGGCAGTTGGGCCCGATCAGCCGCGTCGCCGAGCCCTCCATGGCGCGCTTCACCTTGACCATGTCGTCGATGGGAATGCCTTCGGTGATGCAGACCACCAGCGGAAGGCCCGCGTCGACGGCCTCGAGGATGGAGTCGGCCGCGAACGGCGGCGGCACGAAGATCACGCTGGCGTTCGCTCCCGTCTGCTCGACGGCCCGGGCGAGCGTGTCGAACACCGGCACCTTGTCCTCGAACCTCTGCCCGCCCTTTCCCGGAGTGACGCCGGCCACCAGCTGCGTGCCGTAAGCGAGCATCTGCCTGGAGTGGAACGAACCCGCGCTGCCGGTGATGCCCTGGCAGACCACGCGGGTGTCCTTGTTGACGAGGATGCTCATGCTCGTTCTCCGGAATCCGTGAATCTTCCGAGGCGCTGCGGGTCGGGATAGCCGAGCTCGCGGTGGAGCCTTGCGGCGATGCTCTCGGCGTCGCCTCCGTCCGCGCGCCGGTATACCCATCCGACGGGAAAGAGATGGCGCGCGCCCTTGTCCGGAGTGATCACGCGCACCGCGGGGCCGAGGGCGTGTCCAGGGACCCACTCGCCGGCGAAATTTCGCACCAGGACCTCCCCGAGCCAGCAGCCCAATGCGTCGCGGTACTCGTTGTGCTTCGCCAGCCGATCCGCCAGATCGTCGACGTAGCGCAGCTCGTCGCGCGCGAAGGTGAGCGCGATCCCGTGCTCGCGGAGCACCGAGACGAAATGCTCGGCGCTGTCGCGGAAGTCCGCCGCGCCCGGCTTCCCGAGGATGTTGCGGAAGATGGCCGAGACGAACCCCACCTCACGCCCTGTTGGCGGCCGCGACCGCCTTGCGGGCGGCATCGCCCAGATCGTCGGCGGGCGTGATCGCCAGTCCGCTGGACGCGAGCAGCGCCTTCCCCTGCTCGACGTTGGTTCCTTCCAGCCGGACCACCAGCGGTACCTCGAGGTGCACCTGCTTCGCCGCCGCGATGATGCCGGCGGCGATCACGTCGCACTTCATGATCCCGCCGAAGATGTTCACCAGCACTGCCTTGACCTGGGGATCGGCGAGGAGGAGCTTGAACGCCGCGGTCACCTTGGCCTCGTCGGCGCCGCCTCCCACGTCGAGGAAGTTCGCAGGCTCTCCGCCGGCGAGCTTGATCATGTCCATGGTGCTCATCGCCAGGCCGGCGCCGTTCACCATGCAACCGATGTTTCCCTCCAGGCCCACGTAGCTGAGGTCGTGCTCCTTGGCCTGCGCCTCACGCGGATCCTCTTCGTCGGGATCGCGGAGCGCGGCCAGCTCCTTGTGGCGGTAGAGCGCGTTGTCGTCGAGGTTGATCTTGGCGTCGAGCGCAATCACGTCGCCTTGCTTCGTGACCACCAGCGGATTGATCTCCACGATGCTGGCATCGCTCGCCTCGTACGCCTTGTACGTTCCGGTGGCGAAGCGGACGAAGCTGTTCACCGCGTTGCCGGAGAGGCCGAGCCCGAACGCCAGATCGCGCGCCTGGTATCCAGCGAGGCCGATGACCGGATCGATCGCCGCGCGCAGGATCTTCTCCGGGTGCTTCGCGGCGACCTCCTCGATCTCCACCCCACCCTCGCTGGACGCCATCACCACGTTGCGGCCGATGGCGCGGTCGAGGGTGACGCCGAGATAGAGCTCGCGGGCGATGTCGCATCCTTCCTCGACGTAGATCTTCCGCACCTTCTGGCCCTGCGGGCCGGTCTGGTGGGTGACGAGCTGCATGCCCATCATCTTCTTGAAGACCTCGCCCGCCTCTTCCGGGCTCCGCGCCAGCTTCACTCCGCCGCCCTTGCCGCGGCCGCCCGCGTGAATCTGCGCTTTGACCACGACGACGCCCTTCTCGCCCATCAGCTCGCGCGCGGCGGCGACGGCTTCGTCCTGCGACTGGACCAGCTTGCCGCGCGGGACCGCGACGCCGTATCCGCGCAGGATCTCCTTGGCCTGGTACTCGTGGATCTTCATGGCGGGCGCCTCAGTACACCGCACCGCCAGGGTGCGCAAGCGCGGGTAGGCGCTCGAACATCGTCAGTCAGTTCAGGGTCTAGGTTTTACGCTGCCCAGCTGCGGCGCGTCCCGACCAGGCTCTCGAACTGCGGCGCTTCGACGGGCCGGCTCAGGTGGTACCCCTGCGCGTAGGCGCAGTGCATCTTGCGCAAGACCTCGAGCTGCTGCTCGGTCTCCACACCCTCCGCAACCACCTCCATGTCGAGGCTGTTGGCGAGGGCCAGGATGGTGTTGACGATCTCCACCGCGTCATCGCTCGCGCCGATGCGATGGATGAAGCTGCGGTCGATCTTGAGAGTGTCGATGGGGAACTGGTGCAGGTAGCTGAGCGAGCTGTAGCCGGTCCCGAAGTCGTCGAGGTCGATGCGCACTCCCATCGCCCGCAGCTCCGTCATGGTCTGCGCGACGTTGGGATGCTTGTCCATCAGCAGTGACTCGGTGACCTCCAGGCGGAGCGAGCGCGGGGACAGGCCCGTGGCGCGCAGCACCTCCGCCACTTCCGCAACGAGCCCCGGTCCCTGGAACTGGCGCGAGCTGAGGTTCACGCCGATCTCGAGACCCGGCTGGCCGAGCCGCTCCTGCCACTCCTTCATCTGCCGGGAGGCTTCGCGCAGCACCCAGGCGCCGATCTCCACGATCAGCCCGGTCTCCTCCGCCAGCGGGATGAACTCCATCGGGGGGACCAGGCCGCGCTCCGGGTGGTTCCAGCGCAGCAGCGCTTCCGCGCCGGTAATCTGCCCCGAAGTGAGCGAAACCACCGGCTGGTAATGGAGGCGGAACTCGTTGCGCTCCAGCGCCCGCCTCAGCGCCGTCTCCAGCTGCAGGAGCTCGACCGCGCGGTCGTGCATGCTGGCGTCGAACTCGACGCAGCGGCCGCGTCCCTGCGCCTTCGCGCGATACAGCGCCGTGTCCGCGTCGCGAAGGATGTCCTCGGGATGCGCGTACGTCGCGCTGCCGTGGGCGATGCCGATCGAAGCGCCGCTGAAGACTTCGAGAGCGCCCAGCCAGAACGGAACGCGCAGCTCTTCCCGCAGACGGTCGGCGACCTTGCGTGCGTCGGCGGCGGTGGCGACGTCCTCGAGCAGGATGGTGAATTCGTCTCCGCTCAGGCGAGCCACGCTGTCGCCGGGCCGCAGGCAGGACTGGAGCCTTCGGGCAACTTCGATCAAGAGCTCGTCGCCGCGGACGTGCCCGAGGCTGTCGTTGATCACCTTGAAGCGGTCGATGTCCAGGACCAGGACGGAGAAGCTGGTCTTGTGCCGGCGCTTCTCCAGCGCCAGGCGATGCTCGAGGCGATCGAGGAATAGCGCGCGATTGGGAAGCCCGGTGAGCAAGTCATGGAACGCGTCGTGGAGCAGCTTGTCGCGCTCCGCCGACTCCGCGGTTACGCGCGCGGTGACGTCGACGACGGCGCCGCTGATCAGCCGCTGGCCATCCTTCTCCAACGAGCGCTGGTGCACCTCCAGGTGGACCAGCTGGCCGTCGCGGCGCACGGCGCGGATGACATAGGGTCCCGCCGTTTCGGCTGCGCGCAGCAACGAGAGATCGGGCGGATAGACGAACTCGAGAAACGACCCGCCCACCATTTCTTCGGGCCTGCATCCGACCAGCTCGGCGGCGCGGGCGTTCAGCCAGACAATCTTCTCGCCCGAAAGCGCGTAGAGGCCCACGAGGCAATGATCGAGCAGGAAAGGAAGGTGATCGGGAAGCATCGCGGCACTGCAAACATACAGGTCGAGGACGGGGGGGCGACAACGCGACCTCCTCCCACGCGCGACCCTGTTAGTCTCCAGCCGTGCGCGCGTTCTTCTGCGACACATACGAGGTGCCACTTCCGCCCGGGCACAGGTTCCCGATGCCGAAGTACCGGCTGCTCCGCGAGCGGCTTCTCGCGGAGGGCGTGCTTCATCCGCGGGAACTGGAAGAATCTGGCGTGATCGACCGCGCCTCGCTGCTCCTCGCGCACACCCCGGAGTACCTGGACGCGGTCTTCTCCGGAACACTCGCCGCCGACGCGCAGCGCAGGCTGGGATTCTCCTGGAGCGCAGCGCTCCTCGCCCGATCGCGCGCCAGCGTCTTCGGGACGGTGCTGGCAGCACGCGCCGCGCTCGACGACGGTGTCGCCGGCAACCTCGCGGGCGGGACGCACCATGCGTTCGCGGACCGCGGCACCGGATTCTGCGTCTTCAACGACATCGCGGTGGCCGCGCGCGCTCTGCAGCGCGAAGGGTTGATCGAGCGCGCGCTGGTGGTCGACCTCGACGTCCACCAGGGCGACGGCACCGCCGCGATCTTCGCGGACGATCCGACCGTGTTCACCTTCTCCATGCACGGCGCGAATAATTTTCCCTTCCACAAGCAGCGCTCTTCCCTCGACGTCGAGCTTCTCGATGGTTGTCAGGATTCTGAATATATTGCGTGCCTCGAGCGCCACCTGCCGCGAGCGCTCGACCTGGCGCGGCCCGACATCGTCTTCTTCCAGGCCGGCGTCGATCCGCTGGATGGAGATCAGCTCGGCCGCCTCCGGCTGTCGCTCGACGGCCTCCGCCGGCGCGATCGCATCGTCGCGACCGCGGCGCGCCGAACAGGGGCGCCGCTGGTACTGACGCTCGGCGGCGGGTATGCACGTCCCATCGCGCTCTCGGTCGACGCGCACGTCGGGACGTGGCGCGAAGCACGCGCGGCCTTCTAGCGGTCGAGGCTGTACACGTTTTGCGGACGCACCTTCTTCTTGTGCATCTGCGTCCGGTGGTACCGCGTACCCTGCTTCTGTTCCTGCACGCGCGATTGCACGCCGCCCGCGGCGATCAGCAGAACTCCCGCGGCCGCGAGCGTCACGAAACCGAGCGGCAGGTGCCAGCGCCAGTTGGGCGGGTCCTTCTCCAACAGGGCCGGACGCTCCAGCTGCGCCGCGTGGACCAGCTCGCGCACATCCTGCGCGATTGTGGTGGTCACGGAGTGGATCAGCGGTTCCATCCCACCTGTCTGACGCAACGCGCAGGCGAACGGTTCAACGCCGCAATTTCAATGGCTTGCGAGCCCGACCAGGGTCAGGCCTTCCACTTGGTAAAAGTGACCGTGGTGCCCTCGTTTTGCTTCGACTGGATCTGGAAGTCGTCGACGAGCCGGCGAACCCCCGGCAATCCCAGACCGAGCCCTCCGGAGGTGGAAAATCCGTCGCGCAGCGCCTGGTCGACGTCGTCGATGCCCGGCCCGTCGTCGTGCGCCACGACCTGGATGCCTTGCCGCGCCGACCCGACTCCGATCGCTTTCAGCCGGATCTCGCCCTGCTTCGCGTAGGTGACGATGTTGCGCGCGAGCTCCGAGATTGCCAGCGCGATCAGCGTCGCGTCTCCGGAAGAGAAGTTCAGCGCCGTGGCGAGCCCACGCCCCTTCTGACGAGCGGTGACGATGTCCTGGTCCGAGCGGATTGGAACCTGGATCTCGTCTTCCACCAGGCTCGGGTAAAGCCTGTGGCGTCGTTCAGTCAATACCCTGGGTAGCGCTCTCTCGCCTGCCGAACCTTGCAAGCCGTGGGGCGCAAGGCGCGCCCCGCAGTGAGCTCCTTACTGCAGCGACAGGGTCACGCTGCCGCCGGAAGGGAGATGGAGGTACGAGATGCACCTGCCGGCGTACGTCTCGGCCGCATGATTGATGCAAGCGGATTGCGTCGAACAGCAAACCCCGCTCGCCTGGAACCACACCTCTTGCGGACTGGTGAACTTCGCCTGGGTGCCGTTGACGACCGTTCCGGTGACCCCGGACCAATTGCGGCCCATGGTGTCGGCCATGCGCGAGCCGATGTCTTCCTGCCGCAGACTGATGATGGGAAGCGTCGAGTACGTGCGGAACTTCGAGAACGCCATGTCGAGCAGGTCGCCGAGCAGCGTATGGGTTCCGTCGTAGGCTCGCATGTTCGACTGGTGGTACATGTGCGGATCGAGCTCGCCCCGCAGCATGTAGATGAGGAGGTTCTGGCTCTCCTTGTCGAGGATCTCCTGGTAGGTCAGGTTGCGGCCCCAGAAAGACGCGTAGATGGCGTTGTATTCGGCCGTCCAGTCGGTGGGATTCGTCACGTTGTAGAAAAGATTCGTAGGCCGGCGCGGGACGAAGAGGATCTCCGGCCGGAGGTCGCTATAGACGCCGGTGTTTGGCGCTCGGTTGGTCGGCGTCGAGCCCGTGCCCTTGCCGGACTCCGTCGAGGTATCGCTCACCATGAAGAGGACGCCGTTGTCATAGCAAGCATTGAGCGCTGCCTGGTTGTGGAGGCCGGAGACATCGGGGCTGATGAACCCCTGGGGGCTGAAGTCGGTGAACGAATGGTCGGCGGCGAACTGGATGTTCTGCGCGAGCTCCGCATAGGCCACGTCGTAGGTGACGGCGTCCAGGTTCTCGTGCGTGAACGTGTGGTTGGTG